>Ga0126362_10000419_pt1 | contig 20575 bp, 19 predicted proteins | sample ANMtaG_FD_126269 | JGI IMG/M metagenome (GOLD analysis project Ga0126362, IMG submission 126269) | Continental margin sediment microbial communities from North Pacific Ocean - ANME2c_DSS_Sorted | ecosystem: Environmental > Aquatic > Marine > Continental margin > Sediment | place: Pacific Ocean... | reverse complement strand
GGAGAAGAGCGCGGCGGCGCCGAGGGCGGCGGAGCCGGTGCAGGCGGCGCCGAGCGTGGCGGACCTGGCGGTGCGGGCGGTGGTGCTGCCGAGCGCGGGGGGGCTGCCGAGCGCGGTGCGTCCGAGCGCGGTGGCGCGGAACGGGGCGGCGCCGAGCGTGGCGGCCCGGGCCGGGATGCCGGCGAGCGCGGGGCTTCCGACCGCGGCGGCGCCGAGCGCGGCGGCCGCGAGGACGGCAAGGCGGGCGCCCGCGACGCGCAGGAGCGCGGCGGCCCGGGAGCCCGTGAGGGCCGGTCGGAGCGCGGTGCATCCGAGCGTGGCGCGTCCGAGCGCGGGGCCCGGGGCGGCGGCGAGGTGCGCGGCGCGGTGAACCGGCTCGACACGGCCAAGCGCACCGAGTTCCGGCAGTCGATCACCCGCACCGGGGTCAGCCGCGTCAGCAATGTGAACTTCAGCCTGAATGTCGGAACGGCGATCCCGCGCTCGGTCTCGCTGCACCGGCTGCCGCCGGCCATCGTCAGCATCGTGCCGGCCTACGAGGGCTACAGCTTCATCTTGGTGCGCGACGATATCGTCATCATCGATCCCGACACCTACGAGATCGTGGACGTGATCCCGGCCTGACTGGGAAGAACGCGAAAGCGGGGGGCGTCAGCGCCCCCCGTCCAGCAGCTTCGAGACCACGCGGGCGGTGTAGTCGACCATCGGCACGATGCGGGCGTAGTTGAGCCGCGTCGGGCCGATCACGCCGACCACGCCGACGATCTGCTGCGAGCCGTCGCGGAACGGGGCGGCGATCATCGATGAGCCCGACAGCGAGAACAGCTTGTTCTCGGATCCGATGAAGATGCGCACGCCGTCGCCGCCCTCGGCCCGGGCGAGCAGGTCGATCACGTCCTTCTGCGTCTCCAGGTCGTTGAAGAGCAGTCGGATCCGCTCCAGGTCCTCCACCGCGCGCAGGTCGTCGAGGAGGTTGGCCTGGCCGCGCACGATGAGCTGGCGCGCCTCGGACGGGCCGACCGAGGTGGCGAGCCCCGCATCGACCAGACGCTCGGTGATCGCGTCGAGCTCGCGCTTCATCGCCTGCCGCTCGGCCTCGATGTCGGCGCGCAGCGTGCCGAGCGTCCGGCCCTTCAGCCGCGCGTTCAGGTAGTTCGAGGCTTCCTGCAGCGCGCCCGCCGGCAGGCCGCTCGGCAGGTCGAGAAGGCGGTTCTCCACCGAGCCGTCGTCCGAGACGAGGACGACGAGGGCCCGCTCCGCGTCGAGCCGCACGAACTCGATGTGCTTCAGGTTGACGTTGAACTTCGTGGTCAGCACCACGCCGGCGCCGCGCGAAATGCCCGACAGGAGCGTCGAGGCTTCCGCCAGGGCCGAGTCGAAGGTGTGCCGCGAGGCCGCGGCCCGCATCTGCGCCTCGATCCGCTCCTGCTCCTCCCGGCCGACATCGCCGAGTTCCAGCATCGCGTCCACGAAGAAGCGCAGGCCCAGCTCCGTCGGCAGGCGACCGGCCGAGGTGTGAGGCGCGAAGATGAGTCCGGAATGCTCGAGATCCGACATCACGTTGCGGATCGAGGCCGGGGAGAGCGCCATCGGCAGGACGCGCGCGAGGTTGCGCGATCCCACTGGCTCCCCCGTCGTGAGGTAGCTCTCGACGATTTGCCGGAAGATCTCGCGCGCGCGCTCGTTCAGGGCGTTCAGCGCGGGGCCGGGATGCGGAGAGGCGAAGGATGGATGCTCGGTCACGGGTCGGATCCTGATCCGGCATTGTGGGGGCGCGGCCGCGCGCGATCAATCGCCCGCACGCCGCACTCCCCCGCCGCAGGGGTGCAATCTGACACGCAACGGCGCCGCCGCCCGTTCCGATGCATTCAGGATAATTGCGGAGCGATGAGACGGAACGGGCGCGGCCCGCGTTTCAGTGGCGAGATGACGGCCTTGGCCGCCCTCTCCGACACCGTGAACCAACGCCAGAAACCGAGGATGGGAGTCCAACGCATGCACCATGGTGCCCGATCGATTCTGCCCAAGCTCGCCGCCGCCTTCGTGCTCTGCACCGGCCTCGGCCTCGCTGCCGCACCGCGCGGAGCCGAGGCCGCGCCGCTCGCCGTTCCCGGCGTCGAGGCGCCGGACGCGCCCCTGGTCTCGGTGCGTGATGGCTGGGGCCACCGGCACCACGGCTGGGGTCACCGCCATCACGGCTACCATCGGGGCTGGCACCATCGCCGCCATTGGCACCACCACCATCGCGGCTTCCGCCATCATCACCATCACCGCCGCGGCTTCTACCGCTACTGACCTCCATTGCACCGGGGCGGGTTGCCGCCCGCCCCGGCGGCCCTTATGAGCCCGGCCTCGATCAGACATGAGGAGCGGGTCATGCGGCCCTCGAAACGTGCGGCCGACGAGCTGCGCAAGGTGACGCTGGAGCGCGCGGTGGCGCGCTACGCGGAAGGGTCCTGCCTCGTCAGCTTCGGCGAGACCAAGGTGCTCTGCACCGCCTCGCTTGAGGAGCGCGGGCCGCCCTGGCTGCGCGGCTCGGGCAAGGGCTGGGTCACGGCCGAGTATTCCATGCTGCCGCGGGCGACCCATACCCGCACCCGGCGCGAACTCTCCTCCGGCAAGCCCTCGGGTCGTACGCAGGAGATCCAGCGCCTGATCGGCCGCAGCTTGCGCGCCGTGACCAATCTGCCCGCCCTCGGTGAGCGCCAGATCACGGTTGATTGCGACGTGATCCAGGCCGATGGCGGCACCCGCACCGCCGCGATCACCGGGGCCTGGGTGGCGCTGCACGAGTGCTTCGCCTGGATGCGCGAGCGCTCGATCATCTCGGTCAACCCGCTGCGCGACCACGTCGCTGCCGTCTCTTGCGGCATCACCAAGGGCACGCCGGTGCTCGATCTCGACTATGCCGAGGATTCCGCGGCGGAGACGGATGCCAACTTCGTGATGACCGGAGCGGGCGGCCTCGTCGAGGTGCAGGGCACCGCCGAGGGCGCGCCCTTCTCCGAAGCCGAGCTGATCGACCTCCTGCGGCTCGCCCGGGGCGGCGTGGCGCAGCTCGTCACCCTCCAGAAGCAGGCGATCGGATCGTGAGCCGCATCCTCTCGGGCAAGGTCGTCATCGCGACCCACAATGCCGGCAAGCTCGTGGAGATGCGCGAGCTTCTGGAGCCCTTCGGCGTCGAGGCGGTCTCGGCCGGCGAGCTGGGCCTGCCGGAGCCCGACGAGACCGGCACGATGTTCGCCGAGAACGCGGCGATCAAGGCGCAGGCCGCGGCCGAGGCGTCCGGCCTGCCGGCCTTCGCCGACGATTCCGGCCTCTGCGTGGATGCCCTCGACGGGGCGCCCGGCATCTTCTCGGCCCGCTGGGCCGGCGCCTCCAAGGACTTCTCCGGCGCGATGGCGCGCATCCTGGCCGAGCTCGACCGGCGCGGCGCCACGGACCGGCGCGCCCATTTCGTCTCGGCCCTGGTGCTCGCCTGGCCGGATGGCCACACGGAGCTGTTCGAGGGCCGCGTCTTCGGCGATCTCGTTGAACCGCGCGGCACGGCCGGCTTCGGCTACGATCCGATGTTCCGCCCCGAGGGCTTCGATCGGACCTTCGGCGAGATCTCCTCGGCCGAGAAGCACGGCGTCGACTGGCAGAGCGGCAACGCCCTCTCGCATCGCGCCCGCGCCTTCGTGGCGCTCGCCGCCGCCTGCCTGCGGCGGCCGGGCTGATTGCGGGAGGCGGGGCGGCCCCTCACATCGCGACGATGACGATGCCACCGGACCACCCGACCCGCGACGCGGGCTTCGGGGTCTACCTGCACTGGCCGTTCTGCGCGGCCAAATGCCCGTATTGCGACTTCAACAGCCATGTCCGCCACGCGCCCGTGGACGAGGCGCGCTTCCTCGCTGCCTTCCGCGCCGAGATCGCGCATGTTGCCGCGCGCACGCCCGGGCGGCGGGTCACGAGCGTCTTCCTCGGCGGCGGCACGCCCTCGCTGATGCGGCCTAAGACGGTGGCCGGGCTGATCGAGGCCGTCGATGGCGCCTGGGGCATCCAGGCCGATGCCGAGATCACCCTCGAGGCCAACCCGTCGAGCGTCGAGGCCGGACGCTTCGCCGGTTACCGCCTCGCCGGCGTCAACCGCGTGTCGCTCGGGGTCCAGGCCTTCGACGACGCTTCCCTGAAGAAGCTCGGCCGGCTGCACGACGCGGCCGAAGCCTTCGCGGCGATCCGGGTGGCGCAGACGCATTTCGCGCGCACCTCCTTCGACCTGATCTACGCCCGGCCGGGCCAGACGCCCGCGGCGTGGCGCGCCGAACTGACGGAGGCGCTGGCGCGTGCCGCCGAGCATCTCTCGCTCTATCAGCTCACCATCGAGCCCGGCACGCCGTTCTTCGGCCTCGCCGCCGCCGGCAAGCTGGTCCCTCCGGACGAGGAGAGCGCGCGCATCCTCTACGACGTGACGCAGGAGGTCTGTGCGGCTGCCGGGCTCCCGGCTTACGAGATCTCGAACCATGCCCGCCCGGGCGCCGAATCGCGCCACAACCTGCTCTACTGGCGCTACGGCGAATATGCCGGCATCGGGCCTGGCGCGCATGGCCGCCTCGTGACGGCGGAGGGCCGCATCGGCACCGTCACCGAGCGCGCCCCGGAAGCGTGGCTCGCCCGCGTGGAGGGCGCGGGCCACGGCATCGCCGAGACCGAGATGCTCTCCGAGGCCGATCAAGGCGACGAGTTCCTGATGATGGGCCTGCGCCTCTCCGAGGGCATCGACCCCGCACGTTACGCAGCGCTCAAGGGCCGACCGCTCGACCGAACCCGGCTCGATGCCCTCATCGCAGACGGCTTGGTGGCGCGCCTCGCCTCGGGCCGCATCGCCGCGACGCCGCGCGGCGCCCCGGTCCTGAACGCCCTGGTGGCCGAACTCACGGGCTGAGATCCCGGGCTCCCAAAGGGATCATCCCTTTGGCGGGGCACGGGGCAGCACTCCGGTCTTTCCCTCGGATCAGGTCCCGGGCTTGGCCAGCGCCCGCGGGGCGGGGCTCACCGCGGTGACCGCGTTGTTACGGATCTCGTAGACGGCCAGCGCCCGCTCGCTCAGCCCCTCCGGCCGCAGGCGGAAGGTGCCGTCGACCCCGGCAAAGCCCGCCCCCGCCGTCAGCGTCGGCTCGGCGAAGCGCTGCGAGCCGTATTGCCGCGCCAGAGCGGCGGCCAGGGATACCGCGTCGAAGGCGAGGGAGGCCACACGCGGCGGGTTGGTGCCGTAGCGGGCCTGGTAGCGTCCGGCAAAGGCGGTGAAGCCCGCCGCGTCGGGGGCCGCGAAGCGTCCGCCCTGCAAAGCCGGAAGGGCGAAGAGCCGCGGCTCGTTCCAGACTGCGGTGCCGACCGGGCGCACGCGGGCCGGCGAGAACCCGGCCTTCATCAGCGCCGCCGACACGGCCGGCAGGCCCTCCGCGGTCTCGGGCAGGAACAGCGCATCGGCCTGCGGGGCGGGGCCGCCGATGACGGAAGCGAGCCGCTCCACCGCGGGGCCCGGCTGGCCGGGTGGGTAGCGCTCGATTCCCGCGAGGCGCGCGCCCTTGCGGGCCAGCGCCTCGCGGAACTGCGCCTCGACGGCGTTGCCGTAGGCACTCTCGGGGATCAGCGCCGCGAAGGAACGCTTGCCGCCGGCCACCGACTCGTCGACGATCCGGTCGACCTCCGTCTGTGGCAGGAAGCTGAGCAGGTAGACGCCGCGCGAGGCCACCGTCGCGTCGGTCGAGAAGGCGATCACCGGCTTGCCCGCGTTGCGGGCCGGCAGGGCGGCGGCCTGGACGCTGCCGGCGAAGACCGGACCGAGGACAAGGTCGGCCCCCTCGGTGATGGCCGCCTGGGCGGCCTCGCGGGCGCCGTCCGGCGTGCTGCGGTCGTCCTTGACCAGGATCTGCAGGTCCGGCTGCTGGAACTCCTCATAGGCGAGTTCGGCGGCGTTGCGCATCGCCGCGCCGATCTGGGCGCCGGGCCCGGTCAGTGGCAGCACGAGCGCCACCTTCACCGAGCCGGCTCCGATCGAGCCAGGCTGCCCGGCGGGGCCCGGCGCCGCGGTGGGGGGAAGCTCCGCCTGAGGTGGAGGAGCTTGGCGGACCGTGCGCGGCCCGTCCGGACCCGAGAGGCAGCCGCCGAGGGCGATCAGGCCCGCACACAGCACGGCGAGGCGTGCCGCGGGATTGCGTGAGCGCGCCATCGCTGGTCTCCCTCGCCGGACGAAACGTCCTGCCACGCTGAAGCCCAAGCTGTGAAAAGGCAACGCGGGCGCGGGAATCATGCCAATTTCCCACAGCAGCCGTGGCATTGTCGCCATGATGACCGAACGAACCGACCCTGCTCGCCGCCCGGGCGCACCGCCCCGCCGCGAGGCGCCGCCGACCTTCACCGCCTTCGGCCTCGCCAGCGAGGCCGAGCCGCTCGCGCCCGGCTTGCATGTCGTGGCGACGCCGATCGGCAACCTGCGCGACATCACCATCCGGGCGCTCGCGACGCTGGCCGCGGCCGACGCGGTGCTCGCCGAGGACACGCGCGTCACCCGGACCCTGCTCGCCCATTACGGGATCACGACCCCGCTGATGGCCTACCACGAGCACTCGACGGAGAGCGTGCGCGACCGGATGGTCGAGCGCCTGCGCGAGGGACAGGCACTCGCCCTCGTCTCCGATGCCGGCACGCCCCTGGTCTCGGATCCCGGTTTCAAGCTGGTGCTCGCGGCGATCGAGGCCGGCATCCCGGTGACCCCTGTGCCGGGTGCCTCGGCCGTGATGACCGCCCTCGTCGCCGCGGGCCTGCCGACCGACCGCTTCTTCTTCGAGGGATTCCTGCCGCAGAAGGCGGGTGCCCGGCGCAACCGCCTCGCCGATCTGGGGCAGCTGCCCGGCACGCTGGTCCTGTTCGAGTCGCCCCACCGCCTGCCCGACATGCTGGCGGATGCGGCGACAGTGCTCGGGCCCGAGCGCCCTGCGGCGGTGACCCGCGAGCTGACCAAGCTCTACGAGACCATCCGGCGCGGCACGCTCGGCGAACTCAGCGCCGCCTTCGCGGCTGAGGGCGCGCCGAAGGGCGAGATCGTGGTGCTGATCGGCGCCGGCCCCGAGGACGCGCCGGACGACGGCGACCCGGACGCCCTCGATGCCGCGCTCAAGGCCGCGCTCGCCGAGCACTCGGTGAAGGATGCGGCAAGCCTCGTTGCGGCGCGGACAGGCCGCAAGCGCCGCCTCGTCTATGCCCGGGCCGTCGAGCTGGCCCAGGCCGGGGGCCGATCCGATGAGCCTGCCTGAGGCGGCGGCCGCGCGTCGCCGCGCCACGGAGTTGCGCGGCCGGCGCGCCGAATGGCTGGCGCTCGGCGCATTGCTGCTGAAAGGCTACCGGCCGCTCGCCCTGCGGGTGGTGATGGGCGGCGGCGAGATCGACCTGATCGTGCGCCGCGGCGGGACCATCGCCTTCGTGGAGGTCAAGGCCCGCGCGAATCTCGATGACGCGCGTCAGGCGATCGGGGCGATCAAGCGGCGGCGCTTCTCGAAGGCGGTGCGGGCTTGGCTCGCGCGGAACCCATCCTGTGCTGGGCTGACCTTGCGCGCGGACGCGGTCTTCGTCGGACGCGGGCGGTGGCCGGAGCACCGCCCCGATGCGTTCACGCTCGAAGGACTCTAGGTCGTGAGAGGGTCGCGTGCGCCCGCACCGAACCGGGAGCCGCTATGGCCGGACGCCTTCGCGCTCAGCCGCCCTTGCCCTTGATCGCCCCGATCAGGGTGCGCTTCAGGTCGGACTGGCTGAAGGGCTTCTGCACCACCGGGCGATCGCGGAACGGCTCGCGGATGCCGGCGCCGCCGTAGCCGGTGGAGAAGACGAGCGGCAGGTCGCGTTGCGCGATGGCTTCCGCGACCGGATAGATCGGCTCACCCGCGACGTTCACGTCGAGGATCGCGATGTCGAAGGTCTCGTTGCCCGCCATCTCGAGGGCCGTGGCGAGGCGGGCGGCAGGCCCGACGACGTCACACCCGAAATCGAGGAGCATATCCTCGAGAAGCATCGAGATCGCGGCCTCGTCCTCGACGACGAGCACGCGGATGCCCTGGAGAAGGTTCTCTGTCGGTTCCGCACTCACGCCGAGTTATCTTCCCTTGAATCCGTCCTGATATGAGCCTCCAGAGAGGCCCGAATCTCTGCCGGAGCGGTTCGTCCACGCCCTCGGAAGCATGATCCCGCGAAGCCGTCGGCTCGCGGGAACGCCTGAGCCGTCGCCCGGATGGAGGGGCATGTCAAGCGGCTGACCGTCCCATCGGTGCGCGGTGTTCGCGGCAATGTTACGCAGCGATACATTTGTGGGCAGACGATGCAGAAGGGCACCGCATGTTGATCTAACCTAGGTTGGATTGACCTTGGCCGTCGCCGGACAGGCGCCTGTCGTCATCCGTCTTTGAATGTGACCCTCGCGCCCTTCACAACGTGGCGGCCAAGCTCGCGGGCGCTCCAATTGGTCAGACGAATGCAGCCGTGCGACTCCGTCTTGCCGACCTTCTCCGGCTCGGGGGTGCCGTGGATGCCGTAGGAATCGATCGCCAGATCGATCCAGACCGCACCGACCGGATTGTTCGGGCCCGGCTTGATCGTGAACTTCTCGCGCGCCTTCACGCCCTTGAACGCATATTTGGGATTGTAGGTGTAGGTCGGATCGAAGGCGACGCGGGTCACCTTGGTCTCGCCGCTCGGGGCCGGCTTCTCGGCGCTGCCGATCGAGGCGGGGTAGAAGGCGAAGAGCTTGCCGCTCCCGTCGAAGGCGCGCAGATCGCGGCTGCCCTTGTCGATCTCGATCCGCTCGACCTTCGGGGCCTCGGGCAGGTCCTTCGGGTTCGGCCGCCCGCTGCCCATCGGGGTCACGGCGGCCACGAGCAGGACCGTTCCGGCCTTGTCGAAGGGCTTGGCAGGATTGAGGGCGCTGAGCAGGTCGCGGCTCATGTGGAAGCGCTCGGCGAGCATCTCCCGGGCATTGGTGTAGCCGAGATCGTCGAGCTCGGCCTGATCTTCCATCTTCGCGGGGATGCGCGTGACGAAGTCGGTCTTCGTGTCGTCCTCCGTCACCGTGTATTCGGTGACGGCGGGCGCGGTGTCGGCCTGCAGCTTGGCAAGGATCTCGGGCGTGGGCCCGTCCGCATCCGGCAGTCCCTGCGCCTGCGCGTAGGCTTTCAGCGCACGCCGCATGTTGTCGCCATCCTTGCCGTCGATGGCACCGGGCGAGAACCGGGCGCGGTCGAGCAGGACTTGGACCTTCACGAGGAGCGGGTCCGGTCGCGTCGCCTTCCTCGGCTTCTGGGCGGTCTCACCGGGCTTCCCCGTGCCGGAATCCGGCACCGACGCACCGTTGATGGCCTCCGCGGTCAGGGGCGGCGGCTTGGGCGCCTCGGGCGTCTTGGGCCCCTTCCGCGCCTCGGCCACCCCCGTGAGGCCTGCCAGGAGGAGGGCGGCCATGGCGCTGTCCAGCCCTGCCCGCATCGGGAACCCGCGCATCATCTCCGTTCGACTCCGGGAGCGGCACGCTCCGCCGCCTCAAGTTCCGGCAGGTGGGAAGCGTTCCGTGTGCCTACTGGCAGAGGCGGTGGCCGTTGCTCCGCTCGCGCTCGTCGAGATGGAGATGGTTGGCGTGTGCCGCGTTCGACCCCGGTCCCAGCACCGTGCGGAAGAAGGCGCAGGCCCGGGCGCGCACCGCGTCGAGGAAGCGGCCCTCATCCGAACCCGCCTGCTGGGCCGCCACGGGCAGGCTTGCGCGTCCCTCGATCCCGAAGCTCATCACGTCGATCCCGTTGGCGAAGGCGTGCTCGCTGAGCTTGGCGTCGAGGTCGTGGTTCTGGCCGCGGCACTCGTAGGAGGTGCCGACGACCACCGCGCGCAAGGGGCGCTTCAGCTCGCGCTCGGCGGCGACCTCGACCTCCGTGGTCCAGCGGGCCAAGGCCTCGGCGGCCACGCAGGTGAGGGTGGCCGATTGCGGCAGGGCGACGCCGTCGAGGGCGGTCACCTTCAGGGGCAGCGGCGCGCCGCATTGCCCGTTGCTGATCGGCGGCAGCGGCTCGAAGGCGACGCCGAGGCGCTTCAGGCGCACCCGGCAGGCGGTGTCGTCCGGCGGCGCCACCGTGAGGGCGAGGGCCGCCTCGCCGGAGAGTTCGGGTGGCCGGGCGGGGGGGAGGGGAGGCGATTCGCCGGGCCCCGGCGCCTTCTTGGCGGTGTCCTCCGCAGATTCCGGCGGCTTCGGCGTCTCGGCGGGCGGCTTGAGATCCGCCGGGCGCTCGGGCGGCACGGGCGGGGGCAGCGGGACGCTGGCGGGCGGATGGTCCTGAGGTGCCGCCGCGCAGGGCGGGACGAGCACCGCCACGATGCATGCGCCGGCCGCAAGCCGGGTCAGAGCATTCCACGAACGTCCCGCGGCGACCTTCCGTGCCAGCTCCTGCTGCATCGCGTCCCCCTCGCACCGTGTTCCGTGGGCCAGGGCCGCGGATTCGGGTCTCGGCTGCAACGCTGTCGATCCGGCAATGGCTCCGCCGGGTGGGATCTGCCGGTTCCGCACGCTCTTGCGCCTCACCGGTAGCCACCCCGGCGGAGAGCGCGCTAGGGTTCGGCATCTTTGCGGGCGGCGCGGCGCACATCCGTCTCGACGCCCGATACCGGATGACCAGGACGAGGATCGGAATGATTCAGGCCACCGCAGGGCTCCCCGCGCTCGATGCCGAGAACCCCTTCTCGCAGGACGTGTGGAGCACGCCCTACGCGCTGCCGCCCTTCGAGCGGATCAGGCCCGAGCATTATCGCCCGGCCTTCGATGCGGCGATCGCCGCGCACGAGGCCGAGGTCGCGGCGATCGCGGGCGCGTCCGAGCCGCCGCGCTTCGCCAACACCGTGGCGGCGATGGAGCGCGCAGGCCTCGCCCTCGACCGGGTGGCCGGCGTCTTCTACAATCTCACCGGCAGCCATACGAATCCGGAGCTGCAGGCGATCGAGCGCGAGATCGGTCCGAAGCTCGCCCGCCACGGCAGCGCGATCTACCTCAATGCCGAGCTCTGGGCGCGCATCTCCGCCGTCGACCCCGAGGCTGAGGGGCTCGGCGAGGAGGAGCGGCGCGTGCTCGCGCGCTACCGCACGCGCTTCCGCCGGGCCGGCGCCGATCTCGCGCCCGAGGCCAAGGCGCGCATGGCCGAGATCGCCGCGCGCCTGTCCGAACTCGGCACCCGCTTCAGCCAGAACCTGCTCGCCGACGAGAGCGCCTTCGTGCTGCCGCTCGCGAACGAGGACGATCTCGCCGGCCTGCCGCCCTTCCTGCGCGCAGCTGCCGCGAGCGCCGCGCAGGAACGCGGGCTCTCCGGCCATGTCATCACCCTGTCGCGCTCGCTGATCGAGCCCTTCCTCGTCTTCTCGACGCGGCGCGACCTGCGCGAGCGCGCCTACGAGGCCTGGATCCGCCGTGGGGAGACCGGCGGCGAGACCGACAACCGCGCGATCATCCGCGAGATCGTGCAGCTGCGCGCCGAGCGGGCGCGGCTCCTCGGCTACGAGAGTTTCGCGCACTACAAGCTCGACGACACCATGGCGGCGAGCCCGGAGGCGGCGACCGCGCTCCTCTCCGAGGTTTGGGCTCCCGCCCAGAAGCGGGCGGGTCAGGAGCGTGAGCGCCTCCAGGAGATCGTCGCCCGCGAGGGCGGGAACTTCGCTCTTCAGGCGCATGACTGGCGCCACTACGCCGAGAAGCTGCGGCGCGCCGAGCACGACCTCGACGAGGGCGAGATCAAGGCCTACCTGCCGCTCGACGGCATGATCCAGGCCGCCTTCGACACGGCCTCGCGCCTGTTCGGGCTGCGCTTCGAGGAATTGCAGGATGTGCCGCGCTACCATCCGGACGTGCGCGCCTGGCGCGTCTCGAACGCGGACGGCTCCGAGGTCGGGCTGTTCCTCGGCGACTATTTCGCCCGCGCCTCGAAGCGCTCGGGCGCCTGGATGAGCGCCTTCCGCTCGCAGGAGCGCCTGACCGGCACGGTGACGCCGATCATCGTGAACGTGATGAACTTCGCCAAGGCCCCGCCCGGCGAGGTGCCGCTGCTCTCCTTCGACGATGCCCGCACCCTGTTCCACGAATTCGGCCACGCGCTCCACGGCCTGCTCTCGGACGTGACCTATCCGCTGCTCGCCGGCACGGCCGTCTCGGGCGATTTCGTGGAGCTGCCCTCGCAGCTCTACGAGCATTGGCTCGAACAGCCGGAGGTCCTGCGCGCCCATGCCCGCCACCACCGTACCGGCGAGCCGATGCCCGAGGATCTGCTGAAGAAGCTCTTGGCCGCCCGCACCTTCAACCAGGGCTTCGCGACGGTGGAGTACACGGCCTCGGCCATTGTCGACATGACGCTGCACCTCTCGGCCGAGGGCGAGCGCGGCCTCGACGTGCTCGCCTTCGAGACGGAGGCCCTGAACCGCATCGCGATGCCCGGTGAGATCGGCATGCGTCACCGCAGCCCGCACTTCGCGCATATCTTCTCGGGCGACGGATACGCGGCCGGCTATTACAGCTATCTCTGGTCCGAGGTTCTCGACGCCGACGCCTTCGACGCCTTCAAGGAGGCCGGCGACATCTTCGATCCGGAGACGGCCAAGCGGCTGCGCACCTACGTCTACGGGGCCGGGAACCTGCGCGACCCGCGCGAGGCCTACACCCTGTTCCGCGGCCGCCTGCCGACGACCGGACCGCTCCTGCGCAAGCGGGGGCTCGCCGCCTGAGCCGCAGCCGCCGTCATGGTAACGGTTCGGTAAACAAGCGTCCTTAACCAATGCTTTCGCGGGCATCCGCGCGGGCGGGGTGCGAGGACGAGCGATGACGAGCAAAGCCACGGACGCGGCCTCGGCCGACGCGAAGACCGAGACCAAGGCCGCGCTCTCCCCCGAGGCGCTGCTGAAGGCGGTGGTCACCGGCGGCCGGGTCGAGGCGTCTGCCGTCGTGGCGCGGCGCCGCGTGGATCCGCTGCTGATGGCCGTCGGCGGCAGCGCGCTCGCCCTCGGCCTGATCTGCGGCGCCGGCCTCACGGCGGCGTCCCTGCCGCGCCCGGACCGCACGGAGGGCCTCGTCGAGATGCAGGCCGGCATCGACGCGGCGCGGGCGGACACGGCGCGGGTCGCCACCGAGATCGAGCGCCTCACGCGCGCGATCGCCTCCGTTCAGGAGGCGACCGAGGGTGGGCGCAAGGATGCGGTCACGCGTAGCGCGGCCCTGTCCGAGCGCGTCGGTAAGGCGGAGCAGGCGCTTGCCGCCAAGTTCGCGGCCCTGTCCGAGCGCGTCGAGCAGGCGGAGCGCGAGGCGGCCGGGCGCTTCACCGCCTTGAGCGGGCAGATCGAGAAGCAGCGCGCTGCCGCGCCGGCCCCGGCTCAGCCTGTCGCGGCCAAGGTCGAGCCGGTGAAGGCCGAGCCCGTCCAGACGGGCAGCATCGAGCCGAAGAAGGAGAAGCCGCCGGTCATCGAAAGCTGGGCGGTGCGCGACGTCTATGACGGGATGGCGATCCTTGAGGACCGTCGGCGCCGGCTCGTGGAGGTCGGCCCGGGCGGCGCGGTGCCGGGCATCGGGCGCGTCGAGGGCATCGAGCGGCGCGGCCGCGACTGGATCGTGGTGACGCGTCAGGGCTTGATCACGCCGCAGGCGTGGTGAGCGGGGCCGGTTCCTGCGCCCGATGCCCTCTCCGCCGCGGCGGAGAGCTGGCTCAGCGGGCCGAGATCGGCGTGACCGCCAGATCGTCCGCTCCCTCGAGGGGATGACGGACCTCGAGCGTCGTCGGATCGGCAAGCAGCGACGGGCGCTTGGCGCGGCGTCGGCCATGGGTGAGCGCGCGGACGCGCTCGGCCCGCGTCGGGTGCAGGATCGCTGCGAGCAGGGCCTGACCCTCGAAGGCGGTGTCGAGATTCTTGGATTCGAAGACGGGCATGGCCGGCCTTGCAAAGCTGCGGTGAGCGAACGCCACGCACCCGAACAAACTGGGCTGTTCGTGCGTAACGGGCAAAACCTGAACAAGTTCCGAAAGATTTCGGACGCTGACGATTTTTTAAGGATTGCATCGCCGCGGCCGCGCTGCGGTGCGCATTCGCACGCGGGGCCTGCGCTGCACGAGATCTCCAGACTACGCAGCGACCGATTAAGCTTTCGCAAAGGTTAAAGCGGGGCGCTCAGCGCGTGTCCTCGCGCAGGAGATCCGTGTTGGCCGCGAAGGCCGCCATCGCGCCCTCCGCGGCGGCCACCACGGCGAATTGCACCCGCCGCGAGGCATCGCCCGCCACGTAGAGCCCGGGCACGTTGGTGTTCTCGTAGTCGCCGGTCGGCACGGTACCGGTGGGACCAAGCTCGCAGCCGAGACTGGTGATCAGGTCGGAGGGGCGGCAGCCCTCCGGCATCAGGAACACGGCCCGGCAGGGAATCGTCGTCCCGTCCGCGAAGCCCAGGTGGGTCGGCATTCCGTCCGTTCCGGCGAGGCGGCGGATCGGCGTCTCGGCCACCTGCACCCCGTTGCGGGCGAGGCGCTCGCGATCCGTGTCGGACAGTTCCGTCGGCAGCCCGTGGGTGCAGAGCGTCACCTGGCGGCTCCAGGCCGACAGCTCCAGAGCGAAGCCTTTGGCGCCCTGCCCATGGCCATAGGCGACGATCGGCTGGTCGGCGGCCTCGTAGCCGTCGCAATAGGGGCAGGAATGCACGCCCGTGCCCCAGAATGCGGCGAAGCCTTCGATCTCGGGAATGTCCTGATGCAGGCCCGTGGCGAGGATCAGGCGACGAGCCTGCGCCGTGCCGCCATCCGCGAGATCGACGGCGAAGCCCGGATCGAGGCGGCGTGCACCCACCACCTCGACGCTCCGGCGCTCGATGGTGGCGTAGCGGTCGAGATCGGCATGGGCGTGTCGGCGCAACTCGGCCGGAGGCGTGCCGTCGCGCGTGAAGACGCCCCAGGTCAGCGGCGTTGCGGCGTTGCGGGGCTTGCCGAGGTCGCAGAGCAGGACCTTGCGGCGGCAGCGCCCGAGAATGAGGGCGGCGTTGAGCCCGGCAGGGCCGCCGCCCACGATGATCACGTCATACATCCGCGCGGCCCGGAGAAGTGAGGTCTCCGGGCAAACGGCCGCGGGCGCCGGGGTTTCCCTCGCCCACTCATGAAAAAGGGCGCTCGCGCGCCCTGATCCGGTCCCGTGCGGGAACGCGCGCCTCAGGCGGCGGCGGTCTTCACCGGCACGCCCTTCTCGGCGAGGAAGGTCTGCAACTCGCCCGACTGGAACATCTCGCGGGTGATGTCGCAGCCGCCGACGAACTCACCCTTCACATAGATCTGCGGGATGGTCGGCCAGTTCGAGTAGGCCTTGATGCCCTCGCGGATGCTCTGGTCGGCGAGCACGTTCACGCCCTTGAAGGGCACGCCGAGGTAGTTGAGGATCTGCACGACCTGGCCCGAGAAGCCGCATTGCGGCATCTGCGGCGTGCCCTTCATGAACACGACCACGTCCTGGGACTTGATCTCGTTCTCGATCGCGGCGTTGACGTCGGACATATGTCTGATCCCTGTTTCCTTAGAACCGTGATCTAGTGATGATCGAGCCCGGTGTCCAACGCCGTGCTGGGCGCCTGCGTCGCACGGCCGGACCCCTTCTCGGCCCATGTCACCATCCGGTCGGCGGAGAGGCTCAGTCGGTCCACAGAGAGAGGACTCCCGCGCGGGGCCTCAATCCTGCGGCACGCCCGTGGTCAGCGCAAGCGCGTGCAGCACGCCCCCCATCCGCCCCTGGAGCGCGCCATAGACCATCTGGTGCTGGGCGACGCGGGTCTTGCCCTTGAAGGCGGAGGAGAGGACCGTCGCGGCGTAGTGGTCGCCGTCACCCGCGAGGTCGCGGATCTCGATCTGGGCGTCGGGCAAAGCCTCGCGGATCATCCGCTCGATCTCGCGCGCATCCATCGGCATGGCAGAATCTCCTTGTCCGGTTCAGGCGGCGACCGCGGCCGGCTGGCTCGCCATGTAGGCCGGCAGCCAGCTCTCATGCGCTTGGCGCAGATCGGCCACCGTGATGGTCTCGCCGCCGGGCAGGGTCAGGCGGTCGGAGCCGGTCACGCCCACCACCGCCGCGTCGATGCCCTGCGAGGAGGCGCTGTAGAGGATGTCCGACGCGGTCTCGGGGTCGACGGCGAGCAGGTAGCGGGCCTGGTCCTCGCCGAAGAGATAGGCATGGGCGGGCAGGTCGACCGGGACCTCGGGGAGCGCCGCGCCGATGCCGCCGGCCATCGCCATCTCGGCGAGGGCGACGGCGAGGCCGCCATCCGAGAGGTCATGCACCGTGTCGACGAGGCCGGAGGTGATCAGGCCGCGCACGAAGTCGCCGTTGCGGCGCTCGACGCCGAGATCGACGGGCGGCGGCGCGCCCTCCTCGCGGCCCTCGACGACCGCGAGATAGGCCGACTGGCCGAGCCAGCCCTCGCCCGAGCCGATCAGCAGCAGCACGTCGCCCTCGCGCTTCAGCGCGAGCGTGGCATGGCGCTCCACGTCGTCGAGCACGCCGACGCCGCCGATGGTCGGGGTCGGCAGGATGCCGACGCCGTTCGTCTCGTTGTAGAGCGAGACGTTGCCCGACACGACGGGGAAGTCGAGCGCCCGGCAGGCCTCGCCGATGCCGGTGAGGCAGCCGACGAGCTGGCCCATCACCTCGGGCTTCTCCGGGTTGCCGAAATTGAGGTTGTCGGTGATCGCCAGCGGCTTGGCGCCCACCGCCGTGATGTTGCGCCATGCCTCGGCCACCGCCTGCCGGCCGCCCTCGACCGGATCGGCTTCGCAGTAGCGAGGGGTCACGTCGCAGGTGAGGGCGAGCCCCTTCGGCCCGTCCTCGACGCGCACGATGGCGGCGTCGCCGCCCGGCTTCTGCACGGTGTTGCCGAGGATGTAGTGGTCGTACTGCTCGTAGACCCAGCGCTTGGACGACAGGTCCGGCGAGCCGACCATGCGGCGCAGCGCATCTGCGAGGGAGGCGGGCGCCGCCACCTCGGCCGGCTTCAGGACGGGCAGATGCGTGTTGGCGATATGCGGCCGGTCATAGAGCGGCGCCTCGTCGCCGAGCTCCTTGATCGGCAGGTCGGCGACGGTCTCGCCGTGCCACTTGATGACGAAGCGCAACGTGTCGGTGGTGCGCCCGATCACCGCGAAGTCGAGGCCCCACTTCACGAAGATGGCCTCGGCCTCCTTCTCCATGCCCGGCTTGAGCACCATGAGCATGCGCTCCTGGCTCTCCGAGAGCATCATCTCGTAGGGCGTCATGCCCGCCTCGCGGGCCGGCACCTTCTCGATGTCGAGCTCCACGCCGAGATCGCCCTTGGCGCCCATCTCGACCGCCGAGCAGGTGAGACCTGCCGCGCCCATGTCCTGGATGGCGATGACGGCGCCGGAGGCCATCAGTTCGAGGCAGGCCTCGAGCAGCAGCTTCTCCGCGAAGGGGTCGCCGACCTGAACGGTCGGGCGCTTCGACTCGCTCTCCTCGTCGAACTCGGCCGAGGCCATGGTGGCGCCGTGGATGCCGTCGCGGCCGGTCTTGGAGCCGAGATACACGATCGGATTCCCGACCCCGGCGGCGGCCGCGTAGAAGATCGAATCCGTCCGCGCGAGCCCGACGGCCATGGCGTTGACGAGGATGTTGCCGTCGTAGCGCGGGTGGAAGCCGACCTGGCCGCCCACCGTCGGCACGCCGAAGGAATTGCCGTAGCCGCCGATGCCTGCGACCACGCCCGAGACGAGATGGCGCGTGCGCGGATGGTCCGGCGAGCCGAATCGGAGCGCATTCAGCGCCGCGATCGGCCGTGCACCCATGGTGAAGACGTCGCGCAGGATGCCGCCGACCCCCGTCGCCGCGCCCTGGTAGGGCTCGATGAAGCTCGGATGGTTGTGGCTCTCCATCTTGAAGACGCAGGCCAGCCCGTCCCCGATGTCGATCACGCCCGCGTTCTCGCCGGGGCCCTGGATCACCCAGGGGGCCGAGGTCGGCAGGCCGCGCAGGTGCTTGCGCGAGGACTTGTAGGAGCAGTGCTCGTTCCACATCGCCGAGACGATGCCGAGTTCGGTCAGCGTCGGGTCGCGCCCGATCAGGCCGCGGAAGCGTTCGTACTCGTCCGGGGTCAGACCGTGCTGGCGCACGAGTTCGGGCGTGATCGGAACATCATTGCGGAACATGCGGCGGGTCTCGGCTGATTGTGGTCCCGCCCGCGGGACGGATCCCGCGGACACGAGCCTGAACCGGGCGGCTCTCTTGAACACCAAGCGCTCTAGAGCGGAAGCGGCGGCCCTGGCAACTCTACGCCGCCGCGGCAGCGTGCACGATCTGGGCGTATCGCTGAACTCACGCAACCCGTGCCGTGTCCGGAGCGGCCTGCGCCGCCATCCGACGGCACCGGTCGATCGTCGCGCGGACCGGCTCGGGTCCGGCCACGAAGGCGATGTAGTCGAACGCCTCCGTCCTGCGGCTCGACATCAGGAGCTGGAAGTGCATCCGGAACAGGTTCCAGCGCCGCCGCGCCACCACCCGCGGCTCGATCAGGTCCTCGATCTGGACGCGCATCACCGCCGGCCGGTCCGGGCCGGGGGAGGGGACGCCCGAGGCGGTCAGCGGATCGCGCAGGTGGATCGAGAGCCAGTCCCAAGGCGCGCGGATGTCGAGCCACGCGATTCCGTCGGCCGCCGCGACCCGGGCGAGCGCCCCGCGGATCCGGTCCGCCGCCGGATCGAGGGCGATCCAGGGGATGACGCTGCCGAGCGTCACGAAGGAGACCGGGACGCGGCTGCCGAATCCAGGGTTGCGGGCGAGGATCCGGTCGAGCACCTCGACGCCGAGGAAGCTCGACGAGGAATGACCGACCACCACGATCTCATCGACGCCGCCGGCCGCCTCCGCGTCGGCGATCCGCGCCGCGAAGGCGTCGAGGCGGGCGGGCATCTCCGGGGTGCGGCCCGCGGCGTGGTCGTGGGTAAAGGCGGTGTCGTCCACGAGATGTGCGACGTAGAGCGGCTTTCCGCGGGTGAGGCGGGTTATCAGAGCCAGAATCGCGTAGGCCGCGACGGGCAGGGCGAGCCATGACCAGGGGCGGACCCCGGCGGGGAGAAGGCTCAGGGCCGCCCAGGCGATGACGAGGCTCAGCGCGGCGAGCGCCAGGTAGATCCGGTGCACACCGTAGATCACGGTGGAGAAGCGGCGCGCCTCCTTGCGCAGGCGGCGCGTGTAGCCCGCGCGGGACAGGCGAAGCAGGAGGGCCGGCACGGCCACGAGGCGACGCCACTCGGGCCGGGGAAACCGGCTGCGCACGATCGCGTCCCAGCGCAGCAGGCTGTAGACCGTCCGGGTGCCGTCGGCGGTGACCGCCCAGTCGAGACTGATGCCGTCCGCCGAGCGGCGCGGCTCTCCCACCGCGATCGTTAGATCCCGGCGCTCCGCGGTGCGCCGCGCCTCGCGCCGGAACAGGCCCCAGTAGGTCTCCGGCTCACGCGGGTCGAAGCCGGGCAGGTAGAAGACGGCGCGTCGGCCGATCCTCGACGGGAGCGGAGGCACCGCACCGCGGACAGGATGGGATGCGTGAGAAATGGCCGGGCGCTCGCGCGTCTTGAACGAAAGCGTTGTCCCTAGCAGAGCGATTGGGGCGACGACGAGGAGAAACCGCGTCCAGGCAGCGGCGGAGGCTCAGTCGGGGGGCTGGTGTGCCGGGAAATCCGCGTCCGGACAGAACGCCGCGCGCGCCTATCGCGCTCGCGCGCAGGGCACGCGGCCCGGCCGCCCGACGATCCGCTGCAGCACGCGCGACAGCTGATCCGCCGAGTAGGGCTTGTGCAGGAGCTCGAAGCCGTGCGGGCCTTCCTCCGCCAGAACGTGGCTGTAGCCCGAAGCCAGAACCACGGGCAGGTCCGGAAGGCGGCGGCGCAGTTCTTCCGCGAGTGCGATACCGCCCATGCCGGGCATCACCACGTCCGAGAACACCGCATCGAAGCCCGCGCCATCGCCGTCGAGCCGCTCCAGAGCCGCCTCGGCGTTGGCCGCCCACTCGGTCGCATAGCCGAGATCCTGCAGGATCTGCGTCGCGAAGCGGCCGACCTCGACATTGTCCTCGACCACCAGCACGCGCCGCCCGGCGCCGTCGGTCGCCGGGCCCACGACCTCGACCGCCGGATCGATCTCGGCCGGTGCCGCGACCTGCGGCAGGAACATCGTGAAGGTCGTGCCCTGCCCGAGCACGCTGTGCACGTCCACGTCCCCGCCCGACTGCTTGGCGAAGCCGAAGACCTGGGAGAGACCGAGCCCGGTGCCCTTGCCGACGCCCTTCGTGGTGAAGAAGGGCTCGAAGATGTGCGCGAGATCGTCCGGGGCGATGCCGGCGCCGGTATCGGCGAGTGAAACGGCGACGAAGGCGCTGCGCGAGCCGGCATGGCCGCGGATCGCCGGCATCGGCCGGTCGCCGACGAGGCGCAGCGTCAGCGTGCCCTGGCCGTCCATCGCGTCCCGGGCGTTGACCGCCATGTTCACGAGCGCCGTCTCGAACTGGCTG
>Ga0126362_10000412_pt1 | contig 21211 bp, 26 predicted proteins | sample ANMtaG_FD_126269 | JGI IMG/M metagenome (GOLD analysis project Ga0126362, IMG submission 126269) | Continental margin sediment microbial communities from North Pacific Ocean - ANME2c_DSS_Sorted | ecosystem: Environmental > Aquatic > Marine > Continental margin > Sediment | place: Pacific Ocean... | reverse complement strand
GCCAACCCGGACTAACAATGCCACCCCTGCGTCGCTGCGCTCCGACTGCCTGTCCGAATGAGCGTGGAACAGGTGTCCGGATCAGCGTGGGCTGAGTGTCCGAATGGCGTGGAATCCGCAGTTCAGGATTCTCTGTAATTAACCTGGGCTCCCATTTCGGTATGGCAGGTGCCGGAAAAGCCAGCGAGATCCCGGCAGTTCACTCTCGTGGCTACAAGCGCATTTCCCTGATGACTCGCCTTAGCTCAGCTCCCCGCGACAGGGCGCGCCGGGCGTCCTTGGTAAGCTGGTCGAGCGCTTGCTCCTCGAATGCTGCCGCCATTGCGCTGGCCTTCCTGACGATCAGCAGCGCCAGCTCCGGCGGAAACACCACCTTGTCGGCGGGTAGATAATCACAGTCAATAACGGACATCGACTAATCCCTCGATTTACGGGGCAGTGGTATGGGGTAGCCAACTCCTACCCCATCGTTGGCGGGATTAACCTTTCTTTGTTGGGGGCGGCGGAGGCGGACGTTTAGCGTCTTCGTTATTTTTCACAAATCTCATTGGTGGCGGCGGTGGCGGTGGCGGTGGTTTCTGATCGCTCATTTGGACTGACCTCGGGGTGGTGGTGGATGTAAAAGGGGAGAAAGGAGCACAGCGCCAGGATGATAGTCAGTGTCACATACGAAGCGAGGGAGCCAAGGTACTCGGTCCGCTTATCGTTGTTGGCCGTATTGGTGGCAGCCCCTTCAATGTAATAGTTCTGAATTACCAGCCTAAAGTAGGTATCACCGTCATCTGGATTCTTCCCATAGGTTTTGAAGTGAAGATTTGAAGATTCACGGTACTTCTCGAGCTCAATCAGCGTAGGCAGGCCTTTGTCGTAATCCTTCAGCTGCCACGACGACCAGAAGTAACGCGCGCCACAGAGAAGCAGCAAGATAGTGAACAAATAAAAGATCCAGAAAAAAACACCAGATGGGCCGTCCTGAGTCGTAGGCGCCTTGTTAAGCATATAAGAGAGAAAGGAAGCCACTGCAACCATCATTGCCAGCGGCAGGTTTAATCGAGAAATCAGCTTTTCTTTCCTATCCATTTCGTAAAAATAGATTTTTTCGTAAAAGCTGAAGCGTTCTTTTTCGTCCATGTTTAGCACCGGTGCTTGTTTATGCGGGGCGTCACATTTGTGAGCTTCATTCGAAGCTTATGCCACGTTGAATTACCTGGCGCCAGCACCGAGCGCATTTGAGATTGGTTTGCGAAATTATCACTATGTGCTCCAGCTTACTGTCAGGTCGCCGAAGACCTTCGCAAACTCTTGACAAGCATCTGGCTCGATCACTTTTCCTTTCACGCTGAGAGCCTCACAGCGCTTAGTCTGCGGACGAATTAAGCGCCACTTTCCGATGAACATCCGTCAAGTGCCTGTCTAGTATTACCTGACGCGCTAAGGATTTGTCTGGCCCGGTATTTCACCCCCCCCCATCCCGCCAGCAGGGCCTTGATATTGATCGAGCAGCTACCTTGACGGGTACTTCTAGAGTTCTTGACGAGGCTGGTGATGGCCAAGCTGCGAGAATGCCCGCAAAGCCCTGCCACGCTTGGCTTTAAGCGATCCTGCTGCTGGTGGCGCCAGATAAATCCGTCAAGACCTGTCAAGAATTTCGTCAAGGCTGGTCAAGGATTCGGCTCTCGGAACCGCCCGCCGCGGGTATGCCCAAAATTCTGGACGTGGTGGGTATCTGGACTGCTACGCCGATCTGTCGGAGCCCTTCATCGCTGGGGCTCCCGGCCTGAATCAGGTTGCGTGCCGCGCCGCGATCCGTCCAGAACTGTCCAGAATTATTTGCCTCCTCACGACTGCCCCAGACTGCCGGCGACAGTCAGCTCAGCAATACCCTGGCGAATGAACGCCAGGTTCTCATCGAGCGTTTCTAGCGCGCCGCGAACGTTGTTGGCAATGTCTGCCGATCCGCGCTGTTCGATCCAGTGGGAAAGCTCCTCCACTGCGGCGCCCAGTGCGAGCTGGTTTTGATTGAGGCGATCGAACAGGCTGGCGATCAGCTTGGTATCCGTCATGGCGACTCTCCGTGTTTCGAGAGAGCGTAGCACCGGCGCCGTGAATGCCCGGAATCACCTTTACATGGTTTGCGTCTGCCGGCGGCAAATTGGCCTGGCGATGTGATACGGGATTTCCCCGCATCTAATGCGTGACCCCCGCCCGCATTGGGCGATGCGTGTTCTCAGGCGGCCACGCCCGCCGAATCCGTCTCATGCCTGTCTCACATTCGCCAGCGATTCGGTAAAGGCCAGGTAAAAGTAGGCGGGCCGAAAGCGCCGTATCCGTCTGGGGTCTGTCAGGGGTATCAGCGGCCACGGTGCGCTTGTTTGACGGGCTGGCCACGCGATAAGCCTCAGACGCCCACCCGGCGCGGTTTTGGTCTGATGCCTGTCTCGCATTCCGTCAAAGTGTGGTCAAAGTAATAGTCGGCGCCAGCGTGTTGGGATCTACACGGTGAGTTGAATTCAACACTCAATGCTGGCGCGGATCGTGCGCGCCGGCCAGTCGAGCTCGTGCCGTGGGTTTGGTTTGGGCCTGGCCAGGTTGCCAGTGGAAACCACTGCAAAACCCTGGAAACCACAGTGGAAACCAGCGCCTGGCAACCACAACTTTTGATAACAGGCTGGCGGCCGGGTTCGCACCAGGTTCGCGTAAGAGGATGCGAACCAGAAGTGCGAACCTCTACGCGAACTAGGCGCCGGTACGCGCTCAGAATGCGTAATAGCAGTGCGCAATTTGCGCAGTTACTGCGCATTTAAATAGGAGATTCATTGCTGGCGCTGATGATTAACCTGATTTTATACAGATCACGACGAAGGTGCCCGCGCTACAACGATGGACAATAAGCTAGGATCTTGAGCTTAAGCCAGAATGCGGACGCCGAACCTATGGAAAGTAATCAGGACACACTGACAAGGTTGCGTGAGAGCAATCTCCGCGACCCTCTGATGCATGCCGATGCCCTCTTTTCGATAGAAGAGGGGGTGAAAGGCATGGCGCTCGCGACTGAGCGTCTCGTCGACCAAGTGGATGAGTTGGAAGCAGGTCAAAAGCGGCGCTATGAGGATCTCTGCAGTTACTTGCTGAGTGGACCGCAAAACACCCTACCGGAGATCGCTCGTTCCCTTCGCCATATCAAAGTGCTTCTCGTGGCCATACTGATTTTGTTCGTAATCAACTTTTTCAGGTGAAGCGACAACTGAGCGTGGCCGCGCGTTTGCACCAGGTGCGCGACGAACTGCGCGAAACACGCCTCCGGAACTGGGCGCCAGCATTCCGTGGGGCTGTTCTGCAAATTGGTCACTGATGGTGGTCACCGCGCTTGGTCACCCCTGGCTCCGGCGTGGATGAACGCCAAGCCCTGGATACCGGAGTGGATACCGCGCGATCTGGTCAGTGCTGGCGACTTAACAAAACTTAACTTTTTGCAAGGCGATAGCCTGACAAAACCTGACATCGAGTGAGCACCAGAACCATATAAAGCCTAATATCGATTCGAGTATTGACCTTGGTTAAGTTAAGCTGGAGGGTTTCGTTCAATGTCTGTGAAGTCTTCCTCTTCATAAAGTTGGTCAAGTTTGCCCGCTAACTTTTCATTTATATCCAGGGCGTGAGTTGATGTCGTTTCATAGAGCTTTATGAAGTGTGAATGGCGGCTCGAAATTACCGGCTTGTAATATAATGCAGCGCACGCAGTAAACCAGAACACTAGAGAAAGTAGCCGTACTAGTGTATCGCTTACAAGCGCTACGCTTGGAGTCATGACTGGCCCGAGAGTGAATGGGTTCCCAGCTCCAAGGAATCGATCGCTGATTGCGATTCTACTGGGATGTGCCTTGTCCGAGAGCTGATAGTAAAGAGCTTGGGTGCGTTCCAGCGCCTCTCCGGCGGGAGATGTGTTCAGCACTTTTCGCACCTCTTTGTTTACGACCTCTTGGCCGCGAAACCATTTGTCGTACAGCTTTTTGTCGATTATGAAAGCATTCATTAGAGATACGTTTTCATATATTCGCCTGATTAGCGGTGCCGCCGCATTTGGCAGGCCCAATTTAATGACGGCTACGGCTCCATCCAACAAGTCATAAGTGTCAGCAATAAAGTTTCTGACCGCTATGTCGACGCCCCCAGATGGCTTGTAAGCACCAATTATTTGCACTAGTTTTATAATCAATATTTTATAGTTGTCGAGTGATTTTAAGTGAGGTGAAAACATCTTTGCTATCTCACTTTTTCTCAACTCTGTGAGATTTTCCATTTCTTTGAGACTTTCAGGGATTCTCATTTGTATGTCCGTTAGTGATGTCGCATCCGAATCTTCATTCGTTCAATTTGAATCAATAGGGTCAACGGGTCAGACGTCGAGCTTTGTACGACAAGCTACAGTGAAATCCGGACCATGTGGGTGGCGCCATTGGTTACTTTTGGTGGTTACCAGAGTGGTTACCAGCAGGACGGTGAAACAGACGATTTGGTCTGAGTGAGACCATATCGTCTGTCTCAAAGCGTGACAAAGCCGCCGGTAGGCGGCCCTATCTTTTCGTTACAGCGTGGTAGGGAGAATGTCTAAAACACCGTCACCGCTTGTTGATACGCGGTAGTTTTTCACCTTTCCGTCCGTGACGATTGCCTCTCGCTCTTGCCTTTCCGCACCCATCCCGCAGATGCCGCTTCCTTGGTATGCCGCACCGACTACGACCGAGCCAGCAGGGACGTGGAGGGACACCCTTTCTCCAGGCTTGAGTAATGCGGCCACTTTTCCGTCTACGAAAAAGCCCACCGAGCAAAGACTTCCCGTATGGCCAGAGTCTCGGGTCACCGACAATGTGCCAGTACCTGGCGAATTCGTCTGATAGGCGAGAACCCTTTCAGGAGGTACCGCAACAGCGGTTTTCGTTGGCACCGGGGAAGTGGCACAGCCGGCCACAATGGCGGCAAATAGTGCTGTTGTGGCTATCCTGCGCATACATCGTCCTCCGTTGAAAAAGGCAATTTACCATCGTCCCTACATTTGGTCCTCCGCATAAATAGCAGCGCTAATGATTGCGCCGCCCCATCGGCGATGTCCGCAACATAGCGGGACCGGGTTGCCTGATGCCGTTGTGTTTTTTGCACTGCCGAAGGCGTAGCCGGGAGTGTTCTCAGGCGCAGAACTAGTTTTTAGCCCGCCGGCCTGGGGGCTTAGCATTTGAATGATCCCACCTATCGACATTGCGGTACCTGCCGAATACAGGAAAGGCGACGCGGCCGCAAACGGCGTAAAAGACAGCACGTACGCCGCTGCAATAAGTATCCCGCCGACGATTGTCTGAAGCGATCCTGCGCGCTTACTGCCCGTGATAACTGGTGCAATGGTGATGTCGCCGGTGCCGCTGTAATTCAATTCAGCCTCGCCAATGTTCCGCTTGTCTCGGAACACTGCGAACTCCAAGCCTCGAGACTTGGCGTTCGATATGAAGCGCTCAAATCCAGGGATCTGAACACATAAGGCTTTGACGGCTTCCGCTGGGGTACGCACGGCCAATGGATAGGACTTGCCGAACTGGCGAAGGGCACCGCGAAGCTTGAAGTTGATGACAGGGGTGTATTCGATCAGTGATGTGGCCATGGTTTTTTCTCCTACTTTGCATTGGTGGTGTGGGTTGGTACTTCGGCGCCGATCTGCATGGCGAGCATCATTCGGGATGCCATGGCGTCGTCACGGATAGCCTCTTCGCGGCGTGGGTCTGGGTTCCATGCCCAGCAATGAATCGCCTGGTAAGCGCGAGCCCCGCGGAATGTCCCGCGCAATAGGTCGGCTGAGATCCTTCCTTCATCCTCTGTGAAAAACGGTCCATCGATGGTCACCTTCTGCCCGTCACGGACGTGTTGCACTTCCCAGACGAGGTAGCCGCCATTCATGTTTGGGGCGACTGCAAAATCCATCGTTTTGCACGCCTCCGCAAAGCGCTCCCGGTACGTGGGCGCCTGGCCCGCTGTGTTGCTGTCTTGGTCTGTCATGTTTCCTCTGTGCGCCGCTGGCGCTGGTCGTGGGCAGGTGCCCGGAGGTGCTGCTCGGTGTCGCGCCACGTTTTCGTGATTCGCAAAACGTGGCGCGGAAAATGGTCAGTTGCCGACGATGCTCAGGACTGGCGGCAGCTTTGGGCCGAACGGCGCACCAGGGGCGAATGGGTCGGGTAGTTGGTCTTCTGGGCATTCCCTGATGAACCGGATCATGGCGGCGTGGCAGGCGCGATACAGCGGTCCACCGGCACCCCATTCGTCGCTTTTGCGGTCGGCGCTGTCCTCCAGTTGGGATAGATACGCCACTCCGCGAAGGCTGGTGTCACCGTCTGCGATAGCCCGATGACGATGTACTGGGTTGACGCCCAGAAGGTCGCACACCTGGTCGAATCCCAGCGCCTGCGCCAGCCCCTCACGGTCGAACATCAGTGATTGGCCAAACCCCGCAAGTGCGCTCCACGCTCCGCTGCGGGTGGCTTCTTGGTGTTCCTGGGCTCTCTCCTCCAATTCAGCAATGGCCTGCCGGGTGAAGGGGAGGAATGCTTTCAACTTGCTCGCCTGCCGGCGAAGGGCTCGCCGCTCACTGCGGATAACGTCGAGCTGTTCAGTAATGGCGCGACAGATTCGCCGGGTGGTGATGAGCTGCGTGGCGGCGCTGATGCCTGGCTTCAAACCGATGTTGCACAAGCGGGTGATAAGGCTGGGCTTCATTGGTGCGCCTCCATAGGTGTGGCGTCGTAGCTGGTGCGCAGGTGGGCGCCAGCCGTGCAATGGCGGCCGGTGGGTGCGTAGCAGCTCCGACAAACCATGATGTGGTTGAGGTACTGGTCACGGGCTTGTCGCCATTCGGGCGTGGCGGTGGCGGCGTTTGCGTGTGGGCTTGTGATGAGCCGAGGAGTGCGTTCGACAGGGTTGGCCAGCACCAGGCGTGGGCGAGGCCGGCTATCCACCTTTGGCGAGTCGAGCCCGGCGATAGCAGGCGGCATGTGATCGAGCAGGCCGGAAAGGAGACTCATAGCGTCACCTCGGCCAGATTGCTCCACCGCCCATATGTGTCTCTAGAAAAAAATCGGGGGAACGGGGGAACGGTGGGAACAGCCAATGTTCCCGGGGCTTTCAGAGGGGGTTTCTGTTCCCCACGTTTTTTTGTGGGGAACAGTGATAACCAAATACTCGGAAACGCAGACACGCTTATATTCAAAAACATGTTTGTGTTCCCCCTGTTCCCCATACATTCAATAAGGGGGAGCGGCCACAGCCCACGGTTTTACTGGCTGTTCCCCCGTTCCCCCTGTTCCCCACGTTTATAGGTTCCTGTGAACTCGGGCACTCATACTTGGTGGATATGGAGGTCATGCGCCGCCCCCTTCGCTGTCCATAGCCTCTGGGTCGATGACGTACAGGCGCGCCGATCCGCCGGCGGGGATGCGGTACTTTTTGGTTTTGCGGCTATCGCGGTCGGTGTCGCGTTTGGCCAGGGCACCGCCAACCTCCAGTGCCTTGACCACGCGGGTGAGGCCGAACCCATGGGCGGCCTCGATCAGCGCGGACTTGTTGAATAGATAGAGCCGCTTGCCGGCCACCAGCTCCCAGTATCCGGCGCGGTTGAATACCTTGGCGTCCACCTCCGCTGCGTCGACATCGGAGAATCGGCTGCTGCCGTGCTTGTCGATAAAATCGATGATGCCGGCCAGGATTTGGCGGTCTTCTGCGTTGCCCCCGCCGACACGGGAGAGCCATTCCCCGTAGAGCAAGCGGCAGTCGGAGAGGGCGGTGCCCGGCTCCCATGGCAACAGGCCGTAGGCGATGGACATCTCGCCCGCCAGCGCGATCACGGCGAACCGGTCAGCCACGCGGCCGGCCTGGGCGTTGTCCTCGACGAACTGGGCGCGGATGCCGTCAAAGTCACTGAGCAGCCCGGGCTTATCGTCGGCGGCGACCAGGCGCTCCACAAACGCTGGTCCAAGGTGGCCGTGGTGGGCGCCGACCGCTACGGTGAGCTGTCGGTGAAAGTCCGCTCCCTCAAGCCCGTGCAATTCGTCGAAGGCCCGGTGTGTCCGAGTACCAGCGTTCACGTCGACCATGCGCAACTCGGCGCCAGCGTGGGCGGCATTGCCGGATATGGCCGCGTGTTCAGAGAGTGAGCGCTCGCCGCTGGAGAGTGTCAGCAGGCGCCAGCTCAACTTCGCACGGCCTTCACGCTCACGGGTCATGGTGCCTTTACCTTGGCCGTTGGCGAGGGAGTACGCCATTTCCTGTACGCGCTTGGGGTCGGCGCGCTTGATCTCATCCAAGGGCAGGATGGTGTCATTGCGGCTCGATGCCTCGATCTCCAGGCCACCCTTGGTCATGTCCCAACTGGCGGCGAACACGCCCGGGTCGCCCCATACCGACGAGCCGATCAGTTGCGCCAGCGACTTGCCGCTGGAGCTGTCGCCCACCAGGTGAACACCACCGCCCAGCACGCCCACCAAACTCAGCAATGGGCCAGCCAGCGAGCAGCCGATCGCCAGTGTCAGCACCGGGTTGCCCGCGCACTTGGCGGCCACCTCCGATTGCCACAGCGCCAGCTCGCCGCGCCGGCTGAAAAGTACTTGAGCCTTGTTGCTGGCCTGGTACCGCACATTGGCGCTGCCGATGGTTCTCCCAGGCAGCACGAACGCTCCCGATTCATGCCAGCCCGGCCGGCTGGTGGTGGCAAACACTTCTGCAGGATGCTGGTCGAGCAGGTACTCCATGAACGTGCCGCGCTTCTTGAGGGCAATGATGACGCCCATACCGAACAATGCGCGCCGGGCGTCCTCGCCGCTGCCGCCGAACACTTCCATGGCGATGATCCATTCCTTGATGCCGCCCTCTGTGACCAGGCGCAGCAAACGGCCTTCGCTACCATCGTCGCTGTTGGTGGTGCGGGCGACGACGGTGACGGGGCTGGAGATCCACTCATCAGTGATAGGCCGGTCGCCGGTATCGCCCTCGGCGTCGTCCTGGTCAGCGGCGGCGCGCTTGAAGCTATGCCAGTAAACGCCCGGGCGCAGCTTGCGGCCCTTCTCATTGATCACCCAATGCTCATACACCGCCCAGCAGGGGCGATCTGGCGCAATGGCCGCGGCGTCCGGCCGAAGGTTGATCACGTTAGTGTCAGGCTTGGACATGGGCGAGTTTCCAGTTGGCGAGGTCGTTGAAGTCGGTGAGGTCCTCGGGAGCGCCTTCCGGCCATTCAGGGAAAGCCACTTGGCCACCCACGGCCGCCGCCGCTGCGTTTGCCGCTGCGCGACCCGGGTTGCCATCGGTGAGTCGGTCGTCGTCGCCGGCGATGACGATTGGTTGGCCCGGGTAGCGAGCGCGAAGTGCCATCGCCGCCGGGATCAAGTTGCCCGCGTTCATGGCAGCGGCAACGACATAGCCGCCGTGCTGGTGGAGGCTGGCGGCCGTCGCCCACCCTTCACAGATGCACAGCACAGAACCTGGCTCGATGATGCCCAGTGGCGAATAGGTGCCCTTGATCCGGCCGCCGAACAGGAAGTGCTTGTCGCCGTCCGGCCCGATCCTTTGCAGGTTGACCAAGCGCCCATCTAGGTACAGCGGGATCAGCAGGTCAGTGCCACGCTGGCGTAGGCCGTAGGAGCGAACTGCCTTGGCTACCAGATACGGGTGGTCGGGTGAGGCGCGGCGCGCATTGCGCCACCAGCGGTTAGCCTTCTCGGCGGCCTGCTGCTGGCGCCGGTGTTGCTCGGCTTCGCGCTGGCGCCGGGCCTGGTCAACTCGCTCGCGGATCTGGGCCGCTTCGCGGGCGTCCACCGGTTCGCGACTACACCAGGTGCTGGCGCCACCGGCTTTCCAACTGCCGAACGCACCGGATGCAATGCCATCCAGGTACAGCACATACCAGCCGTTGAGCGAGCCAGGCTTATCCTCTGGCACACGGAATCGGTGGATTGCACCGTCGGGCTCTGGTAGCCAGTCGAGAGGGCCATAGACGGCCTGGAGCGCATCACGGAATAGGATCGTTGCGTCAGTCACGCGGCCCCCTTCGGCGGGGTAAACCGCTTGGCCAAGCTCTCCAGTTTCTGAGTCAGGCGCTCCAACTCATCGCATTGGCGGCCTTGGTCCCCCTCCGAGATGCGCAGCTCCAGGAAGCCCACTAGGGCTTCCACCAGCAGCACATAGCTGGCGCTGTCGATATGAGCGCCAGCAGCGGGTGGGCCGCCACTGCCCCTGCGCTTGATTGGGGTCACGTTATCCATGGCCGACCTCCCGGCGATCAACGCCAGCAAAGGCCCGGCAAACTTGACCGTTGTTCACACCGTGCCAGCGGGTAATGTCGTCGATTGACTCAACCAGGCAGGCCGTCACCTGGGCGCTAGCACTACGCATAACAACGCGCCCGCACTCAGCGTCGGCCTCGGTCAAGAATGGTCCCAGCAACGCCTTGGGCACCTTCGGGTGCGTGACGTAAAAAAGTTCGATGGTTTTCTTGAGGCAAGCCTTCGGCGTACCCGCGTTTTTGCAGGTTTGGTTGTTCATGATTTTTTAAGCCTCTACTGAGTCTTTCGGCTCGAACCGTTCGGAGCCATTTCGCATTGCGCGCAAGCCAATCACCGCAGCCCTGGCCACGCGATCTACAAAGCCGATTTCAAGGTTCGTATATCGCCCACCCATGCCGCACAAGGCGAACTGAATGGCGCCGAATGCTTCGGTTTCATCATGCGCGGCCAGCTCGGTGATCTCGTAATCGAAGCAAGCAAGGCCCTTTTCCCAATCGGCAGCTACGCCAGGGTTGTTCCGGGGCCAGTTGATGAGCCTGCCCATGTCGTCGCGCTTGGTGAAACTGAGGTCATCCCGCGTTTGGATTGCCGTTCTCATTCGTCACCCCCGGCGCCCAGACCAGCGCACCCGGACAGAGCGGCGGAAATTGCCTCGCGGTTGCAGTCGGCGGTGTTGGCGCCGTCAGCGGCCAGGTTCCACGCGACATCTACCAGGTTGCGGACGTGCTGACTCGTGCCCTTGTCTGCCAATGCGGCATAGAGAACGGCCTCAACCTTGCGCAGGGCGATCTGGGCGCTTTCGAGATCCTCAAGCGTGTCGTGGGCAATCTCTTGGATGGTGCGGGCGGGAGTATTCATTGCACCCCCCCGGCAGACTCTAGGGAGCGGGCAATGCTCATGTGGTGCGAGTAACGCTTGAGGCGGGTTGCGAGGCTGGAGTTTGCGCGGAGGGCGCTCAGGGCCATGCGGCGGTGAGCAAATGCGCGAATTGCGGACGGAATGAGGGCGGACATAGGTGGCGCTCCAAGTTGAATTTTGGAACTGCCACGGTCCTTCCTACGGGATTGGGTGGCAGCCGTGCGTGGGGTAGGAATACCGGGAAACTTGGAACCCGGCCAGGCCGAAGCCTGCCCACACACGGCCGCCATAACACTTAACTGCGGGCGTAAAAAAAGACGCCAGCAATCGTAATGGGGGCGCCTGTGCGCCAAGTTTTCTGTTGGGTTCCTACACCCGATCATGGATTTTGCCATGACTTGGGGCGAACCATACCGATCACTTACGGCGCGTGCAACCAAAGTTATCGACCGTTTATCGCTGATCATGAGCATAGCTGTCATGGGCGTGCGTCCTCCAAACCGAGTGGCAGCTTCAGTTGCTCCCTCAAATGGGCGACGTGCGCGTACACACCCGGCTTGTCATAGCGCCAGTGAGCCAGCCGGCGACCATTGCTGCTGGCTTCCTGCTTGCGGGCCTCCAGCGTCTGGCAGGCGTGCCCATACCGAGCTTCCCGGAACGCCATTATTAGGCTCGCTTTCAGTTCTACAACGCGGTCGGTATTGCGGGACAACGACAGCAGGAAGAACGCTTGATCTTCGTTCAGCAGGGCGAAGCGCTCCGGCCTACCACCAGCAGTTCCGACCAAGGGTTTCTCCGTTTGAAACGGAACAACCCCGAACTCTGCAAACTTTGCCAGGTAGCGCTCGATCAGCGCGAGGGCATTTTTGTGCTGATTGCCCAACTGCTCGGCGAGTTGCCGGCTGTCCACGCGAGGCTCTTCGCCCACACGGGTTAGCGGGATAATATTCATGCCGCCACCTTCGCACCTGGTTCAGCGATCAGTGTGTAAACGGCAACACCGCGGTGGATGCGCCCCCACTCATCCGTCATCGTGATGCGGTTGGTGATGATCTTGTAGCCGGCATTGCGCAAGTCGCAGATACGGGCACCAGGACGGCAGATGTTTAGCTCGCGCATGATGGTGAACGTGTCAGCAGGCCCTTTACGAAGACGCGGAACAAGCCGTACTAGTTGGGCGTGGTTACTGGTATCGTATAGGTGAGTTTTTTCTGGGCTGGCCTTATTGGGTTGGCCTTTTTTTTGGTCGGCCATTTATGCAGCCTCCACTCGCAGAGCGACTAACGAGTCGCACCAGGCAATAACTTCTGCCTCGATCCAGACGGCGGACTTCGGCCCCAGCATCACTTGTTTGGGGAAGCGCCCAGCGGCGATACGGCGATAGATCTCGGACGTGGAGAGGGTGGTCAGGGCCTTGACCTCGCCCAGTTTGATGAAGCGCCGAGGTTGTTCACATGCGGGGGTAGGCTGTTCTGATTTGCGAATAGGGTGGGCTTGAGTTGCCATCGTCTGCGCCTCCTGGGGCGTTGTTGGTAATCGACGATGACAATGCTGGCGGTAGAGGCTGAGGCGGAATAGGTAACAGGTGGGATTTAACGTGTTACCCGTGGACCGAATTGCTGTCAAAGAAACTAGTGCAGGCCTTGTGGGACGGGGACTGCAACCTGTCACCCCTTATTAATTGATCTAGCTATGGCACCGCCTTTTTTGCGTCCAGCGCTAGTAAGCGCAGTAACGAATAATTTGACCTTCACAGCCGGAAGAGTGATCCCTTTTGCTTTAAACCACTTTTCAACAATTGCGCTCCAGCCAACGGTTGGTGCGGTTGTTCCGTTCTGTGTGACATCGCACCAACATTCAACAATCAAGCGCCCGTCAGGTGGCGAAAGTTGATTGTCGTGGTTCATGAACTCGGCAAGCCCCATGACCTGTTCAAGATGTTCCTCCATGCGAATGTTTTCGTCTTCAGCATCGCGCCTGGCCCGGCGCTCGTCGCTGAGCTCGCGGCGCTGTAACTCCAGCTCGTCAATGAGTTGTTGGTTTTGAGCTGTCTTGATTTCGAGTTGGGCCGAAAGCTCTACTACTTTTTGCTCAGCTCTCTCCCTGGCGATCTGTTGCTCGTCGAGTTGTTCGGACGCGCTCTTTTCACCCTCGCGGCGCAACTGTGCTTGTTGCGCTTTGAGAACTATCGAGGCGTTGCCCGGTATTAGGTGGGCGGGGGCGTAGCTAGTTGCAGCAAAGCCATTGACTGCCGTTGAGACAGGTACGCTGTCGTTTGCCGGTTGAGCGAATCCAGCGGCGAGCTCCGTGCGTGCGGTTGCCTCGTCAACTAAGCGCTCAATCCATTTTCGCCATATCAGCACATTAGCCGCAGGTACTGGGCCAGAGCTGGTGGAGATGGTGGTGGCCAGCCTTCCGTTGCTGGCTGCGCTGAAGTAGTCGGCGAGCGCGCCGTGAGTGATCTGAATATTCCTATCGGAGCGACCTTCTGAAAAGATGCTCGCATGCAGAGATTGAATAGGCTGAGATAACGGTGCCAGCGTATTTAGGGTTGCGGCGAGCTCGAAGGCTAAGAGCCGGGGGTTCAGGTGGTGACCTGACGCCCAGTCAGAATAGATCACGTCGAGCTTTATTCGCCCGAAAGGTCCTATCTGATTGTCTCCACCGGCTTCCGCCATTCGATTAGCTCATATGTGATCGACTGTATGAATAACCAGCCGTGACCAATATGTTAACCGCCCAAGACTTGAAAAAGGAGCCCTTGGTGCTCATTGGGAATGATTAATTAGAATTCAATGTCTCAAGCTCGCTTGATACTCACCACATTGGCGCCAGTGCATTGAGCGTCAATCGAGTCGGCCCAAGACTGCATCATTTCGCGGCGCTGCTCGACATAGGCGGCATGGTTGTAGGTGCCGCGTATTTCGTCGCTGTCACCGTGGGCCAGTTGACGTTCGATCCAATCCTTGTTGTACCCGCGGCCGTTCAGTTCGGTGCTCAACAGGTGGCGGAAGCCGTGGCCTGTCTGGCGTCCTTCATAGCCCATGAGGCGAAGTGCTTTGTTGACGGTGTTTTCACTCATAGGGCGCTGAGGGTTGGCGCCAGCAAAAACTAGCTCATATCGCCCGGTGACCTCTTGAAGCTGGCGCAGGATCGCAACAGCCTGGCGGGGCAGGGGAACGATGTGAGGGCGGCGGGCTTTCATGCGTTCGGCTGGAATTGTCCAGGTTGCGCGGTCCAAGTCGAACTCTGCCCAGGGGGCTTGGCGAAGCTCGCCCGGGCGAACGGCCGTTAGTGTCAGCAAGCGGATGGCATGCCGGGTAAGCGAATGGATGTTCGCGGCTTCGCTCTTGGCCAACAGTTCTGGTAGCTCAGCAAAGGTGACGTGTGGATGATGGCGTGCAGCTTTCGGTGGTGCTGCTACCACGCTCAGATCCGTGGCTGGGTTGGTGTCAACGACGCCCTTGGCCAGCCCGTACCGAAATATCTGGTGTAGCCATTGGCGGATCTTGCCTGCTGCATTGAGAGTGCCCCTGGCCTCTACCTTGCGCACCAGGTCTACCAGATCGGGCCGGGTGATCGCTTTTACGGGGCGAGAGCCGATACCTGGAATCAAATCATTCTCCAGGTACAGCTTTGCCTTGTAGGTTGTGCTCTCTGCCCATCGTGGCGCGTTGTAGGCAAACCACTCGCGCGCCAATGTCTCGAAGCTCAGTCCTTCGACCCTCTGTGCTTGCTTGGCGGTTTTCTTCTGCTCGCCGGGGTCTGTACCTTCAATCAGGAGCTGGCGTGCCCCATCGCGAAGCTGACGAGCTTTCAGCAGGGTGACCGCGGGATATGCGCCGAGCGCAAGCATCTTCGCGCTGCCGTTGAAGCGGTAACGATAGCGCCACAGCTTGGAGCCGGTCGGGGTCACTTCTAGGCACAGGCCATTGGCGTCGGTCAGCCGGTACAGCTTGTCCTTCGGCTTGGCGGTACGGATGGTGGTATCTGAGAGTGGCACGCAGCCTCCTTGCAGGCCGCACCGGGCGGGCGTATTGCCGTCCTGGTGTGAGTAGATTTCTAGACCGAACTGGATCTACTCACGAATCTACTCACATATGTTTGGGCTTACAAGGGAACGGTTGGGAACCGTAGAAAGCAAAAAACCCGCACTAGGCGGGTTTCTTGTGTGCTTTCAGGTGTGCTTGGCATCACCTGAAAACGAAAGGTGGTGCCCAGAGACGGAATCGAACCGCCGACACGGGGATTTTCAATCCCCTGCTCTACCGACTGAGCTATCTGGGCAACGGGGCGCATTAAACGGGTTTTTCAGGGGGGCGTCAAGCAAGTTTTCAAAAAATATTTAATTATTACCGTCGCTTACGTGCCGACCCCGGTTTTTGATCAATTATTGAGCAGGCGGCACGTAGCCGTCGGCCTTGGCGTAATCCTCGCCGGAAAAATACTTGTCCATCTCACCTTGCAGGTATTTGCGGTCTTCGGCGTTCATCATGTTCAGGCGTTTTTCGTTGATCAGCAGGGTCTGGTGTTTTTGCCAGTCGGCCCAGGCTTTGGCGGAAACATGATCGAACACGTCCTGGCCTTTGGCGCCTGGGTATGGAGGGCGTTCCAGGCCGGGCAGTTCTTCTTTGTACTTGCGGCACATTACGGTGCGGGTCATGACGACTCTCCTGCGTTCAATACTTCAGCCGCGCGCTTCAGCAGTTTTTTCACCGGGGCGGCAAGGCCCAGGCGCGGCGGGGTGGCGAGGTTATACCAGAGCCAGTCGGCCTCGGCCACGTGATGGGCGGATTCCTCGACCTGGACTAGCCAGGGTTCGATGGCCAGCTGGAAGTGGCTGAAGGTGTGGATCAGCCCCGGCAGTGCCTGTTGCGTGCCCAAGGCCAGTGCATGCTGGTGGGCGAGGTGTTCGAGGTCGTCGAGGTCGTCCAGCTCCGGCAAGCTCCACAAACCGCCCCACAGGCCCGTGGAAGGGCGACGGTAAAGCAGGATCGCGCCCTCGGCGTTGGCCAGCATTGGCATCAGCGTGCGCTTCTGGGGGATGGCCTTGCGTGGCTTGGGGATCGGGTAGCGTGTCTCCAGGCCGAGCATGTGGGCTTCGCAGCCTTTTTCCAGCGGGCATAACAGGCAACTGGGCTTGCTGCGGGTGCAGAGGGTTGCGCCCATGTCCATCATCGCCTGGGTGTAGGCGTTGACGCGGGTCTGCGGGGTGAAGCGATCGGCGGTGGCCCAGAGTTGCTTGGCGACCTTCGGGTCGCCGGGGTAGCCCTCCTGAGCGGTATAGCGCGCCAGGACGCGCTTGACGTTGCCGTCGAGGATCGGTGCACGCAGGCCCATGCTCAGGCTGGCAATTGCACCGGCCGTGGACAGGCCGATACCGGGCAGCCCGGTGAGTTTTTCGACATCGCGGGGAAACTCGCCGCCGTACTCGGCCACGACGATCTTCGCGGTCTTTTGCAGGTTGCGTGCCCGGGTGTAGTAGCCCAGGCCGGTCCACAGGTGCAGCACTTCGTCTTCCGGGGCGGCGGCCAGGGCTTCGACGGTGGGCAGCGAAGCCATGAAACGGTCGAAGTAGTTGAGCACGGTGCTGACCTGGGTCTGTTGCAACATGATCTCCGAGACCCACACCCGGTAAGGGGTGATGCCCTGTTGCCAGGGCAGGTCATGGCGACCGTGGCGGTCGTACCAATTCAGCACCGCCTGTGAAAACTGCTCGTTTCTCATCGTTTGAACAGGCCTTTCAACGCATCTTTGAGTTGCGGGTTTACCTTGTCGAGCTTCTCTTCCAGCTTCTCGTTGAGGCGGTTGCCGGCAGCCTTGATGGCGACCTGGCCCAGGCCATCCTTGTCCAGGCGGCATGCCTTGGCGCCCAGTTCCAGCGGGCCACGGCAACGTAACGGAACTTCGATGCCCTGGAAGTTGGCGCCCACTTCACACGCCGGGTCCGGTACTTCGCGTTGGTCGCCTTCGACGATGATGCCCACCCGATAATCCATGCCGAGCACACGCAGGTCGATGTCACCGTTGCCGTTCACCGTGAGGCCTGGGATGCGCACTTTCAGGTCAGGGTTATTGGCTACGCCATTGCGGAAGCTCAGGTTGCCCTTCAGTTCCTCGAACGGTGTGTCCTTGCCGCGTGGCTCGCTGTTCAAGGTCTTGCGGTTGAGCAGGGCAATACCGGTGCACAACTGCTGTTCAAGGTTGGCGTTGAGCAACACGCCATTGTTGATCACGAAGCTGGCGGTGCCGTTGAGGCTGTCGATCAGGGCCTTTTGGCTGTTGCCTCGGCCGCTGAGGTTGCTGTCGAGGGTGACCAGGCCTTTCACCGGCGGATTTTGCCCTTGCGCTTGCAGGATGCGTTCGACCGGCACTTGCTTGATGCGGCTCTGCAGCGCCAGTACCGGAATATCCTGGCGCACATCGAGGGTGCCGTTGGCCTGGAAGGTGCCGTTGTAGAGGCCGCCGCTCAGGGTGTCGAGCTTGAGCTGGCCGTCGAGGCCGGTGGCCTTCAGTGCCGCGTTCTGGATTGGCAGCTTGCTCAGGGTCAGTTGCCCAAAGGTGAGGTCGGCATTCACATCCAGGGTGCGCAGGCGGGTCAGTGGCAGCAGCTTGTCGGTGCTCCAGGCGCCCTTGGTCGGGGCGTCCGGCAGCGGTGTGGTGCCACCGGCGGCCATCGCGCCGGCTTCGCTGTTCTGGACTTCGGCCTGGCGTGCAGCGGCGGCGCCTTTGGCGGCGTCGGACTTGGCCGGCAGGTAGTTGTCGGCGTTGAACGTGTCGCCCTTCAGTTGCACGCGCAGTGACTGCTTGGCGAAATCGTCCACCGCGATGCGACCGGTAAAGGTGCTGCCGTCGAGTTTCAGGTTCAGGTCTTCCAGCGCCATGCTGGTCGGCGTGCCCTTGAGGCGGCTGACCAGCTCGACCTTGCTCAGGCTGCCCTCGGCCATGGGTGGCAGCGGGTTGCCGATGCTGTCGAGGAACGTGGCCAGGTCAAACTGGGCGATGGACAGTGCGCCGCTGATCTGCGGTGTCTTGTCGAGGTCGTTGACCTTCAGCTCGCCGAGTGCGCGCAGCTGGTTGGCCGAGAGTTTCAGGTTGGTCCACTCGGCAATGTTGGCCGCCAGGTCCACCAGCAGTTGACCCTGGGTGGAGAAGGTCACGGTCTTGCCTTGCAGCGGTTCACCGGTGGCTTCGCCGCTGAGTTTCATGTCTTCGAACTGGTAGCGCTTGAGGGCGCGTTGAATGCGCAGGTTGCCGTTGAGCTCGGTCTTGACGCGCATCACCGGTTGGTTACTGCCGAAAAAGGCCGTGAGTTTCAGCGGAATGCTTGCCCCTTCGTGCACGGCACCGGCGCTCAGCTGGATGCTTTCGGCGCTGAACTGCTTGCCGGTCTGCTCATCGTTGTATTCGATGCGGGCGTTGTTGATCGTCAGGCTGTCGATATCGAGGCGGATCGGTTTTGGCGGTTTTTCCGGTTCGTGCTCGGCAGACTGCTCCACTGGGGCAGGGGTGGCGGTACCTGCCTCCGGCGCGGTCTTACCGATGTCTTCCCAGTTGCCATGGCCCTGCTTGTCACGGTTCAGGCGCAGGTTGAGGCCCTCGACACGCACATCGCTCATCTGCACCTCGCGGCGCAGCAACGGCAGCACGCGTACCGACAGGCCGAGCATCTGCAGGTCGGCGAACGGTTGGGTCGGGTTGGTCAGGGTCGCGACGCTGGCTTCGTGCAGCTCCAGGCCCAGCCACGGGAACAGGCTCCAACCGATATCGCCATTGAGCGTCAGCTCGATGTGGGCCTTGTCGCGGGCAATCTGGCGAATCTCGTCTTTATAGTCGTTGGGATCGAAGAGATGGGTCAGGGCAAAGCCGAGAGCCACAATGATCAGCAACAACCCGAGAAGTACCAGACCCAGGATTTTGCCGAACGCTTTCATGGGCGAGTCCTTGTATGTCGATTTCAAAATGTAGCCGCAGAGTATAACGCCCGACGACCGGCGTCAGTTCACAGATCGTTACATTGTATCTAGGGCCAGGAAAACGGAATTTTGACGTCAAAAAGTGCAAAAAATCCGAAAAACGTAGTGGCACTTTGGTTTTTATGGCGTCCACTGATGCTAATCTCTGCACGTTCGTTCGCCTTCTGCGACTTAAGGTCGCGCCTAAATGGAGCTCTACTCAACAAAACGGCCACGCTTTGCGTGCAAGGCCGAGGGAGAGAGCGCCTGACGAACACATACTAACAACTGGGGGAAACACCAATGAGTACTAGCATGGCGGCGAGTATTACTGCCGCACAGCCTGCGTTCCTGTCCAAGGAACGCATCATCGCCAAGCCCGGTTTCAACCGCTGGCTGGTTCCACCGGCCGCCCTGGCCATCCACTTGTGCATCGGCATGGCCTACGGCTTCTCGGTGTTCTGGCTGCCACTCTCCAAGGCGCTGGGTATCACCGCACCTGTTGCCTGTGCGCCGGACATGAGCTTTATCGCCCAAGTCTTCTCGTCCCAATGCGATTGGCCCATCTCTATGCTGGGCTGGATCTACACCCTGTTCTTCATCTTCCTGGGCTGCTCGGCAGCGATCTGGGGCGGCTGGCTGGAACATGCCGGGCCACGCAAGGCGGGTGTTGTATCGGCGCTGTGCTGGTGCGGCGGCCTGTTGATCTCGGCGCTGGGGATCTACACCCACCAGATCTGGCTGATGTGGATCGGTTCCGGGGTTATTGGCGGTATCGGCCTGGGCCTGGGCTATATCTCGCCCGTGTCCACCCTGATCAAGTAGTTCCCGGACAAGCGCGGCATGGCGACCGGCATGGCGATCATGGGCTTCGGCGGTGGCGCCATGGTTGGCGCGCCGCTGGCCGCTGCGTTGATGGGGCACTTTGCTTCGCCGACCAGCGTGGGCGTGTGGCAAAGCTTCCTGGTGATGGCGGCGATCTACTTCGTATTCATGATCGGTGGCGCACTGTCGTACCGTGTTCCGCCGACCGGCTGGAAGCCTGAGGGCTGGACCGCACCGGCGAAAAAAGCCAGCAACTCGATGATCACCCACCGTCACGTGCATGTGAACGTGGCCTGGAAAACCCCGCAATTCCGCCTGGTATGGCTGGTGCTGTGCCTGAACGTCTCCGCCGGTATCGGCATCCTGGGCATGGCTTCGCCGCTGCTGCAGGAAGTGTTTGGCGGCAAGCTGCTGGGTGTGGATGTACCGTTTGGCCAGCTGGATGCGGGGCAACTGGCGTCGATCGCGGCCATTGCTGCGGGCTTCACTGGGCTGTTGAGCCTGTTCAACATTGGTGGCCGGTTCTTCTGGGCGTCGTTCTCCGACTACCTGGGCCGTAAAAACACCTACTTCGTGTTCTTCGCCCTGGGCTTTGCCCTGTACGCGTTGATCCCGAACCTGGGGCACCTGGGTAACGTGGCGCTGTTCGTGGCGGCGTTCTGCATCATCCTGTCGATGTACGGCGGTGGTTTTGCGACGGTTCCGGCGTACCTGGCCGACCTGTTCGGTACCCAGATGGTCGGCGCGATCCACGGTCGCCTGCTGACTGCCTGGGCGGCGGCGGGCGTGTTGGGCCCGGTGCTGGTCAACTACCTGCGTGAATACCAGTTGAGCATCGGCGTTGAACGCGCAGCGGCCTACGACATCACCTTGTACATCCTGGCGGGCCTGCTGGTGCTGGGGTTCATCTGCAACATGCTGGTGCGTCCGGTGGCTGACAAGTACTTCATGACCGATGCCGAGCTGGCTGCCGAACAGGCGCTGGGTCATGACAAAGGTGCTGATGCCACGACCGTGCTGGAGTGGAAAGCCTCCGCCGGCAGCAAGCCGCTGGCTGTTGCGGCCTGGTTGGTGGTGGGTATTCCGTTGGCATGGGGTGTGTGGGTGACCCTGCAGAAGACGGCGGTGCTGTTCCACTGACACCGCGCATGCCTTGTGGTCCCAGGCGTGTTGGGACCACAGGCGTGTTGGGGGTTGTGGCGAGCGGGCTTGCCCCGCGTTGGGCTGCGCAGCAGCCCCAATAAAACCAACGCGTTCTTC
>Ga0126362_10000404_pt1 | contig 21727 bp, 21 predicted proteins | sample ANMtaG_FD_126269 | JGI IMG/M metagenome (GOLD analysis project Ga0126362, IMG submission 126269) | Continental margin sediment microbial communities from North Pacific Ocean - ANME2c_DSS_Sorted | ecosystem: Environmental > Aquatic > Marine > Continental margin > Sediment | place: Pacific Ocean... | reverse complement strand
TGCCGGGACCGAATCTGACTCACAGCAGGTGGGGAACTATCTGGCCGTACGCGGGGAGAAACCATGGCCACAAAATGCGCCATAAATGGCCGCCAGTGGGGAGCTTACGATGGCCGTCGACACCTGAACATGGTGGTGGCCCGGAGCGTTCCGGTTCCGGGGTGCGGCGATGCCATCGGCCCAGTCAGATTCTCGACAGCTGCCAGAGGTTCGGGCGGAATCCTGAGCTGACCGTTCGTCGATCACACGTCTCTTCGATCGCTGTGTTATCGGCACAAAAGCCAGATGAGCGGCCTGAGTAGACGCTGGGTCAGCTCGATTGGTACTTCTTCACGCTCTTCAGCCATGTATCGAGCACCTCGATCTCCTCGGTGAGCGTGTCGACGGATGGCGGCGTGTAGTTCAACTCCGGGTGGGGATCGTGCCGAGAAGCCCACCCAGAGATCTTGGTGTACGAATCGTCGTATGTTTTAACGTCGTCAGGAGTGACTCGACCTATGACCCTGAGCTTTCCGACACGAACTTCTAGGGCTCGATAATCCACAAGCGGTTCGGCCAGCATCTGGCTGATGATGCGTTCCCAGGTCTGGGACATATGGCCCGCGATCTCCTCGGTGGCTCGCTGGTACTCCTGGTCGGACATGCCGGCCTCGGCGCGTCGCAGCGAAGCGACCTCTTGCCGCAGAGTGTTCACGCGTTGCGCGGCATCCTGCGCCGTCCAGGGGTGCTTGAGGGTGGTGAATCCCGGGCCGATCTTGCGCTTACGTTCGATGCCGCGAGTCGCAAAGGGGACGTCCGCCGCTTCCGCAGTCTTGCGAAGGACCATCGTGAAAGCGATGTCGTGCGTAAAGACGATGACCTGCCGCTCCCCTGCCAGATCGATGATTCGGTTAGCGACGGCCTCGCGTCGCATATGGTCGAGCGAGGAGACAGGGTCGTCGAACACCAACGCTGACTTGCTCGTATCGAAGTGCACTTCGGTCAGGAATCCGGCGAAGCCGAGTGCCGTCTGCTCGCCTTCGGAGAGGACGTCGCCGAGGCGCGCGCCTGCCCGTGCGTTCAAAAAGTCAGCCTTGTGGAGCAGCCCCATCCCTTGGCGCGACCTGGTTGCCTTGAAAGTGACCCGCTCCAGTCCGAGTCGGTCCGTTTCGCGGGTGAATCGGTCTCGGGCTTCTTCGGTCACGTACTTTTTCGTCAACTCGCCCACCTTGTCGGTGATGGAGCGCGTGTTGGTCTCGGAGAACTTGTCAATAAGTACCGTCAACGTGCGCAGTCGGGCGCGCTCCGACTCGATCTGGGTCCTCCCATCGCGCATCGAAATGTGGTCGCGCAGGCGGCTCTCTTCGGTCTGGGCTTGGGCGAGACGTCCGGCGAAATCTGCGGCATCGATCGAGCTGGCGTGGTCGCGGAGACCGTTCGCTCGGGCAGCATGCGCGGTGATCTCCGCGGTGACACTTAAGTCAGCCGGCTGTTCATTGGCGATCATTGCTGCTTGGCGTGCGCGGAAAGCATCGAGCAGCGACTGAACGCGCGCGGCGAAGCCCGGTTCTGACTGCTCAATCGTCGCGATCGCGACCGCCATCGGCTGGCTCTCGACCGGCTGACGGGTGAAAGCCGCGAGGAACATTTCGAGGTCTTTTTTGGCCGTCTCGGCATCCTTGGCGGTCGTATCTGAGACGAACGCATGAAAACGCTTGAGCCGCCCCGCTCCTGCGCCGTCGAGGGACTGCTGACACAAGACGCAGACTGCTCCGTCCTCGGCGTGAGGGAAGTCATGCCCCGGGTACACGACGAGGGAATACTTCTCCGCTGCTTGCCACAGCACTTTCCACACCGGCGACCCGATGCTAGCGAGCGGCTCATCTCCGAAAGTGGTCACAGACGCAGCGTCCGCCGCTTCCTGGGCCACCTTCGCACTCTTACGCAGTTCACTTAGCTTTTGGTGCACCGCGGGACCGAACGAGCGGTTGAGACCGGACAGGTGTTCGGAGACCAGAGCGAACGCATCGGCAGTGCGGTTCAGCTTTTGCTTCTCCTGCACGGGATCAGCAGTCCGAAGCCGAGCCACTTCCTCGACCTGATCGTTCAGCTTCTGATCAATGTCGTGAGGGCAAGATGTAGCCGTAGTGATCTCTTCGTCGCTCGTCTTGGCCGTGAGAGCGCGGAGAAACGCCGCAGCCGAGCCCGAATCGGCGACGACGGGGAGATTTCCAGGCGTGCTCTTCTCAGTCTTCCACCCATCGATAACACGACGCACGCCTGCGGTCATTGTGGATAGGTCGTCAAGAAGCTGAACCGCCGAAGGCCGGTAGGAGATCTCAGCTTCCGAATTGAGGTACGTGTCTCCGCAGTGCTCGTCATAGAGGGCGACGCGCCCGAGAGCGGGATCGGCGGTGGCCCCGAGTGATGAGGTGTGTTCAGTCTCCCCGATGAGGAATGTCACCTCGCCCGACTGCGCACCTGGAGACTCAGCGAAGACATCAGGGAGGATGTCCGCCCGGTGGCGGGCGCGCACCATGGATTGCAGAATACGGGCGTACCCGGACTTCCCGCTGCCGTTGTTCCCGTACACGACAGTCAGTCCCTCAGGTGCGAACGTGAGCTCCTGGTTGTCTGCGAGTCGATTAACGTTTGCCACACCTTTGACGGAGGCGATCCGCACCGGCTCTTCATCGGCGCCCTGCGGGGCGGTGACAGATGCCAGCCAGCCCCCTTCCGGAGCAGCGGGTGGCTTCTCGAACAAACTCCTAGCGATCTCCTCGTACTCGTTCTCACCGATCTCCTCACCGCTCGCGATGCGAGCCAGTGCGCGTTGCTGCCACCAGGGTCGGGTGGCAATCCAATCGAGTACGTCTTCGTATGCGGTCACTCTGTCTCGTTCTGTCGAAGGGTAGTGATTGGCAAGGGTTTACGCGCACTGCTGGTTGCGCCGATATGGCCCGCGGCATCACGACGTGAGTCTCCTCGTGGGCCATCCATGAGGTGGTCTCAAGCCTTTGCCGCTGCCATTCGAGCGCACATGTTGAACCCACCTTTGTGAGTCCAAGTTTCTGCACGGGAAGGAAGCCGTGAATTTGATCAATAGTTCCCCCTAAGATCGTTGATCATCCGATGAGACAGATAGGTCAACTGCACCCCTTCCATGGGCCATCAGTAGTTCTCTCTGACGTACTGATAGATCCGGTCGAACAGGTCGCCCTTGATAGGAAGGCCGTAGTTCTTCAGCACTGCGCGCAGCTCCCGGCGGACGGACTTGTCGCCCGAGTCGCTCGTGGTCCACCCGGTGTAGGCAACCTCGTGGACGATCCCATCGATGCGGTCCACGATCTCGGGAACGATCTGATGTAGCCCGGGCGGCGTGTTCTCCTCGACGATCTGAGTCAGAACGCCGCGTTTCGGGTCAGCGATTCGTTCGAGCGCCTCGTCGTCGCCGACTTTGGCTGCCCGGTCGGCAGCTACGACGTCCTGGGCAATCTTTAGGGCCTCCTCGAGGAACGTCAAAGAGTCCTCGACGTTCTCGATCGCCCTGGTCCGAAGCCGCTCGATCCGCTCGGCCAGCGACTTGTACACCGGGCTCTCGTTCTCTACGAGTCGACGCTTGAGCCGCGCCTCGATCGAGTCGAGCACCTGCTGATAAACGTCGACCTTGTCCTCACCCGCCGGGTCAGTCGCTGGCAGACGCAGCTGCTCGGCGATCCGCTTCACCAGTGCAAGACCGGCCGCGTCGAGGGTCACGGTCCTGGACCCCATCGACTTCACAGAGACCTCGTTCATGTGGCCATGGATGAGTTCGGTCGTCTTCGCCCCGAGGCGAGCCCACAAGAACGCCTTGGAGACATCCTTCGGGCGGATCGACTCGTACACCTTCGCGAGCCAAAGGTACTGCTGCTTAAACGGCAGCAGCATGGGGTGCGGATCAAGGAACTCCCACACGGTCTGGAGCGCCATGTATCCCTCCACGAACTCCGTGCGCTGCGCGCCACCGTCAGGAATCCGCTCGTGGGCCTCGGCGAGAGAGCCGAACGAGGAATCGGTGGTGTCGACCCCCGCGAACAGGTGGAGGAGCTTCGTCAGGTCAGTCACGAACTTACCCGCGAGCTTCGATGCGTCCACCACGTTCAGGTCGTCGTCTTCGTCTCTGCCCGCCGTGGGGCCGGCGATCGCCGTACCGATGGCCTTCGCGAGACCGATGTAGTCGACGACGCGGCCGTAGTCCTTACGTTGACCCGTGACCGGGTTCTTCCAAGGCCGGTTCGGGCGTGTGATCGTCTGGAAAAGATTGGCCTCCTTGGCCGGCTTGTCGAGGTAGAGCACGCCCTCGATGGGTGCATTGAAACCGGTCATCCACTTCGCCGTGACCACGACGAACGACATGGGATCGTCGACCTTCTTGAAGCGGCGCTTCAGCGCCTCCTCTTGCTCGGATGTGAGGAGATACTGGCGGTATTCCTTCGGGGTGTCCTTGCTATCGGCCACGTGCATCACCACGCCAACTTCACGGAGCCGCCCGTCAGGCATCGCTGCGCCGCGGCGTTCCAGTTCCGCCTCGATGGCCCGGGCGTAGGCGATGACCAGCTTCTGATTGAACGCGACGACCTGCGCCTTCTGTCCCAGCGGAGCGACGTACGAGAGGAAGTGGTCGACGATGTCCGCGCACACTGCGGCGACACGATCGGGGTTCGACAGGATCGTCTCGATGTGCGAGGCCTTGCCGGACAGGTAAACCTTCTCATCTTCGTCGAGGTTCTCCTCCTCCGCCAGCTCATCGAATGCCTCGTCGAGCGCTTCCTTGTCCAGGGTGAAGCCGATCGACCGGCCCTCGATGATGACGGGCTTCGTGAACCCATCGGCGATGGACTGCTCCGGCGTATACCGCGACATCACGAAGTCCGGGTCGGATGGGTCGCCGAATAGCTTGAAGGTTGAGCGGTCTTTGTTCTTGATCGCGGTGCCCGTCGCACCGAAGAATTTCGCGTTCGGCACCGCCGCGCGCCACGCGTCGCCGAACTTCCCATCCTGGGAACGGTGCGCCTCATCGACGAGGACCACGATGTTCGACCGGTCGTTGAGGTGCCCGGCCTCGGCGAACTTGTGGACCGTGGTGATGATGACACCGGGTTCACCACTGCGCAGCAGTGCGAACAGCTCGCGCCGGTTCTTGGGAACGCTCATGCGCGGCATCCCGGCGGTCTCGAACATCTCCGCCGTCTGACGAACCAGATCCTTGCGGTCGGCGATGACGATGACCGTCGGCGCGCCACCGAAACGTTCTATGACGACGTCATCACGTAGGAGCCGTGCCGCGGCGAACGCCATCAGCTCTGTCTTGCCTGAACCTTGGTGATGCCAGATCAGGCCACCGGGACCGTCAGCAAGAACCTTTGCGTGGATGGCCAGCGCTGCTTCGAACTGCGGGTAGCGCGGGAGGAATTTGATGTCGGTCTCGGAGGCGTCGCGCGCGTGCCGGAACATCACGAGATCCTTGAGGATCGGGAGGACAGTTTCTGGTCGGAGCAGCAGGTGTGCTGCGCGTTCGACGCGGGCAGGCCCGGTGATCGTCTTCGGATCATCTTCGGTCGAGCCCCACGGAGCCCAGATCTCCGAGTCTGGATCCGGGATAGCGCGGATCGGGGCTGTGCGGAACTCGAGACCCTCGGTAGCAACATTGAAGACGTTGGTCGCGAAGAAGTTTGGATATTCCTCTTCGTAGACGTCGTAGATGTCCTTTGCGGCGTTCACCCACGAGACTTGCTGCTTGACCGGCGTCTTGGTCTCGGCCACTACCAGCGGGAAGCCGTTCACGTAGTAGACGACATCCAAGCGCCGCGGTTTTACCGCGCCGGAGATCCTCACTTCGTCTGCCACCGTGTACCGGTTGTTCTCGAGAATTTCGAAGTCGATCAGTCTTCGCGGGACGTGTTCACCGGTGATCGTCGTGAACGCATGATCACCACGGAGCATCACGGTAAGCCGCTCATTCGCCGCGACGAGTCCGTTGTGGGCGTCGAGAACCGCTCGATTGATCTCGTGAAGGACGAGTTCCACCGACTCAGGATCGTCTGCGAGTTCCGAATTCAGCGCAAGCAGAGCATCGCGCGCCCAGTCGTCGATGACGACGTCATGTTCGTCTCGAGGCAACTCGTCGCCAGGCAGACGATCCCAGCCAGCTTCTTCGGCCCATTCGAGCAGAGAGCGCTGGATCGTGGACGACTCAGTCCATGCCATATCAGACGACCTCCTGCAGAAATCGATCATAAGACTGCGGGATCTCGATCTCCCGGTTGAGAAGTGATGCCAGAAACGAGGAGCGGAAGGCCCTGGAGGTGACGAGTTCGGAGTGGAGACTCTCAAGCTTCTCGTCGAATGCCTTCACTACCCCGCCGATCCTGGTTTGCACGTCTTTCGGCGGAATAGAAACCAGAATCTTTGCAAGATTCTCTCCTGAGCTCCGTGAGACTTTGGTTCCGGCGGCGTACTGCACCTTTTGCGCTTGGAACTCCGGAGAGACGAAGATGCAAGAAGCAAAAATCGGGTCAAGATCGTGCTTGAAGATGTAGGCGTCGTCATGCACTGCCACCTCGTTATCCCCCAACCAGACGGTGGCGTTCGCGAGATCTTCAGTGTTTTCGCTTGTGCCTGCGATGACGACGTCTCCCGTGCTTGCCAGCCGCATGCGGTTACGGAAAGTCTCCGGGAGATAAGTCCGTGGGCTGGACGTGAATAGGCCGAAGTCTGTATGGAGCTGCCCATAGTGGATGCATCCAAGGCCCGAGCTCACATAGTCCGCTTTAGTGAAGCGCCGGCCTCGCGTGAACTTTCCGACTGAGCTCAGCGGCAACGCATCCCAATCGCCGCTAGCGATAATGAGGCCGCCGATCATTGGTCCCAGTGCTGCACGTCCGCGCTCATGCTCTTGTCTCAGAGCCTCAATCTGTGAATCCACCGCAGCCATGGCGTCAACGATGCGGCGCTGCGTAGATAGGGGTGGGAGAGCGACCTCGATCGTCAGGAAGTCGGATGGCTTCACACGCTCACGGCGACCACCCATACCAGTCGATAAGGCTCGCAACTGTTCCCAAAGCCGCCTCGTTGTGGTGAGAAGTCGGAAGTACTCGGGCAGCACACGCTCGGAACAAGTAAATGTTGGGAACTCAGGTGACGCGTACGCTTTGCCCAGATCATTCGGAGCAACTGTGATGGCTCCCTCGAACGCCTTCAAACGGCTGTAGACGATCTGACTTGGCCGGATACTGTTCAGGGCCTTGTACGAGGTCTCAACGCCGACGATCGCTTCCCGAAACAGCAGGCCTCGACCACGGTTCAGGACCCCGACGATGTCATATGAAGACGCTCCCACGACTGGAACTGTCTCCACATCGAGCGTCACGACCTCATCGAGCCGCACCTGTTTCCACTCATTCATCGATTGCCTCGAACATGCTCAGGTCGATCCCGACCGCCGCAAGGCGCTCGAACATGGTGTGCTCGGTCTCGATACGCTGCTGCCGAGCGTCCGCGTACGCAACGAGCGCCGAGCCAAAATCGGCGATCTCCTCGGCCGCGACCTTGATGTAACGACCGATGTTCAGATCGAAGCCGTTGCCCTTGATCTCATCGAACGGTACGAGGCGGACGTTCGCACCGCCGCCGTCAGGATCTACACCGGACCGGTACGCGTCAATGAGGATCTCGACATCCCTCTCGCTCATGTGGTTCTGATTCGAAGCCTTGTCAAACCTTGCCGATCCATCAACGAAGAGGACGTGGTTCTTTCGATCAGCGGGCTTCTGATCGCGAAAAATCATCAAGCAGGCAGGAATCGTCGTGGAGTAGAAGAGGTTAGGCGGCAATCCGATAACGGCCTCGAGGTTGTCCTGCTCGATGAGGCATTGGCGGATCCGCGCCTCAGCGCCGCCCCGGAACAGGACTCCGTGGGGCATGACGACACCGACGCGGCCCGTGCCGATGTTCATCGACGAGATCATGTGCTGAACGAACGCGTAGTCGCCGCTCTTCGCAGGTGGCACACCGCAGAAGGCACGTGGGTCCGCCGGCCACCGATCCGCACCCCAGTTCGACAGTGAGAACGGCGGATTAGCGATGACCACGTCGAAGGTTCGGACTGATCCCCTGGTGTCCTTGAATGCTGGGGCGCGGAGCGTGTCGCCGCGCTTGATGTCGAAGTCCTCGATCTCGTGCAGGAAGAGGTTCATTCGAGCGATCGAAGCGGTGGTCAGGTTAATCTCCTGCCCGTATAGTCGCAGCGATCGGTGATCTTTGCCCGATTCGCGCAGCTGATTGATCGTTGCGACGAGCATTCCGCCCGATCCACAGGTCGGGTCATAGACGAGTTCGCCGGGCTCGGGCTGAAGGATGCCCACGAGCAAGTTGACGACTGATCGTGGTGTGAAGAACTCTCCTGCCTTCTTCCCTGACTCGTCGGCAAAGTCTTTCAGCAGGTATTCGTAACCAGCGCCGAGCAAGTCATGGGAGACAGTCGTCGGGTCAAGTGGCAGCTCGTTGAACGCCTTGATCAGCCCGACGAGCGCCGACTCCGGAAGCCGCTCCTTATTGCCCCAGGAGGCGTCGCCGAACACGCCGGCGAGCGAGCGGGGATTGGCCTTCTCGATCCGCTGGAACGCCTTGGCTATCTCTGCTCCGAGGTTCTTGACCTTCCCTGTGGCCTCGGACCACAGGGTGCCTGCTGGCATATCGAACCGGTGGTAATCCGCCTCAACCTCGTCGTCCAGGTCGGCACCGAGCTTCTCGAGCGCCTGATTGTGTTCGTAGACCCAGGTGTCGGAGATCCACTTCCAGAACAGCATCGGGAAAACGTAGGTCTTGAAGTCCGCGGGGTCGACTGGCCCGCGCAGCGCGTTCGCTGCCGCCTTGAGCCGGGACTCAAGCTCTAGCTCGGTGATCGTCACAGGTGAGTGCTTCTTTCGTCGTCGTCGTCTCCTTCTCGCCGGAGCCCACTGACAGTCTCCCATCGGCCAACGCGGTGACCTACAAACGGCAATCTCAGAGAACCGAGAAATTCGCTGGGCCCGGGAACAGGCCGGGAACCACGTTCGCCTCCAATTGGTAAGCGGCACCGCCACTGTCCCAATCGCCCGGTGCGGACGTACTGAATCGAGGGTCGCGATTCAGGGCTCATGCCTACTCGTCTCCATCCGCCGAGCATCTGGCGATGAAGTCCTCGAAGAGTTCGAGGTACAAGTACGGTATGACCGCCCTGTACAGAATGGCCGAATCATCTCACGCTGAGAAACGAGCGAGCGCGTCTGAGTCGGTGAGGCAGTTTTCGCCCTGGCCGAGCCAAATGGGACCGTGGTATTCAGCGGCCGTAAGCAAAGAAGTCGCCGCACTCACGATGATTTCGGGTTTTCTGCCGGAGCATTAGCGCTCGGGGCCGTGGTCCTGGTTCTTTCCCGCTCGGGTTTGTTCTCGTTGAGGATCGAGCCGAGGAGGGATTGGTGTAGGGCCTCGTTTTACTGCTTCCCGCGCAGAGACAGGGAAGTCACCGGCTGCGATCGTTGCTGCGTTGTCTGCGGTTGATTCCGACGACGACGTCTCTTCCGTCGTTGTCCTTTCTTCCGAAACCGGCCGTTCGAGCACTGCGACGCTGCCCTCGGATTCGACCTGCTCGACCGCGGTACGAGGCTGCGGCATCCGACGGTGAATCACTTCGAGTTCCCCGCGGGCGGTCATCTCGAGGTCACGCGCCCGGGTCAGATCGCCGGCAGCGCGATGTGCGGCGGCGATCGCCTCCACCGTCTTGATCAGTTGGCGCATCAGCAGCGCGTACGCCGCTGCCTTGCCGAGCTGTGGGCTTGTTTGCATCAAGATCAGGGCCGCACCGCCGGCGGAGACGACGCCCGCCGTTTTCGGTGCGTGCTGATGTGCGGGGATTTGTGAGGATCGCGCGAGTTGTTTTGCAGCATGGGCGAGGGGTCCGGGTGTGGCCTCGACTTGGGAGGACCACGCGGCGAAGACACCGGAGGTTCGTCCGGCTGCGCGTGCCCATTGCGCTCGGTCGGTGGCGGGAATCGAAGTAAGGTATTTGTTCCAGGCCGCGATGTCTCGGGCAGCTCGGTCCAGCAGTTTCGGGTCGAGCATTTTCGCTTCACGCCCGGGTCGTGCAGCAGGACGCTCGCGCTGTGCGCTGCGCCATTCGTCGACGGCCTCCGAAGACGCCGTGGGGGTGTCTTCCCATTCTTTGCGGAGGCGGGGGAGGGTCAAGTCTTTGGCGAGATGACCGCCGCCGTAGAAGATCGGCTTTGAATCGGTTCCGGTTGCTTCGCGGTCGGGCCTGACGGCGACCTTGTAGCCGACTACGACGTCATCACGCCCGGAGGCGAAACGGGGCCGGACGATCAGCCCTTGCCCGCGAAGTCGGCGTACGAATTCCGCTTCGGACTTCGACGATGTCGCGCAGGCGCGGACACGTCGTGCGAGGAGATCGCGGTCGAGTTCGGTCTTCCCGTTGCGTACTGCGCGCGCATTTTCGGCTCGGTGGTATCCGCGTTCGCCGGTCTTGCTCTGGCGGGACTTGATGACAGCGAGGCCGTGTTCGCGTTCGATGCGAGCAGCCGCGACGCTGGCTCGTTTCCAGTCGCGGTAGAGGTTGACTTTGGTGCCGTCTTCGCGCACGGCGGATGCGGCGATGTGGATGTGGTCGTTGCCTTTCGCGGACACTCCGTGGCGGACGGCGACCCATCTGGCGGGGCTGCGGCCGGAGGTGTCGGTGAAACCCATTTCGTCCATGAACTCGGTGGCGATCTTGTTCCACTGCTCGTCTGTCAGCTCGCCTTCGTCGGCTTTGAGCGAGAGCGAGCAATGCCAGACATTTCCGTCGCGGTAGGGGTCGATCGGATCGCGGACCTTCTTGCCGTGACTGTCGCGAACGTCTTGGCCGGATTCATCACGAAGGTAGTTCGGGATCTTGATTTCGGTGCCGAACACTTTGCGGGGCTGGTCGATCTGCTTGCCGATCGCGAGAGCGTCGACGCCGCTGAGTTCATTGTCGTCGTGCCACGCCATGATCGCGTAGTCGCCGGCCACCAGATGGGGGTCGGTGTGCTCGTTGCTCTTGCCCGGACCGGCGAGGTACGACATCAGTCCGGTGACTTTGGCGCCGCGGGAAATCTTGACGATCACGGCGCGGACATCTCGTCGAGGGTGCCGTGAATCCGGTCCGCCAAACGCCGCACGCTGACCAGTGCGCCGTTCAGTTCGGCGGGGATGTCTCCGGTTGCGTTGGTGGCTTTCGCCATCTGGTTGATGTTGATAGAAATTGCCGACAACAACCGGAACGCGGAGAACAACTCCGCAGCCAGATCGCGCCGATCAGTAGCAGTTTCACCGGAGTCGGACAGGGCGGACTCGACCATCAGCCGCGCCACGGTGATGCGCGCTTCCTGCGCACGGCGCAGCAATTCGGACTCCTCCTCTGGAGTCACCTTCACCACGTGCCGGCCAGCTCGACCGCCCGGCACATTCTCCCGGCGTTCACGACGGAACCGGCGGGGTCGACCGACCTCGTCTTCACTCATGTCCGTCGTGCCTCTCTTCGGCCCAGCGCAGCGCCCCCACCACGTGGGGCTACACGCCAGTGTCTCAGGTCCAGAGCGCAGCGGCAAGACCTGACTCAACTTAGGGCACCTAAGTTACTATCTTGCTCTGCCGGGGCCTAGATTTCGGGGCCACTTCCGTCCTTAGTCGCGTCCCCCGAAACCTCAGAAGCGCCAGGACGAGCCTGCGAGTTCCTCCGATCGCGAATTCGTCCCCATTTCGGGGCTGGTCCCGATTGTGGGTGCCTGAGACGCAGCGGAGCGGAGAAGGAAATCTCGGGCATCCATATGAGGATCGGAGCAGTCCCTATCTGTGGTCGAATCTCGGAGAAAAGAGAATGCGCCGCGCGGAGCGCGTCGATACGCAGTCCGGGTGGTTGATGTTGACCACAGGCGGGCACCGGGGTTCTCGGCATTGGGCACACACCAGATTCCTCCGCTCCGCGTCTGGTGTGCACACAACGCCGCCCCGGACACCCACCTGTGGACAACGGGTCGAGTGTCCGCGAGTTGCGCTTAGCGCACGTTCAGTGGTGCACGGTCGAGCGAGATTTCTCTTACGATGTAGCGCATGAACACGACACCGAACACACCGGACTTCGAAGCACTCGACGCAGCTATCAAGGCGGAAGCCGAAGAGAAGATGAAGATCATCCGTGTGGTGGCGACCGCACACAAGGAACTCCTCGACACTCGGGAGGAGTTCGCCCGCAAGGATGCCGCTAACGTCGGCAATCTCGATGCAGCGATCAGCGAAGCACTGCGCGTCGGATTCACCGAAGCCTCGATCAAACAGTGGCGCGTTCCGGCCGCACGGAAGTCAGCAGCCAAGCGGTCGGCGGTGAAGAAGCCGGTGACAAAGAGGATCGAAACTTCGCCGGCCGCTGAATCCGGTGAGCAGAAGAGCGCTTAGGACTGCACCCGATGCCCACACCCGTTCTCGGCTCGGGGTCGACGCCGATAACGGTCGTCCGCTCTCAGGTCAAACGCGTCACTACCGCGTGGTTCCGCCTCGCCCCGGCCCGCACTCAGCTCCGAATCTTCTCGACGGGATCTCTGGGCTTTGCGATCGGCTTCACGGCACGCGCAGCGAATGACCCCACGGGAGAGAACCTGAACAACGCGTTCTTCGCGTGGATCATCTGGTTGACGGTCGCTCTGGCTCCGCCATTCGAACGGGCCCGACAGTCGAATACCCGCTCGGTCGTCCGCTCGGTCGTCCGCTCGCTACGAGTCACCTGGGCGCGATCAATTCGACGGTTGGGCTTTGTCATGCCTCGCCCGACCTCACAGATGGTCGGGTGGAAGAAGATCGCGCTGTGGGTTGTGTTGGTCCCAGTTCTCGTCGCAGTCGGCCACTATCTGCTCTTCGAATTCGTGGTGAATCTGGAGACCTGGTTCCCGGTGACCGATGCGAACGTTATCGCGGCCAGGAAAGAGCGAGAGGACTACTTGCTCCGTGGCGGGTTCTTCACCGCTGCCACTGGAGCCTTCCTCCTCGCGGCTGTACCGGAGGAGATCCTGTTCCGGTCCGGTGTGCTCGCCGTTCAACGGCGGAGACCATCGAATCGGATACTGATTCTGTCGGTGGCGTCAGTCATGCTCGTGCTGTTCGCCGTCTGGCACGCGAGCTTCGGATTCGGCAATGTGGTGTTCGCCTTTGTCGGCGGCGCACTGTTCACAGCTCTCGCCCTGTACACCCGTTCGCTTTGGCCCGCGATCGTCGCTCACGGCGTCGGCAATCTGATCAGCGCGGCGCACTTGATCCTCACTTCCTGACCGCTGCACTTGCACCCCGCACACAACGAAAGGCCCAGCCGTGAATGACAAGAACATCCCTGTGGAACGATCCGCAGCCGAGGCCGCGATGTACCAATCGACGAAACATCTGAACGTGATCACCGATGCGGACCTTGCCGCTGTTGTCGAAGGATTGACTGGCGAACCCGTTGCTCGTGATCGGATCGATTTCGCGTTTCCCGCGCCGGGAACCACGGATCACTTGTTCGCTTGATCTTCGGCGCGCCGCATTGCACGGGTGCGCGCTAGGGAGCTGGCGCAGCGGTTGTTAGGGCTCGATGCCCGAACAACCGCCACCGCATACGGGAGCGGCCCCGACTTCTCCGCGAAGTCGGGGCCGCTGCCGTTTTTCAGCTGTCGAGATTGTCGACATCGACGCCGAAGGATCGCGCTGCCTCCGCGCTGATCGCGTGCAGCTGCGTGGTGACTGCGGCGGGCGAGACTGCGTGCTCGAGTGCGAAGTCGAGCAGGTTGCGCAGCGGGGTGTCGTGTTCGCCGTTGCCGTCGATCACTGCGGCTTGGGCGGCCTCCAGTGCGATGCCGGTACTGGGTCCGTCGCCGCTGATGTATGAGCAGTACGCCGCGACGGTGAGAATCTGAATGCGAGCGTTGCCGCGTACCTGGCGGGCGATGGTCGCGAACGCGTGGGCGGCGGCGTGCTCGTTTCCGTTGGCGGTGAACATCAGGGCATCGCGTGCGGTCGGGCTGATGGTGGCGCACAGTCCGACACGGGCGGCCAGCTCGGCGTCCGGGTTTCCGCGTGTGCGGATGAGTGTCACGAGTTCGGTGACGGCGTAGCGAACGAAGTCCGTTCCTTGCGCGTGCAGCGCTGCGTGTGCGGGTGCGGTGTCCGCTTCGACGGTGACGGCGTAGCGGGCGGCGATGTCCTCGCGTGAGGCTGCGGTGGTGCGGCCTTGCTCGACGGCGTTGTGAATGCTCAATGTTGAGGCGTTCGGGTCTTCGGTGAGTCCGGTCGCATACGTGTCGAGGTCGGTCCACAACGCTCCGGCTTCGAGCGCGGTGACGTGCAGGGCGAGCATGTCGTGGATTCCGGCGTCACGGAATCCCTGGCGCAGGATCGCGATCTGGTCGAGCGCGATGACTGCGGCGGCGTCTTCGGCGACGGCAACGCAGATCGTGGCGGTGGTCTCGGCGCGTGCGGCGGCTTCGAGGTACGGGGCGGGATCGAATCCGGTGCCCTCGCCGGTGGCTGCGTCGGTGCGTGCGACGAGGGCAATCTGTTTGGTGGTGCGGCCGTCGACGATTTCGTCTTTGAGCATGATGACGATGACCGATGCGGTCGGGATGAATCCGAGCATGGTGGGGATGGAGGCGAGTACCTCGGTGGCGGTGTTCAAACGGATGCGCTGCATGTCGTTCCCCTCGCTGATGAAAGTGACCGGGCCGGGTGCCCCGCCAATTTTTTTCGCCTGCTGGCAAAGGAGAATCGCGTCGGCATGAGGGGGCCGGAGTGCCACCCCTGGGCCGAGAAAATTTCGGCGGGAGCTTGCGAGTGACGAAAATTTCTCGGAGCCGTCGGCCGGCGCTTGCGCCGCCAGGGGTTGCGCGCAGGTCACCGCCGACGAGAATCGGAAGGCCAGAAGGAGAACAAAAAGATGTTCTTCATCAGGACGCAGCGCAGCGGAGTTCATTTCGGGGGACACCGAAGGTGGCCGGCCGCCGGGCAGGCGTCACTTTTCCGCCGGCAGCGTGCAGTCGCGGCACTCCCACTGACCACCGACGCGGGTACAGGTGCGGCGTTGCTCGCACAACCAGCACCGTTGATTGCGCCGGGTCAACACCTGCGCTCCGGTCGCGGCGGGTCGTGGGTGTTCGGTGGTCTCGGCGCGCTCTCGCTCGGATACGGGCCTGATCATGTCGCCGAAGATGCGGCGGCACTGCGAGCAGATTTCTCCGTCCTCGGCCACGATGTTCGAGCATCCCGCAAGAACGCATCCGGTGAACATCTGCGGATCCACCATCGTCTCTGCCTTCGGGGCGCTCACCATCGGAATCGGATTCCGTGCGGTGCGGCGGCGCGCTCAACTCGGCCGTAAACCCGATTCACCCGTGAGGGTGCGATCTGTCCGGCGTCGTAGGCGCGGCGGGTCGCGACGGCGAGCAGGGCGACAGCTTCCCGGGCGGTCACTTCGTGCGCGAGGGTGAGCCACCCGATTTCCGCTTGCATCCCTGCCACGCTCGTGGCGGCGGTGATCTTGCCGGTCAACGTCTCGAGGATCTCGGCGGCCGCCATTCCTGAGGGTGCGATCGCGGGATACGCGGCGTCGATGGCGTTGCTGTACATCGTGTCGGCCCGCAGCTCGTCGGTCGTGATGCTCATGTCGTAGCCCTTGCGTAGACTTTCGGGCGCGACACCGGGCGGGCTCCTACCGCCCGGTGTCGCACCTGTGTTTGCGGGTGCTGCCGTCTATGCGGCTGCGGTGTCCTCGGCCTCGTCGGCGGCGGGCTCGAGCGCCTCGGCCAGGGTGTGGACGGTCGCCAGGACTGCGCGGGCGGTGTCGGTGATGACCTCGAGGTCTCCGTTTCCCCATCCGGCGATGTAGCCGATGCTGTACTCGGTGGTATCGAGTCCGAGCAGTCCGGCCAGGACGTAGGCGACGGATTCGGCTTCCACTTCGGCGCGGCCTCGGTGCAGCTCGGCGGGGTCGATGTCTCCGCTGGCGTGCATGAGTGCGTGGGCGGCTTCGTGAATCATCGTTTTCGCGGCTTGTGCGTCGCTGAGTGTGTCGTCGACGATGATGCGGCGTGATCCGTCGAGGCTGGTGCGGCCGTTCGTTTCTCCGGCGATGAGCTCGCGGGTGACGGTCCATCCCTGTTCGGTCATCACCTGCGCGATGCGGGTGTAGATCGCGGCGGGGTCGTCGCCTTGCAGTCGGGTGGTGATGGTGTCGGCTGCTGCGGCGGGGTGTCCTTCGATCGGGTCGGTTTGGGCGATGTCGAACACGGACAGGATCGGGAACCGTGCTGCGCGACGGGTGGTTTCCTCGCCGGTCTCGGCGTCGGTTTCGGTGATCTTCTTGGTCGAGTAGCCGAAAATCTTGATCGACTTCTCGCCCTTGCGGACCTGCCGTCCGAGTTCTTGCCACTTGCGGAATCCGGCGACCTGGCTGGCGTCCGGGGCCTGCGAGAAAATCAACATGACGTTGTTGAAGCTGTAGGAGTGGAACGCTGCTGCTGCGGTCAGGTAGGCGGCCCATGCGTCGGTGTCGGTGAGCTGGGCGACCTTCGCGGTGATGCTCTCGTGCAGTGCGGCGGCCTGCTCGCGTCGCGCTGCGCTCTTGTCTGCCGTGGTCTTCGCTGGTGCACCCATAACTTTTCGGCCTCCGCTGCTCGGTGGCGTCCCCCTGCTCGGTGGCCGCCAATTTTTTTGCCCGGCTGGCAAAGGAGAATCGCGTCGGCATGAGGGGGCCGGAGTGCCACCCCTGGGCCGGGAAAATTTCTCTGCGAGCGTGCGAGTGCGGGTTGAGAAAATTTCTCGGAGCCCTCGGGCCGGCATCGCCGCCAGGGGTTGCGCGCAGGTCACCGCCGACGAGAATCGGAAGGCCAGAAGGACAAACAAATCAACGCTTTTCGCTGGTGCGGAGCGCAGCGGAGCTCAATTCGGAGGACACCGGTAGGTGGCCGGCCGCCGGGCAGGCGCCAACACACCGCCGGCAACCGACCAGGCGTTCGCACCTCCCGCTCGGGTGGCTGGCGGGGTGATTGTGCGGGAGCGACGGAGGCCGACCACGCGTGGTGTCGCGGTAGCTCTGCTCTCGACATGAGTTTCTGGGAGAAGAACAATTCTATTTAAACTCGCTCGCATTCTAAAGGGGATATCTTATTAGCCTCTGTTAGTTAATTCGTAGCGATGCGCCCAGCTTGGAGTACCGACGCATTATTATCGTGGCTGTACGGGCAGCTGAGCGCCGATTCTTTCCGAGTGCATCAAATCGGTCTCGCAGCCCCGGAAAGCTCGCACATTGCCGCTGTGACCTGGTAGGATGTAATCCGTTGCTTCGAAATCTCGGGGCGACAAGGAATCCCGAAAGAATGGACGGCGGCTAGTTTTGTGCGCAAATCCTGAACCGAAGGGAACAATCGTGAACTAACAGAAAGGCTCTATCATGGTTAATGAAAGTACGGTAAATGAAGAAGATGGATCTAGTCGAGAGAATGCGTCTGGACAAAGGACTCGACCCCGTTGGTGGTCGGAGGAGTCTTTGGCAACGCGGGTGTGGCGCGGCGATCGGTCCATGCGGGTAATCGGCAAGGCAGCGGACGCCGTTTGGGGTCTGATCAGCGTGGCTTTACTGCTGATCCGCGGCTTGGAATGGCTGGGTCATGAGGTCCCTTTTGTGGATCCTGCTGCGCTGGAGGTTGTGAAGTCGGCAGTGTGGATCCCTGGATTCAAGGGTGTGGTGCGTCGGGTGTTGATTGTGGCGTTGGCATTGCCGCTGATTCTGATGGGCTGGCTGGTTCGATGGGTGAGAAGAGCGCGAAGGCGCTGTTCTTAGGCCCCTAATCGCAAATTGGGATGAGGAATGGTCCGACCCTGGGTCGGGCCATTTCTCTGTCCGGGGGTTGTCCGTCGGTGTCGAGGCTTGGTCGCGTTTCGGAGTGGCCGGCCGTGGGTGGTTTCGGATCTGCGACCGCGGCGGTTGGTGGTTGAACGCTGCTATTTTGGGTGCGTCCGCAGGTCGACGCGAGGTGGGGGAAAAGTTGATGGATAGTTGGAGTCCGGATTTTCGGCCGCGGAAGTGGGAGCGGGACAAGGAGCAGTGCGCGGCGTGGATGGCCGGCGCGGATGTTCGTGGGCCGTGGAAGCGTCGCCGGTTCGGAATCTGGCGCGAGGAGCAGTTTTCGGCCCAGATGCGCGTTGCTCGCGACGCTGAGCAGAAGCGTCAAGCGGAGCTGATGGCGAATCCCAGTGCTGAGCTTGTCGAGGCATATCGGGAGTTGCAGGCTGCGGAGGCGGCGTCCGGTGCGCGGATCGGTTGTGCGCGTGGCGGCGATATGACTGACCCGAAAACAGTTCGGGCGCTTGCGCGGCTGTTGAGCGATCACGCCGAAAAGTTCAAGTAGGAACAATTCGCAACCACATTAGTGCTGGTCACTCCGCTTTTTGCTTGGACGTTTTCAGTCTCTGCCGAGGTTGTGTTCGCGTTTCGGCTGGCTCGGTCGTGGCGGTGCGGGGTCTTCGGGGGCCACGGTACGGGTGCGGTGTGTGGGTGGTGCGGGGAAGCTCATGCGGGCGCGGTTGGCGATGTCGCTGAGTTCGTTGGGGTTGTACGGTTCGCGGTTTCCGCTGCGGAGGTGTTCGATCATCGCTTTGTGGTGCTCGGCGACCTCGAGGTGGATGACCTTGCCTTGGGTGCCCGCGAGGGTGGGCGGTTCGGTGTTGTTGCGGTGTACGCCGGGGGTGAGGACGTCGCGGAGTGGTGTGTGGGTTGCTTCCATTGCAACGTAGCGGGCGGCTTGTACTGCGGAGGCGTGGACTTTCTGCCAGTCGATGGTCCAGCCGGAGGATTTGAGGAGTTCGTCGAAGAAGACTCGTTGTGTGCGGGAGTTGCCGTCTCGGAATGGGTGCAGGACGGTGGTTTCGCCCCAGTGGTAGGCGAGTCGGTCGACGGCGCGGTCTTTCGGGAGTCCTTGGGGGAAGTTGTCTTTGGCGATTCCGCGGAAGATGAATGCTGCTTGGTTTTCGATGTGTTCGGGTCGGCAGTGTGGGAGGTTCATGCCGACGGCGCCGGTGTCGCGGGTGCGGAGGGTGCCGGCCCAGTCGTAGACGTCTTGCAGGATGAATTGGTGGATCTTTTTGAGGTGGTCGAAGTCGAAATTGCCTGGGATGGGCTGTGTTTCGAGTTGCAGGATGCGCTGGTAGGCGGCTGCGCGTTCGACTACGGCGAGGTTCGCGGGGTCTGTGATGCCGTATTTGTTGTTGAGGACGCCGGGGGCGATCTCGTAGGGATCGTTCACTCGGGCTGTGCTGCCTCGTATTCGGCGAGTGCTGCGGCGACTGCGAGTTCAACGGCTTTGTCGCCGGTGATTTCTCCGCGTAGTTGCCGGCGGCCGATTTCGAGGTCGGTGGCGCTGGGTTCCATGCCGGCCATGCGGTGTCCGGCTGTGGCGGCGGCGATGGCTCGGTCGATCTGGGCTTCGGTCATGTGCGACTGTGCGTTGCGTGCTGTGGTCACCGGTGCTCCTTCGTCGACTCGGGCGTGTGTGGTGGCGGTCGGGGGAGCTGCGCACCGTTGTCTATTCTACCTGATCATTGCCTGTTTCCTGTGGTCAACAAGCGTTGTGGGGCGGTATCCGAACAGGGTGTCTGCGAGGGATTGCAGCCCTAGCTTTGCCCGCTGTACCGGCGCCATACGAAGGGGGCGGCGCTGAGGAGAACCAGCAACAGCGTGACCAGGGCGAAGATCATGCCGAATTGCCACGGCTTCATTGCGTCGGGAAAGAACAGCCAGGCGATCAGTGTTCCGAGTACGAATCCGGCTACTGCTGCCCCTGCTCCTGCTTTTGCGACTGGGGCAACGATGGTGGTGATCTCGTTGTTCATGGCGGTCCTTTCTGTCGTTTCTGGTGAGTGTGCCGGTTAGGTCCGACAGGGATTGCGGTGTCGAGGGTCAGAACAGGGTGTTTTGCGCGGTGTGGGCTGCTGCGTCGGTGCGCCTCTCGTAGGCGGCGGCGAGGGTTTGCGCGGTGGTGGGGCTGCATCCCATTTCGGTGCCGATCTCGTTCCAGTCGGCTCCGTGGTGGTGCAACTGCCAGGCGTCGTGTTCGTCGTCGCTCATGAGGGTGTTATCCCTGTCTGAGGAGGCCGTTGGTCGAAACTTGCTGGCGGAGGGGTGAGATCCCGCGTCCATCCCCGATCGCTGAGCACGTCGTCTATGCGGGTGATGTTGGCGAGTTGTGAGCCTCGCAGTGTGACACGAAGTCGGTACGAAGGTTGACGCCAGAAAGTGATCGAGTGGCACATCGAACCGAGTGTGTTGACCGCCGATGGATAGTCATTGATCCAGTGCTGGCGTTCGGCCGGGCTCGCCCTCCGTCCTGGTTCTTCTTTCCGGCGTTCGAACCAGAGGACGGCCTCGTCGGACATCAGGTCCTTACTGTTCGCTTCGGTCATGGTCGATTCTCCTTGTCGTTTGGAGCTTTTCGGAGGCTGGCGGCTTTGGTGAAGCTGTAGGCGGAGGCGGTGAGGGCGATGATTCCGGCGGTGATCATATGTTTGGTGCCGATGGTGAAGTCCAGGGCTGCGGCGGCGAGCGCGAGGACTCCGAAGATGCTGTGTTTCACCACACCTGGCTTGTTGGTCATGCTCGTCCTTCGCGGATGGCGGCGAGGCGTTGGGAGGCGGCTCGGCGTTCGCGGCCGATGCTGAGCAGGTGCTCGAACAGTTGGTCTTCGGGGAGCTCTTCCGCGGCCTGGGCGAGGGATCGTGCTGCTTCGAAGAATCCGCGCCGGTAGGCCTGGGTGAGGACTGCTGCGATGTTGTCCTCGAGTTCGGCGGACGGGACGCCGATGGTGGTGATGTCGGTGAGTGCTTTGGTGAGTTGTTTGCCGAGGTGTCCGCTGGTGCGGCCTTCTTGCTGCAAGGTGGTGAAGACGTGGGCACTGTTGTGGGGTTTGCCTGCGCTCACAAGGTCCGCGATGACGGCAAAGAGTTCGGCGTGGACGGGTCGGTAGAAGTCTGCGCTGGTCAGGGCCGCGACGGTTCGTTTCGCACTCTGGGCCGGCGCCCAGAGCAGCGAGCACAGGAGTTGAGCTTCGACGTCGAGGGCGATGCTGTATTCGTCGATGTCGTCTTCGTTGTCGGTGAGGTCGTCGAAGTCGGGGACGGTGGCCAGTGAGAGTGTCACGTCGGGTTCCTTGCTGTCGCCGGTGGGCATGGGAGGTCAGGTGCGCGGTGAGGTGAGTTGCCGGTGGCTGCGCAGGATCTCGGCGGCTGCGCGGAGGTTGCGGGCTGCGTCCTCGAGGTGGGTTGCGATGTCCTGGTCGTGGCCGGCAACAACTTCGGCGGTGTCCGTGCCGGCGGCGGTGTAGAGGGTGTGCAGTTCTTCGCGTGCATCACTGATTCCGGCGAGGGAATCGTCGAGGGCGGCGAGCATGGTGCGCAGTTTCCGGTCGACGGAGTCGCTGTCGCGGCGGAGCTCGGCGTCGAGTGCGCGGTCGACGAAGTCTGCATCGGGAGTGAAGGTGAATGCTGCTGCGGTCATGGTGTCCTCCGTAAGTTGTTAGTTGGTCCGGAAGTGCTGGGTGTGGCTGATGGTGTCTTGCCTTGTGTGGCTCGAAACGAGTGGCCGCCCAGCGCTTCGGGACGCCCTGGCTGCTGATTGAAAAATGTG
>Ga0126362_10000402_pt1 | contig 21781 bp, 13 predicted proteins | sample ANMtaG_FD_126269 | JGI IMG/M metagenome (GOLD analysis project Ga0126362, IMG submission 126269) | Continental margin sediment microbial communities from North Pacific Ocean - ANME2c_DSS_Sorted | ecosystem: Environmental > Aquatic > Marine > Continental margin > Sediment | place: Pacific Ocean... | reverse complement strand
CGCAGACAGGGGTTTTGTCGTTTAGGGGCCACGTAAACTACAAACCGTACCTGCTCACCCCTTACGTGCCTTACCGCTTCGCCTGGCCAATAGCTTGCGCCACCAGATGTAGATCCCGGTAGCAGACAACATCGCGATCACAACCCCCAGTAGCGCAATCAACACCTGCCCCGTCAGCCCGATGATCCTGCCCCCATGGATCGGTAGTTGCAGCCTATAAAAGCGCTCTCCCAACGTGCCTTGCCCTGCTATTTCCTTTCCTAATAAATGCCCATCCGTCCCATGGAAAAACAGCCAGGATTTCCCATGGGCCTCCGTATCATGTCGCCCAAAACCAGCCCCATAAAAGTTGTACTCAAAGCTGTAATACAGCTCTCCAATCGTCGCCGTCAGCCCCAGCCGCTTGCCTTCCTCCAGCGCCCGCTCATAGGCCTGTTGATAACTCAGTTGGGTCGCGCCCAATTGTTCGGCCGGTAACCTGCCACGGGCCTCAAAGACGCTGACCTCGACCGGTGAGAACAGCGACACCGCAGGCTTGAACACCTGACTCGGCAAATTCATCGCCACGCTGCTGACTGCAATCGGCAACAACAACAGCCAAAGCCACAACCCACCTGCCCGATGCAGATCGAAGTTCAACCGGTAAGCATGACCGCCCTTGATCTTCCAAGCCGTGGACCACTTCTTCCAGAAAGGTTTGCCTCTCGGCAGGGTCAGCCACAGCGCGATAAAACAATCGAACACCCACGCAATCGCCACCAACCCCATCAGCCACAAACCCCAATTACCCGGCAGTGTCAGGTTGTAGTGAAACTCCAGAATGAACGGGATGAGATTTTCACGCTGAAAGCAGCACGCGCCCCAAAAGCGCCGCCCCATTTCTTCCCCACTGACCGGATCGAGATAGAAAACCTGGTTAGGTTCATCAAAGGGTTTGCCCGTCGCCGGATCGTTTCTGGCAACTGCCGCCAACATAGCCGTATGGCCGCTCTCTTGTGGATACTCCATGTACCAGACTTGCAGCTTGGGATGCTGCCCCTGCAACGTATCCACCAGTTCACCTGGCGGCAATGCACGGCCCTTGGCCGTTGCTGCATAGAACCCTGGATTGAGCCATTCATCCAGCTCGTGGTTGAACGCCAGCAGGCTTCCCGTAATCCCCGCCATCATCAGAAACAACGCCGTCGCCAACCCGATGTAGCGATGAAATAAAACCAGCAATGCACGCATAAAGTTTTCCTGCAAAGACGACAAAGCCAGCGCCTGGAATCAGGAACTGGCTTTGGATGAATCGAGAGAAATTAGAACTGGTAGCTCACCGTCGCACTGACGTTGCGCTCTTCACCCAAGTAGCAGAAGTTCAGGCTGGCACACGACGCTACGTAAGACTCGTTCGTCAGGTTGTTGGCATTCAGGCGCACATCCACACCCTTCAAGCCCACCTTGCCAAGGTCATAACCCATCGAGGCATCAAACAGCGTGTAGGCAGGTACCTTCATGGTGTTCTCCGCATCCGCCCAGCTGTAGCCGACATACCGAACGCCACCGCCGAGTCGCAGGCCATCCAGCGCGCCGCTGTCGAATTTGTAGTCGGCCCACACCGAGGCCATATGACGCGGCGCCTGGGTCGGCGAATTTCCCTTGTTCTCGATCACGTTGTCCGCCGTACTCAACGTGCTGACCATGGACTTTGAATATTCGATGTCAGTGAAGGTATAGCTGCCCAGCAACTTAAGATTGTCAGTCAGCTGCATATGCGCCTCCAACTCCAAGCCCTGGGAGCGCACAGCTCCTACCGCGCGATAGAAGTTTTCCTGTGGCAGTTTGGTCGCCAGGTTTTCCTGATCGATACGGAACAGCGAAGCGGTGAACAGGTTGTCGGTACCCGGCGGCTGATATTTCAAGCCGACTTCCCATTGAGTTCCGTCGGTTGGCGCCAGGGGATTGCCGGCACTGTCCGAATAGGAATTCGGATTGAAGGATTCGGAATAGCTGACGTAGGGCGCGAGACCGTTATCAAACAGGTAAAGCGCTCCTGCACGCCCAGTCAGCTTGGTACGTTTATCACTGATCTCCGTGCCCAGCGGCCGTCCCGCTTCAGCAATGCGGTTTTCATCGGAGGTCTCAACCCAGTCCTGACGCAGCCCAAGGGAGAACCGCCACTTGTCCATCTCAATCAGGTCCTGCAGGTAAACACCAGTCTGCTCAAGCCGACGCAGATAGCTGGTTGGACTGTAGTAGCTGATCTCGGAGTTGCCATACACCGGATTGAACGCGTTGATCGGCGCAAGAGAGCCGCTGCTCCAGTCCACAACGGTTTTGCGCCGTTGATAGTCCGCACCCATCAACACTGTATGTTTGGTAGCGCCGGTAAAAAATTCGGCCTGCAGCATGTTGTCGATAATGAACGCATGCAGCTTCTCGTCACCGCCTGAATAGTAGCGATTCAGCTCATTACTGGTGGGCGTGGTCCAGCCATAGGCATACACCTGGTCCAGCCGGACCTTGGAATCCAGATACCGAAAGTTCTGCCGCGCGGTGAAAACATCATTGAAGCGATGCTCAAACTGATAGCCGAACGACTGTTGGTCACGCTTGTACCCATCAATGTCCGGCTCACCCTCGAAGAAGTGGTTGGAGATCCGCTGGCCATTGCGCTGATGCAACGCGCCATCTGCCGGCATGCCACCGTGGTAGCCACCGTCGGGATCATGCTGCAGATAAGCCTGGAGTGTGAGGGACGTGTCATCGGTAAAGTCGATGCTCAGAGTGGGTGCCAGCGCGTAGCGTTTTTCCTTGGCATGATCGAACTGTGTGTCGGACTTGTCCGCAAGCCCGGTCAGTCGATAGGCAATACGCTTGTCGTCATCCACCGGGCCGCTGAAGTCGAAACCCATACCTCGCTGGCCTTGGGAACCCACCGTGGCCTGTACCTGATGGTAGGGCTCAAACAACGGCTTCTTGCTGGTCAACGCCACCAGCCCACCCGGCGAGCTACGTCCGTAGAGTACCGATGACGGGCCTTTGAGAATGTCCACCCGCTCGAGGAAATACGGGTCCACCTGCATGGTGCTGTAGGTGCCGCTGTCACCCATGGATTTCAAACCGTCGAGGTAGATGTTATCCACCGAACCGTCGTTGAAGCCACGCATCGCCACATAGTCATAGCGGTGAGTCGCGCCATATGGGTTGGTCAGCACGCCAGGGGTGTAACGCATGGCCTGGGCAACAGTTTGCGAGCCTTGGTCGTCCATCTGCTCGCGGGTCACTACTGAGACCGTCTGGGACGTTTCCAGCAACGCGGTACTGGTCTTGGTGGCGATCTGGCTGTGAGTTGCGTTGTAGCCCTCCATGCTGCCCAAGGCATTACCCAGAGCGAAGCCTTTGACGTCAGTGGTCGGCAAAGTCAGCGCCTCGCTCTCGGGCCGGGCCTGCAACACGAAGCTCACGTCGTCCTGGGCCTGCGCCTGTAATCCTGACCCGTTGAGCAACTGGTTCAAACCCTGTTCGGCAGAGTACTCCCCGTGCAGTCCGGGAGACTGGCGGCCCTGAGTCTGCACAGGCGTGCTGGAAAGGGTGATGCCTGCCTGACGGGCAAACTGATTGAGGACATCGCTCAGCGCGCCTGCAGGGATGTCATAGCGCTGGCTGATACGCTCGACTCCGCTATTAGCCGCGACACCGGCAACCGGCAGCAAGCCGATGCCTATCGTGGTCGACAGCAACGCTGCACGTACGGCTTTACCGAGTAAAGGGTAGGAAGAGGGTGAGTTACTGAAAAAACGCACAGTCATTATCGAGATCCGTAGAGGTCGCTGAAGGCAGATTGAATTGCTTACTGTCTAAGCCGGACTCACGGAAAAAAGCCGCCAAAAATAAATCAGGCGCGACAAAAATAATCAGGCCTGACGTTCCAGGCTCACCCACCAGCGTGTGCGATAGCGCAGACGCACGGGCAGCGTCTGCGGAAGGATTGCCAACAGCTTCTCAGTGTCTTCCAGGCGAAAAACACCCGACAAGCGCAAGTCTGCGATATCACTTGAACAGCCCAGATAACCTTGGCGATAGCGCGCCACCTCCGCCAGAAAATCGGCAAGACGCATGTTGCGGGTGACGATCAAACCATCCGCCCAAGCCCCGGTATCCATATCCGAAGGCGGCGCGAAAACGGCCTCGTTCTGACGCACCAGGTAGCTTTCTCCTGCATGCACTTGAGTGAATAGGCCGTCGGCGGTATGCGGTGAATGAATCGCCACGTTGCCTGACGCTACGCTCAAGCGTGTGCAATTGCTGTCCTGGCGCATCACAAACCGCCCGTCTATGCCTTCGAACAAGCCATGGCGGGTGCGAACCAGCAGCGGTGTGGTCGCCGCAGCGCCACAGGTCACCAGGATTTCCCCGCGTACCAACGTGATCAGGCGCTGCTGCGGGTTGAAGTCCAGGTCCACTGCGCTGTCGGTATTGAGCTGCAGACGTGTGCCATCCGGTAGTTGCACGCTACGACGCTCGCCGGTGGTGGTAGCCAGGTCCGAGGTCCAGCGCTGCCAGCCGGTGATGTCTCGACTGAGCCAGGCCGCCGAACCCATCAACAGAACACCGGACAACACCTTCAACGCTTGCCGACGACCAAGGCGCTGGGCACTGTTCTCCAGCGCCACATGGGCTCCGGGGATCGCCGCCAATTGGCTGCTCAATTCATGCTGCAGCGCCTGCACGCGTTGCCAGGCCAGCTCGTGTTCATGATGAGCTTCACGCCAGTGCTCGCACTGCGCCTTCAACCGGACATTCGCGCGATTGTTACGCAGGCGCAGCATCCAGCTGATGGCCTGCTTGACCACCTGCGGGTCGGGCCCGGAGCGCGCCGCGTTATCCATCGAGGTCATGCCTCATACCGCAGCACATAACAGTGATACAGCGCCTCGGCGACATACCGCTCCACCGAGCGCAGCGACACACCCATCTGCTGTGCAATCTGCTTGTAAGTCAGCCCGTCGCACTGAGCCAGCAGAAACGCCTTACGTACCTTGGGCTTGAGCCCGTCCAAAAGCCGGGCGATGGACTCCAGCAGTTCCAGAATCAGCGCACGTTCTTCAACACTCGGTGCCAAGCCTTCGGGCAAATGCGCGATGGACTCCAGATACGCACGCTCGATTTCTTCGCGGCGCCAATGATCGATCACCAGGCCCCGCGCGATGGTGCGCAGGAAGGCCCGAGGAGCCTTGAGTTCGAAGCGTTCGGTTTTTTGCAGCAGGCGCACGAACGTGTCCTGCGTCAGGTCCGCCGCATCTGCTGCATTACCCAGGCGACTGCGCAGCCAGGTGTTCAGCCAGCCATGATGGTTGCTGTAGAGCGTCTGTACTGCGTACTCGGAAGAGGGCATTCACGCGGCCTGGCAAAGCGTCACAAATGATAATTAGTCGCATTGTCGACAAGGCTGAAAAATTTTGCAACTCTCGCGTCAGGGGCCTACCGCTGGTCGGCTTCTGACGCTAAAAGCAGATGCTTCTCACAAATTCCTAAGATTTATCCTGACTTGGCCGACAGCCTGACGAGCCATGCGTGCACCGAAATAGAGCAGTCGCAGAGTCTGCCTATCCCGTTACATGGAATGTTGCATCCGGCACGCTCACCCCCTTTTGGCAAAAAGAAGTCAATGAAATGAATCTCAAGTTCAGTCATAAAATTCTGTTGGCCGCGTCAGGCGTAGTGGTTCTGGCCTTCGCGTTATTCACGTTCTACAACGACTACCTGCAGCGCAACACCATCCGGCAAAACCTGGAATCGTCCATCCAGCAATCCGGTGAGCTGACCGCCAGCAGTGTGCAGAACTGGCTCAGCGGCCGGGTACTGGTGTTGGAAAGCCTGGCGCAAAACGTGGCCCACCAGGGCAGCGCTGCCGATCTTCCGGGGTTGGTCGACCAGTCGGCATTTACCTCCAACTTCCAGTTCACCTACGTCGGTTCAACCAACGGCGTGTTCACCCAACGGCCCGACGCCAAAATGCCGGATGACTACGACCCGCGTCAGCGTCCCTGGTACAAACAAGCGGTGGCCGCCGACAAGACGATGCTCACGCCGCCCTATATGGCTGCGGTAGGTGGGCTGATCGTGACCATCGCGATGCCGGTGAAAAAGAATGGCGAACTGCTAGGCGTGGTTGGCGGTGACCTGAGCCTGCAAACTCTGGTGAAGATCATCAACTCGGTGGATTTCGGCGGCATCGGCCATGCCTTCCTGGTCAGCGGTGACGGCCAGGTGATCGTCAGCCCGGACCAAGACCAGGTGATGAAGAACCTCAAGGACATCTACCCGGGCACCAACGTACGCATCGAGAAGGTCAGCCAGGAAGTGGTCCTCAATGGCCAGGAACGGATTTTGTCCTTCACCCCCATCAGCGGGTTGCCGAATGCCGACTGGTACATCGGCCTGTCGATCGACAAAGACAAAGCCTACGCACCGCTGGGCAAGTTCCGCACCTCGGCATTGATCGCCATGTTCATTGCAGTGGCTGCTATCGCGGTGTTCCTGAGCCTGCTGATTCAGGTCTTGATGCGCCCGCTGACCACCATGGGTCGCGCCATGCAGGACATTGCCCAGGGCGAGGGTGACTTGACCCGTCGCCTGACCGTGGAAAGCAAGGACGAGTTCGGTGACTTAGGCAGTGCCTTCAACCAATTCGTCGAGCGTATTCACGCGTCAATCTCCGAAGTTTCCTCGGCCACCCGTCAGGTACACGACCTGTCCCAGCGCGTAATGGCCTCGTCCAACGCATCGATCGTCGGCTCCGACGAGCAAAGCGCCCGCACCAACAGCGTGGCCGCGGCAATCAACGAACTGGGGGCTGCCACTCAGGAAATCGCGCGCAACGCCGCTGATGCTTCGCAACATGCCAGCGGTGCCAGCGAGCAGGCTGATGACGGGCGCAAGGTCGTGGAGAAAACCATCCTGGCGATGTCGGAGCTTTCGCAAAAAATCAGTCTGTCCTGCACTCAGATTGAAACCCTGAACGCCAGCACCGACAACATCGGCCACATCCTGGATGTGATCAAAGGCATCTCCCAGCAAACCAACTTGCTGGCCCTCAACGCTGCGATTGAGGCTGCGCGCGCCGGTGAAGCTGGGCGTGGGTTTGCCGTGGTGGCAGATGAAGTCCGCAACCTGGCGCACCGCACCCAGGAGTCGGCGGAGGAGATCCACAAAATGATCACCTCGCTGCAGATTGGCTCGCGTGAGGCCGTGACCACGATGAACGCCAGCCAGACCTCCAGCGAAGAAAGCGTCGAGGTCGCCAACCAGGCCGGTGAGCGCCTGGTCAGCGTGACTCAGCGGATCGTCGAGATCGACGGAATGAACCAGTCGGTAGCAGCCGCCACCGAGGAGCAGACCGCCGTGGTGGAAACTCTCAATGTCGATATCAACCAGATCAACCTGCTGAATCAGCAAGGCGTGGCCAACCTCAACGAAACCTTGAAGGATTGCGACGCGTTGTCTCAACAGGCCAACCGGCTGAAGCAGTTGGTCGACAGTTTCAAAATCTGATGATTAACCTGTAGGAGCGAGCTTGCTCGCGAAGAACGTCAACGCTAACGCAGCGCTACCAGATAGCCCGTTTCGCCTATTCGTTTTTCGCGAGCAAGCTCGCTTCTACAGGTTTAGCCAAACATCGCTCGCACATTCTCCAGCGCGCTGTCGGCGAATGCCTGCACAAACGGCGCAAACCCTTCCACACCCGGTTCAACCGGCTCGGCGATGATCGTCCAGGTCACCCGTGAACAGCCCGCTTCCAGCGGTTCGACACTCATGGCTGCCCACAGCCGTGCCACCCCCAAAGTGTTGTAAATCGTTGTCCAGGTCATCTGCATGGCCTGCTCATCACGGCTGTTGAGTTGTTCCACCACCAGATTTCCATCGTGGAAGCATTTCTTGCGCAGCGATCCCGTGCCTGCACCGGTCATTTCGATGTGGGACAAGCCCGGGATAAATCTATCAAAGCCAGCAAAGTCACCGACTACCGCCCACGCACGGGCGGCATCACAGGCAACCGTCACTGAAGACACCACAGGCTTGCCGCAAGGGTTGCGAATCAACGTATCGGGTTTCATAGGGTTTCCTCCAGTTGAGAGCTTGATGGCAGGAAGCCGATGCGCTTGAGGTACTCGCAGCCCATGCGTACCAGCGCCGGATTTTTTTCGGGGTAGTGCGTGCACATCTGCTCGACGCCACGTCGTGCGTTGTCATGCCGGATCATTGATGTATCGCCGATATCCTCGCCCATACCATTGAGGTAGAAACCCAGTACGCCGAACAGCGCATTGCGACTGTCCACCGTGTGCAGATGACGTTGCCAGTGGGCGACGCTCACCAGTTCGAATGCATGGCCTGCCTGGCGAAAGGCGTCGACGTAGGATTCCCAGCTCAAGGGCTGCGGGTTGTGCAGGTTGAACACGGTCCCTCCATCACCACGGCGGCCACTGTGGAACGCAACAAACCGGGCAAGAAAGTCTACGGGCATCAGGTCAAAATTCAGCTTGAGGCGAGGTACCAGGCCCAGTTGGAGTGAGCCTTTGAGCATCAACATCAGGCGATTTTTCTGTGGCTCGCAGACACCGCTGCGGCTGTTGAAACTGATGTTCCCGGGGCGATGGATATTGACCCAGGCACCTTGCTCGGCAGCGCGCCCCAGCAAGCGTTCCGCGACCCATTTGGACAGGTTGTAGCCATTCTGTATGTAGAGCGGCGGGGTGCTGGCGGCGAGCGTCTCGAGCACCTGGCCTTGGGCGTCGATGCTACTGGCCGCCGACAACGTCGAGATAAAATTGAAGACCTTCTTGCACCGGGTTTCACACAGGCGCAGGCATTCCAGCACCGGTTCGACGTTGTCCTTGGCCAGCGTGGCGTAGTCCATCACGTGATTGACGTGGGCGGCGTTGTGCACCAGCACGCCGAACGCCCCGGCGAGGTACTCATACGCCTCGCTGGCCAAGCCAAGGCGCGGCTGACTGATGTCGGCGGCATACACCCGCACCCGGCTCAGGTCCAGGTGTTCCAGGCGGTACTCGCGCAGCGCCTCGGCAAACCTTTCGGTCGCTGAATGTCCGGGGTGCTCGCGCACCAGGCACGCCACTTCAAGTGCGCCCTCGGCCAGTAACGCCTCGACGATATGCACCCCGAGAAAACTGTTGGCCCCGGTCACGATCACTTTACGACGTTCGCCCGCCCGGTCCGCTGGCAGTGTTTGCCAATGCAGCTCACGCAGCGCATCCCGGGTTGCCTGGCCGGTCGGTGCTTCGGGTGGTGCATCGTCACCCATCAGCGTGGCGAGGGTGCGGACGGTGGGAGTCTCAAAAAAACGGCTAAGGGAGAGGCTGCGCCCGAACTGCTCGCGGATACGCAGCAGCATCGTCGACAGGAGGATGGAATGGCCGCCAAGATTGAAGAAGCTGTCGTCCGTCGACAGCTGCGTGACTGGCACGCCGAGCAACTCGCTCCACAGGTTGAGCAACTGCACTTGCATCGGAGTGTACGATTCGCTGTGATTGATGGCCGGCAGCGGTTGCGTCGTTAGCGCAAGCAATGCCTGGCGGTCGACCTTTCCATTGTGGGTGCATGGCATGCGCGCAAGCTCCGTGCACAGGGTTGGCCGCAGATAGTCCGGCAGTGTTTGTCGGGCATGCTGCTTCAGTGCATCCAGGGCGTCTGGTGTTTCGGGCTGAGCGACAAAGGCCAGGATTCGCCGGTCACGATCAATCACCACCGCCACTTGGCGAAACAGCTGACTGCTGCGCAGGTAATGTTCGATCTCTTGCGGTTCGACCCGGAAGCCTCGGATCTTCACTTGCTGATCTCGGCGCCCGCCCAGTTCGATGCCGCTTTCCGTCCATTTCGCCAGATCGCCGCTGCGGTAGGCCCTTAAGGTCTGGCCGTCGGGCAATTCCAGCTCTACGAAATGTTCCGCGGTCTGCGCCGGCTGGTTGAGGTAACCCAAGCTGACGCCAGGGCCGACGATGTACAGCTCGCCCATCACCTGTTCATCCACCGGTTGCAGTAGCCCATCGAGGATCAGTACCTGGCTGTTGGCGATGGGGGTGCCGAGGTTGCGGTTACTGTCGCCTGGCAGCAACGTGCGGTGGGTCGCCAGCACGGTGGCTTCGGTGGGCCCGTAGAAGTTGTGCAGGCGACACTGCCCGGACAACTGCTCGATGACATAGGGTTCGCATACGTCCCCGCCGGTGATCACATGGGCCAGACCCAAGGGTTGATCCAGCGGCAGAATGCTCAGCAGCGCCGGCGGCAGGAAGGCGTGGGTGATGCGCTCTTGGCGGAGCAACTCCACCAGTTGCAGCGGGTCGCGTCGCTGGTCCTCACTGGGCACGATCAACTCGGCGCCCGCGATCAGGCTCGGGAAAATATCAATCAGCGAAGAGTCAAAACTCAAGGGCGAGAACTGCAAAACCCGGCTGTGTTCGCTCAGTTGTACATGGCCACCGAACCACGCGGTGAAATGCGCCAGATTGTGCTGGCTGAGCAGCACGCCCTTGGGCTGGCCGGTGGTGCCCGAGGTGTAGAGCACCATGCAGGGGGCGTCCATGGATGGGCGCTGGCGCATCAGCGGCGGGTTGTCGGGGGTGTCGAGATTACTCACATCCAATGCAGAAAAAACGTCCCGCAGTGGAGACTTGCCGTCATCCAGCAGCATCGCGACGCCGGCGGCTTCCAGCATGACTTGCTGGCGTTGCAGCGGGTGGCCTGGCTCCAGGGGCAGGTACACCGCGCCACAGGCCAGCACCGCGAGGATGCTGGCATACAGCTCTGGAGACTTGCCCAGGCAGACACCGATCACCGGCGGTGTGTCGTGGCGCCCAAGCAGAGGCCAAAGACGTTGCTGGATAGCCAGGCTCTTGCGATGCAACTGTCGATAACTCAGCACGCTGCCTGCAATATTCAGCGCCGGCCGCTCGGAGAAGGTTTGAAGACTGTTTTCCAGTCGCTCGATCATTGGCACTTGGGCGTGTTGCCGCAGCGCCACATCAGCTGTCAGATTAAAGCGATGCAGGTACGCCAGCGATGCGAGCGCTTGCAGACCGTGTTCCGGATCATCCGAGGCGACGGCCGTCTGCGAGAAATGGTCCGGGTCCCGGGAGAACCCACTCACTTGCTGGGCCACCCATTCCACCAGGTCGCTGACCGCCTGTTGACGCAATCGTTGACCATTCCCATAGGCTTCGCCGGCAACGTCCAGGGTTGCCACAAGTCGCCGTGAGCGGCCGTAACACCTGAACTGCAGGATCGGCAGCCCGTAGTCGGTCAACGCTCCCATACCCAGGCGCAGGCTCATCAAGGCCGTGCAAGTCAGGCCTGGCGGAACCTCCTCGCTACCGTCATCAATCAACAGGTCGACGTGGGTTACATCCTGTGGTCGCACCCACCCATGACCGTATTGCTCCAGAGTCTTGCTGATTTCATTCAACGCCGCACTGGAGCCCGTCAGCCCAATCTTCAGGTGCCTCATGGGTGCCCTCCTGATACCGGAAGAAAGGCATCCAACGCCTGAACCACGCTCGGCGTTTGCAGCAGGCCGCTGTGATTCAGGAACCCCATGATATTGCCCATCAGTGGGTGCTGGCGGGTAATGGGAAAGCCCATCGCCTGCACTTCAGCGCGTAGCGCGGAGCGCGTGCCGTCGCTGACATCCAGGTGCTCGATCAATTGCAGGTCGAAGTTTTTTTGCAGGTCGTGGGTCAAATAATGCTGGAGAAATACCGGCAGGATCCGGGCGATGCAGTCGCGGTCCGAGGCGTTTGCAGACTGCCAATAAATACGCACCAGACGCGTCCAGAAAACCGCATGACGGCCCTCGTCAACCAAGTGGTCGGCCATCAAACCACGGATGGATTGCTTGACGCTGTCGTCCTTGGAAAACGCCGCTACGTCATGGGTCACGGTATTTTCGGCGATGGCCACCGCGATCAGTTCCACGGCATCCCGCAGGTGCTCGGGAGCCAGCGCCAGCGCGGCAGGCAAGGCGCGGCTCAGTTCGATTTGCCCAGGCAGCTCCAGGGCCGGGATGCCGGTCATCTCGACGGTCTGTTGCATGAAATCGAGGGCGACGAGGGCGTGGTAATCCTCATCCACCACTACGGTCATGGCGTCGTAGCGACAGGCGAGCGGGAAGGGCACTGAAAAGCGATTCTTGGCAATGCTGCGTGCGGTCTTGTCGACGATCTCGGTTTCAAAGATCACCACGTCGTTGATGAATTTGTAGAACGTCTGCAACAAGACAAAATCCCGGTGCTGTGGGCAGTGATCGACAAAGGTCGCGCTCAGCACCAAGGGTTGGCGGCTCAAGGGATAGATCAGCTTGTGGTCATTTTCCAGCAAGCGGCGCGGGCGCGTGCGGATAGTCGCGCGACGCTCCCAGTCGTCGGCAAATGAGCGGTAGTCGGCAGGGTTCATGCGCTCACCTCCAACAGAAGCAGGTACAACCCGTCCCAAAAGGCCAGGCGGCTTTCCACAGCGCCGAGGGCGCTACTGTTGGCTTGCTGCTCGCGACTCGGGTCGGTGAGGATAAGGCGTTGCAGTAATTGCGCCGCCGCCGGGCCGTGCTCTTCGGCGTCGATTTCCATGTGGCGTTTGAGGTAGTAGCAGAAGGTCGGTGCCTGGCGGTGAGCTATCTCGCAGCTCTCCAGGATGCGTTTGAACATGGTCGGGATGACGCTCTCGCGGCCGTGCAGAAAGGCTGCCGCTACGCAGTGAGTCGGCGCGTTCAGGGCAACCTGCAGCGTGCTTCTGACGAACCGGGTCACGACAGGATGAATATCGATTTTTTGCAGGGCCGTTTCTGCGTCGTTGCCGTCACGTTGCAGGCTGACGAACCGCTCAATGGTCGCCGTATTCGCGCCGACTTCACGCATGGCCTCCAGGTACAGCTCGAAGTGGCTGCCATGTCCGTGGCCGGGGTACGCGTCCGACTCTTCGCCCAGTACGATTTCATTGATCAGGCGAGCCGCTTGTGGGTCCGTTGGCGGTAACCAGGGCAGGCGCATACCCGTGAGGTCATGTTGCAGGCGCTTGGTCAGTGTCATGAAGTCCCAAACGGCGAACACGTGGTTTTCCATAAAGAACTGCAACTTTTGCAGCGTATTTATTTGTACGAATAATGGATGGCTGTGCAACTGCTGCTGCTTTCGTTTAAGCAGCTGTGAGTGTTGGAACATGGTCGATGCCTATAAGTCGTTATCTTTTCCCTGATAAAAGCGTTTTGCTTCAGCGACAAATAAACATTGGTTTTCACGCGCGCGGATGCCTTGATAGCGGACTAACCATGCTTGAGGCTGGCGCCGTTATTCAAAAAGTCGCACGCGGTGACAAAACACAAGGCTTTATTTAAAGGAACGCCACTCACAGTGACGCCCGAGCACGAGTTCACGCTATTGGTTTGGGAGATTTGGAGTTTGGGTAATAAAAAACAATAGTCTGATTGAGTGTTCAGCGATTTTTAGTTTTATAAGAGTTTGCAAATAAATGTGTTGCTGTAGTTAGTATGTTCTATGGGGTGTGGGAAGTTTCCTTGGGTATTAAATATTAAGCTGGAGTAGTTATGTTTAACTGATGTTTCGCCGGGCAAGAACTTCTCCGCCGTGATGCACTGAGCTCCCCCGACCCAAGTGACTTCGCAGCGCTATGTGGTCGAAGGGGGAGGTTCAGTTCCCTGAGGTATTCACAGCGAGGTTTTATCGTCGCTCTGCTCAAGACTCCTGAGGTAACCCGTAATCACCTCCATGCCGCGGGTGAGGTGGTTACGCAACGTCAGGATGCTTTCCTCGATCTTCTTTTTCGCCACCAAATCCAGCAGTTCCCGGTGGTCTTCCTGGGATGTCTTGCCCAGGCCCATGGCTTCGAGGTTGAAGCGCAGGAAACGCTCCTCTTCATTCAAGCCGTGCTCAACCAGCTTGAGCAGCCGCTGATTGCCTGCCTTGCCATATAGCGCCATGTGAAACAGGCGATTGAGGCGGCCGATTTCGGTGTAGTCACTTTCTCGTTCCAGCGCATCAATGAAGGCGCCAGCCTGAGCAATGTCATCGGGCGTGAGCAGGGGAATCGACAAGCGCAGCGCTTCGGACTCCAGGAGGATGCGCAGCGCATAGGTTTCTGCCGAATGGTCTTCAATCAGCGGCGCCACCACCGCGCCTTTGTGGGTGACCACATGCAGCAGTGACTGGGCTTCCAGTTGACGCAGTGCCTCGCGCACCGGCATCCGGCTAACGCCGAACAAACTGGCCAGTTCCTGTTGGCGCATAGCGGTGCCGCAGGGCAAGCGGCCATCCAGGATGGCGTTGCGCAATGTTTCTTCAATCACGGAGCGAGCGAGATGGGCGGGGATGGGCCCGCTGATCTGGATGCTGCTCAAAGGGTTCGGCTTCTGCGTCACGACTACGCTATCCTCCTTTTCAGGGTAAGGTGGCTAATTGGATCCAATGCACACTAGAGTTTGTCCACAAGCTTGTCAAACAGGCAAGGTTTCGGCTTGTAAGCGACTCAACAATGCTGCTTTTTGACCCACATTTCTTGCTTGCTGCGTCTTACGGTCGCGATGGAAAAGTGGGTGCTGTTGCGGTGATTGCACCGTGCCATTGTTTTTTACCATTCGAACCTTCACCATCCAACGCTACTCCGTCTTCTTCTACGGATTGAACGCTTTGGCGGTACGTTTTATTCCCCCTTGGGTCCTGCGCTGGCTTTTTTCGGTGCTGCTGCTGGCTGGCTTATTGCCTGGCGGGTTGCATGCCGATTGGGATTTCTCCCAGATCAGCCGCAAAGCGACGGCACTGTACGGCCCGTTGGGAGAAGGGCAACAGCGCATTGACGCCTGGCAACGGTTGTTGGCGACGCAGAAGCAAGTCAGCGAGCAGGAGCAGCTTAAGGTAGTCAACCTGTTCTTCAACAAGCAAATGCATTATGTGGAAGACATCGACCTGTGGCATCAGGTGGACTATTGGGAAACCCCTATCGAAGCCCTGTGGAAGGGCGCCGGGGATTGCGAAGACTATGCAATCGCCAAGTATTTCAGCTTGCGTCATCTGGGCGTCGCCAGCGACAAATTGCGCATTACCTACGTCAAGGCGTTGCGTCAGAATCGCGCCCACATGGTCTTGACCTATTACTCGACGCCGGACGCGATGCCGCTGGTGCTCGACAGCCTGACCGATGAGATCCAGCCCGCAAGCCAGCGTACCGACTTGCTGCCTGTCTATTCCTTCAATGCTGAAGGCTTATGGTTGCCGGGCGCCAAGGGCGACAAAAAAGTCGGTGATACCAAACGCTTGTCACGCTGGCAGGATGTGTTGAAAAAAATGCGTGCGGAAGGCTTTCCAGCCGAGCCTGCCAACTAGGAGTACCTGTACAGATGTCTCTGTTCAAACAGCTTTTGATCGCTATCTGTCTGTTTTTGGTGGTCGCCTTCAGCGGCAGCTTCATGGTGAGCCTGGAAAGCTCGCGCACCCAATATGTCAACCAGTTGCGCTCCCATGCGCAGGACGCCGCGACCGCATTGGCGCTGTCGCTGACCCCCAACATTGATGACCCGGCGATGGTGGAGTTGCTGGTCAGCTCGATCTTCGACAGCGGCTACTACGCCAGCATCCGCGTGGTGGACCTGAAGAGTGACCAGGTCATTGTCGAACGCAACGGTACCCCCGACAGCGATGGGGTGCCCAAATGGTTCGTCAACCTGATCGGCCTGGAGCCAGCGGGTGGCGACGCCCTGGTTAACCGTGGCTGGGAGCAGGCGGCACGGGTCGAGGTGGTCAGCCATCCGATGTTCGCCCTGGCCAAGCTCTGGCGAAGCGCGCTTGGCAGCCTTGGCTGGCTGTTGCTGTGTGGCGCTGTCAGCGCCGTGCTGGGAGCACTGTTGCTGCGCCGACAATTGAAGCCCTTGGACTACATGGTCAAACAGTCCCATGCGATTGCCCGCCGGGAATTCTTGAGCTTGCCCGAACTGCCGCGCACCCCGGAGTTACGTCGTGTGGTGCAGGCGATGAACCAGATGGTGGAGAAACTCAAGGCCCTGTTTCAGGAGCAGGCCGAGCGCAGTGAAAGGCTGCGAGTCGAGTCATACCAGGACAACCTCACCGGCCTGGCTAACCGGCGCTATTTCGAGATGCAACTCAACGCCCGGGTGAGTAATCCGGAGGAGACCAACTCCGGTTATTTGCTGCTTCTGCGGGTCAAGGACCTGGCCGGGCTCAACCAGCGCCTGGGCGGCCAGCGCACCGACCAATTGCTGCAGGCGGTGGGCGAGCAATTGTTGCGTCAGTGCGAGCCGTACCCGGAAACCCACAACCTGGTCACCCGGATCCGCGGCGGCGAGTTTGCCGTGCTGGCGCCGGGGCTGGTTCGCGAAGAGGCGTTGCAGCTGGCGCAAAACCTGGAAAACGTCCTGCTTAGCCTGCAAGCCACGGGTGCCAGCGATGTCACGCCGGTCGCTTACATCGGCCTGGCACCGTTCAACCATGGCGACGCACCGCAAGCTGTGCTGACACTGGCCGACCAGGCCCTGGCCCAGGCGGAGACCCAGGGGGACACCGGTTGGGTGTGCCTGGACCATAGCGCGACGGTCAGTGTTGGCGATGACCATCATGCCTGGCATACCTTGCTCGACCGTGCGTTGACCGAGCAACGTTTTCAGCTGTATTTCCAGCCGGTGGTTGCCAGCCACGACCCGCAGATGGTGCTGCACTACAAAGTGCTGTCACGCCTGCAGGACGACCAAGGGCAGACGATTGCGGCGGGGCGCTTCCTGCCATGGCTTGAGCGCTTCGGCTGGTCGGCGCGCCTTGACCGCATGATGCTGGAGCTGGTGTTCAAACAGATGGCCGGCCACACCGAATCCCTCGCGCTGAACCTGTCGGCCGCGACCTTTGCCGACCCTCAAGCCCTGAATCGAGTGTTCGAGTTATTGCGCCAACACTCCAATCTTGGCCCACGGCTGACCCTGGAAATCGGCGAAGAGCAACTGCCGGAACAAGCGGTGCTTGAGCAATTGACCCACCGCCTGCGCGAGCTCAATTTCTCCTTGAGCCTGCAGCGTTTCGGCGGGCGCTTCAGCATGATCGGCAACCTGGCGCGCCTGGGCCTGGCCTACCTGAAGATCGACGGCAGCTACATTCGCGACATAGACAAAGAGAGCGACAAACGCCTGTTTATCGAAGCCATCCAGCGTGCCGCACACAGCATTGACCTGCCACTGATCGCTGAGCGTGTGGAGACTGAGGGTGAGTTGGCGGTGATCAGCGCGATGGGTATTTTCGGCGTGCAGGGGCAGTTGTTTGGCGAGCCGGCGCCCTGGAAGTAATGCGAGTCGCCGCTGCTGAGGCAGCGGCTACTGTATGGGGCCTCAGATCAGCCCGGTTTCTTCATCGTTGATCAAGCTGTTCAGCCCGCCGAGTGCTTCCCGCGCCTGGTTGCGATCCAACAGTTTGGCCTGGGCCGCCGGCGGCAGGTCGGTGACGCGAATCACGCCCTTGCTGGTCAACACCTGGATCAAGTCATCCAGAACCCGAATCATCTCCAGGTCGCTTTGCTTGAGCTGATTCAGGCTGGTCTCTACGAGCGTGTTGGCATACCACGCCTGAATCTCATGGTGATCGGCCGGCAGCGTTTCCGTTGACTCGGCGAAGGCCGCGGCCTCTACGCGAATCAGCCCGCCGTGGGCATCACGTTGCACATAAAACATAACAATCCCTCAGCAATGAAGCCCGCAGCCATCAACGCAGGCTAACGGTGGGTAATGGGCGCGAGTATGCGGTGCAACCGTCCCACAGAGCCAGTGACGAGCCGTTAATGTACATCGGCCGCCGCTTGGGCGGCCGATGAACGCAGGCTTAGGCGGTGTGATCGATCTTGATGGTCGGGTCGGCACCGCTGATCAGCGAGTTGATGCTGGTGTGGGACCAGTCGTTGCCTTCCAGCTTGATGGTGACATCCGCGTTGGCCAGGCCGCCGGCCTTGTTCAGGTTACCTTCGGTACTGACTTGCAGCGTCGAGACGCCTTCCACTGTGGTGATCTTGAGGTAGTTGTCGATGGTGCTGTCGCTCTCACCTTTCAACAGATCCCGCAGGTCAATCCGGTCACCGTCCGCGGCCTTGAAGTCCTTGATCACGTCGTTGCCCAAGTCGCCAGCCTTCCACACGAACAAATCAGCACCGGCACCCCCCACCAGGATGTCGTTGCCCGGACCGCCGATCAACGTGTCATTGCCGGTGCCGCCCAGCAGGATGTCATTGCCCTTGCCACCATCGAGGTAGTCGTTGCCGCCCTGACCGAACAGGATGTCGTCGCCAGCGCCGCCCAGCAGCGTGTCGTTCCCGTCCTTGGCGCCGGACACATCAAAGTCGGCGTAGTGTTCGGTCACGTACTGATGCACGTTCGACGTGGTGACGGCCGTGACGGCCATCCCGGTTTTCTGTGCGACGAAGGCCTGCAGCGCGTTGTAGCCCTCGCCGGTGATCCCGCTGAAGCTCACCAGGTCACCGAAGATGATGTCATTGCCATCGCCCCCGTTGATGGTGTCAGAGCCCGGCAAGGTCGCCTCGGTGTGGCCCAGGATAGCGTTGGCCAAGTCCTTCGGATCGATATTGCTCTGTGGCTTGCCGTCCGAGTCGTACGGTTTGAGGTCGTTGAGGCTGACCCCACTGTTGATGCCAATCGCCTCCACACTGGACAGGCCGCTGAGCAGTGCAAAGGCGCTGCCGGCATTGCTGGTGGTCGCAGAGCTGGTGCTGCTACCGCTGCCGTCCAGGTACGAGACCTCATAGGTGCCGTCGCCTTGGGCATGCACGGTGCCGATGACGCCGCTGTCGTACCAGCTGCCGTTCCAGTTCTGCATCCACTTGTGAACCTGACCGGCGCTGTCGATCAGTTGCAGCTTGCTGCTGCCGACGGTGATCGAGAACGCGTTGCCCAACTGATAGTTGTTGGTGTTGATGTAGTCATCCAGCCGGCCATCGGTGGTGTTGTAGTTGTAGAAGTCGGTGACCACCGGATTGGTTTGTTCGCCGTTCTGGAAGTACGTCGGCTGGCCGTCAGTGATGAAGTAAGTCAGGTTGGTCGCGCCGGTATTACCGGTCGCCAGGCTGCTCTGGAAGAAGTTGGCGGTGGCCTTGAACACATCTTCATAGTTGGTGCCGCCACCGGAGACCATCGAATCCAGCACGCCCTTGAGTATCGCCAGCGCGTTTGGATCGTTCAGGTTAATCGCCACCGATTTATTGACCTGGGTATCGAAGTCCGCCACGAAGATATTCACGGTGCCCGATGTGTTGGCGCCGAGGCTGTTTTTCAGTGAGCTGAACACCGAGGTCAGCGACGCCTTGGCCGCGTTGACCGAATCGGTGCTCATGCTGCCGGAGCTGTCGACCATGAACGCGATGTTGTAGTTCTTGCCTTGCACCACGTTCAGGCCACCGATGTCCGCGACCACGATGTCATTGCCATCGGTGCCGGTGATGTTGTCGCTGCCCGACGTTGCGGTGATCGAGTTGTAGTTCGCCGGGTAAATCGTGACCGGCAACTGCGCGGTGGTAACGGCCGAGCCGCCCAGGCTTTCAGTCGAGGTCGAGGTCACCGTCAGGTTGAACTGGCCGCTGTAGTAGGTCGGTGGCTTGATGGTCAGGGTGCTCAAGTCCCAGCCCGTTACGTTCACTTCACCTGTGCTCGCGCCGGCGCTATAGGTATGCCCGGCACCATCGGTGAGTACCGAGCCCGCCGGAATCCCGCTGATCTTCACGCTCAGGCTTTCCGAACCGTCGGTATCGGTCAGGCTGGTAGTGACCTTGGACAGGTGCACCGAGCCGTTCTCCAGGCCTTCGTTGAGCTTGTAGCCGGTGTAGTAACCGTCGCCGTTGCTGCCGTGCAGGTCGGACAGCGTTACGCCGGCATTGATCAGGTCGCTGACGCCGGTGTAGAGCGGTATGCCGCTGGTGTTCAGGGGCTGGACCGCACCGTTGCCGATTTGCACGTTGACGTTATAGCTGCCAGGTCCGGACTGGTTGGCGTGGTAGATCTCGATGCTGTAGTAGCCGCTGACGGTCGGGGTGATCGAGCCGCTGAACTTGCCGCTGTTGGTGCCCCACAGCGCGCTCGCTACGTCTTTGCCGCCAACGTTGACCACCAGGCTGTCATCGCCGGTGCCGCTGAAGGTGTAGCTCTTCCCGGCTTCCATGTAGATCAGGCCGGAAGTCTTGGAGCCAGAGCCCCCCGCAACGTTCGCTTCAGACACGACAGTGGTCACGGTGGTGCTGGTGTTCGGCGTGCCGGCGTTATCAATCGCGTTTTTCAGGTCTGCCGGTGCAGCGCCGTTGCCGCTGGTGCCCAGGTTCGCAATGCTGTTCCAGCTTTGCTTGGTCAGGCCCACGGAGTTCACGGCGTTGTCTGCCACCGTCAGGTTCGGTGCATCGGCCACAGGGGTGATATCGACTTTCACTGTCGCGGCAGTGCCCAGATCCTTGCCATCGGTTGGCTGGAATTTGAACTGCGCATAGTCAGCCTGTTTATTGCCGATGCCAGTACCGCCGTAACCATCGGTCCCGGACTCGTTGGCATTGGGCGTAAAGCGCAATTGGCCGGCGTCGATCTGGGCCTTGGTAAAGGTCTGGCCGCTGGTGACGTTGGACCAGGTCACCCCGTCCGCTGCCAGGAACTGCAATTTGCCAGCGACCGGCAGCTCGGTGATTTTCACCCCGAGGCTCGCTTGTGGCGAGTCGACGTCAGTCACGCCGAAGTTCGACCAGGCCAGGGCCAGCGGCGTGTCTTCGGTACCCGTGACGGCGCTGCCGGTAGCGACCGGCGCATCGTTGACGGCCACCACGTTGACAGTGGCGGTGGCAACGTTGGAGTAGTTACCGCCATCGGTCACCGTCACGGTAATGATCCGCGGCGTGGTGCTCGGGTCATGGCTGTTGTTGGTGAACGTGATGTTCTGGATCCGCGTCATGTAATCGGCCAGCGTCGCGGTGCCCGACAGCGTCAGGGTGATGGTGCCCGTCTGGTTGTTGGAGTTGATCGTGATGCCGTTGACGCTATTGCCCAGGTTCAGCGCGTCGCCCACTTGCGCGTTGGTCAGGGTGACGGTGGCGCCGGTCAGCATCGTGCTGTCCGGGTCGGTGATCTTGATGTCGGTGTCAGCAATCGACACACCCGGCCCGGTGGTGCCCTCGGTGAACGTCACCTTGTAATCCGCACCGGTGGCGCCGCTGGAATTGTTGGCGTCCAGGTCGATGACCGGCGGGGCGTCGTTATCGATGATATTGGTGCTGATGCTGCCATTGGTGCCGCTGATCGCCAGCTTCTCGAAGTTGCCACCGGAAGTCTTGTCGATGGTGATCACCAGCGTTTCGGTAGGCTCGGTCAGCTTGTCGTCAAGGGTGTTCACGTTGAAGGTTGCACTGCTGGCGCCAGCCGGGATCTTCACGGTGTAGACGCCGTTGAAGTCCGAACCGTCGGTGGCCGTGCCGCTGTATTTCAGCGTGACGGTCACGTCAGTGGCCGCCGGGTTGCTCAGCGTGAGGGTGTAGTGGGCTGTCTGGCCCTCGTTCACCGAAGCATCGCCAGTGATGCTGATCGTGGTGGTGTCGATCGAGTCAGTGATGGTGGTGACAGCGGGATGGCTGTTATCCGGAACCAGTTTCTCGAAGTTGCCGCCAGTGGCCGTGGTGATGGTCGTGCTAACGGTTGAGCCGTTGTTGTAGACGTCGTTGGGTGGGGTCTGGAAGACCACAGTGCCGG
>Ga0126362_10000401_pt1 | contig 21800 bp, 27 predicted proteins | sample ANMtaG_FD_126269 | JGI IMG/M metagenome (GOLD analysis project Ga0126362, IMG submission 126269) | Continental margin sediment microbial communities from North Pacific Ocean - ANME2c_DSS_Sorted | ecosystem: Environmental > Aquatic > Marine > Continental margin > Sediment | place: Pacific Ocean... | reverse complement strand
TGCCAGCATGCCAAGCGACAGCGATCGCCGCCCGAACGGCGTCGTGAATGCATTCCCCGACTGCATCGTCTTCTACCTTTCAATAGGCAAAAGAAATCCGCTCGCCCAAACGACGCCAAAATGTCTTGACACTGATTCCCGGAAATGCGATTCTCGACCTGCTAAGAATACGAGAGAGGCCTTCCCAGACAGAGATGTTTAGGTGGGCTTTTTTCTTGTGCGGTGTCTAGTCTCCGTTTCTACTTCCTTGACTGTTTGAACGTCTCATAAAGACGATCCAAATTGTTCGAAATCCATTCACCAAATGGCTTCGCATCCTTTTCTGTCAGGTCGAGCGAAAAACCCTTAGGCTTTGGCCTACTCGTTACGCTGACCAACTTGTCATCGGGAATCCAGGCCCCCTGATCAATCACACGCTTCGGTGCCTTCTGCCTTTTTGATGACTTGATGTGATTGAGAAGGAGGCTAAAGCCTTCTTGGGTGCTTGCTTGGAAGTCCTTGGACCCAATAAACTCTACTGCTTTGGTTGCATTGCCTGTGATCTGCACAAGCTTCTTCAGCTCCTCCCAGCGATCCCGACCCACGCCCTTCGCGGCACCTACCGCATCCAAAACAATCGCCGGCACCGTGTCGACGACAGAGACCATTCTGGATAGGAGTGTATCATCAATGGTCAGAGCGGACTTCACCGTCTCCTTTGTCATCCCACTGTCCATGAGTTTGCGTGCAAACAACGCTTTCTCGATAAACGAAAGATCCGCTCTTGCGGTATTTTCCTGGCCTTGCGCCAGCACATGTTCGATATCAGCCAGCGGCTTTATGATCGCGCGAACTTTGAATCCAAGCTCTCTTGCGACCTTTGCCCGTCTGTGACCGAACACGATCATATACCGTCTAGGATCATCCGGATGGGGACGCACTAGAATAGGCGTAGACTGTCCCGAGTGGCGAATTGCTTCCCTCAATTCTAGATAAGCCTCATCATCCTCCCCAATTCGATCGGTAATGAAGGAACCATCGAGGCTGCTGGGATCAAGCGAAACGACAGTTTCTCCGTCCAGCATCCGAATAGAATTTTCAGCAAGTTCATCAAGTGACTGCATCATTGAACGGGACGCCCCACGCTTGGCGTATTCGGATCGGGCGCCCGACAGTGAATGCGCCTGTTGGTCCTCGACCAAGGAAGCAGTTATGCTTGCTAAAAGGTCCTTTCTAGCCATCATTGCCTCCAAAATTCGACCCTAGCGTGTTGAAATAACGCGCAAAATTGCCGTTCTGCACGGCTGTCAAAATCATCATTTGCGACCCCATGCCTTATGAACTAGGGAAACGATCTCCGAATTGACCAGATTCAGGCTTTCTATTGCCCGCTCGTAGGTTGAACGCGTGAACTGACTCTTTTCGACTTCATAAAGGGTCTGCTTGGTAATCCCCGCATCCGAAACAGCGGTTGACTTCAGCATTTGGCTTTTGAGCATTCGTTTGTTGAAAAGTGCCTGCAGAAAACCAACCATCTGGGCCTGCGGCCCATCTGTCGGCTCATAGCGGGTTACAAGATAGCGAAACCATTTCAGCCGAACGGCAGCGCCAGCACCCTTGATTGACTGAAGTATTCCGCCAAGCATCAGCAGAAACTGTGACATCGACATCACATCCAGCATCTGCGGGTGCACGGTGATCAAAACAGAAGTTGACGCCGTAAGCGATGTCAGCGTCAGATATCCAAGCTGTGGTGGACAATCAATAACAACGACATCATAGTGATCATCAACCTCCTTCAACGCCGAGGAAATGCGGGTGAAGAAAAGCCGCCCCTCCGGTGAACTCTTATTCGAGGCCGCCAGTGGGGTCTCATATTCATATTCCTGCAATTCCAGATTTGCTGGAACGATATCCAAGCCCGGAAAATTGGTAGGGCGAATGATGTCCCGGATCGATTTTCTATGTTCGTCGTAGCGCAGCGCTTCGTACAATGATGGATTTTTATCCAGCTCAGGTTGTATCCCGTGCAAAGCTGATAACGACGCCTGGGGATCAAGGTCGATTGCCAAGACACGGTGGCCGGTCAATGCGAGATACTGGGCGAGATGCGCAGCGGTGGTGGTTTTGCCGGAACCACCTTTAAAATTCACCACAGAGATAACCTGAAGTGCTTCGCCTAGCCGACGATGCGGGACATAGCGTTTAAAGTCCGAGCGGCCATGCTTGTCGAGATACTGCCTCAGCTCAAGCATCTGCTGGGCTGTATACGAGCGCCGGCCAGAACAAGACACTTCAGGAGCGGGGCCCTTCCCCTCCAAATGCAGTTTCTTGATATGGTTTTGTGTCACGCCAAGAAATTCAGCTACTTCCGCAGATGAAAATTGCCGTAGGCTTTTGAGCGCATTAGGAGGATACTGCTCCAGACGCAACATGTTCAATTTATCCGAGATGAGCTCTCCTTGTTCGAGAATCTCCTCATCAAAATCGAACTGAATTTCGTGATCGGGCAGTAAGTTCATATTTGGTAATTTCCGGAATAACGCTTTTCTCAAGCGATGCGCTTATGAAGCGTGATTAATGCCCGATTCGGAAATAACAGCAAGATTTTTTTGGTTAACAATACCTTAACAATCAATTTTCGTCATTTGGTAATGCAACTATATATCTCATCAGATCAAACGAGAGATTGGTAAGTTCATCCGCCTGATCGCCTGCTAAACCATTGGTGGTGTTTGATTTTTTCATGTTCTGCACGGCTGTCAATTTCTGCGATTAGATGCTCGATACCTCGTTTCTTGATGCAAAAGCATGTTAGCTCCACTGAAATAGTGATGGTCCTAAAGTCAAAAAACTTCCAAAATACCTTTAACTTGCAGAACTAGGCCATACCCTGGTGCACTTAGGTTCTAAAACTACGCTGTGCGCAGTCCCGCGAGCCCTTCCGGATTGGCCCCGCTTCAACCGTGAAGGCGTACAGCAATATCAAGCCATATTGATTAGAACGCCCTTGCTCTTCCTATTATCCCGATATCTACGATGGTCTAGGACTGATCGATGAGACCTTCTTCGATCCCAGATTTTAATGATGCATTATTTTCATAAGAATGGAATGAAGCACCTAGGAGTAAATTCTGTATTCTCCCATACATCTCTGATCGCGTCTGCCGGCAGAACGGCATTGTTCTACGCCTGATCAAAAAATGCCCCAGACAACACGTGGCTAAACGGGTGACCAAATCACTGAGGAGGCGACTGTCAAACGCTTCCACTTCCACGAGTATGGCCAATTGCGTCGACACCTCTCTGACCTCATTGCTTCCTGCAACTTCGCTTATCGCCTCAAGACACTTCGAGGGCTCTCGCCATACGAAGTCACCTGCAAACGATGGACTTCTAAGCCCAGTCGTTTCATCATTGACCCAACCCATCAATTCCTGGGACTGAACATCGCCGTCCTGCATTGTAGCGCACTTCTTCAATCGGCCGCTTCATTCCTATCTGATGTGCTGAAATGCGTATACTCTCGTCTTAACAGGGCTCAATGTGGCTCTCTGACACCACTCTACCAGTTGCCATCTTGATGGCACACGTTGTCCTTGCTATATATTCGAGAAAGGAGACTTCTTATGGCCGAACCTCAATTATCAGTACGCAGTGCCAGAGCTCGCGATATCGCGCATCGGCTTGCCAGGCGCGAAAACCGCTCGATTGCTGATATCGTTGAGCGTGCCCTCGAATCTTACGAAGTTCGAGAAGCTGGTCGCGAGCCGGCAATAGCGTTCTATACACGAATCTCCACGACCTATGGCAGCGAAGTCGACCTTGAGGGCCTGATCCGCGAGAATCGTAGATTTCATTCAGGACCTGAACTGTGATCTTTCTGGATACCAATGTGATTTCCGAAACGCTGAAGAAGTCGCCAGATCCAGCGGTTATCGCTTGGTTGGTACGCCATGATGCGGAACTTGCTTTGCCAACGGTAACGATCGCTGAAATTGCATACGGCATTCAGAGAATTCGACCAGACCAAAGGGCTGAGCGTTTGGAGCAAGGTCTTTCAGACTGGCGGCGGCGGTTCGCTGATCGGATATTTGGACTGACCGAAGAAGCGGCTCTTTCCTACGGCCAAATAATGGGCATTGCCAGCCAGCAGGGGCGAGGGATGTCGGCACCAGACGGCATGATTGCTGCTATTGCGCGCATCAATGGTGGCCGCCTTGCCACACGCAACACAGTCGATTTTGCTACGACGGGCCTCGAACTAATTTCCCCCTGGGAGTTCTGAAGCGTTGTCACAAACGCGCAAACGGGGGAGGGACGTCTCCTGCACCCGAGCCCTGAACTTTGTTGGACGGATACGGCGCGGACGCGCAACCTACCGGCCTAAAATAATAACAACGAAGCGCCAATCACTATTCGGGAAATGGCGGTCATCGATCTGTGAAACATCCGCCCAAAGAACGGAGAGTTCACCACGGGACCACCACTGTCGGCTTGGAGTTGTATAATTTGCCAAGAATGCAACTCGCAGCTTTGTGCTGAGCAAACACTAAATGATGCCGGGTAATGACGAGTGTCGCGAAACGTCGAACGATCGGTCAGTGCTCATGACGAGAGCGATCCGCCTCATTGGGAAGGCTCCCGAGCAATCGCCCAGATTTTTGAAGCCTTGCCTTTCAAAGGACGCCAAGGATAGTGCAAAGCGCAATCGCGTATCATGGCTACGAAGCGAATAAGCAGACGCTGTTTCAACGCGACGTGAGCAAAGACGCGCCGGTTGTTTCCAGAGCTATCGCAATCTTTTGAATGTTGTCCAGAGAAACATTTCGCTTTTCTCGTTCAATTCCACTGAGATAAGCTTGAGTCAAACCCGTTCGCAGAGCGACCTCTTCCTGAGTAATATCCAGCTCCGCCCGCCTGATGCGCATATTGCGAGCCAGAACTTTCCTTAGACCATATTTATCGACCTTATCCATGACCGTGATGAATCACGATCAAGCGCGTCATTCCACGCATCATCAGATATTGATTATATACTATAAGTCATATTATACATACACAATTGCTATGCAGGCGCGTAAGCAACCCTGTGTGCCAGATCAAGACCATTGAGGTGGCCAAACATCGAATGTTGGCTCGGAAAAATCATATTTGGAGCACAGCAGTTGATGGAATCGGACGACAACTCGAAATCGTGCCGAAACGCCAATTTGGCGGACGAACTGTCTGGAATTCACGCCAAGCCACTCACGATTCGTGTCGCCAGCGAGGGCGAGGCAGTATTCTGCGTTGAATCACCAAATTGCGCCCATACCGATGGCGTACCTTTTACAAAGATTTCCAAAAGTCATCGGCTTGCGATTGCGATCTCCACACGAGATCAAAGAGCCCGAAAGAATGCTGCATTCGACAACTGGTTTGATATCACTTTAGCCACGTCCCGAAAGACGAACAATCAGGCGGCAACCATTACCGTAGAAAACGCGGCAAATCGTGGCCTGGCTGATAAGTTCCAAGCCGACCGGACAAAATGAGCATGGTGTCAGGGTATCAATATTCACCGAGCGGGAGAAGAGAACTACAGTCCTATCCGTCGTCAATTTACCAACTTGAGCGGACGGGGAGGGGCCGTGTGTACCCCAACCAACCCGAATATAAAATCAAACTAATCCGTTGCTGGCCCATTGATCAGAGGCAGAAGCGATGTTCCCACCATTTCAATATGGGCTTGATTGAACGCTTCTATTGCATCATCGCGAAGGAGAAGAATTCTGCCCGAGCGCGATCGGGCCAATCCCGGAACATGAGGACGCGAGATTACGCCCCGCACTTCCAGGACCTTTGAGAGCAGCTCAATTTGCGAGTAGTGGGAATCCACGCTTCGGGCCAAGCCCAGAATGGTTGGTCGGTTGCCAAGTGTCGCTTCTGCCGCCAATCGATTGACAAAAGCTATCTGCCTGTACCGCGCCGAACCTGTGTCATCTTTGAACCGAGACTTGTCTATCAACAGACAAAGGGCCAAAAGATTGGTTTGGGGGAGGGTGGTTGAAGGTACCATCGATTCCAAAGGTTGAACTTGTCGACCCGACATTGCAGCGAGACCCGAATTTACCAATTGGCCCATAACAATCGGTATGCGAGCGCCAAGCGCCTGCGACATCGCCACTACCTTTTCATGATCTTTCTTTGAGAGAATGATCTTGGTTTCAACTTGATCGGTCGTAAGCGACTCTGCACGCCACTTTTTTCTATATTCCGCATATTTGGATGTGGGGCTCATTTGTTCAATTTTCGCTGCTTTTGTTGGCATGTTTCGAAAGCTTATGGTCACACGCTTTAGCTTGGGGCAGGGCAGTTTCTCCGTGCCGAGGATATGTCAAACATTCTCGCCGCACGTCAACATTCTGCTTCGAAAGGCTCATGGCTTGGTCATTGTTTTTGCCGACGTGTCTGCTTCTGCGCCGTTGAATTTTCCTTATCAAACTTTTGTTTTCCAGTATCTCGATGTTCGCCCTCGGCCGGGATCTCAGACGATTTACTATCGTATGGCGTCATCTTCCGCCCCCCGCTTATATAAATGTCACTTTGTTTCTCTGTTTCCCGCATTTGCTGGGCAGGATTTTGACGATCCATCACGCGATTGAATGCCTCCTCGCGGGTTATTTTGGAACGATTATCGCGTGTGCGCGACTTTTCCCGTTGAAGCTGATCCTGAAGCTCCGGATTGGCAAGCTTGAAGCCGTGTTCAGCCGCGACACTAACAGCAAGATTCTTATCACGCGCCGTACCGGTAACGATGATCTCGTTCCACTTCTTCGACGCTGCTTCCATAGCTGCACGGATCGCCTCTCGATTCTTGCGCTCAATGTTCGCCTGCGCATTCAGCATTGAGCGCTGCATTTCCTGCAGCTTCTTTCGAGCGGTCTCCACCTGTGGCAGAAGCTCGACGGGCAACGTCTCTTCGACGACCTTCATTTGATTGTTCATGTCATCGAATGCAGATTGCATTGTTTCCAAATTGGGCATGCCTTTGGTCACTCCTGCATCAAGCTGTGCCGCTGCCGTAATGGCCTGTTCGGCACGGTTTTTGAAAGCGAGAATGGTTGCGATTGATGGCCGATCGAGCAGCTTGCGGTTTGCTGCAAGTTCGGGTGTCACGACAAACTGATTGAGCACATCGGTACGTGACGGCTTGAGCGCGGCGAGTTCGGCCGGCGACACATCGATATAGGACAGGCTTCCGCCTGTTCGTTCCGCCATGCGCGTTGCCGCTTGGCGATCGCGGGTAAAGAGCGGCTGACTGGTGAGCGATGCGCCCGGCCGGTCGGCGCGATAAAGCCGTGTTGCCCCATCTGCCAGGCTGGGCTCAAAGGTCCGGCTCGCGGCAATGGCTTCGACGGCGCGCCAGCCCTGCAGGGCTTCATTCGCTCGCTTGCGGCCTTCCTCGCGGATCGGAATATGCGGCTTGCCCAACCGAACGGCATCGACGCGGCGCCGGACGTTTTCAGAAGCAACACCGCGCTCGACGCGCCGGATATCTTTCAGCTTGTAGCTGGGCGGGTTGGAGCGTTCGAACCGGCTGACGGCTTCCATCGGGATGTGCCGCTCGCGCGCCTCGTGGGCGAGGGTTTCACGGTAGCGCTGCAGGTCCTGTATTTTCGGATCAAGCCGCTCACCGGTGTGCGACCGCATCTTGACGACGGCATGAATGTGGATGTGTTCACGGTCCTCATGCAGGGCAAAGGCATAGTTGTGCCCGGCAAATTCCGTGGCCAGCATGGCGCGTGCCGCATCGATAAAGGCGTCCTTGTCCGTGCCGGGTTTTGCACTGAGGATGATATGGGCGACGTCACGCTGTTCGCGCGAGCGCAGATCCCGCTTCCAGTCGCGCGCCTCTTGTCGATTGGCGTTGTGGCCGATGAGCGTGGTGGCATCGGTGAACCCGCCATCCTTGCCAAGCCGCACAGACTGGACCGCACGCGTTCCGCCGCGGAATACCTGTGTGAGATAGCGCACGGTCCCTTCAACACCGTGGGCAAAGCCGCGCACATCCATACCAGTTTCAGTTCCGAAGGCACGGTCGAACCTGTCTTCAAGCGCACGCAGTGATTTGCGGTTGTCAAAGATGCGGGCGGCCTTCAGCTCCTCACCATGCCGGCGCGCAGCGGCGCTCATGACCACCTCGACCCGTATGGTGCCATCGGTCTTTTCTTCCGATCCCCAGGCAAAGCGATGACCGGGCAGGGCGCTTCGCAGGGCACGCTCGATCTGCACCTGTCCGCCCCGGCCGGAAAATTGCTCGCCCTCAAGGTCGAGCACCAGGCGCAGGACATCCTTGCTGGGCTCGCGTTCCGGCTCTTGCGCGGTCCATTCGTGGGCAAGCCTCGCCAGCGCGCCGGTTCCTTCGATCTTGCTGCCATCCTCGCGCTCGAGCGCCAGCGCACCATTGCGGCTCTGATACTGGACGAGGGCATTCACCCGGCTTCCGCCAGCGGCATAGCTTGCGATCTTGACGACGGCCGCCTGTGATCCTGTCGCAACCTTCAGGCGAACAGCGGTGATTTCGGCGGATGTTCTTGCCGGAGCGGGTGAGGGCACCGCACCTGGCTTGGCCGAACCGATATTCTTTTTCGGGGCCGACGCAGCACCCCCGCCGCCTGCCGATGTGCGCTTTCGCTTTCTCCACTCGTCATCGAGCGCGGTGTCGATTGGACGCGCGCCGATTTTTACGGTGACGCCGGAACGCGGTTTGCCGCTCGAAGAGGCAGCTTTCGCCGGGCGCTTTGCCTTGGCCTTCGGTGGGGTGTCGAAGACGCCTTGCTGCAGATGGCCCGCGTCGATGTACGCCTGTCGCAGGGCTCGGCGCCGGAATGTCAGACCATCAAGCCCTTCGAACAGGTCATCCATGATCGGCTTCAATCTGCTTCTGCGCCCGCTTTTGTGCTCGCGCGCACAGCGAAACATAGTCTTGCGAATGAGCCGACAGTTCCCGCGTCAGGCGGCCGATGCCGGCGTGGAGGGTAGGGTAGTCGGGTGTCCGGCCGGAGTTCAGAATACGGGCGATCTGGTTGATGTTGACACCGATGGCTTTCAGTTGCCGGGCATATTCCAGGATGGCATCGCGCGTTTCGCCGTCATAGGTCGGCCCGAACCCCGCAGCCTGGCGGGCGAGGCGGCGCAATACCTCGCTCGATGTCAGGCCATTCTCGTCGCAGAACACGCGAAACGCCGCGCGCTCGTCACGGCTCAAACGCGTGTGAAGGACCTGATCCTTGATCCGGGCTTTGGACACCGAGAGCTCCTTTTCTGTTTCCACGTTCCGGGCGTACCCCAATGCAGATGGGGGATGACTGCCGGAACGTGTCTTGAAGCCCGCCCGGCAAGGGCACATGGAAATTTCGTATCACGAAATTTCCTATCCTGCCATCTATATATATGTTTATCTCACTATATTCTTGCTATACCCTCTATAGAAACTTATACCACTGGCATGCGGATATCACTGGCCAAAGTGCCTGCAGTGCGCTCCGTTGGATCAGCGGTATCACTGACACCAGTGGTTATCGCGCCGACAATGTTATTGCTTTTGAAAGGGCTGACGCTATCGGCACTCAACTGAGTGCGATCCGCAAATCAGTGGCGACAGCGCAATTGGCTTGACTGGTTTTACTGTATATATATAGATTTTTATCACCCCAATTAGGAGCGCTCTATGACCGTTATCACTTTCGCAAATTCAAAAGGCGGCGTCGGCAAATCGACACTGTGCCTGCTCATTGGCTCAGAATTGGCCACACATGGAACCAAGGTACTCATCCTTGATGCCGACACACAGAAATCCTGTCTCAAATGGGCGGAGCGGTGCAGGCTCGCCGGCAGTCTTCCGCCAAGCTTGCAAGTCGAGCCCGCTGCCACGATAGACCAGTTGACAGCAAAGCTGGGGAATCCCGGCGATGCAGAGATCGTCCTTGTCGATGTGCAGGGATCGATGAACGATCTTTTGATTGCGGCAATCGTCGCAAGCTCGCTTACGGTGGTGCCCAGCAAGGCCACGGTCATGGAAATGGTCGAAGCTATCCAATTGTTCCAATGGTCCAAGAACCTGAGACGAGCGCCATTGCGCCTGTTGCTCAATGGCGTCGAAGGCATCGATCTGAAGACTGTTGCTTTCCAGGACGCCATTGCCCTGATCCATCAAAGTGGCATCCCGTGCCTTGCGAATTTTGTTCGGTCTAGAAAACTGTATCAACAGTTTTCGAAAGACGCCGGGACGCTAGCGCTGATTTCCGACGATCCGGTGAAACTGGATCAGGTTGAAAAAGCCCGACGGAATATCCGTGCCGTGATTGGGGATATCGTTCAGGCAGTCTCGGAGGAAAACAGCGACCTGGCGCGAAGTGCATGAGCAGCGATCCGTCGAAGAAGATTGAGTTTCCGCAGGTTCGTCTCAGCTCTACTCTGATGAGCTCGCTGATTGGTGAAGCTGTTTCCCGAGACCAAAAGCAGACGGCAACCGAGCAGCTTGTCACGGCACTGGCATCGGAGCCACCGCCGAAGGACGATAGCGACGAACAACCGCTCGAGAAAAATGCGAGCAGCGGTCGGGCAGCGCTTCACTCGTCGACAATTGAGCGCCTGCAATTGCAATTGGATTCATCTGTCATCGCGCAAACCAAGATCAGGGCCGTGCAGGACCGCACCACCGCGTCGGCCATCGTGGAAACCGCCCTGCGTGCCTACCTGAAACTGTGAGCTTTCACGCTCGTAAACCATGAAAACATGCGCTTTGGAGAATATGCAATGTCTGAAAACAGCACCTTCTGGAGGCTCGTAAGCAAGCTGGAGCAGTACGTGTCTGACACACCGGCAGTCACACCGACATCAATCGAAAACACCCCTCCTACACCGGACACGCCTCTACGCTCAAAGTCTTCAGAGCCGAAGAAATCATGCGCGGTCTCCAAGCCTGTTTCGCGCGCTATGTTCAAGGTGATCATCGATGAAGAACTAATTCTTCTGACGAAAGTACGGGCTCTCGAGGCGAAAACTACGGCCGCCTCGATCGTTGAATCTGCCCTGCGTGCCTACCTGAAACCGTAGTCCCTCGCGTGCGCGTGCGTGCACACGCGAGGGACTGGCCGAAAACAACCTTTTTTGGAGCGACGACCCTATGTCCAGCAACAGCATATTGAAGCAGATCGTGAACGACATTGAGAGCGTTGAGGGAACAATCAAGGACCTAAATGACGAAAAGTCTGGGAAGTACAAGGAAGCAAAGTCCAAGGGCTACGACGTCAAAGCCTTGCGGCGCGTGATCGCCATCCGGCGCAAGGGCATCGAAAAGCACGAAGAGGAAGAAAATACGGTCGGCTTGTATCTGGCGGAGTTAGGCTGATGGTCGATGAACCGGCACAAAGCACCCGCCAGCTCTATCTGGATGGCCTGCAGGCCCTGGCGAAGCAGCACGGCAACGACTATGCTCTTCAGGCTGCGGCTACCACCATGGCGAACCTGTTGGCGATGACCAGCAAGGCGATGTATCGCCTGTCGAACCCGCCGCTGTTTTTGCCACCGGAAACACCGCCGACGAAACGGAAGAAGCCGTAAGATGGCAGTGATGACGAAGATCGTCATCTATGGCGGCACCGGCAGCGGCAAATACGTGCTTGCGCTTCAGATGAAGCAGGACAATCCGATGCTTGGTGAGCCTGTATTGATCCGCTCGCCATCGGATCTGCGACCGTTTTTAAGTTCGCCAGATGCCGGGATCGGCATCGTGCACGCATTGAGCGTGCAGCACATAATCTTGAAAAGCCGAACAATGGATCTCGGGCCTGTTCTATTCGTTGCCGCGCCCGCAGAGGCTGAGGCATGGGGCGAGGATCTGTCGAACGATGCGGCGGCATGGGACTGGCTGACAGGGGTCAATCTATCAGCATTCACTGACAGCGCCGACTTCCTGGAAGCGAATAGCGGCATAGAGGCGTGCTCCCACCCGATAGACTGAGCATATCGGCAACAGATTGAATATTCACGGATTGAAGGCGACTCCGCAATATTCTTCATTAATATCAATAAGTTCGTTCCATAACAAGGGTTATATGATTTTTGGTAGACCGGGAGTGGGTCAATAGCAAAGGCCCCGGCAGCCAATGCAACAGGGGCCTGTTGACCGAAGCCGCGGGAGAGACGCATGCTTCGGTGAAAACGGGCAGGAGCGGGCTCGATGCCCGCGATCTGCACGAGGGGGGGGGCGCTGGTGCCTGGAAGAGCACCCCTGATTTGAAATCGCTATGCCGCGCTCAATGCCCGCTCAATAGCTTCCGGTTCTTTCTCGATAATGGTGAGGAGAAGGCGTGAAGGCGCATCAACCGCGCTTCTGCCTTGCTCCCAATCCCGTATCCTTCCAATCGAAAAACCATACCGTGCGGCAAAGGCTGCTTGCGAAAGTCCGGTCTTTGCCCGGATGGCGCTCACATCGATCTTGGCGGGAATGTGGATGCGGTAATCATCCGGATTGGCCTCACCTTTGGCAATGGCAAGCGCTTCATGTGCACCTTGTAATATTCTGCTTCCGGCTTTGCTCATTTCTTCTTCCTCTCATTTGCTGATCTGGCCTTTGCGTTTTCGCGCCAGATGCGAGGCAATGCAGTTAGAACCTTCTTCAACTCATTCAATTCAGACTTGGATAAATTCGCCTGAGAGGATTTGCTGTAGATATCCAACAGGAACACAGGAATATCCTCGTCTGCGAAATAGGTAATGATGCGATAGCCGCCGCTCTTGCCCTTGCCTCGTGCTGCATATCGGACCTTACGTGCGCCCCCACTACCGGGCATCAGGTCACCGGCAGTTGGATTATCCGCGATGAATGCAACTATGTCGGCGCGTTCCAGATCGCTTATACCTTCATCATATGCCGAAGCCAGAAATGCGGGAGTCTCGATCACTGTTTGCATAATTTCTTATACGGAATTTCCGCACTTCTGTCAAGGGTTAATACGGGATTTCCGTACATTGGTGGAAGGGCGGCTTGCGTCGCCCTCTACTGTCATTCTGCTGCTTCCTCGAAATCGCCCGCGTCGAAATCACCTGTCTCTGACGGATCGATTTCCCCATCGTCCATGCTTTCCAGACTGGTCCCGATAGTGCCGTTCGGTTGCTCGATGCGCACATATTTCGGCAACCAGCTGGTGTCCTTGACCAATCGTTCGGCAATGATAACCGCTTCCGCGTTCTTCTTGACGCTGGCAACGACGCTTGCCGCCTATTCTCCGGCTGCTTGCGTCTCGAAGAATGTCAACAGGAATGATTATCGCGGTACGGATACGACAACGCCGATCACGGCCGGGTGACTAGATGAAAACTTTCGGTGAAGGCGTTAAGAATGACTTGGAACTGCACGGTGCAGTGTCCATAGTGCGGAAGCAAGGACAATCTGGATCTCGCTTGTTTGAAGGCTGAATGTGTTTGAGCATGGAATAGTGACCCAGTTTGTGGCCTGATGCGCACCGAATTTTGATCCACTTCGGGAATGGTCTGATCATCCGCTTTTTGCGAACGGATGGAGCTCAGCTACCATCGTAGGCATCGAAGTGACCCACATCATCCGCAAGAACCAGTTTGCAAACGACAGCCGCTCGCCATTTCAGGTCTTTGCGGAACTCGCAGCATAATTGCGTCCAGGGATAAGGACGCGTCTATCTGACCGAAAAATCTGCCCCAGAGCCATTTTTTGCACTGTTTCGTATCGCCGCTTCGCGCCCAGTCTAAGCGACTTGTAGAGGCTTTAGCGTCCGGGGCCCCTATCCTCAGCAATCTTGGCCATGCCCCTTGCCTTGGCAACCTTGCCCAGTGCTGTAATAAATGCCTCCGGATCATTGCGCTCGATGGCAGCTGACAGGTATTCAGTTATCACTTCCTCGCTATCCAGAAATTCTGAAGCATCATATCTGGAAAATTCGATCATGATTTTTCCTTTCCTATTTCCTTAGCCATGGCGATGGCTCGCTTGATATCTCGTGATTGTGTGGATTTATCGCCGCCGAGTAATAGCAAATAACCTACCTTCCCTTTGCGCGTGTAATAGAGACGGAATCCGAATTCGTAATGGATACGCATTTCTGAAACACCTTCGCCTACCGGCGCGCCGTTGCTAAAGTTTCTTCCTTCAGCAAAGTCGGTGCGATCCAATATGCGAGCCTTGGCTCTCTCATCAGATAAGATGTTCAGCCATTTTTTTGATTTGCAGGGATGGCGAGAATCCAAACATACGCCTGGTATCCCTGAAGATACTTTTCGTCAAACACCTATTGAACTATTCAGCGGTATAATTTCGAAGGATTGGCATGATTCAGAAACTGGCACCACCGTTCCAATGATGAAGCAGAGACTTGAGAACTATCGCATTTCGTGTTGTTTTGTGATTTTTCCTGATCTTCTCTCACCAGACCACGTTGCAGAACGCAACGACCGTGCAGACGGGAATAGCAATGTTGGCGTTTATCAGGTGGGCTCTGAAATTATGCCATCCATGCCTTGAAGTCCATCATTGGCCAAACACGTCGCTTGGTACGCGATGATCCTGCTTGAGCCGATTGTTAAGATGCTGGCTCTGGCGAATACACATCGGTTTCAGGACCCATGATGATCGATCCGGCATACGATCTTCAGCATCGCCCGCAATGACTTTGCCTCCAGCAACGCGCAAAGTCATTGCGGGAATGCATCCTCCGCTATTACCACTTCCGCAAACTTGGTAATGACAACGGTGACGAAACGTGTTATTACCAAACCCGCAACAATGGTAATAACAACGATGCAGCCACTCGATCACACATACCAAGTACTCTATTCCGAATTGACCCAACGTGCACTGGATGCATCATTCACCAGCGATTTTCCGATCCATGGCCGCTTTGTCTCGATGCAGAGCAGGGAACGGCGATACTGGTATTTCGATACGGCCAAAGAGGGGGGAGGGAAGCACCGCCGCTATGTCGGCCCGGTTGATGATGCGGAGATTACGCGTCGCGTCGAGAATTTTCGTGATTTGAAAGCTGATGCGCGGGCACGCCGCAAGATCGTATCAACACTAGTGCGGGAGGCTTACCTGCCGCGCCCTGAACGGTTCGTTGGCGATGTCGTCGAAACCCTGGCCGAGGCGGGCTTCTTCCGGTTGCGCGGTGTTCTCATCGGCACGGTTGCATTTCAATGCTACTCGGCCGTCCTTGGCATGCGTCTACCCAACACGGCGCTGCAGACGGCCGATGCCGATTTTGCCCAGTTTCATTCCATCTCCGCCGCAGTCGGTGATGCGCTGCCACCCATCCTTGACGTGCTGCGCAAAGTGGATCCGACATTCCGGGAAATTCCGCACCAGACGGACAGCCGTCAATCAACTAAATTCACCAGCCGTTCGGGCTACAAGGTGGAGTTCCTGACACCCAATACCGGCTCAGATCAACACAGCGGAAAGCCTTCGGCCATGCCGGCTCTCGGTGGCGCTGCTGCCGAACCATTACGCTTTCTGGACTTTCTCATCCATCAGCCTGTACGCGCCACGCTGCTGCACGCATCGGGCATTCCAATTCTCGTGCCCGCGCCCGAACGCTATGCCGTTCACAAACTCATTGTAGGGTCAAGGCGGCGCGCCGATACAGAAGGAACAGCCAAGAGCCGCAAGGATCGTTTGCAGGCCCAGATTCTGATGCAGGCCCTGATCGACTCCCACCAGGCGGCGGCCTTGGCCGACACATTCATGGAAGCCTGGGATCGTGGTGAGGCTTGGCGCGAGGCCATCACCACAAGTCTGAGTACGATGCAGAAATCCCTGAGAGAGAAGCTCGTGGCGAGCTTGGCTCAGGCGATCTCGGAATTAGGCGGAAACTCCGAACTGTACGGCATGGGTCAGACTGGCTAATAGTTCCATAATGTATATTATGCAACTTTGGCGTGTAGCACCGGGTTACAGATTGCAAGCGCGGCAATGCCAGCGCCTGCGAGAGAAAGTAGGACTGATTTGAGCATTTGAATTTCCTTTTAAGCATGTCGAACCGAGACGTCCGCACGTGCGTTCGAATTTCCGTGTCCCCATTTGGCCAAGGAGCGCGGCCGGTCGAAGGACTCTGAATGCCATTTTACGGAGCGTCGCTGCGCACCCGCGGTCTCAGAACTCCAGCAAGAGTGTCGCGATGAATACCAAGAACAACAGACAAACCGCGATCACGCCAACCCAGATCGGCAGCAAAATATGAGGAGGGCCTTTGATTTCCTGCTCTGCCCTTACTTCCGAACACGATGTCCTCAAGTGCTCCGGATGACCTTCCTCGCTGTAATCCGCCTTTAGCACCGCGCAACGAACCCTTTGCTCCGGGTGATCACAACTGGACGCATTTCCATTGGATCTCTGTTTCATCATGACACCGCCAGCTCCCGTTACGATGTAGTCAACACTGTCATCGGGCGCCACTCACTTGCGTTTGGAAGGCCGCTCGGCGAGCTGTTTCCAATAAAAATGCTTAGAAGTAATTCGGAACTGGTCCCATTTTGGGAGCATTTCAAATTGAAGAATGCTCGGATCCTCCAACCTACTGAAATTACTAAATTGTTATGCTTTCACAATGGAAGCGATTGTAAGCGATCAGCGGTCCTAGGGCACTTGCTGGGTGGGGGACCACGAGGAATTGTGGCGCAGGCTGAGACAAAATAAGTCGTCGGCATTGAATTTCGGCATCCCGCTTGACTTCATTTCGAAACCCGCCTAGTAAGTTGTAGGCCTAACCCTACAATTGGATGCCATGACCCAATCACCACACAAATCAACGTTCGCGTTGCCCCTGGCAGATTTGCCGGGACTGGACACGCCCATTCGCCGGCTGCACCATCCTGGCCGCTGGCTCAGCGGCATCGCCGTCATCCTGCTGCTTGCAGTGATCGGTCACGCCTTTGCCGTCGGGCAAATCCAGTGGCCCGTGGTCGGACAGTTCCTGACGGCCGGTGTCATCATCACGGGTTTCGGCTGGACCCTGTTGATCTCGGCCTGCGCTCTGGTGCTTGGTGTTGTGTTTGGCTTTGCCTTCGGCATCATGCGTCTTTCGGAAAACCCGATCCTGCGTTTTGCCGCCTGGCTTTACGTCTGGATATTCCGCGGCACGCCGGTGCTGCTGCAACTTCTCATCTGGTTCAACATCGCGCTCGTCTTTCCGCGGCTCTATGTTCCGGGCCTTGTCGATGAGCGCATGGTTGATGTGGTGACGCCCTTTGTCGCCGCAGTTCTCGGTCTCGGCGTCAATGAGGGATCTTATCTGACCGAAGTCGTGCGCGGTGGCATCGGCTCGGTCGATCGCGGTCAAAAGGAAGCGGCTCACACGCTCGGAATGACGCCCGGCCAGACGATGCGCCGTATCATCCTGCCGCAGACCCTTCGGCTAATCCTGCCAGTTCTCGGCAACAGCGCCATCGGCATGCTGAAATTTTCCTCGCTCGCAGCAACCATCGCCATGGGCGAAATGCTGAACGCGGCGCAGCGCATCTACTTCATCAACGGCGCGGTCATCGAACTGCTGTTCGTCTGCGCCATTTGGTATCTGGCCGGAACGACGGTGCTGTCCATCGGCCAGTACTATCTGGAGCGCTACTTCGGCCGCGACGCCGCAGCAGCTACCAGCAACCGGCACTGGTTCAAGGTTTGGGGGCGGCGCCCGGCCGTCGAGGGGGAAGCATGAATCTCGCGGTCAAGGCGGTTGGTATCCGCAAGAGTTTTGGTAGCCACGAGGTGCTGAAAGGCCTTGATCTGGAAGTTGCCTATGGCGAGGTGCTATGCATCCTCGGTCCGTCGGGCAGCGGCAAGAGCACGTTCCTGCGCTGCATCAACCATTTGGAAACGCCGAACAGCGGTTATGTCTGGGTCGACGGCGCCATCATGGGATACGAGTTGAACCGCGGCGCACTGCAGGAGTTGCCGATCAAGCGGCTGCGCGCCCAGCAGAGCCAGCTTGGCATGGTGTTCCAGCATTTCAATCTGTTCGCGCATCGCACCGTACTCGGCAATGTGATCGAGGGGCCGATGGTGGTGCGCGGTCTGCGCCGCGCTGAAGCCGAAGTCCGCGCCATGGACCTGCTGGAGCAGGTCGGCATGGCCGGGAAAGCGTTAAGCTATCCGTCGCAGCTTTCAGGAGGCCAGAAGCAGCGCGTGGCGATCGCCCGATCGCTGGCGATGGAACCGCGCGTGATGCTGTTCGACGAACCGACCAGTGCGCTCGACCCGGAACTGGTTGGCGAGGTGCTGGAGGTCATGCGCAACTTGGCGCGGGGCGGAACCACCATGATCGTGGTCACTCATGAGATTGGCTTTGCCCGTGAGGTTGCTGACCGTGTCGTTGTGATGATCGACGGAGAAATTCGCGAAACCGGCGCGCCGGGTCAAGTCCTAAGCAACCCCGGCGATCCGCGCGTGCGCACATTCCTCAGCCGCGTGCTGGCCTGACATTCATAACTTTAAAATGGGAGAACGAAGAGAATGAAACAACTGCTGCCAATGCTACTTGGACTGGCCTCCACAACGTTCATCAGCCTCGCCGTATGCGGTGCGGCCCATGCCGCCGATACAAAGCTGGCCGCAGCCCTGCCTGAGGCCGTGCGGGCCGCCGGCAAGCTGAACGTTACGATCAGCCTTGCCTATCCGCCGATGGAATATAACGAGGCCGGCTCGACGGAGCTGAAGGGCTTCGATATCGATCTCGCCAAGGCCATTGCCGAACACCTCGGCCTTTCGGCAGAATTCCAAAATGTCGAATTTCCTCAGCTGATCCCGCAGGTCGTCACCGGCCGATCGGATGTGATCATGACGGCCTTCTCCGACAAGGTCGAGCGTCAGAAGCAGCTCGATTTCATCGACTATTTCCAGACCGGCAACGTCTTGTACTCGACCGTCGACCACCAGAGCGAGATCAAGACCGAGGCCGATCTTTGCGGCAAGACCGTGGCTGTGGCCACTGGCACAAGCTGGGTCACCTGGACGGAAGAACTCGGCAAGGCCAAGTGTGCGAAAGACAAGCTGATCACCGTCATCCAAATCCCTACCCAAGCCGAGCATATCATGCAGATCCGGCAGGGCCGCGCCCAGGCCTCGGTGATTGGACTGGAAGGTCTTCTCGACTTGATGAAGCAAGAGCCCGGCAAATTCTATCAGATCGGCGAGGTCGGCGACGTCAACCACTACGGTATCGCCTTCGCCAAATCGAACGGTCAATTGCGCGATGCCGTGCTTGGCGCCCTTGACGCTCTGAAGGCCGATGGCACGTATACAAAGATCCTTGACCGCTACGGCTTGAATCAAGCTGGTGTGAAAGAGTTCAAGGTAAACGGAACCACGAAGTAACCGACCCATCGGGGAGCCAACGTTGACCCATCCTTCCACGCCAGAAGCCTCCATCTCTACGGGCGAACGCCCCGACGACAGGCTGTCCCGGCTGCGGCTCGATCTCTATTCGAGCGAGCAGCTCTACCGGCAACTTTACCGGGCGTTGCGCGCCGCCATCCTCAGTGGCGATTTCTCCGAGGGGGAAGCCATCCCCTCGGAGAACCAATTGCGCGATCAGTTCGGCATCGCCCGAACGACAGTGCGTAACGCGATGGCGCTTCTGGTGTCGGAAGGGTTGGTCCAGCAGGTTCGCGGCCGCGGCACGATCGTTTCGCATCGGCCGATCAGTCACAACATCTGGAATTTCGGCAGCTTTACCGAACTGGCGCGTCGGCAAGGCCAGCGCCCGGTGACGCGCGTACTCGAACACCGGGTGGATAACGGCGAGCTGCTGCTGGTGCGAGCCCGCGGCCTTGCCAATGGTGAAACGGTGAACTGGTTGAACGTCGATACATCGCGGCTTGATCTTGCTCTTTACCCCGGCATCGACCGCAACGACTTCGCGGCGCAATCGCTCTATGAGATATTGCGCCGCGATTATGACCGCCATCCCCTGCGCTCGGAACTGCTGCTGACGGTTGTACCGGCGTCCGATCGTCTGCGGGAGGTCTTTGCCCCGGCGCTGGATGTGCCGGGCTATCTTTGCGCCAGCGGGGACGTGCTCGACGCCGACGACCAGTTGGTAGAACGAACGTCGATTGTCTACTCGCCGGCGGTCCAGATGAAATTCGCAACCCGTTGGGGGCGTGATACCGCGCCGGCTTGAAAGCGGCGCAACGCAGGAGAAGAATATATGAGCCGTTTCGACGAGACTTTTACCAACCCAAAACCCATCCTCGGCATGCTGCATCTGGCCGGAGAAGGCCCCGCGGCGAAACTCGTCCAGGCCGAGGAGGAAGCCCGCATCATGGCCGGCGAAGGGATCGACGGTCTTGTGGTCGAGAACTATTTCGGCGATGCCGAAGATGTCGAACGAGTGCTGGAGCGGCTGTGCGGCCTTGATCTCGGCACACGCATCGGTGTCAACGTACTGCGAGACAATGAGCGCGCTTTTGTGCTTGCCAGACAGTTTCCGGTCTCTTTTATCCAGGTCGATTCTGTCGCCGGCCATCTGCCGCCCGAAGGGGACGCGCCCTTTGCTGCTGATCTCGCCGCTCGCCGTGAAAGCGTTTCGGCACTGTTGCTCGGTGGCGTGCGGTTCAAATACCAGCCGATCCTGTCCGGACGGCCGGAGGAAGAGGACGTGCGCATCGGCGCAACACGCTGCGACTGCCTTATCGTGACCTCGGACGCCACCGGCCAGCCGACTGACATGGATAAGGTGGCACGTTTCCGCACGGCCACCGGCGGAACAGTCCCGCTCCTGATCGGTGCGGGCCTGACCGAAACCAACGCGGCCGAACAACTGGCGCAAGCCGACGGAGCCGTCGTCGGCAGCTGGTTCAAGCACGACCACAAGGATACCGGCCGCGTCGAGGCCGCCCATGTCGGTCGCCTGATGCGGGCCGTGCGCGCAGCAAGGCATAGCGCATGAGCACCCCCGATGTTGTTGTCGCCCATCTGGTGACACCTGAGAATTTTGCCCGCTTCGGCACAGTCTACGATCTCACCAACGATATCGACGCCAAGGCGATCTGGACCACAGGTGATGGCTGGCGCGACGGCTTTACCAGGACGCCGCTGATTGAGGGGGCCGGCCATCTTGGTGTGACGCGCGGCGGCGGCAGCCCCTGGCTCTGTGCGTCAATGGAACGGCACCCCGGTACAGAAGAGGCGATCTTTTGCGGGGCACAGCCGGTCATCCTAGCGGTTGCCCCTGCATCGGATGCCCACGCGGCAAATCGCGACGACATCGAAGCCTTCGTGATTGTGCCCGGTCAAGCTGTCGTGATGCGACGCGGCGTGTGGCACGATGCCTGTCGGGGTGTTTCCGGTCCGGCGGCCTATTACTGGATGGCCGTTTGTGGTCTCGGCGAAAACCCCTGGGTTCCGGTAGCCGGCGGATCAAGGCTGGTGCTAGCGAAATTGAACGAGGAGCAAGACACGTGACCGCCTTCTTCATCGGCGATGTGGCAATCGACGAATATTACACCGCCGATCGCTGGCCCGGCCGCGCCGACAAGGGCATGGTTATCGAATTGCCCGATGAAATCGGCGGTTCTATTGCCAATGCCGCCGTCGTCCATGCAGGCCTTGGCGGCAAGACGCAGTTCATCTCTCTGCTGAACAACAGCCCGCTATCGCAGCGGCTGATTGCCGATCTGCGGGAGAATGGCGTCGGCGTCGATCACATGCTGACCGATCCGTCGATTGCAGAATCGCGCAATCTGATCTTCCTCGTCGAGGGCGAGCATATCGTGCTGACCGTCGAAATGGGTGAGCAGCCGATGTGGCT
>Ga0126362_10000399_pt1 | contig 21823 bp, 20 predicted proteins | sample ANMtaG_FD_126269 | JGI IMG/M metagenome (GOLD analysis project Ga0126362, IMG submission 126269) | Continental margin sediment microbial communities from North Pacific Ocean - ANME2c_DSS_Sorted | ecosystem: Environmental > Aquatic > Marine > Continental margin > Sediment | place: Pacific Ocean... | reverse complement strand
CGGACGACCGCCGCCGCCAAGATCCGTCCCACTGCGCGCGGGCGGACCTCGATGAGTCAGGCTCATCGAGGTCCGGTATGAGAGTATGTTTCGCCGGAAGGGTGACCGATCCGGCCCCGGGCGGCCAAGATCGATCGGCCCCGTGCGGGCGCTGGCCCTCAATGGAAATCCCGGCTGCGGAAGACGCGGCGGTCGACCGGGACGCCGAAATCCGTGGTCTCGGGCGGCAGGCGCACGCCGCCCTCGCGCAGGGCCCGCAGCTCCTCCGTGAGATCGCGGAAGCGCTCGGCGATCAGGTGGACCACCGCGCCCGCCCGCTGCACCCGGCCCTGCACGGCCAGGAACCGGGCCGTCATCGCGGTGCGGCGGTTCGCCTCGAATATGTCCTTCCAGACGATGACGTTGGCGATGCCGGTCTCGTCCTCGATCGTGAGGAAGACCACGCCCTTGGCGGTGCCCGGGCGCTGGCGCGTCAGCACGAGGCCGGCCACGCTGACCCGGGCGCCGTTGCCCCGGTCGTGATGGTCGCGGGCCGGGATCACCCCGATCCGGGCGAGCCGCGCCCGGAAGAAGGCGACCGGGTGGCCCTGCAGCGAGAGGCCGGTCGCGGTGTAGTCCTCGGCCACCGCCTCGGAGAGCGGCAGGGCGGGCAGGTCCACGGCCGGCTCGTGGCGGAACAGCCCGTCATCGGCGTGCAGGGCGAACAGGGGCAGGGGCGCCTCGAGCCGCCGCGCGCGGGCCTCGTCCGCGGCGACCGGGCCACGCAGAGGACCGCCTTCGAGGGTGCGCACCGCCCAGAGCGCCGCCCGCCGGTCGAGGTCGAGGGAGCGGAAGGCGTCGGCCTCGGCGAGGCGCTCCAGGGCGTGACGGGGCAGGGCCAGGGCTGCCTGCAACCCCTCGATGCTGGCATAGCCGTTGCCGCGCCTGTCCACGAGGCGGCGCATGGCGGCCTCGGACAGGCCGCTCACCAGACGCAGGCCCAGACGCACCGCCATGCGCCGCGCGACGCCGGGGGGCGGGCGCCCCGAGGCCGGCTCCAGGGTGCAGTCCCAGTGGCTGGCATTCACGTCGACGGGGCGCACCTCGACCCCGTGGCCGCGGGCGTCCCGCACGAGCTGGGCCGGCTGGTAGAAGCCCATCGGCTGCGCGTTGAGGATCGCGGCCAGGAACACGTCCGGGTGCCGGCATTTCAGCCAGGCCGAGGCATAGACGAGGAGGGCGAAGCTCGCCGCGTGGCTCTCGGGGAAGCCGTAGGTGGAGAAGCCGCGGATCTGCGCGAAGCAGCGCTCGGCGAAGTCGCGCGGGTAGCCGCGGCCGGTCATCCCGCCGATGAACTTCGCCTCGTAGGAGCCGATCGTCCCGACATGCCGGAAGGTCGCCATGGCCCGGCGCAGGCCGTCCGCCTCGGCCGGGGTGAAGCCCGCCGCGGTGATGGCGATCTGCATGGCGTGCTCCTGGAAGAGCGGCACGCCGTAGGTCTTGTGCAGGAGGGCGTGCAGCTCGTTCGCGGGGCCGTGGTCCGGATGGGGCGCCGGATAGGTGACGGGCTCCGCGCCGCTCCTCCGGCGCAGGTAGGGGTGGACCATGTCGCCCTGGATCGGGCCGGGGCGCACGATCGCCACCTGCACCACGAGGTCGTAGAATTCCCGTGGTCTCAGCCGCGGCAGCATCGCCATCTGGGCCCGGCTCTCGACCTGGAACACGCCGACGGAATCGGCCCGGGCCAGCATCGCGTAGACCTCGCTGTCGCCCTGCGGCAGGTCGGCCAGGGTCGGGTAGGCGCGGCCGTAATCGCGCTCCAGGAAAGCGAGGCCCCGCTTCAGGCAGGTGAGCATGCCGAGCGCCAGCACATCGACCTTCATCAGGCCGACCACGTCGATGTCGTCCTTGTCCCACTCGATGAAGGTGCGCCCCGGCATGGCCGCGTTGCCGATCGGCACGGTCTCGTCGAGGCGGTGCCGGGTCAGCACGAAGCCGCCCACATGCTGCGAGAGATGGCGCGGGAAGCCGACCAGGGCGGTGGCGAGGTCCACCGCCTGCCGGATCAGGGGATTGCCCGGATCGAGCCCGGCCTGGACGATATGCGCGTCGGGCAGGCCCTTGCCCCAGGAGCCCCAGACCGTGTCGGCGAGGGCGGCGGTCACGTCCTCGGTGAGCCCCAGGACCTTGCCGACCTCGCGGATGGCCGAGCGCGGGCGGTAATGGATCACGGTCGCGCAGATCGCGGCGCGCTCCCGGCCATATTTCCCGTAGAGGTACTGGATCACCTCCTCGCGCCGCTCGTGCTCGAAATCGACGTCGATATCGGGCGGCTCGCCGCGGTTCTCGGAGATGAAGCGCGCGAACAGCAGCCGGATCTTGGTGGGATCGACCGCGGTGATGCCGAGGCAGTAGCAGACGGCGGAATTGGCCGCCGAGCCGCGCCCCTGGCAGAGGATGCCCCGGTCCCGCGCGAATTCCACCACGTCGTAGAGGGTGAGGAAGTAGCGCGCGTAGCCCATCGTCGCGATGAGCCGCAATTCCTCGCGCAGGGTCGCCTCGATCTCGGGCGGGATGCCGTCGGGGAAGCGCCAGCCCGCGTGGAAGAAGGTCCTGTCCTCGAGGTATTCCTGCGCCGAGCGGCCCGGCGGCACCGGCTCGTCCGGATACTCGTAGGCGAGCTCGCCGAGCGAGAAGGAGCAGCTTTCGGCGATCTCGACGGTGCGGGCCAGCGCCTCCGGGTGATCGGCGAAGAGGCGGGCCATCTCCGCGGCCGGCTTCAGGTGACGCTCGGCATTGGCCTCGAGCCGGTAGCCGGCCTCGTCCAGGGTGCAGCCCTCGCGGATGCAGGCGAGCACGTCCTGCAAGGGGCGCCGCGCGGGATGGTGGTAGAGCGCGTCCGAGACCGCGACCAGGGGCGCGCCGAGCCTGGCCGCGGTCTCGGCGAGGCGGGCGAGGCGGGCGCGCTCGCCGCCGCGCCGGGCGTGGCTGCCGGCGAGGAAGGTCCGGCCCGGCGCCGCCGCGGCGAGGGCCCGCGTGGCGGCGAGGAAATCCTCCGGCATCTCCGCGCCCGCCGGAGGCATCCCGATGAAGACCTGCCCCTCGGCCTGGGCCAGCATCTCCGAGAGGGAGAACAGGCAGGCTCCCTTGCGGGCCCGGCGATTGCCCGTCGAGAGCAGGCGGCAGAGCCGGCCATAGGCCGCCCGGTCCATCGGATAGGCGATGGCCTCGAAGCCCGCATCCGTGACGAGGCGCACGCCGGGCAGGAAGCGGATCTTCCACGCCTCCGGATCGCCCGCCTTCCAGGCCTTGCCCGGCGCCACCCGCGCCGCCGCGTAGGCGCGCACCAGCCCGGCCGTGGTGTTGCGGTCGGCGATGCCGATGGCGTGGAGGCCGTAGAGGATCGCCTGCTCCACGTAGTCCTGCGGGTGCGAGGCCCCGCGCAGGAAGGAGAAGTTCGTGGAGACGGCGAGCTCGGCGTAAAGGGTCATGGCCGCGCCGCGCCAGGCCGGAGCCGGACGGTACACGCGCGCCCCTCTCCCCGCCTGCGGGGAGAGGGCTCAGCCGACTCCGTCGTCGGCTGAGCGAGCCGGCAGGCGGGGGTGAGGGGGCGTCGACGGAAGAGTCCTCTCCGGTGCCGCCCCCTCACCATCGCTACCGCTCGCCCCATGCACGACGAGGTGCAGGGGGCCCTCTCCCCGCAGGCGGGGAGAGGGGGATCCTCACGGCTCGCCGGGCCCATCGTGGGCATGCGGATCCCTGCGGACACGGTGATCCTCACGCGAAGACCCCGTGCACGAACCACGCGGCCGGGCGCTCCGGCGCGTGGGGACCGCTGCGGTAGAGCCAGAGGCGGCGGCCGGCCTCGCACTCGACCGCGTAGTAGTCGCGCTCCGGGCCGTCGGCGCGCCACCATTCGGGGGCGATCCGCTCCGGCCCCTCGGCACGGGCGATCCGGTGCAGGCGGGCGCGCCAGCGGAAGCGCCGCGGCGGCCCGTCGGGGGCGAGCGCCAGCACCTCCTCGGCCGGCTCGCTGCGGGCCAGCAGCAGCACCGGCCGGCGCGGCAGCGGGGCGGCGCTCCAGGCCGGACCGGTCCCGGGCCGCCAGGGCAGGACGCGGTCGGCCCGCTCCGGCAGGTGGCTCGCCACCGCGCCGAGGCGCAGGAGCGGCCGGCCGAGGCGCTGGCTCAGGGCCTCGGCGAGGGCGATGACGGTGCCGGACGCCGTGCCGCTCGACGAGCCGATTGCCGTGCCGCCCGCCCCCGGATCGGATCCGAGCCTCCCTTGCGCCTCCGGCATCCGGTCGGCGGCGGTCACGTCGAGGCGGATGCTCTCGAAGCCGAAGCCCGCATCGAGGGCGCTCCCCAGCCGGTCGAGACGCAGGCGCAGCAGCCCGGCGATCCGGTCCGGGCAGCGCGCCGGGCTCGCCAGGCCGAGGTCGAGCGTCTTCACCGCGCCATCCACCCGGTGGAGCGAGAGGCGGAAGGCCAGGGCGCCGAGCCCGTCCGCGGCGAGGCGGGGGCCGAGCTGGCCCATCAGCCCGCGGGCGACGGCGACGATCGTCTCCTGCCGCGAGACCGGCTCGAGGAAGGAGCGGGCGGCGCCGTAGCGGGCGGGCTCCGGGATCGGCGCCAGGGGCTCCGGGCGCAGGCCGAGGGCCTGGTCGAGACGGATCACCAGGGCCGCGCCGAAACGGCGGGCGAGGGGCGCCCGCGGCGCGCGCGCCAGGGCACCGATCCGCTTCAGGCCGAGGCGCTTCAGGGCGGTCACCGTCGCCGCCTCGCAGCGCAGGGCCGCGACGGGCAGTTCGGCGAGAGCCGCCCCCGTCCCGCCCGGCGGCACGTGGCTGCGCGCGGCCGGGCCGAACCGGGCGAGCGCGTAGGCCGCGCCGGGCGTGTCGGCCAGCGCCAGCCGCGCGGGAATACCGGCGGCGCCGAGCCGGCGCTCCAGGTCGTCGAGCAGCCCCGCCTCGCCCCCGTGCAGGTGGCAGGCCCCGGTCACGTCGAGATGGAGGCCGAAGCCATCCTCGTCCGGGCCGTAGGGGGCCACCCGCGGCGTGTAGCGCTGCGCCCAGAGGCAGAGGCGCTCCAGCGCGGCAGCGTCGGCCTGCGGGTCGGCCGGCAGGATGCGCAAGGGGGTGCCCAGCCGCGCCCGCACCCGGCCCAGGGGCTCGCCCGGACGCAGGCCGAGGGCGCGCGCCTGCGCATCGACGGCGGTGAGGCGCAACCCTCCGGATCCGGCCGCGGCGAGCGCCACGGGCAGGCCGTCCTCAGCCAGGCGCCCCGCCCGCCGCAGATGCGTGACCGGCCAGTCCGCGAGGCAGATCGAAACGACGCGCGGCACCATCCCACTCCATCAGCCAGTCGCCGGTGCGGCCGTTGCGGCAGCGCGCGAGCCGGGCGCGCCAGCGCGGACGCGCCGAACCATCCGCCGTTCCATCCGAGCGCGCGTCCGTGCTCTCGTCCCCGGACGCCGGCGCGGCCGCGATCCGCCAGCGCGTGGCCGCCCCGTTCGGCCGCTCCACCCCCGCCGGGCGCAGGATCAGGAGCAGGGTGCCCGCCCCCGCGCGCTGGAGCCGCCGGCCGGCGACGAGGGGCAGCCCCTCCGCCACGAGCCCCGCCACCGCGGGCAGGGCGCCCGCCTGCAGCGCCGCCTCCAGGGCACGGAAGACCTCGGTGTCGTCCGCCGCCTCCAGGAAGAGCAGCCGGCCCGGATCGAGGCCGAGGGCGAGGAGGCCGTGGCCGTAGGGCAGGGGATGGCCCGGCGCCAGGACGAGGAGCGCCTCGCCGGGCCCGTCCGCGAGGCGGCGGGCGAGGAGCGCGACGAGGAAGCCGAGGGCGGCGGCCTCGTCCCCGTCCCCCTCGGGCGCGATCTCATGGGGGACCCCGAGGGCGAGCCCGCCCCCCGGCAGCCGCCCGTCGAGGGGGGCGAGGCCGAGCGGCAGGACGGGACCCGATACGGCCTCCGCCGGGGCGAGATGCGCCCGCAGATGCGCGAGCCTGTCCGGCGCGGGCCGCCCGCCTGCGGGCCTCTCGCGCACGGGCGCCGGCCGGTCCGGACTCTGATCATCGGGGGGCTCCATCGGCTCGGCTCCGGCCATGCGCCCAGGATCCGCCTCCACAAGAACAAATCAAGAACATAAATGCGGCAGCGCGACCGGGATCCGATGGCCGCCAGATATCAACGACTTGGCCTGTGGGTTCCTGTGGATGAGTGTGGATTGCGGGGAAGAGGTGCGGCCCGCCGCCCCGGTTGACCGCCACGCTGCGGCAGCGCCAATGTCCCGCCGCCGACCGACCGGTCCCGGGGAAACGTCCATGCATCCGACGCGCGCTCTCGCCCTTGCCGCAGGGCTGTTCCTGCTCGCCGGCTCGGGCGCAGCCCTCTCACAGGACGCGGCCGCCCCGGCTGTCCAGTCCGCGCGCCCGGCCGCTCCCTCGGCCACCCCTTCGGCCGCCAGGCCCCGGCGGGCCCAGGCGCAGAACCAGCCGATCATGGTCTACGACGCCCGGATCGAGGCGGGGGACCTGCGCATCTCGGGCTCGGTCCGCAAGGCCGGCGCCGTGGTGGTGCTGGACGACGACATCTCGATCCAGGCCGACCGCCGCGGCCGCTTCGTGTTCCGCCTGCCCTACCGGCCGGGCACCTGCGTGGTCACGCTCAAGAGCGACGAGGACGAGCGCGAGGCGGTGATCGCCCATTGCGCACCCGAGGGGCAGCCGGGCCCGCAGGGCGAGCCCGGCCCGATCGGCCCGGCCGGGGCGCCCGGCGTGGCGGGGCAAGCGGGTCCTCAAGGCCCGGCCGGCCCGCGCGGCGAGGCGGGCCCCAAGGGAGACGCCGGGCCGAAGGGAGACGCCGGGCCGAAGGGAGACGCCGGGCCGAAGGGAGACGCCGGGCCGAAGGGCGAGGCCGGGCCGAAGGGCGAGGCCGGGATGCCCGGCCGGGCGGCCCCGCCGGCCGCGTCCCCGCTGCGGGCGGTCCGCGCGGATTCCTGCGCGGCGGGCGGCTGCACGGTGTCCTGCTCGCGCGGCGAGGTGTTCGTGTCCGCCTATTGCCTGCGCTCCGGCACGCCGGTGATCTCCGAGACGGACGGCGCCCCGAGCGCCGCCTGCCCGGCCGAATCCGCCGGCATGGTCGGGATCTGCGGCACGCTCTGACGCGGACGGCCCGTCCGGGATCCCAAAGGGGTCACCCCTTTGGCGGGGTGTCGGGGCAGAGCCCCGAGGTTTCCCAGGGCTCCGCCCTGGACCCGCCGAAGGCCTGAGGCCTTCGGAAACCCGGATCTCAGCGGACGGGCGCGGCCTCCTGCGGCACCTTGGCCCGGGCCAGGATGGTCTCGGCCAGCGTGTGGTAGAGGCCGCCGCGGCAGACGGCTTTGGAGGCGGCGTCCGCCAGGAGGGCCGCCAGCATCAGCGGGATCATCATGGCGTGGTCCTGGGTCATCTCGGTGACGATGACGAAGCTGGTGATCGGCGCCTGCAGGACGCCGGTCAGGTAGGCCACCATGCCGATCAGCACGAGCGCGCCCATCGGCACGTCGCCGAACAGCCCGTGCAGCGCGCCGCCGAGGCCCGCGCCGACCGCGAGGGAGGGCGCGAACAGCCCGCCCGGGATTCCGCTCACCGAGGACAGCACGGTGGCAACGAATTTCAGCGGCGCGAAATCGGGCCGGGCCGGGACCTCGCCGTGCAGGATGGCGCGGGCCTCCTCGTAGCCGGTGCCGTAGACCGCACCGCCGGAGGCGAGGCCGCACAGGGCGACGCCGAGGCCGCACAGGGCCGCGAAGGCGACCGGCCGGGCGGCGATCCGGCGGCCGGCCCGCCCCGGCAGGCCGCGGCCGAACGCGATGACGAGGCGCGAGAACAGCCCGCCCGCGAGCCCGCCGAGAAGCCCGAGGACCGGCACCACCACCCAGGCCTGGCCGAGGGGCAGGCTCGCCTGCGTGGTGCCGAAATAGGTGTAGTTGCCGATCAGCCAGAGGGAGGTGAGGCCGGCCGCGACGATGCAGGCGACGATCAGCGCCGAGGCGCGCGCGTCGTAGGCCCGGCCGAGCTCCTCGATGCCGAAGACGATGCCGGCGAGCGGCGTGTTGAAGGCCGCGGCCACGCCGGCCGCCCCGCCCGCCAGGATCAGGCCGGGCAGCCGCTCGGGGGTGAGCCGGCCGAAGGCCGCCATGATCGCGGCGCCCACCTGCACCGTCGGCCCCTCGCGCCCGGCCGAGGCGCCGCAGAGCAGGCCGAGGCTCATCACCGCGATCTTGCCGACGGCGACGCGCAGCGAGATCAGCGCCTGCCGGAAGCCCGGATCGCGACTGTGGCGGGCGGCGATCACCTGCGGGATGCCCGATCCTTGCGAATTCGGGAACACGGTCAGCGCGAGCAGCGCGGCGAGGGCGAAGCCCGCCGGCGTCACGGCGAGGGCGAGGAACGGGGAGGGGGCGAGGAGGTCCCGGAACAGGGCCTGGGCCGCGTCCGCGCATTTGGCCATCAGCACCGCGGCGAGGCCGACCCCGACGCCGCCCGCCAGGAACAGGAGCCGCCCGCGCCAGAGCGTGAAGGCCTCCGCGGAGACCGAGCGCAGGCGCGTCAGGGACGGGCGGGAGCGGAAGCGCGGCATCGTCTCGAAGGATCTCGCCCGGGTTGCTGCGGCGGATGCACGGGGCAGGCCGCTCGCCTCGCTTTAGAGCCGTTCCCGACCGCGTTGCAATCGGGAACGGCTCTAAGTCGTTGTTTTAACGCGCTCTCTTTCGCCGAGCCGGCCTCCGCTCCGGCGGAGGGCGCTCCGGCTCGGGCGTCGCCCCGCGGCGAGGCGCGGCGATTTTTTTCAGCTCCAGGCCCCACGCCGCTGAAACTTTCCGGCCCCCGGCCTCCGTAGAGGCCCGCGACGCCCCTGTGGGGGCGCATCGCAAGGGAGCAGACATGTCCAAGACCCTTCTCCGCCTCGCCCTCGGCCTCGGCCTCGGCCTCGCCGCCGCGGCGGGTCCCGCGCTCGCCAAGAACCCGATGGTCGGCGGCGCGCCGATGTATGCGAGCAAGACGATCGTCGAGAACGCGGTCAACTCGAAGGACCACACCACGCTGGTGGCCGCGGTGAAGGCCGCCGGCCTCGTCGACACGCTGTCCGGCCCCGGCCCCTTCACCGTGTTCGCGCCGACCGACGCCGCCTTCGGCAAGCTGCCGCCGGGCACGGTCGATACGCTGGTGCAGCCGCAGAACAAGGCCCAGCTCACCAGCATCCTGACCTACCACGTGGTGCCGGGCACCTACACGGCCAAGGCGCTGATGAAGCTGGTCAGGCAGGGCGGCGGCGAGGCCACCCTCAAGACCGTCCAGGGCGAGCCGCTGACCGTGGCGATGGCCCGCGGCGGCAAGGGGCTGACCGTCACCGACACCAAGGGCAACACGGCCCGCGTCACCATCGCCAACGTGATGCAGTCGAACGGCGTCATCCACGTCGTCAACGGCGTGCTGATGCCCTGATCGGAGAGGCGGGCCCCGGCGATCGGCCGGGGCCCGCACCGCGCGAGCGGGTCGCGCCTCACTCCCGCACGAGCTTGCCCGAATAGACCACAGGCCCGGTCGGCGCGCCGGTGGGAGAGCCGCCCTTCGGCTCCACCGAGACCGCGAGGCTCGCCCCCTCCAGACCCGTGCGGAGCGCGGCCGGCAGGGTGAGACGGCCTTCGGCGGCGCCGACGAGGCCGAGAGAGCGGGGCGCGGCGCCCGCACCCACGTACCAGAGCTCCAGGCTATGGTCGGGCGGGGTCTCTGCCGCGAGGCTGCGCACCTGCACGCTGCCGCCGGCCAGATCGACGCGCACGATCAGCGCCGGCAGCCCCCCCCCGCGATCGACCACCGCGAGATACTGCGCCGTCTCGCCCGCGGGCCGCGGGCCGGCCGCGATCCAGAGAGCGAGGCCGGCCGCGAGCGCGGCCGCCGCTCCCGCCGCGAGGCGCCAGCGCCGCAGCCCGCGCTCCAGCCGGAGGATGCGCGCACCACCGATATCTCCGCCTTCCCCGGCCTCGGGGCGGCCGGCGATGCGGGCCTCGACCGCCGCCCAGACCCGCGGATCGGGCGCGACCGCAGGTGCCGCCGCGGCGAGCGGCGCGAGCCTGGCCTCCCAGGCCGCGACGGCGGCGCGCAGGGCGGCGTCCCGCTCCAGGGCCCGGGCGAAGGCGGCGCGCTCCGCCGCGTCGAGGGTGCCGAGGACGTATTCGCCGGCCGCGCCGTCCGGATCCTCGGCCCAGAAGGGCGGGGCGCCCGCATCGCCGCTCATGCGCCCTCCAGGCAGCCGCGCAGGCTGGTCAGGCCCCGGCGCAGCCAGGTCTTGATCGTGTTGACGGGCCGGTCGTGGCGCGCGGCCAGCTCCTCCCGGGACCAGCCCTCGCAATAGGCGAGCACGAGGCAGTCGCGCTGAGGGCCGTCCACCGCGTCGAGGCAACGGGCCAGGGCGTCGCGCCGGGCGAGATCGGCCTCCCCGTCCCGGTCATCGGCCAGACGCTCCAGCCAGCCCTCGTCGGGGGCGTCCAGACGCGCGGCCTTCCGCTGGCGCACCCCGTCGATCGCCCGGTGCCGCGCGATCGCGGCGAGCCAGGCGAACGCCGCGCCGGATCCCGGATCGTAACTGTCTGCCCGCTGCCAGACACGCACGAACACCTCCTGCAGCGCATCCTCGGCCGCGCCCTGATCCCGCAGGATACGGAGGAGGATCCCGAGAAGTTTCGGGGCGGTGGCCTCGTAGAGCCCGCGCAGGGCCACGCGGTCGCCGCCGGCCACGGCCCGGATCAGCCGCGCGAGATCCGCGTCGCGTTGCGCGCCTGCCTCCACCGATCCCCCCGATCCCTGCGCGGTCCGACGGATGCGAGCCGTCGTCCTCACGGCCGCTGTAGCACGGAAGCGTCCTGCGGCAGCGGCCGCCCTTCCGCCGCGCAGAGCCGCTCCACCGCCTTCACATAGGCCTTGGCATCGAACTTCCTCAGCGAGTTCTCGCTCTGGTAGCGCACGGTGCCGAAGACCTTGCGCCGGGCCCAGGGCCGGTCGTGCAGGCCGTAGACCCAGGCGACGTTGGTGAAGGAGTTCGCGTCGCGCCCGTCGAGGAAGTAGCGGTTGTTGAGCCGCAGCGTCCGCGCGAAGCCCGCCTCCGGCGAGGGCGACCATTCGAGGATCTTCTTGCCCCAATACATGCGCAGGTGGTTGTGCATGTAGCCGGTCTCGCGCATCTCGGCCTGGGCGGCGTTCCAGTAGGGATCGTGCGTCCGCCCCGCGGCGAGGTCGGCCTCGCTGTAGCGGTGGGGGCGGGGGTCGTCGGCGTGCTCGGCCAGCGTCTTGCGGGCCCATTCGGGCACGGCGTGCGCGTAGGACTCGTAGCGTTCCGTGTAGTGGACGTGGTTCATCGCGAGCTCGCGGCGCACGATCAGCTCCTCCAGGTAGGAGGCCCGGTCCGTGTCCGCGGCCGCCTTCGCCGCGCGCACGGCGAGGGCGATCTCCACCGGCGAGATCTGTCCGAAATGCAGGTAGGGGCTCAGATGCGAGGCCGCGCCCGCCTCCGGGCGGTTGCGGTCGCCGCCATAGCCCGCGAGCCCGTCGGCGAGGAAGGCCTTGAGCCGCGCCCGCGCCGCGCTTTCGCCGCCGCGGAAGCGCGTCACCGGCGGCACCGAGCGGTCGAGGGTCATGCCGGCGAGCACCGCCTCGGGATCGGAGATGTCGATCGCGCTCGAAAGCCCGAGCCCGTCGGCCCGGTGCTTCACCCGGCGGCCTGAGAGCGGTTCGAGATAGTCGTCCCAGATCCGGTGCAGCTTCGGCCGCAGGGTGCGGGCGGCGTGCTCGTGCTTGGCGGAGGCCGCCTCGACCGGCACCACCACGTCGCCCTCGACCTGGAGGATGCGGGTGTCGACGGCCCGCGCGATCTCCCGGTACCAGCGCTTCTGGATGGCGAGGTAGCCGCGATCGAGGACCAGCAGGGCGGCGTCCCGGGCCAGATCGATCGCGATCTCGGCCGGCGAGGCCTTGCGCATCACGAAGCCGACGCCGCGCTTGGCAAGGCCCGCGGCCGCGTCGGCAAGCCCCTGGAGCAGGAAGGCGTAGTGCCGGGCATTGGCCTCCGGGAAGCCGTTGGCGCCGTCGAGGAGGCCGAAACAGGCGACCACCGGCAGGCCGAGGCGGTTGGCCTCCTCGATGGCGAGTTCGAGGGCCGGGTTGTAGTGGGCGCGGTTCGCCTGCTGCAGCAGGTAGAGCACGTAGGCCCCCTCCGGACGCGGCTCCGCCTCCCTCAAGACCCGGATCCGCCCGCCCTGGATTGCCATCGCCCGCCCCCTCGGGCGGGAGATCCGCCCGGCGGGGAGCTAGAGCGCGCTCCGCCGAAGGGGATGCCGGCGCGGCATCCGGGAGGCGCGGCCCGATGAGCGCGCGGGGCCGAGCGCTTTCGCGGCGGGTGCGGGCTGTCCGGACAAGTCACGGCAGGAAGAAGCTTGGCCGTAGGGCCGGGCGAAGACTGACCTCGCGAATCGCAGATCGGGCGGCTGCCGCCGTTCATCCTCGGTCGTCTTCGTCCGAGGCCGCCTTCGTCAGGGATCGGGGCCGTCCGGCTGCGACATTTTGGAGACAGCGCCATACCGATGTGTCCAAACGCACCCGGAACGACAGCGATGCTGCCCCAATGCCCTTGCAATTCCGCGGACAAGGTTCAGATTGTGCATCGCGGGACCGCGATGGCGTCGCGTTCCCGCTGCCCTCTATGGGCGTTTCCTCCCTAGACTTCGGGCCGCTCCTCCGGGAGTGGCCTTTTTTCTGGGTTGCATTCGCGGCTTCATCCCCGGGCGCGCGCCCGGATCATGAAGTTGTCGTAGGTGTATTCCGCCACCTGGAACCAGAGATATTCCTCGTTCCGGAAGGTCTTGACCGCCTCGTAGATGCGGCGGAAGTCGGGACTCTTGGCCGCGATCTCCGCGTAGACATCGTTGGCGTGCTTGAGCGCCGTCTCCATCACGTCCTGCGGGAAGGGGCGCAGCTGCGCCCCGCCGGCCACGAGGCGGCGCAGCGCCTGCGGGTTGCGCGCGTCGTAGCGCGCCTGGATCTCGGCGCCGACCTGGGCCGCCGCGCCCGCGAGCACCGCGCGGTAGGCCTTGGGCAGGGCCTTCCACTTCTCGGCGTTGATCCAGAGATGGAGCATGGCGCCCCCCTCCCAGAAGCCGGGATAGTGGTAGATCGGCGCGACCTTCTGGAGGCCGAGACGCTCGTCGTCATAGGGGCCGATCCACTCGGCGGCGTCGAGGCGCTTGCCCTCCAGGGCCGGGTAGATCTCCGCCCCCGACAGCGCCTGCGGGACGACGCCGAACTTGGCGAGCACCTGTCCGCCCAGGCCGCCGATGCGCATCTTCAGGCCCTGCAGGTCGGCGGCCGTCTTGATCTCCTTGCGGAACCAGCCGCCCATCTGCGCGCCCGTATTGCCGGCGGGCAGCGCCACGAGGCCGTGCTTGGCGAAGACCTCGCCGAAGAGGTCGGCCGCGCCGCCCGCGTTCCACCACGCGTTCTGCCCGCGCGCGTTGAGGCCGAAGGGCATGGCGGTGGCGAGCGCGAAGGCCGGATCCTTGGCGGTGCCCAGCGAGGCGGGGCCGTGGCCCATCTCGACCGCGCCGCTGGCGACCGCGTCGATCAGCCCCTCCGGCGGCACCGGCTCGCCGGGTCCGAGCGGCTGGATCTGGAAGCGTCCGTCGGTCCCCTCGGCCACGAGGCGGGCGAGGGTCTCCGGACCGCCGAACAGGATGTCGAGAGTCTTGGCGTAGGCCGAGGACAGGCGCCAGCGCAGCTCCGGTGCCCCTTGCGCGATCGCCGGGGCGCTCAGGGTCCCCGCGGCACCGAGTCCGGCCGCGAGAAGGGCGCGTCTCTGCAAGGTCGTCATGCCACCTCGTTGTCCGGCACCGGCTTGGTCAGCCCGCGAGGGAACGGGGACGGGCGGCGAAGCGATCCCGGGCCCTCACGATTCCCGCGAACCCGCGCGGCCCTATCACGTCCGGCCCCGGTCTCGAAAGCCGGGAGCGTCCGTGCTAGCCCCGGCCATGACCCCGACCTCGACCGAGACGCCCGCCGTCACCCTCCACACCGTCTGCGGCCTGGAGGAGCTCTCCGGCCACGGCACGCGCGGCATCAGCCACGTCCTGTCGCTGCTCGATCCCGGCACCCCGGAGCCCGCAGCCTTCGCAGCCTACGGCGCGCATCACCGCACCACGCTGCATTTCCACGATTGCCTGGAGGCGGGGGCCGGCCTGGTGCCGCCCGAGCCCGCCGACATCGACCGCATCCTCGCCTTCGGGCGCGATCTCGACGGCGCGGCCCATCTCCTCGTCCACTGCCATTACGGCCTGTCGCGCTCGACCGCGGCGCTGCTGATCCTGTTCGCGTCGGCCGATCCCGAGGCCTCGGCCGACGCCCTGGTGTCCCGCCTGCACGCGCTGCGCGAGCCCGCCTGGCCGAACACCCGCATGACCGCCTTCGCCGACGCGCGGCTCGGCCGGACGGACCCGCTGACCCCGGCGGTACGGCGGCTCCACGCCCGCCAGCTCACGGCGCGCCCGCACATCGCCGCGATGCTGCGCGAGCACGGGCGCGGGCCGGAGGTGGACGCGGCGCTGGCCCTGTCGGCCGGCACGGCTGGCACAGCCGCGCCGCCGCCCTAGGAATGATGGCGACCGGAGGAGACGCCGTGCCGCCAGATCCGACCGTTTCCGTGCCGCCGCTGGTGCTCGTGGTGATGGGCGTCTCCGGCTGCGGCAAGAGCACGGTCGCCGCCCTGGTGGCGGGGCGCCTGGGCTGGACCTTCGCCGACGGCGACGACTTCCACAGCGCCGAATCCGTCGCCAAGATGCAGGCCGGCATCCCCCTCGACGACGCCGACCGCGCGCCCTGGCTCGCCCGGATCGCCGCCTGGATCGCCGCGCGGGTGGCGGCGTCCGCGCCCGCGGTGATGGTCTGCTCGGGGCTTCGGCGGCGCTACCGCGACACGATCACCGGCGGCCACCCGGCGGTGCGGATCGTCTATCTGGAAGGGAGCCGCACGCTGATCGCGGCGCGGCTCGCCCAGCGGGCGGGCCATTTCATGCCGCCGGCCCTGCTCGACAGCCAGTTCGCCGCCCTGGAGCCGCCGGGGCCGGACGAGAACCCGATCATCGTCGGCGTCGCAGAGCCGCCGGACCAGATCGCCGCGGCCGTGGTCTCGGCCGTGCGGGCGGGCAGCCCGTCATGAGCGCCGCCCCCGGCAGGATCGACCTCGTGATCTCGGACGTCGACGGCACCCTCGTGACCGGCGACAAGCGCCTGACCCCGGCCACCATCGCCGCCGTGAGGCGGCTCGGGGCGGCGGGGATCGGCTTCACGGTCGCCTCGTCTCGCCCGCCGGTCGGATTGGCGGCGCTGGTCGAGCCGCTCGGCCTCCATCTGCCGATGGGCGCCTTCAACGGGGCGAGCGTGGTCGCCCCCGACCTCACGGTGCTCGACGCGCAGCTGATCCCGGAGGAGGCCGCCCGCGAGGCGGCTCGCCGCATCGGCGCGGCCGGGCTCGATCTCTGGGTGTTCGCGCAAGGCGCCTGGTGGCTGCGCGACCCGGAGGCGCCGTATACCGACCTTGAGCGGCGCACCCTCCAGGCCGAGCCGCGGGTGCGGGCGGATCTCGACGCGCTCCTGGGCGCCGCCTCGAAGCTCGTGGGCGTCGGCCGCGACCACGCCCGTCTGGCCGCCGAGGAGCCGGACCTCGCCGCGGCCCTCGGGCCCGCGGCCCATGTCCACCGCTCGCAGCCCTACTATCTCGACGTGACCCCGCCCGGCCGGGACAAGGGCGGCTTCGTCGCCTGGATGGCCGGGCATCTCGGCATCCCCGAATCGCGCATCGCCACCTTCGGGGATGCCGGCAACGACCGGGCGATGTTTTCCCGCAGCGGGCTCTCGGTGGCGATGGGCAATGCCGAGGCCCCGGTGAAGGCCGCCGCCCGCGCGGTGACCGCCTCCAACGACGCGGACGGCTTCGCCCGGGCCGTGGCGGAGCTGATCCTCGCCTAGAGCCGCTGTTTTGACGCGCTCTCTTTCGCCGAACCGGCATCCACTTCGGCGGAGAGCGCTCCAGGAAACACAGCCGAAACGCGGCCGCGCCGGTCTGTTGCGCCGGGGGCACAAGAGCGTGGCCGTGAGCGGGCCGCCCACAGGCAGACGCGGAGGGGCCGCTTTCCGGCCTCATTTCGCCACGACCAAGACCCGACCAAGAACAAGCCGGGTCTCGAATGCAACGCCTCATCCTCGCCGCCGCCCTCGCGGCCGCGCCGGCCGCGGCTCTCGCCCAGCAGCCGGGCGCGCGCGACAACATCGACGCGCTGATCGAGCAGCAGGCCAAGGCGAACGGCGTGCCCGCGAGCTTCGTCCACGCGGTGGTGAAGCGGGAGAGCAACTACAATCCCCGCGCCAAGGGCGGCAGCGCGCTCGGCCTGATGCAGATCAAGCACGCGACGGCCAAGAGCCTCGGCTACACCGGCGATGCCGCCGGCCTCTACGATCCCGAGGTCAATCTGCGCTACGGCGTCGCCTACCTCGCCGGCGCCTACAAGACCGCGCGGGGCAACCTGTCCCAGGCCTATAGCTACTACAACCGCGGCTACTACTACGCGGCCAAGCGCCAGGGCGTCTCCACCGAGGTCGCCGCCGTGGTGGCCCCGGTCGCGGCCTCGGCGAGCGCCATGGCGAGCCTGTTCACCGGCGCGCCCGCTGCCGCCGATCCGAACCTCGCCGCCGCGGGCACCGCCCTGTCCTACGCTCCGACCCTCACCCCGCAGCTTCAGGCCGCCGCCGCGCCGGCCCCGACCGAGACGGTCGAGGTGCCGCTGCCGCCGCGCCGCCCGGCCGCCCTCGGCGCCGCCGTCCAGGTGGCTGCGCTGGCCGAGCCCGCCGCCGAGCCGCCGCCGGCTGCCGCCGCACCGCAGGCCGCCGCGCCCGCCGCGCTGGCCGCCGGCCCGCAGGATCCGGCCCTGTCCGAGACCGTCGAGGTGCCGCTGCCGCCGCGCCGCCCCTCCGTCCAGATGCTCGCGGCCGTGATCCGGCCAGTCGTCGCCGCCCGGAAGGCGCCGGCCCCCGTGCAGGAGGCCGCCGCCCTGCCGCCGCCGGCCCAGCCCTGAAACCTGGGAAACCAAGTTATTCGCGCCGTTCCGGCCGAGGGCGCTTGACCCTCCCGGCCAAGGGCAACACATAGTCGGCCGAGATCGCTGCGCTGCAGCAAAGCCGTGCGGCACTGGCTGGAACGGGGGCGCGGACGTCCTCCGGCCCGGATCAAGGGCTGCGGACCGGGCGGCCCGAAGGGAGCCGTCCTCGGTCGGGGGCGACCACGGCCACCACTTTGAGGAAGGCGGACGGCGCCATGAGCGGCGTTGAGGAACAGGAATCACTCTTCTTGACGGATCTCGGCCGCCGGGTCCGCCAGGCGCGCACGGTCCGCGGGCTGTCGCGCAAGACGCTGTCGCACACCTCCGGCCTGTCGGAGCGTTACATCGCGCAGCTCGAGGGCGGCCAGGGCAACGTCTCGATCATCCTGCTCCGGCGCGTGGCCAATGCCATGGGCGTGCGCCTCGACGACCTCATCATCGGGACCGAGGCCGTGCCCGACTGGCCGGTGGTGCGCGACCTGCTGGCCCAGGCCTCTCCGGCCCAGATCGCCGCCGCCAAGACCGCGCTCTCCGGCAGCGGCGCCTCGGACGGGGCCGTGCGCCAGCGCGTCGCCCTGGTCGGCCTGCGCGGCGCCGGCAAATCGACCCTCGGGCGGCTCACCGCCGAGCGGATCGGCTGGACCTTCGTGGAGCTGAACGGCGAGATCGAGCGCGAGAGCGCGCTCTCGGTGCGCGAGATCTTCGCGATCTACGGCCAGGAGGGCTACCGCCGCCTGGAACAGGCGGCCCTGCGCCGCCTCACCGAGCATCCGGGCCCGATGATCCTGGCGACCAGCGGCGGCATCGTCGCCGAGCCGCTGACCTACGACCTGCTGCTGCAGAACTTCTACACGGTCTGGCTCCGGGCGAAGCCCGAGGAGCACATGCAGCGGGTGCGCGACCAGGGACAGGCCACCCTCGCCGCCGCCGGCGACAACGCCGCGGCCCTGCAGGACCTGCGTGCCGTGCTCGCCAGCCGCGAGCCGCTCTACGCCCGCTGTCAGGCCACCGTCGACACCTCGGACGTGCCGGTGGGCATCATGGTCGACCGGCTCACCGCCGCGATCGAGGCCCGGTTCGGCCTGCCCGCGCACGCGAGCCCGTAATCGCCGCCGAGCCGCATCGCGGTCCCGCACAGCGATCCGTCACCCACCCGCATCCCCAGGCCCTTGATCGGGCCGGGGCGCAGCCCCACGCTAGGGTCTCGCCACCGGGACCGCAGACGTTTTCATCCGCCTGTCGGCGCCGCCGCGGGATCATCCGTGCGCGCAACCCGGTTTTGAGATAGAACTCTTTCCCGCAAGCGTCGCAGCGGACCGGGTCCGGCCGGCACGCCGGCCCGACACCGCCCCTCCGCGCGAGGCGTGCGACGTGAGATGTCGAGGTTCGCCATGACCGCAAGCCCTGCCGTCAGCCCGCTCCATCAACCCGCCCGCGACGAGCTCGCGGTCTGCGATCCGGTCTGGTCGCGCCTGCGCGGCGAGGCCGAGCAGGTGCTGCGCGAGGAGCCGCAGCTCGCCTCCTTCATCGTCGCGACCATCCTCAACCACCAGACGCTCGAAGCCGCCGTCGCCCACCGCGTCGCCGCGCGCCTCGGCCACGCCTCCCTGCCAGCCGAGCTCGTCGCCCACGGCTTCTTCGAGGCGATCAGCGAGGATCCGCGCATCGGCGAGGCCTTCCGGGCCGACATCGTCGCGGTGATGGACCGCGACCCGGCGACCTTCCGGGCGATCGAGCCGGTGCTCTACTTCAAGGGCTTCCACGCCATCCAGGCGCACCGCCTCGCCCACCATTTCTGGAATGCCGGCCGGCGCGACCTCGCGCTCTACCTGCAGAGCCGCTCCTCCGAGGTGTTCCAGTGCGACATCCACCCGGCGGCGCGGATCGGGCGGGGCATCTTCCTCGACCACGCCACCGGCCTCGTGGTCGGCTCGACCGCGGTGATCGACGACGACGTGTCCATCCTGCACGCGGTGACGCTGGGCGGCACCGGCAAGCAGGGCGCCGACCGCCACCCGAAGATCCGCCGCGGCGTGATGATCGGCGCGGGCGCCAAGATCCTCGGCAACATCGAGGTCGGGGCCTGCGCCCGGGTCGCGGCCGGCTCCGTGGTGCTGCGCCCGGTGCCGCCGAACACCACGGTGGTCGGCGTGCCGGCCCGGGTCGTCGGCACCGCCGGCTGCGCCGAGCCGGCCCGCGCCATGGACCAGCTCGTCAGCATGGACCAGTTCATCCACGTCGGCGAAGGGATCTGATCCCGCGCGGGGGAACAGCCAAAGGCCGCAGGCGGCGCGCTTGCCGCCCGCGGCCCGGCATGGCAAGCCGCCCCCCGGACGCCCGGAGCGCTCCACCCCGCGCTGCCGACGCGGCCTCGGGGGCCTGGCGAGCGCGTCACGAAACGAGCGCGGAGGGGAAGCGAGCCCGAGAACCGGGCCGCGCTCCGCCCGCGCGGCGAAGGAGACGAGATAGCGTGACCAAATCCGAGATCGCGAAGCTGCAGGACTATCTGCGCCGCAAGTTCGCCAACAACAACATCCGCATCGCGGCGATGAAGGCCGCCGATTCGGCGGAGGTCTATATCGGCGACGAGTCGATCGGCGTGATCGCCGACGACAAGGAGGACGGCGACGATTCCTTCGTCTTCCGGATGCCGATCCTCGACATCGACCTCGAGGATTGAGGCCCCGGCGGCCTTCCGTCTCCGGCGCATCGCCGCCTGTGCACGGATTAACCCTGCCGCCGAACAGTGCTTAACGTTTCGTAAACACCTGCGTTAGGCTGCGCGCGATCTCACGGAGTTCGCGCGTCCATGCACCTCTCGCCTGCCGCCCTCGACTCGATCCAGACGCTCTGCATCGGGCTCGCCCTGTCGGGCCTTCTCGCGAGCGCCTATGAGCTGGTCACGGCGCGGCGGGCGAGCTTCAGCCTGCTGGAGCGCGGCGGCGTCATCGCCGCGGCGGCCCTGCCGATGCTGGCCTTCAGCGCGCCCTTCATCATCCTGCGCAACACGGTGCGCGGGCGCCGGATCGAGGGCCGGCCGATCCCCTTCGTGATGCTCGCCACCATGATCGCCTGCGGCTGGAGCCTGCTCTCCGGCAGCCTCGCCCTGCGGCTGGCCGGCATCATCACGGGGGCGTGAGGGCCACGTCCCCGAGGGACCCAAGCCTCGTCGGCGGGAAGCCGCGATCGAGGCACTCCGGATCTCAGCGGTTGGCCGTCACCACCGGCGAGCTGCCGCCGTTGAGGGCCACCCAGGCGGCGCCGTCCTGGCCCTCGCGCTTGATGTAGGCGTAGCCGGTCTTGCGCCAGGACAGGATCGTGCTGGTCTTGTTGTCGAGGATGAAGTCGCCCCGGTCGGTGCGGACCATCAGGACGGCATGCCCCTCGCCGATGTCGTCGATCACCACCGTCATGCGCAATGCCCGCCGGGGCAGGCCCCGCTCCACCAGCATGCGGCGCTTCAGGAGCTGGTAGTCCTCGCAATCGCCGAAGCCGTCGTCGGGATAGTCCCAGCGGTCGACGACACCCCAATGCGCCTGATCGGTGAGCGGCTTGATGCGGGCATTCACCCGCCGATTGACGCTCGTCAGCGTGCGCCACAGGGCGAGGTCCATGGGGATGGTCGCCGGCTCGCTCAGGTCCACGCGGCACTCATCCGGCATCCGCGTGCAGAACTCGGTCCAGGCCGCGGTCGGGCGCGCGGCCGGACCGGTCTCGACGCCGAGCCCGCCCTCGGGCAGGGCAGGGCCGGTATGGGCCTGCGTGGTCGCGCCGCCGAGCATGAGGATGGCGCCGACGAGGCCGAAGCTTGCGGCGCGCCCGAGCCGGCGCACGGCCCCGTGCCAGCTCCAGACCGGCCCGGCCAGCGCCTCGGACAATCCCAGAATCATTGCGTGCCGCATGCCCGCGGTCCCATCGCACCGATGACGTGCGATGAAGGTTGCATGACCCCGCCGGGCGCTCAATCAGAAAATGAAAGGCGAATTAACGCATCACCGCGCACGGGGTTCCAAATTAAAACGCTGTTGCGCGTCTGCCATCGTGTCGCAGGCGCGTCATGCACGATCCGCATGCGTGCTCCGCCCAAGCCTCTCCGCCCCTTGATTCTCACCCGGTTTGCCGGCTTGAGACGGGTGGCGCCGCGCGGTGATTCGATACCGGGGAGGCGCAGACGCCTCGCAAGATCCCGGCCACCAGCGTTCAGGAACAGGTCCTCCGATGCAACCCCCCATTCAGCACGTGATCCGGGCCCTCGCCGAGGATGGGCGGACCGGCGCACTGGGCTTGGCCGAATACGCGGTCGACAGCTTCGCCGCCACCTGCCCGACCGAGGGCGACCGGGCTCTGGCCCTCGACATCCTCCTGCGCGACCTCGCCAGCCTGCGGGGCGTGGCGCCGCATCTGGCCGCCTTCGTCGGCCGGATCGAGACCTACGTGGCGCGCCTGCGCCAGGCGCCGCTGCCGCAAGCCGCCTGACGGCTGCGGTTTCCCGAAGGGATCGTCCCATCCCTTCGGCGGCGCGTCGGGGCGAAGCCCCGGCCGCTCGCGCGATCAGCGGTTGGCGGTCATGGCGGGGGAGGTGACGCCGCCGAGCGAGACCCAGGCCACCGCGTCCTGGCTCTCGCGCTTGACGAAGACGTAGCCGGTGCGGTGCCAGGGCAGGATCTGGCTGGT
>Ga0126362_10000397_pt1 | contig 21904 bp, 26 predicted proteins | sample ANMtaG_FD_126269 | JGI IMG/M metagenome (GOLD analysis project Ga0126362, IMG submission 126269) | Continental margin sediment microbial communities from North Pacific Ocean - ANME2c_DSS_Sorted | ecosystem: Environmental > Aquatic > Marine > Continental margin > Sediment | place: Pacific Ocean... | reverse complement strand
TTGCGGGACCTCTGGAGATACGCGGCGGGGTAAAGCGTTCACGCAATGCCGTGATCGTGTCGCCCGGACGCATTGACCGGTCTCCGTGCGGCACCGGCACCAGCGCGCGTTTGGCCGTCATGCACGCGCGTGGACAGATCGCCACCGGCGAAACGTTCATACATGAATCAATTATAGGCACGGAATTCATCGGCCGCGTGCTTGAAACCACGACCTGTGGCAGCAAGTCCGCAATCCGTCCGGCAATCACCGGTCAGGCATGGATCACGGCATTCCATCAATATGTTCTTGATCCAACCGATCCGTTCCCGACCGGCTTCCGTCTGGGCGATACGTGGCCGGGCAACTGAGGAGACGACCATGAGCATAGTCGAAGCCGATGATGGCTGCCGTCTTTTCTACGATGCAAAGGGCAGAGGCACGCCGTTGGTGCTGATTCCCGGCCTTGGCGGAGATGGTCGCTTCTGGGCCGGGGTCGAACAACATCTCAAGGAGCTTTTTCGCCTGATTACGGTTGATCATCGTGGGGCCGGACGCAGCGATCGCCCGGAAGGCGCTTACTCCATTGACCGCATCGCAAAAGACGTTGTCTGCATTCTCGACGCTGAAGGGGTCGATGCTGCCCATATGGTGGGACACTCCACGGGCGGCACGGTGGTGCAAGCGCTTGCGCTGGACGCCCCCAAAAGGGCCAAAAGCCTCACGATCAGCGGTAGTTGGGCCAGGCCTGACGCCCGGTTTAGGGCGCTCTTCTCCGCACGATTCGAACTCATGAAAAAAGGCGAAGTGGAAGCCTACCAAAACCTTACCCATGTGCTTGGCTATCCGCCGCAATGGATCGCGGCAAACGAGAACGCACTTGCTGCGGCAGTGGCCAGCGCCGCGGCAAGCCTTGCTCCATTCGCAGTCACGGCGTCACGTATTCGCATGCTGCTCGATTTCGACAGGTCTGCAGAGCTGGAAACAATAACGCAACCAGTGTTGCTCATCGGTGCGCGGGACGACACCATGATCCCATTTGACAGAACCGAAGAACTGGCGTGCCTTATCCCGCATGCGACCGTCAGCGAAATCACCGGAGGGCATTTCTATCCACGCGTCGATCCGCAGGCTTTCGCGCACCGTGTTGCAGAATTTGTTGCCAATAAAAGCTGAAGGCAGCATAAACTCAACCGATTGCCGATGATTGTGTTTCGGCGTGGAATATTGCCCCCTCAAAGGCTTGGGTCAACACGAAATGGTTTCTGGTCGTTACAGGAACCGTTTTTGGATTAATGGCATTTCCAAGCCTGACCAAGCAGACGTTTGTTGCCACAACTCCGCCGCCTCCCCTCGGACCGCTTTCGGATGAAGAGCGTGGCTCGATCCACAGCGATGTGTTGGACCTGCCTAAGCAGTTGGTCGAACATACAGCGTTTGCTCGTATCACCGGTCAATAAAGATCGTCTGACGTTTCACTACACACTAAACCAGGCGGCCGCCAATGGCTTCGATGCGACAGAACGCAGGACCGAGGTATTCGATCAGTTCTGCAATCTGATCCAGGGCATGTTTGCCAAAGGCAGGCACGGTGAGATTGAAGCAAAATATCTGATCGACAACAAACCGCAAAGTTTTGTCATTACTCGAATGGATTGTGCAAGCAGATAGCGCCAGGGATCAAAACCAAAGGGCCCGGCAGCCAAACGCACCGGGGCCTTTTGACTGAAGCTGCGGGAGAGACGCGGACTTGGGTGAAAACGGGCAGAAGCGGGCTCGATGGCCGCCACCTGCACGAGGACGGGCGCTTTGCCTGGAGGCATCGCCCCTGCTCAACTGGTTCTGTCGATCCTGCCTCTTGCCGATTGCAACAGTGGCCGCAAGGCGCGCTGTATTTCGAGCAGGAACTTATTGCTGAAGCGACCTTGCGGCTCTTGGCTCGTATCAAAATGATAGGATCGCTCGGCAACGTCGTAATTGTATTCACTAATGGTCAGCCACGCCCGTTTATGATCCCGCAGCCCTGCCCGTCTTATCTCAAGCGCAGGAATTTCTATTGCGGCTTGTTGGTCCAGTGGCGATGTCCCGGAGATTGCCAAGATAACCAGATGGGTCAGATTCTGGCGAGGGTCAGGGAACGCCATGGCGAGACAAACGGGTCGGTTTTTTTCACTGTGTTCACGGCCTTTCTCTGATTGCCAGCGCCACAGATACGGATAGCGGACAATTGATCCGCTGCTGAAGCGAGCTTGGTCACTCATCGGTTTTTGCCTCTAGATCGGCGATTTGGCTGTTCAGGCCGTTCAGCAGCACATCCGCCAAGTCTGCAGGCGTCTCTCCCAAGGCGAAAACGCGGCGCGGATCAGCACTGACCATCATGCGTTCAAATGCCTCCTTGGAGAGAACAACAACGGTGTCCCGGCCGTGTTTCGTGAGCACAATAGGTTCCTTTTGGGCCTGATCATGAAACCGGCCAAAATGGCGGATAAATTCAGCAGTCGATACTTTCGTGGCCATGTCGTCCTCTTATTCTGTATTTTCTGTATAATACAGAATTTCGCAATTCGTTCAATAATAATCGGCAACGAATGGGCGGCTTTCGCCGCCCCTCGCCGGTTATTCCGCCGCCTGTTCGAAATCGTCCGCGTCGAAGCTATCTGTCTCAGACGGATCGGTATCGCCATCATCTTCGATGTCATTGATGCTTTCCAGATCGGCAACAATGGTTCCGTTCAGCGGTTCGATACGTACATATTTTGGCAACCAGTTGGTGTCCCTTACCAGTCGTTCGGCAATGACAACCGCTTCGGCCTTCTTCTTGGCACTGGCAATCGCGCTTGCCGCCGGTTCTCCAGCCGCTGGTTCTGTCGCAAACTGATTACTTACCGTTCGTCCGGCATAAAGCTACCGACAATTATGGGAGCTTATCATGTTCAAGGGCCGCCATTTCGACCAATCAGTGATCTTGCGGTGCGTACGTTGGTATCTAGGCTATAGTTTGAGCCTGCGGGATCTGGAGGAAATGATGGCTGAACGCGGCTTGAGCGTCGATCACTCCACCGTACATCGCTGGATCATCCACTACTCGCCAAAGCTGCTTGACTGCTTCAACCGGCGCAAACGCATTGTCACGGGTAAATGGCACGTTGATGAGACCTATATCAGGATCCGCGGTCAGTGGATGTATTTCTATCGAGCTTTTGACAGCGTCGGAGACACAGTTGAGTTCTGGTTCAGCCAACGTCGGGATTTAACAGCAACCAAACGGTTCTTGCGAAAGGCGTTCCGTCGGCATGATCGCCCGGAACGCATTGTCATCGACGGCAGTCAAACCAATCGGGAAGCTATTGTTTCCTGTGACACGATGTGTCGCCTTCAAGACCGGTCCCGGCGGAAGTTAGAGCCCATACGTATCCGGCAGAGCCGCTATTTGAATAATCGGATTGAGCAGGATCATCAGCGTATCAAGCGCCGCGTACGATCAATGCTCGGATTCAAGTCTGAAGCAACAGCGGCCATCATCCTGGCTGGCATCGAGATGATCCACATGATGCGCAAGCCGCAAGGTCTGTCTGCATCTGCCAAGGCCCATTCCCTCAAACAGCTCTGCTCGGGGCACTCTCAACATAGCTGTAGCTCTAAGCAAGCCTTTCTCTATCCAAAGCAAATACTTGCAACAGAGCCCCATTCATGGTCCGTAAGTTCATAGCGGCGGCGGGTCATCAGAGCGCCTTATCCGGAAGCCTTGAATTACGACACAACAAAAACGCCAAACAGATTTATGAGTTTACGGTCTAAGTTCAAATCGCGGTCTTGCGGGCCTCATCGATATAAAGCGCACGTAGGCTGGCAGCCACGACTCCAGGCTGGCCGGAGCCGACCGGCTTGCCATCGATGGAAATGACCGGCGTGACAAAGGTCGAAGCGCCGGTGATGAAGGCTTCGTCGGCACTCTGGGCTTCCTCAATGGTAAAATTACGCTCGACAATTTCCAGATCGGTGCCTGCCACATAGCGCAGCAGAGCGGCACGGGTAATGCCATGGAGAATGTCATTAGACAGGGCGCGAGTGATAATCTTGCCGTCCTTGACGATATAGGCATTGTTAGCGGTGCCTTCGGTGACGAAACCGTCCTGCACGAACCACCCATCATCGGCACCGGATTGCTTAGCCATCATTTTTGCCATGGATGGATAGAGAAGCTGCACCGTCTTGATATCGCGGCGCGCCCAACGCAGATCAGGGATGGAAATCACCTTGATACCGATCTTTGCCTTGGGAGCATCGACCAGATTGGCAACCGTTTGCGCGAACAACACGATCGTCGGGTTCACATCTTCGGCAGGATAAACAAAATCGCGGTCGCCCGGATTGCCGCGCGAGATTTGCAGGTAGATCAGCCCTTGCTGGATAGCATTGCGTGCCACCAGCTGGCGATGAATTTCCAACAACTGATCACGATCGACAGGCTGGCGGATGCCCAGTTTGTTGAGAGAACGCGCCAGACGGGCGCTGTGCCCGTCAAAGTCCAATATCTTGCCGTCGATCACCGAAGTCACTTCATAGACCGCATCGGCAAACAGGAAGCCTCGGTCAAAGACCGATACTTTGGCTTCGTCTTCTGGAACATAATTTCCGTTTAGATACACAATCCGAGTTTGTTGCATTTTTCATCCTATCCGCAGTCTGGCGTCGAAAACTGTCTCGCGCAGCGTCATTTTGCGACTAACATGTCATAGAAAACCCTTCCGATAGCAGGAAAAGCCTTTGGAAAATCCTCGCAGATTTCTTTGCCCTGCGTCATCAGGCAGATGATGATCGGCGCCTTGCCATCAATCGCAATACGGATCAGATCATGCTTGTAATAGGATGCCTTGGGATCACCCGTCCACGAGTTTTGGCCAGCCTTACTCCAGATTTGCGCTTCTGCAGGAATACCGCCGCCCAGAAAATCTTCGATCTGAAAATGCGGCTGCCTGGCTTCCGCACTGTTGCGATCGCGCAGCAATATCTGTCTGGCTCGTTTTGTCGATCCTTCAGAGAGCGGCACCTGACCGGAGAAAATATTGTTGAACAGGCGTGCCGAGACGAGCGGCGTCAGCGCGTTGAGATTTTCGCCAGTGCGTCCGGCATATTGCGCCTCGCGACCGTAGCGGACATCATCCATCAGCTTTTGGGTAATATTGCAGTTGCCAAATTCCGGCCAGCCGAGAGTGGAGAAGAAGCCGTTCAGTCGTTCACGCTTTTCTCGCCATTTTTTGAACTCGGCCCCTTCCAGCATCGTATCACCGGTGGTTCCGGTAATGATGTCGATCACGTAATTGGTACCGGTATTGGATGACCACAGGATCATGTCGCGCATGGCACGAGACAGTTCTTCGTGATCGGCAACGTCGCCACAGTCAATGGCGTTGAGAATATGCACCAGATGAAACGCCTTGACGAGACTGCAGGGATAGCAGCGCCAGTCGCCGCGATAGGCAAAACCGTCCGGCTTTGCATTGGCAGAATTCTCGCGCAAGGCGACAAAACCAAAATTGTCAGCGCGCAGCCCCTGGTTGGCAAACTCGTCGGTCAGACGGCGGGTAATGTCTTCACAGCGGCTGGACCAGTCGGAATTTTCTTCAAAGAACACTGGAAAATCTTTCTGTATAAAAGCGTTCAGGAATGATTACGGTCAGCCTTCCAGCAGCGGACGACACCGCCTTTGGCAACAGGCTGCATGGGTTGGGCTTTCTGGCAATCAGCCTCGGCAAACCGGCACCGTGTTGCGAAGCGGCAACCAGGCAGGATCGCAAACGGATCCGGTATCTCCCCGGTGATCGGCTCGCGCAGGGATTGGGTGCGACGCACATCTGGTACCGCCGCAATCAGCGCCTGCGTATAGGGATGACGAGGCGAGGCAAACAGGTCAGCACTATCCTGCAATTCCACGATTTCGCCCAGATACATCACCGCGACGCGGTCACAGAGGTAGCGGACCACATTCATGTCATGGGAAATGAACACAATGGTCAGTCCCTTGTCCCGGTTGAGGCTCTTCATGAGATTGATGATCTGCGCCTGAACCGAAGCATCGAGAGCGGAAACCGGTTCATCGGCAAACAGGACCTGCGGATTGGCGCACAGCGCCCGGGCAATGGAGACGCGCTGTCTTTGTCCACCAGACAAGGCATGCGGGAATTTCAGCGCCGTTTCAGCAACGAGATTGACTTCATCAAGCACGCGCAGCACCTGTTGCTTACGCTCCTTTGCAGGAATGTCACGGCGATAATGGGCAATCACCTCTTCAAGCTGGGCGCCGATGGTCATGCGTGGATTGAGCGAGGAATAAGGGTCCTGGAACACCATCTGAAGACGCCCGTCATAATCCGGTCCGTCAATCCGCTGACCATTGAACAAAACCTCACCGGCGCTACTTGGCTGCAGTCCGACGCCGATGCGGGCAAGCGTGCTCTTACCGCAGCCGGATTCGCCGACAATGCCGAGTATCTCGCCCTGTCTGACGTTGAGATCAACGCCGCGCACGGCATGCAGATAGACCGGTGGCCGGTTGGCGATAACGTCACCGAGGCTGCGCTTGACGGCAAAGCGTCTTTCGACCTTCCGGAAATCAAGCAGCGACATGGACAACCTCATTCAGAATGCAAGCATCAAGATGTCCGGATTGTCCGCCGCGGCGTTGCTGTAGGGCGGGTGGCCGGCCGGTTGTGCATTGCTGTTGCGCGAAAGAACAGCGTTGTGCGAACCGGCAACCGTCAGGAGGGCTGATTAGGCTTGGTGGAGATCCGTTGATGGGAATGAGATCCTGGTCGCGTCCGGTCTGTCCTGGCAGTGCGGCGAGCAGGGCTTTGGTATAGGGATGCGATGGCGCGTCGAGAACATCCCGCACCAAGCCGGTTTCCACTACACGCCCAGCATACATGACCGCCATGCGGTCACATATCTGAGAAACAACGCCCAAATCATGGGTGACCAGAATGATTGAAGTGCCAAAACTGTCGCGGCGCTCCTTGAGGAGACGCAATATTTGGTCCTGTACAGTAACATCGAGCGCAGTCGTCGGTTCATCGGCGATGATGAGACGTGGACGTAGCGCAAGCGCTATTGCGATTACGACACGTTGACGCAACCCGCCCGACAGTTCGTGCGGATAGGCGTCAAGCCGACGCTCTGGCGAGGTCACATGCACGTCGCGCAGCAATTGCAGCGCCGCTTCGCGGGCTTCCTTCTTGCTGACCTTGCGATGGCGACGGATCACTTCACTGATCTGCTTGCCGACGCGCATGGTCGGATTGAGCGCTGTGAGCGGATCCTGGAAAATGAATGCGACATCGCGCCCGCGGATCTGCGACAGCGCCCCTTCCTTCATCGAGGCCAGATCGCCCGCACCCTCGAGCATGATCTGTCCGCCGGCCACCCGCGCAGCAGCCCCGCCAAACAGTTGCAGGATCGAGCGGCAGGTGGCTGACTTGCCGCAGCCGGATTCACCGACAATGCCAAATATTTCTCCCGGATTCACATCGAAACTGACACCATCCACGGCGCGTACAATCCCGGAAGGGCTCTGGAATTCGGTCACGAGATCACGGATAGACAGATGGCTCACGGCTTATCCCTTCGGTTTCAGCGTGGTGGAGAGACCTTCACCGAGCAACGAGAATGCAATGCCGATCCAGACGATGGCGAGGCCCGGGAAAATCGTCATCCACGGGGCCTCACGCATGTAATCAATGCTTTCGACAATCAGCAGACCCCATTCGGGTGCAGGAGGCTGTACGCCAAGCCCGAAAAAGGACATCGCGGCGACGGCCTGGACGGTCAGCACCACGTCGGACATCGAATAGACGATCGCCGGCGTGACTACATTGGGCAAGATATGGCGCAACATCACGCGCAACTTGCCAAACCGCAGCACCCGGGTGGCATCGACATATTCAAGCCGCGACACCAGCAACGTTTCACCGCGAACAATGCGAGCATAGCCGATCCAGTTGACGATGAAAAACGCAATGTAAAGGTTGGTTTCGCTCGGACCAAGAACACCAACAATGGCGAGGATGAGCACGTAGAACGGAAATGCCCATACAACATCAGTGAGACGCATCAGGACCGCGTCGACAATACCGCCAGAGTAACCGGCGACTAGACCGATCATCACGCCCATGATCATCGGACCGAACACGCAAATCAGTGCCAGACGCAGGTCAAACACCGCGCCGGCAAGGATACGGGTGAAAATATCACGTCCAAAATTGTCTGTACCGAACCAGTGTGCTGCCGAAGGTGGCTGCATAGCACCAGCAAAATCGAGTGCGAATGGATCGTAGGGTGACAGCATCGGGGTAAGCATCGTTGCTGCCAGAGTAATGATCAGCATGAGCAGGCCGATGGCACCGGAATAGGTGCGTAAAAGTTTGCCAAGAATGGACATAGTCTACTCCATCCTGACGCGTGGATCGGCCAACGCGTAACAGATATCGGTGATGAGATTTACAATCACAACCATGATTGCGAAAAAGACGGTCAATCCACGGATGACAGGAAGATCACGGGAAACGACTGCATCGATCAGCAGGCTGCCAAGTCCAGGCACGGAAAAGATTTTTTCGACAATCACGGTGCCGCCAACGATCCAGCTCACTCGTACTCCGATGATCGAGATGGTCGAAATCAGACTGTTCGGGAGTACGTGGCGCAGAAAGGTTTCGTGACGGCGCAGCCCCTTGGCACGGGCAGTGTCGATGTAATCGGCTTTCATCGTATCGATCAATGCGGCGCGTAGACTTTGCTGAATGAGCGCAGCGGTCGACAGCCCAACCACGAGTGACGGCAGAAAAAGACGATTGACATTGGTCCAGAATCCGATCCCTACACCGCCTGTAGCGAACCAGCCCATATTGAGTGCCAGCCATATTATGAGCATATAGCAGAGCCAAAAAGGCGGCATGGCAATCAGGACAACAAAGATCTGGCGGATGACATTGTCGATCAGGCGTCCGCGATAGACGGCTGCCAATATGGAAAATGGCAACGCGATGGCCAGTGCGATGATAGTGGAATAGGCAACAATTGCCAAAGTGAACGGCAGACGATCCATCACCAGAGTGATGATTGACTGCTTGTGGAATATCGACGTTCCGAAACTGCCGGTCACGCAATCGCGAAGGAAATAGACATACTGGATCAGAAGAGGCTTATCGAGCCCCCACAATTCCCGCATTGCTTGCAATTCTTCCGGACTGGCCCGGGTTCCCATCGCTTTCGATGCAGGATCACCAGGAACGATCTGCAGTAGCACGAAGCTGATCAAGGTGATCCCGATTAGAACCGGGATCAGCATCAAGAGACGTTTCAGGATGGCAAATATCATGGTATTCGCTAACAATCGCCGTAAAAAAAGGAGGGGCCGCCACTACCAAGCTCGGTCGGCTCTGGCTGTGTAGACTGATCGTTCTCACCGTGAAGCAAGTTGCATTCCTGTGGTTAACCGGCTGGTCCGCAGCAGGAATGCGCTGCTTGGCGTGGTGAATTAGGTTATTTTTCGAGCCTCACATCCTCCAGGCGAAAATTAGAGGTCGGCAGAACTTCAAAACCCTTGACATTATTGCGCTTGGCCCACGCTGTTGCAGGGTGATAAAGGAAAATAAAGGGTGCACCATCGTGGAGAACCTGGATCATTTCCTTGAACATGGCACCGCGTTTATCGCCATCAACCGTTTTGCGTTCTTCTGCATAGAGTTCATTCAGACGATCGCTTTTCCATTGAGTATGATAGGCGTTGGCCCGTTCTGGATTGACCGCAACGAATCCAATGATTTGATCGGGATCGATAGTATCGGAAGTGGTGAGCGAGACCGACATGTCATAATTGCCTGCCTTCGTGGTTTCCCACTGGGTACCGCCTTCCAGCATCTGCACTTTCAGTTTGACGCCCACCTGTTGCAGCATGGCCTGAAGCGCAATAGCAGCATTGCGGCTTGTTGCTGCGCCAGAATCAACGATCAACTGGGCTTCAAAGCCGCCAGCATAACCGGCTTCTGCCAGCAGCGCTTTGGCCTTGGCCGGGTCATAAGGGTATGGGGCTAAATTGGAATCGGCATAAGCCATAACGGGCATGGCCGAAGCGGCTGGTTTGCCTGCGCCATAGAGAACGCCCTGTACCAGCGCATTCTTGTCTATTGCGTAGTTCAGTGCCTGGCGAACCCGCCCGTCGTCAAATGGTTTGCGGGTCGTATTCAGCTGAACAAAATCGGCACGGTAAGGAATGGTCTGGCCAACGGTGATGCCATCCTTGGCTTTCAGTTCCTTCAACTGATTTAGCGGCGGATCAAGAGCTACGTCAATTTCTCCGGCTTCAAGCTTTATGGCGCGTGCTGATGGTTCGGTGACGACTTCGAGGCGGGCTTCATCAACAAAAGGCTTACCCTGCTGCCAGTAATATGGGTTTTTGGCCAGCTCGACCTTTGAACCGCGTTCCCAAGATTTTAACTTGAAAGGTCCCGAACCAATAGGTGCCTGGAAGAAGGCATCGCCTTTGGCTTCAACCTGTGCCTTCGGCAAGATTGCTGCTGCAAAAAGACCCAAATTGTTGAATGCCGGTGTGAAAGGCTCCGTCAACTTCATGGTGATCTCATGGGCGTTGACGATTTCGAAGTTGGTGATCGGACGGTAGAAGCGCCCCCAACCGGATTCTTTGGAAGCAGCACGTTCGATAGAGAATTTGACGTCCTCTGCGGTGACTGGTGTACCGTCGGAGAATTTTGCATCGCGCAGCTTGAATTTAAGCGTCAGACCATCATCGGAAACTGTCCAGCTTTCGGCAAGACCTGGTTCAAGCTTTTCACCGGACTTGTCGGGACGAACCAAAGTGTCAAAAATCAAGAGCTGAGTCCAAATCGAACCATTGTCGCTGGTTGCAATCGGATCAAGACTGACCGGATCAAACCCGATTGCAACGCGTAGTGCCTCGGCTTGCGCCGTTAAGGCAGAAAGAGAAAAGACGGAAGCTAATAAAAGGCCTTTGAAGCCGGTCTGAAAAAGCATGAAAAGTGCTCCTACACCATTTGATACATCGAGAGCGGCGTCCCCTTGTTTTTGTTTAGCCGCCGCTAGTTCGGGATTGATGTTAGACAACGACTACCTGTATGAATAATAATAAATATGTTGTCTCTTATTAATAGGCTGATAGTGGATCTACGCGAACTCGAACTTTTCGGTACCCTGATGCGAGTGGGTACGACCATTGAAACAGCAAGACTACTTGGAATATCGCAGCCTAGCGTAAGTGGGCAATTGAAGCGTATCGAAAGCAGGCTTGGCTTTTCGCTATTCCATCGCACAGGCAACCGTCTTGAGCCAACTCGTGAGGCGAACGAGCTTTTTGCGCTCTCCATGCCAATCTTCACTACGCACACAGTCGTGCGGTCTGAACTATCAACCTTGCGTCATCACGCATCCCGCCCTGTGGCAGTTTCTGCGACGCCAGCACTCGTTGAAAGCTTTATCGGACCGGTGCTTCTTAGCGCTGGTTACCGCAACTGGAAAAAGCGCCTCCTTCTGAAAGTTCACACTCCCGAGGAAGACTTGCGCAAGGAGGAGGCTGATATCGGTTTGCAGATGGCTTTACCGCCAAAGGCCGAATTTCATTCCTACATTGTCGGACAGACACCTCTGGTGGCGGTTATACAATCAGACCACCCGTTGGCAAAATCGAAGTCACTCACCTGCGCAATCATCGCCAAACAGCCGCTCGTTTGTTACAATGCCGATTGGTCGCCCATGGGTGGCACTATTCGTGCAGCCTTTGCCGCTCAGGGGCTAAACTATGATCCAGTGTGTGTTGTGCCGTTTTGCGGCACTGTCTGCAGCCTGGTGCGCGCTTGTGGTGGTGTTGGCGTCGTGGATGCAATGACAGCGCAAGACTATGCCATGCAGGGGCTTGTATCATTGCCGATCAGCGACATGCCAGATGTCTCCATCGTTGCATTCCATCGTCGAAATGAGCCCTTGCGAGCCCTGGTACAGGATTTCTTGACCGCGCTGCGTAAAGCGGCTGTGACGTCCGCAAATTGAAGACCCGTGAGTAGCTGAAATGACGTATTCCGATCGGATGCAATCGGTTCCGTCGCAATTTTAAGGTAACTCGCGAAATTGACGGGAGTCTTCGATCACACCTTATGCAACGGGATTGTCATATTGATTATTCGTCAAACAGATTGCGGTAGTTGAGGTGCATGAATAAGCAAGCCCCGACGTACAAAAAATCATCCCTTTTCAATTTCAATCGCGGTTCGTGTAATCTGGCTGTATTTCCGCTTCAATCTCAGTCTGTGTGAAGTTGAAGAAATGATGCTTGAGTGCGGTATACCAGTTTCTTACGAAACGATCCGCTGATGGTGTCGGTCGCATGGTTCGCTGCTCACGGCGCGACTGTGCCGCAAGATGCCCTCGGCCAGCGATATCTGGCATCTCGATGAAGTCGTTGCTCGCATCGGTGACAAGAAATGCTGGTTGTGGCGCGTGGTTGATCAGGATGGTCATGTGCTGGAAGAAATTGTACAAACCCATCGCAACACTAAGGCTGCGAGGCGCTTGCTGGTCCGAGAATTGAAGAAACAGGGATGTGCGCCAAAGCGTACCGTCACTGACAATCTGCGATCCCATGGTGCTGCCGGGCGTCAGGTCGATCGTCGTCCACACAAGGGACTGAACAATCGAGCCGAGAATTCGCGTCTGCCGTTGCGGAAGCGAGAGCGAACCAGGCAAGGGTTTCGGTCGATCGGATCACTGCAACATTTCGTATCGATCTTTTCGGCCACCCGAAACCATTTCATTCCCGCAAGTGCCAAACTCTCCGCCGACCAGGCCCGGGTGCATCGCCAAAATGCCATCGCGGAATGGTCCGCGGCGGCGCTTAAACTTGCTTGAAATTCTCCGTGCAGCTTCAACACACACTTACATCAAACAATGTGACAGCACCTATGGCTGTGATGCTTTCGGCTTGCATTGGGCTATGTTTCAATAGGGACATCATTGTCACCTTGATTTTCTATAAAGAAATTATTGAATACTTCGTGAAGCAACGAAGGAGACAGCATGATTATGCATCCATCGACATTCACACAGTCGATCAACGCCGAAACTGGCGATAATTACTCCGACAACAGCGAACGGACGAAGGTTAGATGGCCTTTTGGAGTCGAGGTGATCAGGATACATATTCCACGCGACTGCCACTATAAAGTAAGACTGGCGCCCAAAGATGAGAACGAACACAATGTCGACGTCATTACGAGCCGTGTACTGACACGCGCCGAGAAGGATTGCATCGCAACCGCGTATTATGAAACGACGCCCTTTGTTCTGGAATCCGATATCACTTTCGTGGTTGCGCAGCGCGGCTTTACCGATAATGTGTCCGACGAGGAGTGGACGACCAATAGCAGCCTAAGCTTTTGACCCGGTGTGGATTGTTTGGTCACCATTGGCCGCAGCCAGCATAAATTCGATCCAGGTTCAATCTGACCATGCTCGAACGGATAGCTTTGTTTTTGCAATGGCTGTTTCAAAATCCAGTCAAAGGTTGGAAGAGCGGATGACGAATGGGAAATGCCCAAAGTGCACAAGCGAGCTGACATCCATCAATGTCCAACAGGTTGATTTGGTGGACGGTGAGAAGCATTTGCGCGGCGGGATGTTTGTGTGCCCACACTGCACGGTGATAAACGTTTCACTTGATCCCAAATTGGTCGCTAGCGCATTGCATAGCAGTTCAAGGCGTCGAACCTAACCTGCTGTTAGCTGGCATGTCCCACATGCTCAAACGATACGAATGCTTGTGCTATCTCGGCCCTGCAATAGCTGCATCAATCCCCTCATCTCCAGCAATTGCCTCGACCGAATGACCCAGAGTCGTATCAAAGATTTTCAAAGCTAGTTGAAGTGCACCGAGGGTGACCTGGACTGTCCGGTTACCGCCGCGAATTGAGCTTGGACCAGTTTGGTTGCGGAGACAGGAGCCATACTTACGACGCCAGCTTATGGGATGACGAGCTACTGGGCGGCGGTAATCGGTCGCTCCAGTTGATTTCAGGCTTGATCGAATTCCAGCGGCATTCAGAAGAGCACCGCATAGTGCCTAAGCGTGAAAACAACCACCGAAACCAAAGCTAAAATAGCCAAAACGCCATGCCAACGTTGATTGCGTGTGATGAACGCCACGATACAGATTGAGACAATCAACGCCGTCTGAAGTTTGTATTCGACCCCGAGCCTGACCAAGTGATCTCCTCCCTTTAAGAGGGTGTCGATGAGATCGGTGAGATAAAGGACGATCAGTAGACCGAAGAACCAATGCCGGCGCGAAAGGAAATAGTCGCGATAGCCGGTATATTCCTCCATGCTGTCCGGATAGAGCAGCGTGCATAGCAAGAAGTACAAGCTCGAATAGAAGATGACGAACAGATACTCCTTGAACGTCCAGACTGAAAGCTCCCTGAGATCAAACTCAAACCACCAGAACCTCGCAACCGAAAAAAGCATGAAGCCGACCCAGATGAGATGTGCGGGGTAAATGGTGAGCTTTTTAGGGTGCTGTATAAACCGGGCGGTACCCGTCAACAGTCGCGAGACGCACAACCCCAAGACGATGCCCATGATCGTCCGGATGTGTGAGAAAGCTTCGGGCGACGGTGCTACAGACAGAAGATGATCATTCATGATGAACTCGGGTAGTCCCAGTGATTTTCTAATCTTTGACAGATCTCAATGACGTATCTGCCCTGCTTATATCAACAGCGCCGCACTCAAATGCCGTTAATATTGGCTATGGTTGTTAAACGCGTTTAACGAAGGCGCCATATACTTCCAGCTTCACGCCCGCGAAAACAGACCTGTCACCTTAAGTTATGACGCGCTTTACGGACTGGCATTCTTATACCTGCTGTGATTGATTGGCGACCTGCGATCAAAGGGGGGGACGACGAGTTGCGAACTATCATTCTCGGAGGAACGTTAGTGTTGAGTGTTCTGCTTGCTCAACAACCCTCATATGCCGTTTCGCTTTGCGACGGCGTTGACACACAACTCACCAAGCAACGCAAATCCGATTATGCCAAGCTTATCGCCGCAAGTCTTGGGAGCAAGGTCAAGCCGTCGAAAGTGCGCGTTGAGAATTTCATGCAGTCCGGCACCTGGACGGTCATATACGCAGATGTTCCAATTGCTGACCCCGGTTACTTCTTCTTCGATGCATCGACGGGCAAACCCAACTTTAAAGATGTTTGGGGTGGAATGGCAGACAAAAGCGAAATGCCGGACCTGATAAAGTGGGCAAGAAAACTGGGCGCCAATCCAAAGATTGCTTCGTGTTTCGCCGATACCGCAACGGGTTAACCAACATCGACTACCACCTTCGTGCAAACCGGGTTGCGAGATTCGGTATCCTGCCGCGTGAATAAACCATCGTGTTCAGTCTATAAGTTCAACACAAAATAGGAATGCGTGGTTTGATTCGATCCCGTTGACTATTCCTGATTTCAGCCGGATGTCTTTGGAGGTGTGCTTGAACTCCTCAAGCGCGTCATCGAGATAGCAATTCAGACCAAGCTCGTCACACATCTTCCGGATCACGGGTTGGCGATGGCCAATCAGCAGAATCCGATGGGGATTCGTATGAGATTGATGTGATTGTCGATGTGATCGGCCGCCGAAAACCGCTTAAGCTTGCGACGATCAAACTCTTCTTGTTCGCTCAATTGGCCAACGCCTTGGAACGTCACGAAGGCGTACTGTTTGAACGGATAATCGGCGGCGAATATGAAGAGCATGCGCGAAAACCATAGTCGCGTAACAGAAGGTGGTTGCGCTTCGAAGTGATATGCCCAGTGGAGAGAAGGTTATTGCCGGATCAGACACGCTTGTTTTCTCCCAAAAGATTGCTTCGCCACAGACTGGCACCCACCTGATCAGGTTGACATGTTTCAGCTTGCCCGCAGTCTATACGCAGCCAAAGTCCGGTCTACCTTCAAATTTCGTGTATCAAAGCAGACGGGATATCTGCCAGACCATCATGGACGGCGCTGCGAATGCATTGGACACGTCAATGGTCCCTCGATCTGCATTGCGATAATTCGCATAGCTCGTATGCGGATTTGTGCATTGCACCAAATTTGTACGATGCTATTTTACGGGTGTTAGGTTCTTTCCTCCCAGAAATCCTAACGACGGATGCAACAACCTCCTCCCTGTTGCATTTACAATCAGGGCCCAGCGCACCTCCTCCCGCGCTGGGCCTTTTTATGTGTTCAGCCTATTTGTCCGGCCTTTCACTATTGCTCCAAACCAAAGCAGTCCAAGCTGATTTCGCAGTTGTGTGAAGCCGCTTTTGGCCTGACGCTTGGGGGATGTCACAAAGTCCAACTCCCGAAATTTCAGAGCTTATATCCTGTTGGAAGATTTTCCGTACTCACCCGAACCAGACTGCTGGATTCAGCGGGGAAGCATCGTATTTGTCAGTGTCCAACCAGGTTATGGAATGGCGGCTTCTTACAATTTGTGACTTGCAATTATGTATGAAATAATTTTTCCTCGTTTTTGTAATGTATATATTCCATATTGCATTGCAGATAGGAGGTGCAATGAGGAGAGATATTAATAATACAAATACAAAAGATGATTATAGGCCATACTTAACGTCGATATGGCCATTTTTAGTTCTATTTGCCTTCGTCATTCTGTTGATTTTATTCTTAGTACGAATCACTGCGCATGAACATATAATTGAAAAAGACGTTTTCTATGAGGGACAGAACAGCTTGATTGTGGAAAATAACTTAGACGCTACATTTGTGTTGAAACCTTCTTCCGATAACGAGGCTCCGTGAACATTTACCCTCGATGATCAGTCGCCGCTGAGTCTCTTCTAATACCGTTCAACTATTTAAAACTAAGTCCGAATAAATTGTCATGAGATATTCAATAGGGAGGATGTGTCGGCTAATTAGAATGTCATTTATCCCTGCTGGAGAGCTGAAGAAGGCTATTATCATTCGGGCGCAACGATGCGATGCCGTTGCTCGAAATACCAATCCAAGCGCATCACTGCTGCGATTCAAACGACGATTGCGTATGATTAAGTAGCTGGTGAATTATGAGCGTCCGGCGAATGCATTTTCTGCTTTCGTGGAGGTGTATGAACCGCACCGGGTATTCGGGAGGCTTCAACTCATAAGAGATTGGAGTTGATGTGAACAAGCTCGTGGCCGGTGCAACGCATGTCCACATATGTTTAGAGGCCAGGGTGGAGGTTCTGGGCAATTCTATTCCAGGATGGCGGCAAGCGGGCGTAGCCGCGCGTTGAGGTGCAACATCGGTGTCGCGTTCCAGCAACTCAATCTGGGGTCGGAACAAGACTACCGCGACTTGCACTCCACTCCTCACAAATAAATACGGAGTTCGACTGGAATATTTGTGAATGGTTTCACCAAATAGTCCGGTTGGTCATCCACGAAACATCCGACGTCAGGAACAGGAAGGTTCTGCGCAAATGCGTCGAGCCGTGTCTTGCGTTCGATCTGGTTGAGCAACTCGGCACGGGCATGGAAGAGGTCACCGGTGTTCTGGCACGCAAGATCAAGCGTCTCGTATCGCTCATAGAAATATGTTGGTTGATTGGCCCAATAGATGCTCAGGGCAGTAGCGAATTCACATCTTGCTTGAGCGACGATCTGTGTGAGGAACCATGTACCGCTATCATAATTGTGATGCTGGGCGGTGGTGTGCAGTTCGACACCCGAGAGTATGGAAAGATCATCTACAACCTCGTTTTTGAACGGTTGAATGCCGATCGTTCTCTGTCGAACATGGAAACGATAAAAAGCCTCACCCTCATCGCCGTTCATGGCACTGTCGAATGTCGACTGGTCCATCTCATAGTAATAGGTATCGCCGGCGCATTTGCCCTTCAAAGCTAAGTCTGCAAGATCTTGCTCTGCACCCGAACCGTTCGAATGCCTTAGTCCCAGCGCCTTGGCCAGTTTTGTTAACATGCTATATTCCTTGGAGTGATTGCGTCATGACCCAAAATCATATGGCAGGCCTTCGTAGAGGACAGCGGTCTTCAAGATGGCACCCTTACGGTTACTTACATTCCCATCTGGGTACAATTGGAAACATCTGGCCATCGATGCGAGGCAAGATGTTGAGCGCCGCCTCCGCCTGTTGCTCTGTGATTATTTGGTCCTGGTGCGCGTCAGAACGCGATGCTTCCACTGTCAGTTGCAGCAGAGCGATCCGCATCCTGTCCGGTAAATAGGCTGCAACTGACAGCATGCCGGCGATCACGCATTCTCTTGCCTCGCCGATCGTAAAGTCATCGCCGAGCAGGTGCTCGCAATCCCAGGCGCTCTCTACCAAAATCCTGTAGGCGAAAGCCTCAAATGATGCGTCGCCGATGGAACTGCGCTCCTTATCATGCCAGATGAGCGCGACCCCGATATCACCGTTGGCCAAGGGTGTCAGACAGTATGCATCCCCTGCCCCTGATCGAGCAAACGGCAGAAATTTCCGTCCGCCCTGATAGATGGGATTCAACCATTCCTCTACAGTATCAGCAGCGCGTTCCGGATCGAGCCATTCAAAATCGTAAACGCAGGAGAAAGCTGGCGTCCCCGCCAACATGTAACTCCGCCAATGCTTGCGCCAATCAGCGGTATCAGTGCCATAACGTGTTTTCCCATCATTCAACAAATAACGGAGTGCGTCTGGGAGCACGATCTGGCAGCGCTCAGCAAGCTGCGAATAACTAACCACCAATATCCCCCACAATTGATCGTGCCCTTCGTCCATTTACTGTGGACAGATTCCAATTTGCCGTTCGGAGGCAAGCTTCTGGCACATCCGGCGGATGGCGCAAACAGCTGCTCGTCAGACACCCACTTTCCAACCAAGTACACTCTTCACAATGAAACGAGAAGACCAAAATGGCCCGACGAGCAATGGCGTACAAACGGAGCCGTTTGTACCAGTTGGAGAGTCATGAGAAAATGACCGATTGATAGCACGGCGAAAGGCTCGTAAGTCTTCCTTTGGAAATGCCGATAACACGCGATTTTCGAACACTTTCGATTGTAGCTTAACTGTCTACAATCCATGTCAAGGCCCATTTGGCAGGGCCATTCACTTCTCATGGTTGTAATGCCACCATCCTGTCTCTCTGGCAAAACGAGAGTGAACGGAGCCAAACAACAACGGTTGCTTCGCGCGCCCCAAGCTTGACCTTTGCAGCTCTCCAGCGAGTTCCGAAAGCTGAAGTTGCTGCAGACTGGCACAGTTGAGCAGTATACTGGCATCCTTGGGAGGTTCGACTTGAGGTTGGCGCCGACCTCTGTCAGGGCTTCACGAACCGATATGCGAAGCGATCGGTCTCGCCCTTGATCAAGGGATCGAAGACCTTGATCGCGTGTGGATCGTTCCTGTTCGCGAGCAGAGTACTTTCCGCATCCAGCACGAAGCCGGCGGCCTCCACCTCCTCGCGCACGGAGGCAGGGTCGATGCGATGCAATGACTGGGCATCACCTGTGCCGGCTCCGGCGGCGGCGGCGTGATCGACAATGACGTAGAACCCACCGGGCTTCAGCCGCTCGTAGACAGCTCGATTGAAGTTAGCCGCCGTCGCGCCTCTGGCCTGCATCAGTGCGGTGTGGAGATCGTGGTAGAACAGATGCAGCCACAGGACATCCGCTGGCTGCGTGATCTCCGGCATTGCCACGAGGTCCGCTGAGACGGCTTCGACGTTTTCCCGGCCTGGCTCTTGCGCGATAGTTCGCATGAGGCCGACCGGATCGTTCTTGAAGTGCGCGACTTCGGCCGGCACGAAGCTAATGACTCGACCTTCGGATCCAACGACGTCGGAGAACAGGCGCGTCCAGTCGCCGGCGCCTGGATAAACGTCGATGACGGTGGCACCCGCATCAATGCGTGCGAACCGGATCAATTCGGATAGTTTGGATTGGTCGTACATCGGAATCTCCTCTACGGTTGGGTATTCGACGAGCGCGCGGCACGCGAGACGGCGATCCGCTCGTTCACCTTCGGCGAAGGCCGATGGTTGCAGAAGGCCTGCGCTATACGGGCCCGGACGCGTCCATCTGCGCGGCGCGTGCCAACGCTTGCGTGTCGATGTATTCCTGGATGCTGGTCAGTCTGCCGTCCCGGACCGTGATGGCGAAGATCCAGTCGTCCTCGAACGGCTTGTTCGTGGCTTTGACCTTCCCGCTGGCGAAGCCGATGACGAGAACCCGGTCTCCTTGTGCGACAAATTCCCGGGGTTCCGTGGAGGTTTCCATCGACCTGGATGCCGTATCCAGCAAATCTGCCAGTCCCGCGTGCCCCCGGTAGGTGCCGGCCAGCGGCCAGTCCTCGCCCGGAATGATCCACTTGATGTCCTCGGCAACCAGCGCCAACAGAGCCTGTCTGTCGCCGCGGCCTATCGCGGCGAAGAAGTCCTTCACGGTCTGGATGTTTCTTTCAATACTCATGGGAATATCTCCATTTCGCTGTGATCGGATCGCGCTCGATCTGATCCGTACATCGTAGTCCTGTCGGTGGAGGCCTCGTTTTATCCGTCGAACTTGACCAGATCCGTGAAGATCAGATGACCCCAGCTCTTTCCGCGCGCCTGGACCAGCAGCCCGCCTTCCGACAGCCCGCCAAGCTTGATCGGCGCGAAGCCCAGATTTTCCGCGAGCGTAGCAATCTCCGCCGCAGCGTCGTCATCGTCACTCGCCAGGAACACGGCTCTCCTGCCGCCCCGCACCGCCGGATCTTGGCCAAGGGTGGCAGCGAGCAAATGGTTGAAGCCCTTGACCAGCCTTGCGTCAGAGAAAGCCTGCGCGACGGCCTGGGAAGACGGCTGCCCTCCCAGTTGCTCAGGAGGCACGCCGTAGGCATTGGTCACATCGACGATGGTCTTCCCCTGCCAGGTGGGGAGCGCCTTCGCGACATCTGGATGCGACTCGAAACGGAATGCCAAGAAGATGATGTCCGCCTTGACGGCTTCCGCCAGTGTTTTAGCAATGACCTTGGGCCCGATCGCGGCCGCATCTGCTGCAAAGCTTTCCGGGTCCCGCGTGGTTGCAACAGATACTTCAATGCCCTTGCGGGAAAAGGCCTTGGCCAGAGCTCGGCCGATATTGCCGAAGCCGATGATTGAGTAGCTCATAATGCTTCTCCGATCCTGTTGTTAAGGCTGGGTCAGACCTGCGCCCAACCACCATCGACGGCGAGATCTATGCCGGTGATGTAGGAGCTTTCATCGGAGGCAAGGAACGTGAGCGCAGCCGCGATTTCCTCTGGCTTTCCCCTGCGACCCATTGGGATCCGCGCAGCAAACTGGGCGACCGCCTCCTCGGCCTGCTCAACGGTGAGGCCGGTCGTTGTTGCCAAGGCGGGAGTCTCGATTGCGCCGGGGCTCATCGTATTGACACGGATATTGCGGCCCTTCAGCTCTTGGGTCCAAGACCGCGAGAAGCTGCGAACAGCCGCCTTGCTTGCTGCGTACGCGCTGAACGCTGGCAGCCCCATCACATTCGAGACCGAAGAGTTCAGAATGATCGATCCGCCGTCTTTGAAGATGGGAAGGGCCTTCTGCACGGTAAAGAACAGGCCCTTCACGTTCACGTCGAAGGTCTGGTCAAAATGGGCCTCAGTCGCTGCCGTGAGCGGCGCGACTGTACCTGCGCCCGCGTTTGCGAAGAGAATGTCGATGTGACCATGTTTCTCCTTCACGGTGGCATAGAGCCGATCCAGATCTTCCAAGCGCGAGACGTCACCCACGACTGTTGTCACGTTTTTCCCGATAAGCGCCGCGGCCTCTTGTAAGGCTTTCTCACGTCGCCCAATGATCACGACCTTCGCACCTTCC
>Ga0126362_10000395_pt1 | contig 22043 bp, 26 predicted proteins | sample ANMtaG_FD_126269 | JGI IMG/M metagenome (GOLD analysis project Ga0126362, IMG submission 126269) | Continental margin sediment microbial communities from North Pacific Ocean - ANME2c_DSS_Sorted | ecosystem: Environmental > Aquatic > Marine > Continental margin > Sediment | place: Pacific Ocean... | reverse complement strand
TCGAGGACGGATTGGACCGGGAAAGTCAGCATGGTCGATCCTCCGTCAGACCGCGATGGGAAGCGGCGGGATCTCATTTGCCACCGACGCTGGTTTTACGGCGGCCGCAGGTGACGGCGGCGTTGGATCCGGATCGTCATCATTGGCGGCCAGTGGAATGAGGCGGCTTTCCGATCCGCCAGGCCGTCCTGCAAACGGTCGGCGCGATGAAGGGGGGAAGAACTTCATGGGCATGTCTTTCACCATTGGTTGGGACGAACGACCATGCCGCCGGATCTCGATCCGTCGGAGCATAGCATTCGCAGTTTCGGGATTTGGACTGGAGAAATTCGGCGCTGTCCTCGCCTCTTCAGACTTTCCAATCCAGCTTTTCACCGCTGCATTGGCGATGGCCGGTCAAAGGCCGCTTTAGCGGCGAAGCCCGCCCTTGACGGGCTGGAGCCACATGCGGCAGGGGTCTTCTTTTCTTCCCCTTCCTTTCCCCTTCACAGGGTCCGGAACCAGAAGCGACGGTCGGCCTCCAGCCGTACTCGCTTGGCGCACGCCTCCCATTCTGGCATCAGCCGCGCCTTGCAGCGTATGATAAGGCGTGTCACACGGCGCGACCGTTCGTCATCATCGCCAAACAGATCAGGGTTGGCCCTGAGGCGCCACAGAAGACGCTCATAGTTCATCGGAGCCACTCCAGACGTCCGCAACGTCGTCGTCCAGTCGAACTTCAAAGGGGCCGGGCCAGTCCCGGATCCATTGTGGAGCATCACCTTCGTGACGCAGATCATCCCTGATCTGCGCATTGGCATCCCACTCTGCCTCTGTCGGAAATCGTTCGAGGAGCAGTGACAGCGCCACGGTCCAGTCTTTTGGTTCAGAGACATCAACCTCGATCGCCTGATCATGGCGCCAGATCTGGGGCACGAATGTCAGTGTCACGCGCCGGTCTTCCAGCGAGACGAAGGGCGGACGCCGATGTCCGTCATCCAATATTTGCGGCTCGTGGTCTGGACTGTAGCTCCGGGTTTTCTCATAGTCCGGGTCGTCCGCTTCATCGACGAGATAGCCGACCACTTCCTCGGCATAGCCGGCCTCGATCACGCCGATACCGCGGGGATTGAGGCTGACGGCAAATCCGTTACCAAACAGACGTTCGTCGGCCGCGGTCATAGCGGCCCGGTGGTTTGTGGCATCGACTTCAACCTTGACCCGGACCACGGCGTAGACATGCACGAAATGCTTGCTGCACGCGGGATCGGCAGAAACCTTTGCAATTGCCGGCGGGATGGAAGATGGTGCATTCTCGCTCATCGACGTCCTCCCTCATGCATTTCCAGCTTCTTCAGCACGCGGGCGGCGGCATCCTCGAGCGGTGTTGCGAAGTCAGGACCATTCTCTGTCCATTCAAGCACTTCGAGAACCGCCGGGATAAATCCATAGTCGAACGGTGCATGGCGATCGATCAGCTCCCGTCCAAGATGGTCATGGATCTGGAGCGCGCAGATGGCAGCCGGCCGCGCCCAGCGCCGCAGTTCGATCGAACCGAGATGAGTCCAGAGCAACATCAGAGCGTGAATGTTCCGCACCAGCGGCTTGTCGTGTTCGAAGAGGATACGGTAGTCCTGCATGGCCTCCCAGCAGCACAGGGCGGCATCGAGTTGTCGGCTATGGATGTCGGCCATGGCCGGCGCAGGCGTGGCGAAGGACTCGATGAACCGGCGGATCGTGGTCAGCGAGTTGCGACCGCCCGCATCGAGCAGGAACTGGTCGTGCGGCAAACGCCCTGTCATCTGGCGGTCGATCGCACTGCGCATTCGCTCAAGAACCGGATCGGCTTTTGAGAGATCAGGCATGCCGGGCAGGTATCTCAGGCCCTCGGCCGGCCTTTGTATCTCGTTTGCTGCGCGCAGTTCCTCGAAGAGATCACCGCTGGAACGGCCTGCGCATTCCGTTGCGGTGATCAGCATGATGCAGGCAGCGAAACTGTCGGGTCTCTGCGATGGATGCGGGACCATTCGAGTACGCGGACTTCCGAAAGCGTTTCGGAGCGTGCGACAATGTCCTGTAGAATGAACTCCCAGGAGCTTGGTCGCAGATCGATTTCGATCCGGTCCCGACCATCGATCTGGTCGCGCCAGCATTCGGCAACGATCCGGTTCAGCTCGCTCTTCGGTGAGCGGCGAGACGTTTCATAGGCCACCGATAGATCGCCCGCGGCCAGGCTGAACGTCAGGGCAGCGCCACTGTCGGTATAGAGCAACAGCGCGTTGTCCACCTCACCTGCATCGAACACGCTGGAGAGAACCAGCCGTTCAAGTTCGGTGATATCGGTAAGTGGGATCGCCGGGTCGATGACAATGGTGGTTTCTAGGTCGCCCATGGAACTCTCCTTTTTGGAAACGGACAGGCCCGAAGCGATGCTCCGGGCCAGCTGATCGAAATGAAGTTTGTTGACCGCCGCGTTGCTGGTGTCAGTCAGTCCTCGGGCAACAGCTGCTGCACCTCCTCGGCACAAAGATGCGCGAGCAATTTGAGAACAGGCCGGAAGCCGGGCCTGCGAATAACGATGGTCCTGAAGCCTTCATTGCCGGGCGGCCAGATCTCGTCGGCATAGCCGCGGTCTGCACCCGCAGCATTCCAGATGCGTTCGAGCTTTTCCTGGCGGATGTCGAGGACAGGTTTGCCGGATTCGCGCGCAACAATCGCCGCCCGCATGGTTTCAGGCGTCACGGCGGGATCGGTGACGCTGACGAAACCGTGGAACCAGCGTTCGCCATCACCGGTCACGAGGCTGAAGAGGACGGACCGGATCTGTTCGGGACGGCGTCCGGGGAGAACAGTCAGACCTCCGGGCCGTAGACTGGCGAGAAACAAACCGGCCATCGCGCGCGCCGCGGGCTCCTGCAGCTCGAACCACTCACCAGCGTGCAGGATACCGGTGAATCGTCGCAGGGACATGGGTGCTGTATCGTGCCTCGACAGCAGCGCTCGAACTTCAGTTGCAGACGCCGTCCCCGTGTGGATCCGGTCCGTCGTCGAGGAATACTGGATTGCCGTGCCGGTAATGCGCATGACACTGCCGCCAAAGCCGTCTGCGCACATCTTCGAGCAGGTAAACGCCGCCCAGACCACGATTTCCTCGATGGTATTGGAGCGCCGCACAATATCCTGCAGGATCTCGGGCCAACCACCCTGGCTGGTGGTCAGGTCGATCTCGATATAGAAGCCACGCTCGGCCTCGTCTTTGGCATCGAATGCCGCAAGCAGGTTGGCGATATACTCGTTGAACCGGCTTTCCGATCCAGGAGAGCCTTCAAGCGCCACGCGCAGTTCGTCTTCGCGTGGCGAGATCAGTTCGTTAGGACTGTTCCAGGTGCTGAAGAAGGTCCCGTCGCTCCACGCCTCTTCATCGAAAACAAGAGAGAGCATCAGACGCTCGAGCGGTGTCATGTCGCTTGCCGGGATGTCCGGCGTCACGACAGTCTCGGTGCGGTAGTCTGCCATGTCACGCCCCCTCACGCTGCGATGAAAACGGGAAGGTGGCGCAGATGCACGGGCAGTTTCGCGGCGATCTCGTCGTCGGTCAGGTCTTCCAGCAGCTTGAGCGTGGTGCCTGCCGCGCCACCATAGAGGATGATCGTTTTCTTGCCGCGTAAGGCATATGGCCAACGGTCGCCGGCATAGCCGCGATAATCATCGGCCGTGCTACTCCAGATATGGTTCAGGCGCTCATCCCGGGTCATGGCACGCACCGGCCGGGTTTCGCGCTCGGTGATGGCAAGCCGCATGTTCTCGACTGAAGAGGTATCAGAGAGATCGCAATAGCCGTGGAAGTGGCGGATGGCTCCGTCTATGCGCAGCGCGAAGAAGACACTGGTGATCGATCCGGTCAGAAACTCGCGCATGGCGAACATCGACCCGCAGATCCACAGGGGTGGCAGGATCTCGAACATGTAATCGTGTTCGTTCTCGCGGATCTCGAACCATTCTCCGCTGTAGAGCGATGTTGCATCGCCATTCCAACGATCAGGTCGCTGGGCGTGGCGGTCGAACATGCGGAACATCTGGTGGCGGTCGGCGACCCCCTGATAGACCTTGCGGATTGCGGGTGAGGTATTCATTTTCGGCTCCCTGTGAGTTGTTCCGGACCGATGCGCGGCGCTGTCCTCTCGACCTCACCATCCTCTTCAGTCCTTCACCACCCCTCCCCAGCCGCCGGCATCGCGATCGGCAGGGTCAAGGGCCGGCTTCAGGCCGGGCGAAGCTTCCCTTGATGTGGCCGGCGCGTATGCCGCACGCCTTCCCTTTCCCCCCTTCTTTTTCTTCGTTCCGCCTCCCCCTCTTGCAGAGCCTCGTTCCAGTCGTCTGCAGGAGGCCGCAATCGCTGCCAGCCGCAGCCCGCTTCTTCGGCAAGGGTTCGAAGCCGATCGGCGAACGTGTCGCCCTGCGTGTCATTGTCAGTTGCCGCGACCAACTGGACGCCGGAAGAACCGGTAAGTACGCGCAGCGCCGCATCTGTTGCCGGAGACCACCCCCCGCCGGTACTGAGATAGAGGGTACCATCACGCAGACCCTCGAAGGCAGCAAGGCTCATGGCATCGATCGCCGCTTCAGTGACACAGAGCCTGGAAGCCGCAGACCCGCCGAGGCGAAACAGGATTTTGGTCCCGCCGGTCGAAAATCCTCTCCATTGCGGGCCGCGCTCCTCCCAACCGGCAATGACGCCAACATCATTCGTGTGGGCCGCCCACATACTGCCAAAGGGGCCTTCCCGAAGAAGGTTCTGCGATATGGCAGCTGTGAGTGTATGGGGAGGCAGCAATCTGTTCCTCGCGAGATAGTCCCATGTCTGCGAGCCCGGCCACGGTCTGCGTTGGCGGTCCCATCGTTCGGCAATTGCAAGGTTTGGTCCTCGGGCGCGACTAAGCGTGCGTCTGGCGGCTTCTTGCGGGACATAGCCGATCAGCTCGGCAACGCGATCGCGTGCTGCCTTGAACCCTCCACCATCCAGATGGGCGACGAGCGAGAATACATCACCCTTGGCTTCGGAAAGCGGGTCGAACCAACCATGGCCGTCGTGAATCGTGATGATGATTTCGCTGCCACGGCGATATTTTACCGCTCGTCTGGTGCTTTCCTTCAGATCAATGGAAAAGCCCGCCTTTTCCAGCACGGCAGAGCATGGCACACGGTTGCGCAGTTCCTCGATTTCTTTCTTTTCCATTCTTTTTCCGGCCTTTTCCAGCCGCCCTCTTTTCCACTCGAAATACCTTCCCGTACATTTCGCGGGACCCCATCTAGCGACCGCGAAGAGCATGCGGAGGCAAGGGCGCGGAGGCAGTTGCTGGGAAATCGTGAGCCACAAGCGCCGCCTGTCCGCCGCGGCGAAGCTTCCCTTGCCGCCGCCGGCTCGCAAGCGGCACCCAAAGGGGCAGGCCGGCTCTTAAGCCGGCCTCATTCGTCTACGAGCAAGCTTGATCGCGCAGCGGAAAGGGGTTGAAAGATCAAGGCGCCCGGAGCTCGGTCAAAGCCGCCCAAAATATCTGTAGTCCAAGTCAGTCCTGGTTCTCGATCCAACGCAGTTTGGCGAGGGTCTCTACAATGGACTGCCTGGTTCTGGGCGCGGTGATTGATCCCGCATGGTGTAGTTTTCGTGGCCCGATCGTCTAAGCTGAGGTGAATACAGCCCATGGCTCAGCTACATGTCCTTAGTCGCCTCCCCTCCCCTCACGCTTCGGTGCTAGAGCACGTCCATTGAACGCGGAATCGCGTTGAGGATTCCCTTGGTCGCCGAATTCTGATTCCATCGCTGCGACTGGTGATTTGGTCGGAGGCAATATGACCCGAGCTTTCAGCGATGATTTGCGTAGCCGCGTTCTGGCTGCGTCACGGGATGGCATGTCGGCGCGATCAGCGGCGGCCCGATTTGGGATTGGCATTTCGACAGCCATCGCTTGGATCGCCAGCGCACGGGCGGGTCGGTTGACACCTGTGAAGCAGGGCCGACGCGTTGGCTCACGCCTCGATGCTCACGAGGACTTCATCATCGGCATGATCGAAGAGGCAAAGGATATCACGCTCAACGAGATGGTCCTGCGATTGCAGGAGGAGAGAGCCGTTTCCATCGGTCGCAGCGCGCTTGACGCCTGGCTGCGAAAGCGCGGCTGGACATTCAAAAAAAGACCGCACATGCACTGGAGCAGGAGAGTCTCGATCTCCTGAAGCGTCGCCAGGACTGGTTCGACGGCCAACTCGATCTCGATCCGGCGCGGCTCGTCTTCATCGATGAAACAGGCCTGAGCACGAAGATGTCACGGATTCGCGGGCGAGCCCCTTGCGGAGATCGATGCCGCTCACCGGTCCCGCACGGCCATTGGAAGACAACGACGTTTACCGGTGCACTCAGACTATCCGGCATGACCGCACCCATGGTCCTCGACGGTGCGATGAACGGGGTCGCATTCCAGGCCTATGTCCAGCAAGTTCTCATTCCAACCTTGGCACCGGGCGACATCGTCATCATGGACAATCTACCCGCACACAAGGCGCAGGGCGTGCGTCACGCAATCGAAGGTGCTGGATGCAGGTTGCTCTACCTTCCTCCCTACAGCCCGGACTTCAACCCCATCGAGAAGGCGTTCGCCAAGCTCAAAGCTGTCTTGCGCGCAAAAGCAGAGCGAACGGTCGAGGGCTTATGGAATACGGTCGGCCAGATCGTCACACTGTTCGAGCAGCAAGAATGCGCAAACTACTTCAAATCATGCGGATATGACCCCGAGTAAAATGGATGCGCTCTAGTGTACCTGATGCTCAAAGAGTGTCGCGATGAGCGCGCACGAGCGGAAAAATATCAGGACAAATTCAACGGGATCGCATATCTTCCGCTACGAAGCGGTACGCGCCGCTTCGGGGCGTCGAAACCCCTCATACCCGGTTGGTGCCACCCGTAAGGCATCAGACTCCTTGACCTTTGCGGTCGGGGGACCTGTGGCGTATGCAATAGGTTCTCCGGGACTAAAGGCCATGGGGCCGTGGTATGCGGTTTCGAATCCGCCGATCACCGGGGGTCAATGAGCATCGGACGGCGGGGGCGTACCGCCGCGGTTGCTTTAGGAGAAACCGTTGGCACAGGACACTGTCTTTACTTTCTACACGTACTCAAATGCGGGTACTCCAGCCGAGGAGCGTTGGAAGCCAACAGGCATACCAGATATTTTCTTCGATAGTCGTGAGGAGGCTCAGTGCGCCGTGCTAGAGATGCGTGACGATATAACAGCCGATCCGGAAATCGAGTGGCCGGTCATGATAGTGGAAAAGGTGCTAACGGTTCCTATCAGCCAGAAAAGTATTCTTGCCCTGCTGAACGACGGGAAGTGCATTTATCCAAAGTTACGAAGTTGTTGAAAGCATTGGCCCCAAATGATGTGAAAAAGCATGAATGAACGCGTCCAAACAGACACCGATCTTTTGCTATTGGCATACGTCGCTACCTGTTCGATTTTCCCTTTCAATATTCTAGATTCTGTCCGCTGCGACATTTCAACGGTACCTTCACTCTTGAGTCGCTGAACGCATATCGGTACCTCCGACTCCGTTTTTTACTTCCGTCTCCAATTTCTGAATCTACCGGATGATCGTCGCGTCGGTGCCCATCCTCCTGCACGCCATCACCGTACGCGCAATGCAGTTGAACGGGCTTGTGTCCTCCAACCCAGCACGCAGTCTGGGGAGCATTGTCCGCGCACCTGGTTTGGTGATCTCACCTCGCAATCATGGGAAAAGCGCCGAGCGCCCGGATCGTTATCTGAGGTGACGCGACCGTACGGTCACCGGTTGGCCCCGCATGACCGCAGGGCGCGAGTTAGCATTTGAAACGCTCCAGCATGGTTTTGAGTTGAGAGTTCTGCAGCCGAAGTTTGCCGATAAGCTCGCTACGCAAGAGCTTTATCTCGTCATCGAGGGTGATCGCCAGAGGGATTACGGTGACAGCGTTCGCAAGCTGGCGTCGGGCGACTGATTCATCGGTCTTGTTCTTGCCTCGCCTTCGCTCTGCAGCGACAACATCGTCGTGAAACGACACGGAAGGAGCAGCAAAATCCGTAGCCTGTGCCGCCCAGGGTCCCACCGCGAGGTCGACTGCGGCGACCGCTTTCGCCGCCTCCCCCGCGATCAGCCCAGCTTGCGGCAGATCACTCACGGCCGCCCCGTCGTCAGAGACCGCATTGGCACCGAGCAGACTTGCGTCGTCCTGTTGCTCATCGTCGGGAGCCTGCAGGCGCTGTTGCGGCTCTTGGCGCCGTCTTGACGTAAAACGGGCGACGAAATTCCATAAGGATGCCATTGTCATTAACCTCGTGTTCTACCCGCATACACAAAGCGAGCGCGAACCGGGCGGTCGCCGTGACCTCGCCGAGATGACCGTCACGGCTGGCAGAGGATGCCTTCGCCCGTCAAGCGAGATTGAGCCGCTTTCGCAGATCCGCATTTTCGGCCCTCAGCTTTTCGGAAAGCTGCCTGCGCAGGCTGCGGTTTTCGTCTTCGAGCCGCAGGAGCTCCGCCATGTCGTCGATCGCGTCCACCGGGGCGGTCGGTGAAGCAACAGAGGTATTGCTCTCGCTCTTGATAAGCTTGCTCCTTGGAGTTCTTGCAGCCACGATCGTTCCGGCTTTGCGACCGCGCTTGCCCCAGCCCTCTGTCGCATCGGTGCGGCCCGATACGGCCGCCCTTTGCGACTGATCTGCGTCCGCCTTCTTTGTTCGCGGCTTGCGCTGTTTGACCGGCGCAGCAATCGTCACGACGGGCTCCTGCGTATTGGTTTCCGTCGCGGTTTCTATTTCGTCGGGCATATGGATCTCCTCTATCGCCGATGCATTGTTCTGCTGCGGCAGCGCCGGTGTCAACATCGGCTCTATCGATCTGTCCTGCCCGATAGGCTCGTCCACCCGGGAGGCGTCACTATGCTCACGGGCTGAGGAAAATGCCGCTTCGTTTGCCTGCCGAGCCACTGACTTCAAATCGAGGTCTCCCCATATCGAATCCGGTTTGCGCTCCGACCTACGCCGTGCGTTCTTGTACTCGACGGTGAAGCTGCGGTTGATTTTCTTCACAGGATGATGCCTCGATGTCTATCGCTGCTGTACCAGCTATCCATAGGTGATCGCAAGACCGCACGGCGGGCGGGCGTTTACTGGGAAGGCGCGCGCTCCCGTGTTTTTAGCCATTCAAGACTGCGCGACCGGCCCGATGGGATCGGCGCGCGTCAGGTGCCCGATGCGCTTTCGGCCAGATTGATCTGAACCGGAAAACTCCCAATGTTTGGGTGCGGTTCAAAATCCAAACGATGTCCTGCATAGTGAAACGAGAGGGGCGCCCCCTCCCCTACCCTCCATTGGGCAAATGAGCTGTGATCGGTGATGAGATCGACCGAAGCTAATCTTACCTCGTCACTCGGCATCCAACGGCGCCACCCGCGGAAACAGAGATCGGCATGACGCTTGGATATTCTCGCAGCCGCCGCTATGCTCTCTTTTTGTTTCGCTCATCCATGAGAGCACGCCCAAGCGCACGAGGACCGCCTCGCCGATCCGCAAAATCATCTATGTGGATATGGTAGCCTTCTATGCGTCCGTTGAGCAGCGCGATCATCCGTTGCGGTGCGGGCGGCCGCTCCCCGTTGGCGGTTCCGCCGCACGGGGCGTGGTTGCCACGACCAGCAACGAAGCACGTAAATTCGGTATTCATTCTGTGATGCCCTCGATAACTCCCAAGCGAAAATGCCCCGACCTGATTTTTGTGCCCCCACGTTTTGATGTCTACAAATCCGTCTCCAGGCAATTCCACAAGATCTTTGCCGAATACATGCCTCTGATCGAACCGCTCTCTCTCGACGAGACCTATCTCGATGTCACTGAAAACTTGAAGGGGATGAACAGTGCTGCCGACATCGCATTGGAGATCCGGGCCAAGATCAACGCGATGACTGGTTTGAATGCATCAGCCGGCAATTCCTACAACAAACTCCTCAAGCGACTTGAATGAGCCAAATGGCCAGGCTGTCAGTGCCCCAAAACAGGGGCCCGGTTTAATCGAGGGCCTCCCTGACAAGAAGTTCAATGGTGTTCGTCCGGCGACGGGAGAACGCATGAAGAGCCAAGGAATTGATTCGGGAAGTCGGGGCCGAACTTAAACGGCATTGCCCGGGGCATCGACCAACGGCAAGTTCGCCCCGATAGGATTCGGAAATCTGTTGGTGCCGAAAATACGTTCATCGAGGACATAGACGACCTCGGTCTTGCGTCGGCTGAACTGAGGGCCCTCGCCGGAAAAGGTTTGGAGCCATTGCGAGGCAAACCACATTAGCGGCAAGACTGTCATCGTAAATATCAAATATTCGGACTTCACGCAGGCAACTCGCAGTCGCACGGTCGCCCTCCCCATCTTGACGGTAGACGAATTACTCGACGCTTCTTGCGACTGTCCACCCATTCAGGAGAACTTCCCGGCATCTCGAAGTTTCTCTCGCATCGCTGACTGGCGCACGTTCTGGGGAGGTGGACCAATCGCTCCTCGATCTGGACTTGTGAACAGAAGACAGACGAGCGGTCAGCAAGGATTGAGCCATCAGAGTTTTGTGCGTTCGTGTCATTGATTTCGAGACGGGCGGTAACGGATCGACCGATTGCGAGATTGGATGGTAAGACGCGATCTCTCAGCACCGCTTGAATTGGCGCGTCAATGAGGAACGCCGAACCCTCTCTGGAAAGATATTGCACCTGGCGTTCCACGCCCACCCGAAGGCGTCCGATCTGGCAGGCCATCGCGCATTGGATCTGCAGTTGGAATTGCGCTCTCCGAGTATGACCGAACTCCCGAGGTTCTCCAATCAGATGCTTCTGATACCAACGAATGCCGGATGGCCTTGACATGGGTCTGCCAGCCCATCGGGCAATGCCCGATACTATGTCACCGCCGCCACTTGAGTGACCTTTGAACTCCGCGTCGCTTAAGCAACTTCTGGCATGGAGCAGGGGACCATTGTTTCTACCACGCGTGCCGTCGGGCCCCGACAGCGGCAAAAGTTGGAACAGACCCGACGAGAAGCTGCTGGCGGGACCCTTCAGGTTCGAGATGCCGGCGTCCGGTTTAGTGTAACAACACAGCGCACAAGACGCAGTCACCGCCGGCCAAGAAGATCGAGCCGGAGCAGGGCCGCTGATAAGAGCTCCAATTTCTAAGTGCCGCGCGTTGCGGGCACAAAGCGGCATCAAGGCGGCGTATGAGCGGGGAGGGCGTTCAACTGGCGAGGCCTGGTTGATCAAAGCGCCTAGCTCGATGGTTCTAGCCAGCTGTGCCGACGCAATCGGTCCTCCATTGTGACCCGCGCCGAAAAACCTATACAAACCCGTAAGTTATGATTGTTGACCGCGGTCAACGACAATCTTTACCAGGCAAGCCTGCCATCGGAGTTCGCGCCAGATCGGCTTTGTATGACGTTGTAGCTACGGACTGCGTCCGCTGTACCAGGGGTCTGATTTGAACTATCCGATCAAAAGAAAAAGAGACCGAAGGCACAGAGCGAAAACATCGGCACAAAAAAACAATTGATATCAATTAGTTATTGCTGATGACCGCGGTCAACATATCTTCCGCCTCCCCGAACTTATGATATCCGCCACGACCTGGTCTCATGGGCAGGCGCGTGCTCTCAATGCGCCCTGACTGAGGGGCAGCGCGAAACGGCGCAGCATTTCCAGGACAATTCCCCCACTCAACTAGACCCAAAGTGTGGTCAGCTCCTGCATCTTGGCCAAGCTGACTTCGTCATAACAACATTGCAGGGGCGTTCGTCGGTCGGGAAGACCGTCATTTCCTCTTTGGATGAACCTGAGCCCCTTAATGCCAAATTTCTTCTCCACCCAAATTCGAAGCTCTTCCTGGATCACAGGGATACGATTCTTGTTCACAAGCCGCTGCTCCAGCTCCTCAAGAGAAATCCGCAGGCCGCTGTCCGATGCCATCGCAAACTCGAGCGGCGAAAGCCCTTTTCTGGATGCTCTCGTCCCAAGCCATATCGCCGCGATCTCCGTGTCAAATTTCTGTAAAGCTCTCGCACGAAGCTTTTCACCTCGAAGGAGGCCCTTCCCCCTTTCGACGATCTCGGCCCGCGCCGCGTGAGCTGCCATTGCTTCGCTCATCGGAAGACCGAGTGATTCGGAAAGATCGGGCGTGTCCGAATTGAGCGCCTCCTCAATAGTGGCAAGTTGCTGGTTCAACCGCTCCCACCGGTAATTTCCGGTGGCGATAATATCGAGGGGAGTTGAGCGACCCTCCAGGGCGCGCGTCCACAGAGCTGGCTCGGGAAATTTGAACAGCGGGGATAAGTGGAATTTCTGCCTGACTTCGGCTTAGATGCCGGGAACAGGAGATACCATGACGAGACGACCGCGCCGGAACCACAGCCCGGCTTTCAAGGCGAAGGTGGCACTTGCCGCTATCCGAGGTGAGCAGACGCTGGTGGAGTTGTCCCAGCAGTTCGATGTGCACGCCAACCAGATCAAGCAATGGAAAGACCAGCTCCTTGAGGGGGCGACAGGCGTTTTCGGCGATGAAGCGAAGACTGAATCGGCGGGCCCAACTGTGGACGTCAAAACGCTGCATGCCAAGATCGGCGAGCTGACACTGGAGAACGATTTTTTATCCGGTGCGCTCGGCAAGGCGGGATTGCTGGGCGGAAAGAAATGATCGACCGCGAGCACAAGCTATCCGTCGTGCGTCAGGCGAAGCTTCTCGGCTTCAGCCGTGGAAGCGTCTATTATCTGCCTCGTCCAGTGTCCGACGGCGATCTGGCCTTGATGCGGCGGATCGACGAACTGCACCTCGACTACCCGTTCGCGGGAAGTCGGATGTTGCAAGGGCTCTTGAGAGGAGAAGGGCTGGAGGCTGGGCGGCTGCACGTCGCCACGCTGATGAAGAAGATGGGCATCGAGGCGATCTATCGTCGCCCGAACACATCGAAACCGGCACCCGGGCACAAAATCTATCCCTACCTCCTGCGAAAGCTGGCGGTCACCCGACCCAACCAGGTCTGGGCGATGGACCTGACCTACATTCCCATGGCGCGGGGCTTCGTCTATCTCTGTGCCGTCGTCGACTGGTTCAGCCGGAAGGTCCTGTCATGGCGGCTGTCGATCACGATGGAAGCGGCCTTCTGCATCGAAGCGGTCGAGGAAGCGCTCGCCCGCTATGGCAAGCCCGACATCTTCAACACGGATCAGGGCTCGCAGTTCACCTCGATGGACTTCACGGCGCTGCTGAAGAAGGCGGAAATCGCCATCTCGATGGATGGCAAGGGCGCTTGGCGGGACAATGTCTTCGTTGAACGCCTCTGGCGGTCGATCAAATATGAGGAGGTCTACCTCCACGCCTACAAGACCGTGTCGGAGGCCCGCATCGGCATTGGCCGATATCTGACTTTTTACAATAGCCGACGCCCACATTCATCCCTTGACCGGCAGACGCCGGATCAGGCCTACTTCAACGCGCTGGCACCAATGATGGTGGCAGCATAATCGAGGCGGAAATCCACTTAACAAAACGCCCGAAACTGTTCAGACAAACCGAGCCACCTCTGTCGGCATTCAATCGCAGAGCGCTACCAAAAGAGGCGATGACCGCCTTGAGATCTTGGTGAAACAGGATCTCTCAGATTTTTAATCAGACCCCAGCGCAAACAGGATCCTGGGTCACGTCGATAGTGTACGTCGGAAGACGGTCTTAGCCGGGATGGACCCCCAAATTATGAGCAAACTGAGTGCCACTCACAGATTGGATGTTTGCTAAGTGTAAGCTCTCAGGAGGTTGTCCATTCGGACTGGACCGGGGAGACTGGAGTTACCAAGCTTCAGTATCCATCGGAGGGTCTGAATGAACATCCATAAGAATGCCCGTCTGACGCCTTTGCGTCGAGAGGAGATGGCGTTGTCGGTGATTGCGGGTCGTCTTTCCCAAGTCCAGGCAGCACGGCTCTTTGGTGTATCGGCGAAGATCGTGGCGCGCTGGGTCGAGCGCTTCAAGGCCCATGGTCGCGCAGGCATGACCGATCCGGTGGTTGCCGCGCGTGTGGTTGCTTTGGGCCGTCAGCGCTGGACCGGCCAGCACATCGCGCTCGAGGTCGGCGTCTCGCCGGCCACCGTCAGCCGGGTGCTCAGGAGTGCCGGGCTGTCGCGCCTGAAGGATATCGCGCCGACCGCGTCGGACACCGCAGCACGGGCGATCCATAAAAGGGCAAGTCGCGTGGCGCCGGCTGGCCCACGTCGCCTTCCTCGGCGCCGCAATCGCCTACTATGCCAGCCTCGGCGTCACCGTCACCCGCGTTATGACCGACAACGGCTCATGCTACCGATCGAAAGCGTTTGGAAAGGCTTGCCGCAAGCTCGGCCTCAGGCATGTCAGAACAAAGCCCTACACGCCCAGGACCATTGGAAAGGCGGAGCGCTTCATCCAGACGGCGCTGCGCGAATGGGCCTACGCTGTCGCCTATCCAACCTCGGAGCGCCGCGCTGCAGAACTGCCAATCTGGCCCCACCGCTACAATTGGCATCGCCCTCACAGCAGCCTAAAGTCCAAAACCCCAATCAGCCGTCTCGGCCTAACCGCGGATAACCTGTTGAGGCTCCACAGCTAAAACAAGCCTCAGGGAAGACGCGTCGCCTTATCCGGCTTTCAGTTGCCCGCCAGCGTTCGACTTCAAAAGCGCCATGATCATCGGACCGAGCGAGAATTCCGACTGCTCGGTGCGTCGTGTAAGGTCGCGCAGATAGCCGCCGGCAGAATTGATCACATTCGACCGTTCGAAGATGCAGGCCATTGCCACCGCTGCATTTTCGGGTCCCATGATTTCACAGGCCTCCTGATAGGCCGAGGGGCTCACGCCGAGCATCGAGCGGATCACCACGGCCGCAGACATGAGATCGCGCCAGTTCCCGATGGCTCCGCCCGGGCCATAATCGGAGATTTGCGGGCAAGCCCTCAGCACAACGGAGAGGGGGAAGACCTTTAGCGGCTCGCTCGGCTTTGCTGGCTTGCTCAACTTTTCGCCCTGCTCTTTTTCAGAGCGAGGTTCAAATACAGTAGTGGAGTTGGAGTTTGAATTCTGTATGTGGCGCTCATTTTGAGCATCATTGGTGCTATTATTTTCTGCTTTTCCGTTTGTTTCCAAGCGATTGAGGATTTCTTCCTTCAGCATTTCCATGCTTTCAAGTACTTTCCTCACCTCAACGAGTGTTGGCGTCCTCGGGAGGTTGCCGATCAGTCCGACGTAGACCTCCTCGATCGCCTGCCAATCACCATCAGCGCCCTCCTCGATGGCAGCCGTTAGGAGCTTGCGGGTGTCTCGTCGGCAAATTGTGAGCTTCTCTTTGGCTTTCCTGAACTCTGCACGCGTCGCGATCACCTGCTGCGCCAGAAGCGCGAGTTCTTCCGCACGGGCGAGCAAAGGAGAGAGATCGAAGCCAAACGCGCTTTCAACATCCCCGTCAGCACCCTTGCGCGCAAAGCGTTTGCCGTTGGCGCTATCCTTGCGGATGATCAGACCGGCATCAACCAGCGCACCCAAATGGCGCCGTAAGGTCGATCCAGGCATGCTGTGCGCTCGCAGTGACAGTTGCATGTTCGACGGGAAAACCACCAACTGCGCATCCCCTCGCAGTTCTTTTTCGGGGAAGAAGCTCAACAGCGCGTCGAGGACAGACAGGCTATTCGACTGCAGCCCCAGCAGTTCCATCGCTGCAGACGCATCGCGGAAGACCCTCCACTTGTCAGCAGATTTGCTTGTCGGTATTTCGCCGGCCGCCTGTTGCCGCCTGACAAGGGCAAGCGTTGCCGGCCGCCGCCCAAAAGGCGTCGTCACACTTTCCGTACGCATCGTTCTTCACCTTCTAACAGGCAAAAGAAATTCGTTCGCCGAAACGGCGCCTAGACTCTTGACGATGAATCCCGGAAATGCGATTCTACTGATGCTTAGACAGATAGGGGCTTCCGAGACGGCGACGTTTTGGGGGCTCTTTTCTTTTGCGGTTATGCTTCCTCTTTTCCAGTGGACTTCGCACGGCGTTCTTCGAAAAGAGCAACCGCGTCATTGAGCAGGAAGGCCGCGAACTCCCCCGCTTCCTTCCTGTCGAGTGTAATTTCGATTTTTGACTTGCTCTGTTTGACGTGGCCCAGTCGCTGACCGGACGACGTCGAGAGAACTTCAGGCAAACCACGAACAACACGGCGGGGCTTTAAGGCGCTAAGAAGCGCCTTAAAGCGATCCTGCGAAGTCATGCTCTGCAACTCGTCCGATCGCGCCAGTTCCAGACGATTCTTGTTTTCGTCCTTATGGATCAAATCCGCCAACTCTTGCCAGCTTCGCCGTCCAACGCCGGGGGCAGGTCCGATAGCATCGATCAGATCGGCGGGAATAGCTTCAACTACGGAAAGCATTCGCGACAACTCGGCCTTGTCGACAGACATCGCCGATGTGATCACTTCGCGGGCAAAACGCTCCTTCAGTCGCTGAGCGAACCGTGCCTTCTCTATGTAGGTGAGGTCCTCGCGTTCGTTGTTTTCTTGCCCTTGGGCGATCACCAGTTCCTCGTCCGTCAAGGCACGGATAACCGCCTTTACCTGCAAGCCGAGTTGTTGGAGCGCGCGCAGACGACGATGACCGAAGGCGACCTGATAATGTCCCGGTTTCTCAGGATGGGGACGTGCCAGGATTGGCACCTGCTGACCCTGCTCGCGAATCGACGAAAGCAGACCATCGATATCGCCAGGCATCCGGTCACGAACGAAAGAGGGCTCGACGAGAGCGGTGTCCAAGTCGATGACAGACTGACCCTCACCAAGCCGCCGCTCGATGTCGTCGGCGCGTGCCTGCCGGGCTTTCTCTTCTCGCATTGTGCTGGCGACTTGCCCGACAAGCTTGTTGTCGGATGTGGCAACCTTTCCGGGCATGTCGGCATCGACCTGGATTAAGTTCAGGAGGTTCTTTCTGCTCATGTCGCTCGTCCCCAAGCTCTCTTGATCAGGGTTTCAATCTCGTCATTGACGCTGTTCATCGACTCAATGGCTCGGTCATAGGTGCTGCGTGTGAACTGGCCGCGTTCGACTTCATAAAGAGTTTGATTCGTAAGCCCCGCATCTGACACGGCGGTCGACTTCAGCATCGGGAAATTCAGCACATGGGCGCCGAAAATAGAACGAAGATAGCCGACCATCTGATTTTGAGGTCCGTCGGACGGCTCAAACCGAGTGATGAGGTAACGCAGCCAGGCAAAATCAACATTGCCGCCGGCGGCGGCGACTTCTCGCAGCAGATCAGCGACCATTGCGAGAAACTGATTCATCGACATGACATCCAGCATTTGCGGATGGACCGTCACGAGAACCGATGTCGCCGCGGTGAGGGCGGAGAGCGTGAGGTAGCCCAACTGAGGAGGGCAATCGATGATGACGACATCGTAGTTATCACTAACATCATCGATTGCACCGCTGAGACGTTGAAAGAACATCACATCGCCCGGCTGCCGCGTCATCAGCGCGCGAGGGGTGTCATGTTCGAACTCCATCAGTTCGAGGTTTCCGGGGACAAGGTCCAGTCCCGGAATGTAGGTTCTCCGGATGATGTCTTTCACCGGCCGACGCCCGTCGTCATACCGTATTGCGCCGTACATCGTGTCGTTCGGGTGCACATCGATTTCGGGCTGATGCCCGAACAAGGCTGACATACTTGCCTGCGGATCAAGATCGATAGCGAGTACGCGATAGCCCTTTAACGCCAGGTATTGGGCGAGGTGAACGGACGTGGTCGTTTTGCCCGAACCACCCTTGAAGTTCATGACGGAAATAACCTGCAGTTCTTCGTCGTCGCGGCGGTGAGGCAAATATCTACGGTCTGCTCTGCCGACCTTGTCGAGATGCCGGCGGATCTTGTCGATATCAACGACGGAATAGGAGCGTCGACCGCCAGGTGTCGTGCTTACCTCTAGATTGTCTATGTCGTTAGAGACCTGACGAAGATAGACTTCCTTCACACCCACGAGTTTCGCAGCTTCTGACGGTTGGAAATGGCGTATTCCCTTTTGCGCCGTCGGCGGGAACGTGCTCACATGATGCGCTTGTAACTGAACAGCAAGAGCCGACGAATGCCGGTCTATAAGGCTTACGAGTGTTTCTCGTGATGATGCCTGCGCGTCAGCTTTGGTTTTCATGCCTAACCCAAAATTCAGTAACAGCGGTTCAACGCGGCAAAACCCTTTTTCAACCGCTGTTGCAATAAGCCTCGATTCTGGCCATTGGGCAAGCTCTTTAAGGTTAACAAACCCTTACCGAAAAACGGAAGCCAAGGGCCTGGCCCCAAAACATACTGGAAATGCAATGGGCTAGCGACTTCCTGTCGAAGGACCTCGTTCGCGCGGTTAGGGAAAATAAGAGTCGAAAACATCCATTAGGGGGTCTAAATTCACGTGCTCGCGATCAATTACGCGAGCCAGACGAATAGAATCGCTCGTTGCTTTTCCCGATTTGAGCAACGGGGGGCAGCTTTCGCGGCGCTTATCGGTTCGACTATGAACCTGATCTTTCGACCCACCTCTCTGGATACGCTTAACTCAACAGCCATCCACCGGCTCGTCCGATGTACGCGTCACGGTCTTTCGCTGGACCGGGGACTTCGATATCCAGTGCACCTAGAAGTGTGCGCATGTTGGATGCAATGAGATCGGCGAGCGGCTTTTGCCCACCCCTACCAAGTCGGTCCAAATGTCCGGCAAGCTTGGCGGCAATCTCTGTGGCGTATCTTTTCGAAAGGCGCTGGCGCGCCGCGGCGCTCGAAATGCCAACAGTCTGGAGGAAGAGATCAAAGTCTTCTCCACTTATCTCGTCCAGGGTCGTGGCATCACCAATTCGGTAAGCGAGTTCATCTGTGAGTGTATCGTCGAGGCGCGTAGGGAGAATGTCGTAACGGGGTGAAGTACGGATCCTCACACCTGGCTCATGGAGAAGCGCGAAGTTCTTTGCGTGGGCATCCACATTGCCGACGAACAAGTCAAAAAGTGTCGCTTGAATGAAGAGTTCTCTTTCTACGGCGGGATCAACTGTTGCATCGAGTATTCGCCGGACCGCATCAACGTCGAAACGCCGGCCGGGAACTCCTCGGCGTTCGTATTTGAGCGCCGACGGCAGGCCAAGGGCCTGCGCGAAATCCTCCTGATGAATTCGCACGATGCGGCCGTCTCTGTCGCGAGCACGATCGAACCGCGTGACCAGAAGGACGTTGACGCCAGCGATTGGGAGGAGCGAGACATCAGCGGTCGAAAACCCTACCTCCTGAGAAAGTCGCATTACCTCATGTTCGAGAGTCCCGTCGTGGATATGGTCCTGGTCAGGAACTTTCAGGATATGCGTCGTCGGCGCGCCAGTACCTGGTATCGGCTCGGCCAGAGAGCCGTCCGGCAGGAGAGTAAGAGCGATTTTGCTCTGCATGCCTGCAAGAGGGGAGGGGTCATCCGTACCCGGAGGCAGCCGCCGTCGCTTGTGGAGCGAGTCAACGATCGCGATCAGTCGGTCGTCGTCGATGCGCTGGTAGTCTTTCTGATAATCGCCGGGCACCTTGGTCGGAGGTGAGCCAGAGGGTAGAACCGAGATGGCACCTGCGCAATCCTTGCCGAGATGAAACAACAAGCTCGCAATATCGTCACGAGCGATGCCCTCGCGAGCCATAATGTCGGAAAGCGCGCCATCCCGCTCTTGGAGCAGGTTGTCAAAGAAGGGACGGGTCACGGCCTCCTCGAACGGCTCTGGTGTCAAGGGCAGGGACAGCGACAAAGTTATGGCACCAGGTTGCGAGACATAAGATTCGCTATAGGCGAATGCCAGACCGCCGCGTTGATCTCGCACGAGAACTCCCACCGGGTCGGGGGATGTGTCAAGGCGGACATCGAGAGCTAGCACTTCCATTTACAGTGACCGGTCGCGCGCGATAAAGGAAATGCCGGCCGCTCGAGCGACCTGGAGAACTTTTGCAAATTCCAGCGTCGGCTTGCCGTTTTCGAGTTCAGAGATAAACCTGCGTCCCACGCCTGCCAGATCTGCGAATTCCTGCTGCGACTGTTTTCGGCGCTCTCGTAGGCGACGGACCATGCGTCCCAAATCTGCGATGCTGTCGATTTGAAAATCCGCTTGTACAAAAGTCTCTGGACTTGCTTTTGGCATAGCGACCGGGGAAGGCGCAGGCGGGAGAGCTGAAAAATCCGGCAATTGCTTGGGCAAGGACGCCTTTATCGAGGTGGAGATATCAGGAAGGTTTAGATCAATCTTCGGCAACCCTTCCGTCAGCTTGGCCGCCAGATCCGAATGCTGCATCAATCGCCTAGCAATGTCAGAGGCAGACTCGATCGACTTCATAAGATCAGAGTTTACAGTTAATGTCTTGCCGAGATCACGTAAAGTTTTCGCAGGCGCTTCGATCGAAGCCAGAGTCCGAGCCAGATCAATTGCCGGACTAGTTTGTTTGACCAACTTCTGGATGTCGACTAGCGAATCGAGCGGTTTCTTTGGCAATGTCATCATCCTTTGCTCCCGATCGGGAACATATCAATATTAGAGGATCGTTTCAAGCTCTCCTGCACCCTTACGGGAGCAGGGCAGGTGTGATGATCCTGTACAGGATCACCGGGACGACGCCCCCCCTACATTTAGGTCCGCTCGTTACCGTTCGGGAGCAGCGTGCGCCCAGATATTGAGGTGCCGTAACAGGTAACAGAGGAGGGTGTCTTAAAGACCCGACGCTTTGGTCAGATTCACACGGAACCGATCGCGTCGGCGTTGATATCGCCGGGTCATCTCTGCAGATGCATGACCAAGTTGTTTCTGGACGTACCGCTCATCAACTTCGGCGGACGAGGCCAAGCCAGCACGAAGGGAATGACCGGAGAACTTGAAGGCGCGCTCGATCTCGCTCAGATCGCCCCGGACGCCGGCGGCCATGGCCGTCCGTTTCACAAGCCGAGCGACCTCCTTGTCGTTCAGCCGCTCCGACCCAACAGCTTTCCCTTGCCCGGTCATGCGGCGAAAAAGGGGGCCATGAGCGAGCTTCGCGAACTTCATCCAGGTCTCAATAGCAGCGACGGGGCATGTGGCGTCGGAGGAACCTCGGCCGATTTCCACCTCCCGCCATCCGGTTTTACCGCGCAGGGTAATCAGCATGCCCTTGTCAAGGATCTGGATCCAACCGCGACCGTCTTCCGTCTGGTCCGCCTTGAGGTCGAGGCCAACGACTTCAGATCTGCGCAAGCCGCCGGCATAGCCGATCAGCAGCATGGCGCGGTCACGCATGCCGCGCAGGGTGCCGCGCTCGAGCGTCTCGATCATTGCGATAATGTCTTCCGCCATGACCGCTTCCTTCTGCACCGGGGGGCGGGCGTGGCTGTTGCGGATGCCGGCCATGACGGTGGCGATATGCCTATCCTTGCGATCAAGCGTCAGCCCGCGTTGAGCGTAGTTCCATGAAAGGGAGGAGAGGCGCCGCTCGATCGTCGATACGGAATTCGGCTTGGTGCCGCGCTCGGCCGTGCCGGAAGCGCAGGCGGTGATGTAGAGGCCGACAGTCTGCGGATGCGGCGGAAGGGGGGTAAGACCCGACCGACGGCACCAGGCCCCAAAATGCTTCCAGTCGGAGGCATAGGCTTTTCGCGTATTGGCGGAACTGGCCGCCTCCACGTAGCCCCGGGCACGATCGGCAAGAGTGGCGAGGTGAGCTGATGTCTGGTCCTCGCCGACAAGAGGGGGGAGGGGGCTTCCGTCCGACACCTCCGGCGTGGAAACATCACCGCCGGAGGCTGTGCTGAGAGACGGCGCTGAGGTCTCCTCGACGTGATTTTCGGTGTTCTGTGTCAGTTGACCGTTTTTCGGGGTCTGCCTCACTTTGTGTGGAGATCGGACAATTGGATGGGCATCATCCGCGCTCTGAGAAGCTCTGCACCCGCTCGGCCATACATAGCGCGCTTGATCGT
>Ga0126362_10000391_pt1 | contig 22114 bp, 13 predicted proteins | sample ANMtaG_FD_126269 | JGI IMG/M metagenome (GOLD analysis project Ga0126362, IMG submission 126269) | Continental margin sediment microbial communities from North Pacific Ocean - ANME2c_DSS_Sorted | ecosystem: Environmental > Aquatic > Marine > Continental margin > Sediment | place: Pacific Ocean... | reverse complement strand
GGGGCGCCGACCGCCGCGCCCATGGCCGCCCCGGCGGGCGGGCCCTGGGCCGGCGGCGCGAGGGCCCGGTGGAGGTTGCCGAAGACCGGATTGTCGGGCGGGGGCGCGATGCCGACGGGCGCCGCCACATAGGTCGGCACCGGCACGTAGGCCGGGGCCGGCAGCAGGTAGGCGGCGACCGGCGGCGGGGGCGGGGCGAGGTCCACGAAATAGGCGGGCGGCTGCGCCAGGAACACGACCGGCGGTGGGGGCGGCAGGGCGTAGACCGGGTCGGCGAGATAGACCACCGGCCGCTCGACGTAGATGATCTCGTCCGCGGGCGGGGGCGGCAGGTCGTAGACGATCTCGGTGAAGCGCGGCGGCGGCGCGAGGGCGGCCGAGAGGCTCGCGAGGCGGCGGCGCGCATCGAAGGCGTGCGGCCCGCGCGGGTAGCGCCGCAGATAGGACCAGTAGGCGTCCGGGCTGTCGGCGAGCCGGCTCTGGCGCCAGGTCAGCGCCTCGCGCCGCGCCGCCAGGATCGCCCGCACCCGCGCCGCCTGCGGATCGGTCGGATAGGCTCCGAGGAAGTCTTGGTAGCCCTGGACGGTGTCGCGCTCCAGGCAGAGGGCGAAGGCGTCCCGGGCGCCGATCTCGGCGAGCGGGCGCGCCTGCAGGGCGGCCTTTGGACGCTCCAGCGGCGGTGCGTCGGGCGCCCGCGCCAGGAACTCGAACGGCGCCGTGATGCGCGCGGAATCCCAGGGCACCAGCGCGCCCTGGGTGGTCTCCACCACCCGCAGGCGGACGCGATCGAACAGCTCGGCCGGGGCGAGGCCGCCGGCGCGGATCATCTCCGCCAGCGCCTTGACGTAGGCGCCGTAGCTGCCGGTCTCGTCGGGGCCGACCGTGCCCGGCGCGGCGTTGAAGGCGACGAGGCTGCCGGGTTCCGCTTCCATCAGGGCGAGGCCCCCGGCGAGCGGCTCGCCCTGGCGCGCGAAGGGGTTGCGCCGCCCGGCATCGAGCACGAGGAAGCGTGCCTTCAGCGGCAGGGCCGCGAGGCGCTTGGCGTAGTCCGAGACGCGCAGCGCCGTCAGCGCCACGTCGGAGGCGGCGTTGATGCGCGCGTCCACCGGCGCGAAATAGGTCTCGCCCTCGACCTGGAGCCCATAGCCCGACAGATAGACGAAGGTGACCGCCTCGGGGCCTGCGGCCTCCGCCTTCTCGACGAAGTCCCGGAATGCCTGGCGCAGCCCGGTCTCGTCGAGGTCGCGCGCGCCCATCACGTCGAAGCCGGCCGCCTGCAGCGTCTGCGCGACGAGGCCGGCATCGTTGGCGGCGGTCGCGAGGGCTTGCGCGGGATAGGCCGCGTTGCCGATGACGAGGGCGAGCCGCTTCTCCAGGGCCTGCGCCGCGCCCGCGCCCAACAGGCAGGGGAGCGCGACGAGAAAGGCCGCGACGAGGGGGCGGAAGAGGGCTATCGAGCGCATCGGCGTCTCCGTCCGGGGCGTCCCTGCGGGACTTGCCTGGCGGGACCGGATGTCAGGCCGGTAGCGGTGAATCGCGGCTGAACGGTGGATCCAGGGCTGTCACGAATGCGCGATAGGCGCGGGGCTGGGCGCGCGTGAGCCGGTTCAGCTTCATCCATGCGGCGGATCTGCATCTCGGCAGCCCGCTGAGCGGATTGTCCGCGCGCGATCCCGAGATCGCCCTCCGCCTCGCCTCGGCGGGGCGCCGCGCCTTCGAGGATCTGGTCAGCCTCGCCATCGCCAGGGCCGTCGCCTTCGTCATCGTGGCGGGCGACGTCTATGACGGCGACTGGGCTGACAACACCATCGGCCTGTTCTTCGCGCGGCAGGTGGCCCGGCTCGACCGGGCGGGCATCCCGGTCGTCCTCGTGCGCGGCAACCACGACGCCGAGAGCGTGATCACGCGCGCGGTCATCCTGCCGGACTCGGTCCACACCTTCCCCTCGATCCGCGCCGACACCCATCGCCTTGAGGCGCTGAAGGTGGCGCTGCACGGGCGCAGCTTCCCGAACCGGGCGGTGCCCGAGAACCTCGCCCTCACCTATCCGGCCCCGGTGCCGGGCTGGTTCAACATCGGCGTGCTGCACACCTCCTGCACCGGCAACGCGGCGCACGAGACCTACGCGCCCTGCACCGTCGCCGACCTCGCCGGCCGCGGCTACGCCTATTGGGCGCTCGGCCATATCCATGAATATGCCGAGCTCGCCCGCGACCCCTGGATCGTCTTCCCCGGCAACCTCCAGGGGCGCAGCGTGCGCGAGTGCGGGCCGAAGGGCGCCGTGCTCGTCTCCGTGGCGGACGGGCAGGTCACGGGCGTCGAGCGCGTCGTCGTCGACCACGCCCGCTTCCACCGGATCGCGGTCGATCTGGCCGCAGCCGGCTCGGAGCGCGAGGCGGTCGAGGCCGTCGCCGCCGCCCTGCGCCCGCTGGCGCCCGAGGGCGGGGGGCGGCTCGCGGCGGTGCGCGTCCACCTGACCGGCGAGACGGCGCTTCACGACCGCCTCGCCGCCGACCGCGAGGGGCTCGCCGCAGAGATCCAGGCCGCCGCCCACCGCATCCACGAGGATATCTGGCTGGAGCGTCTGCGTATCGAGACCGTGCGCCCGCGCGTGGCGCTTCCCGAGACGGCGGGCCTCGCCGCCGCCATCGATCCCGCGACGCTGCTCGCCGGGATCGACCGCGACCCGGACTTCCGGGCCCGCGCCGAGGCGGCTCTCGCCGAGATCGCCGCGCGCCTGCCGGCCGGGCTCGACGCGGATGAGGGCGACCTCGCCGCGGATCTCGACGCGCTCTGCGCCGAGGCCGAGGCCCTGGTGCTCGGCCGGCTCTCCGGCCGCAGCTGCTGAGGACGGGTCCCCTTGCGTCTCCTCAGCCTCGACCTCGAACGCTACGGGCCGTTCACCGACCGCCGCATCGCCTTCCGGCCGGATGCGCGGCTCCACGTGGTGCTCGGCGCCAACGAGGCCGGCAAGACCAGCGCGCTCGCCGCGGTGACCGACCTGCTGTTCGGCTTCGGCGAGCGAAGCCGCTTCGCCTTCGTCCATGACCTGTCGCAATTGCGCGTCGCTGCGGAGGTCGTCGCCAGCGATGGTCGCCGCTTGATTTTCCGCCGCCGCAAGAAGCGGAAGCAGGCATTGGTCACTCTCGATGAAGCGCCCTTGCCCGACGATGCGCTCGCCCCCTTCCTCGGTGGGCTGACGCGGGAGGTGTTCTGCCGGGCCTTCGGTCTCGATTCCGCGGCTCTGCGCGGGGGCGCCGAGGAGATGCTGGATGCCGAGGGCGAGGTCGGCGCCAGCCTGTTCGCCGCGGCCTCGGGCCTGCGCGGCTACCGCGCGCTCCAGGCGGGGCTGGAGGCGGAGGCCGCCGGCATCTTCGCCCCCCGCGCCGCCAAGGACCGCACCTTCTACCAGGCGCTCGGCCGGTTCGAGGAGGCGCGCCGGGCGATCCGCCAGGGCGAGCTGAGATCCGGCGACTGGCGCGACCTCAATGCCGAGATCGAGGAGGCCGGCCGCCGCCTCGACGCGATCCGCGACGAGCGCGCCCGCCTCGGTGCCGAGCGCGCGCGCCTGACCCGGCTCAAGCGGGTCGGGCCGCCGATCCAGGCGATCGACGCGCTGGCCGCGCAACTCGCGGCCGCGCCCGGGGCGGAGGGCCCCGAGCCGGCCGATGCCTGGATCGCGGCGCTCGGCGCCCGCATCGCCGCGGAGAGCGCGGCGCGGGAGGCGGCCGAGCGCGCCGCCGCGCTCCACGTCCGCAGCGAGGCGGACCTTGCCGCCCTCCCCCTCGACGCGCGCCTGCTCGCCCAGGGCGATGCGGTTCTCGAGGCCTTCCGGGGCGTGGCCCGCCACGACAAGGACGCCCAGGACCTGCCGCGGGTGCGCGCCGAGGCCGAGGGCTTCGCGCAGGAGCTCGAACGGCTCGCCACGCGGATCGGCCTCGCCGGAGCCGGGGAGATCCGCGCCCGCCAGCCCTCCGATGCGGCGCAGACCCGGATCGAGGGCCTGATCCGCACCGGCCGGGCGCTGGCCGCCGAGATCGAGCGTCTGGAGCGTGCCGGCGAGGCCCGCCGGGCCGAGGCGGCCGAGACCGAGGACGGAGGAACGGCCCCGGCCATCGATCCTGCCCCTCTGCGGGCGGATGTGCGCAGTCTCGGCGGCCTGAGGGCCGAGATCGCCGCCGCGGAGGAGCTGGACCGGGCCATCCGCCGGGAGGCCGGGCTCCTCTGGCTTCAGGCCGGCCGGCTCAACCCGCCGGTACCCGATCTCGCGGCATTGGCGGAGACCGCCCTCCCCTCGGCCGAGTCCGTCGGACGGCACGCCCGCGCCCGCGAGGTTCTGGAGCGTCTCCGCGACCGGGCGGCCGACCGCTGCGAGGCCGCCGACCGCGCGGTCGCGGAGACAGGCCGGCTCCTCCAGCGCAGCGAGGCCGGCCGCCCCTTGCCGACGCCGGCCGATCTCATCCGCCTGCGGGCCGAGCGCGACGGGCTGTTCGAGGCCGCCCGCGGCGCGGATCCCGAGGGTCCTGCCCGCTACCGCGAGGCACTCGCCCTGGCCGATGCCGCCGCCGACGATCTCGTGCGCGATGCCGGCCGTGCCGCCGAGCAGGCCGCCGCTCGCGCCCGGCTGGAGGCGGAGCGTGCTGATCTCGCCGCGGCGCAGGAGGCCCTCGCCGCCGCCCGCGGCGCCCTCGCCGAGGCCGAGGCCGAATGGCAGGCGCTCTGGGCCGGCACCGGAATCGCCCCGGCCGCTCCGGCCGAGATGGTGGCGTGGCTCTCCGAGATCGGCGGCCTGCTCGATGCCCTTCAGGGCGTCGAGACGCAGAGCCTTGAGCGCGATCACCTCGTCGCGCGCCTCGCCGCCGCCCGTGTGCCCCTCGCGGAACTCGCGCGCCGCGCCGGCCTCGACCCCCTGCCCGACCTCGCGATCGGCGTCCTCCTCGCCCGCGTGGACGAGCGCGTCGCGGCGCTGGCGGAGAGCTGGGAGAGCGCCCGCGAGGCCCAGGCCCGGGCCCGGGCCGCCGCGGAGGAGACGCGGCGGATCGCGGCCGAGCTGGAGCGCGCGCGCGCCCGCGCGGCGGCGTGGCGCGCCGAATGGGACGAGGCCCTGCCCGCGATCGGCCTCTCCGGCCGCGCCGGGCCGGACGAGGCCGAGGCCGCGCTCACCGCTTGGCGCGCGGTTCCGCCCGTCCTCGCCGATCGCGAACGGCAGCAGCGCCGGATCGACGGCCTGCAGCGGGACATGGAGGCTTACCGCGCCCTCGCCGACGCGCTGATCGCGGACCTCGCGCCCGACCTCTCCGGCCTGCCGGTGACGGCGGCTGTGAAGGCCGTGCACGAGCGCCTGCGCGAGGCCCTGGAGGGCCGGGCCCGCCGCGACGAGGTTGCCCGGCGCCGGGACGAGGCCCTGCTTGCCCGCGACGCCGCCGCGGCGGCGCTCGGCGCGGCGGGCGCGGCGCTTGCCGCCCATCTCGGCGACCATCCCGAGGCCGGCGAGCCCGCCCTGCTCCACGCCCGCCTGACGGAGCGCCGCGCCTTGCGCGCCGAATTGGAGGCGCGCCGGACGGAGCTGGCGCGGCTCGCCGACGGCGTGGCCGAAGCCGACCTGCGCCGCGAGCTCGCGGAGACCGATCCCGACGCGATCGAGGCCGCGCTCGTCGCCCTCGCCCAGGCGGAGGAGGATCTCGACCGGCGCGGCCAGACCGCCTTCGCCGACCGCGACCGCGGCGAGCGCCGCCGCGCGGAACTGGAGGGCGGGGTCGGCGCCGAGGTGGCGCTCGCCCAGCGCAAGGCGGCGGAGGCCGAGCTCCAGGCCGAATCGCGCCGCTGGGCGGTGCTGAAGCTCGCCGGGCTGCTGCTCGGGAGCGCCATCGCCCGCCAGCGCGCCGGCCAGCAGGACCCTCTGCTGACCCGGGCGGGCGCCCTGTTCGCGGCGCTGACCGGCGGCGCCTTCGAGGGGCTGAGCCAGGATTACGACACCGGCGACACGCCGCGCCTCGCCGGGCGCCGCGCCGGCGGCGGCCTCGTGCCGATCGAGGGCCTGAGCGAGGGCACCCGCGACCAGCTCTACCTCGCGCTCCGCCTCGCCTATCTGGAAGACTATGCCGGCCGCTCCGAGTCCGCGCCCTTCCTCGGCGACGACCTGTTCCTCACCTTCGACGACCGGCGCACCGGGCACGGGCTGGAGGCGCTGGCGGCGATCGGCGGCAGCGTGCAGCCGATCCTGTTCACCCATCACCGCCACGTGGCCGACCTGGCTGAGGCCAAGCTCGGCACAGCCGTGGACGTGGTGGCGTTGTAGGGACCGTTACGCCTCCAGATAGCGCGCCCGGAGATGCCGCAGGAACGCCTCCGGCCCGAGGGGCGCCCCGGTCGCCTCCGCGATGATCGTGCCGGTCTCGGCGAGGCTGCCCCGCGCGTGGATGGTCCGGCGCAGCCAGCCGCGCAAGGGGCCGAAATCGCCCTGCGCGAGGCCCGCCATCAGATCCGGCACCGCGCCGCGCGCCGCCGCGAAGAGCTGCGCCGCGGTGAGCGCGCCCAGCGTGTAGGTCGGGAAATAGCCCCAGGCCCCGCCCGGCCAGTGGATGTCCTGCAGGCAGCCGAGCCGGTCGTTCGGCGGCGTGACGCCGAGCAGCTTGTGCAGGCCCTCGTTGAAGGCGCCCGGCAGGTCGGCCACCGCGAGGTCGCCCGCGATCATCGCCGTCTCCAGATCGTAGCGGAGCAGGATATGGGCCGGATAGGTCGCCTCGTCGGCATCGACCCGGATCAGGCCGGGCGCCACCCGCGTGCCGAGGCGGTGCAGGTTCTCGGCTTCCCATTCCGGCCCGGACCGGCCGAGGCTGTCGCGCAGGAGCGGCGCGAGGTAGCGGAAGAATTCGGCCGAGCGGCAGGCCTGCATCTCCACGATGAGCGACTGGCTCTCGTGCAGCGTCATGCCCCGCGCCTGACCCGCGGGCTGGGTCCGCCAAGCGGCGGGCCGGCCCTGCTCGTAGAGGGCGTGGCCGGTCTCGTGCAGCACGCCCATCAGGGCGCGCATCACATCCGACTCGTCGTAGCGGGTGGTGATGCGGACGTCGTCCGTGGCGCCGCCGCAGAACGGGTGCAGGCTCACGTCGAGCCGTCCGCGCGTGAAATCGAAGCCGGCGGCCGTCATCAGCGCGAGCCCGATTCCGCGCTGCGCCTCCACCGGGAACGGGCCCGCGAGCGGCAGCGGTGCCGGCTCCTGGGCCTGCCGCTCGGCGATCGCGGCGACGAGGCCCGGCAACTCGGCCCGCAGCACGGCGAAGATCGGGTCGATCACGGCCCGGCGCATGCCGGGATCGTAGCCGTCGAGGAGCGCGTCGTAGGGCGAGAGGCCGAGTGCGGCGCCCTTGGCCTGCCCGATCTCGCGCTGCAGCCGCAGCACCTCGGCGAGGTCCGGGGCGAGGCGGGCGAAATCGGAGTCCGCGCGCGCCGTGCGCCAGGTCATCTCCGCCTTCGAGACGGCACGCGAACTCGCCTCCACCAAGTCGCCCGGCACGGAGGCCGCGTGGCGGTGGCTGCGCGCCATCTCGGCGAGGTTGGCGCGCTGGCCCGGATCGAGCGCCTCGTCGCGTGCCGCCGCGAGCCGGTCCGCCATCTCCGGGCCGGTCAGGATCTCGTGCGCGAGGCCGCGCAACACGGCGAGCTGGTCGGCCCGCCCCTCCGCCGCCCCGTCCGGCATCAGGGTCTGGGAATCCCATCCGAGGATGCCCGAGGCGCCCTCCAGCGCGGCGAGGCGGGCGAAGGTGCGTTCGAGGCTCGGATAGGCGCGCATCGGATCTCCTGAACGGGTCGGGATCCCGCTTAGAGCCGTTTCCGATCGCGTGGCAATCGGGAACGGCGCGACGCGCCTGTCCGGGCGCGCGCCGTGAGCCGAGCCGCGGCGCCGGGACCGTTGCGCCGAAGGTCGCCATCTGTCCTGTGGCCAGTGCACGCGCAGGAGAGATGGTGCATAGACACCGATCACGGGCGAGATTACACGTAGAATTGTGCAGGAACGTCCAACAAACCCCGGTCATCGGCTGATGAACAAGATCGAGCCCGGCTTCGGCATCAACCGCCGCTACCTTCACGACGAGGTCGCCGACCGGATGCGCGCGCTGATCCAGTCCGGCGAGATGGCGCCGTGCACCCGGATCAACGAGGGCGAACTGACCGAGCGCTTCGGGATCTCGCGCACGCCCCTGCGCGAGGCGATCAAGATCCTGGCGACCGAGGGGCTGCTCGAATTGCTGCCGAACCGCGGGGCGCGGGTCGCCAGCATCTCGCCCCGCGAGATCGAGGAGATGATGGAGGTGATCGCGGGCCTGGAGGCCACGGCCGCCGACCTCGCCTGCCTCCACATCACCGAGGGCGAGATCGCCGCCATCGAGGCGGACCATGCCGAGATGGTGACGGCCTGGAAGATGGGTGACGCGTCGGCCTATTACCCGCTCAACCGCCGCATCCACGAGGCGGTGATGACGGCGAGCCGCAACACGATCCTGGCGAGCCTCTATCTCAGCCTGTCCGGCCGCATCCACCGCTCGCGCTACTCCGCGCACCAGACGCCGGAGCAGTGGACCCGCGCGGTGGAGGAGCACGAGGAGATGCTCCGCCTGCTGCGCGCCCGCGAAGGGGCCGGTCTCTCAGCGCTGATGCGCGCGCATATCCGCAGCAAGAAGGCCGTCATCGCGGCGAGCTTCGCCGACGTGGCCGATCCCGCGGCGGCCTGAGGCCGTCCCGTCAGCGGCCCATCCAGTCCGGCGGCCGCTTGGCGAGGAAGGCCTCCATGCCCTCGCGAAAATCCCGGCTCATGTAGCACATCAGGATCAGGTCCTCGCCGCGCTCGGGCGCCTCCCCCTCGGCGAGGCGCCGCAGGCCCTCCTTGGTGGCCTGGAGCGTGAGCGGCGCGTGGCCCGCCAGCAGCGCCGCCAGCGCATCGGCGCGCGCGCCGAGCGCGGCCGCATCCTCCACCACCTCGCCGACAAGGCCGATGGCGAGGGCCTCCTCCGCTCCGAGGAGGCGGGCGGTGAAGATCATGTCCTTGACCCGGGCCGGGCCGACGAGGTTCGAGAGCCGCTTGAGGTTGGCCATCGACAGGCAATTGCCGAGCGTCCGCGCGATCGGGAAGCCGAAGCGCGCGTCGCGCGTGGCGACGCGCAGGTCGCAGGCGGAGGCGATCGCCGCACCGCCCCCGGTGCAGGCGCCCGCGATGGCGGCGATGGTCGGCACCCGCAGGCGCTCCAGGCTGCCGAGCACCCGGTCCATGAAGCGCTCGTAGCCGAGCGCGTCCTCGGCCGTCGCGAAGCTGCGGAACTGGGCGATGTCCGTGCCGGCCGCGAAGGCCTTGTCGCCCGCCCCCGTGAGGACGACCACCTTGACCGCCGGATCCCCGGCGATGCGGCCGCAGATCTCGACCAGCCCCTCGTACATGGCGAAGGTCAGGGCGTTGCGCGCCTGCGGGCGGTTGAGGACGATCCGGGCGATGCCGGCCTCGTCGGTGGTGAACAGCAGCTCTTGCTCGGCCATCGCAGGCTCTCCGGCATTTCCCCGAAGTCCCGTCTGGGCCAGGACGGCCCCCCCGATCAAGCGCCCCGACACGCGAACGGGGACCCGAAGGCCCCCGCCGCGATCCGTGATCGACGACCTGCGCTCAGGCGGTCTGGGCTCAGGCGGTCGCGGGCTTCAGACCCGGCACGGGCTGCTCGGTGCCGGCCGGCGCCAGCACCTTGCCGCGCGGGCCGACCCAGGCGCCGACCCATTTGCGCTGCCACAGGGCGAGGCAGGCGAGCACGACGAGGGTGAAGGCCGCGTAGGCCACGAAGCCCGGGGCGAAGCCGCCGGCATATTGCTTCGAGAGGCCCATCACGTTCGGCAGGATCGCGCCGCCGAGCGCGCCGATCTCGCCGATCATCGAGCCGGCGACGGCGGTGTTGTTGGGCCAGCGCAGCGGCACGAGCTGGAAGAGTGCGCCGTTGCCGGCGCCGAGCGCCGCGAAGCAGAGCATGAACAGGACCGTGGTGACGGCGAGCGAGGGGGCGGCCGTGAGCGCCAGGAACGAGCCGATCGCCGCCATCAGCACCACCGTGAGGACCAGGATGCCGCCCATGCGGTCGGCGAAGTAGCCGCCGACGATGCGGATGCCCGAGCCCATCAGCGCCGCGAGCATGGTCAGGCGCCCGGCTTCGACCTTGGTCACGCCGAACTGCTCGTAGAAGAAGGTCGGCAGGAAGTTCGACAGGCCGATGAAGCCGCCGAAGGTGATGATGTAGATCAGCGAGAAGGCCCAGCCATCCTTGGTGAACAGGCAGGAGACGTGCTCCTTGAAGGTCTGTTCGTGGTGGTCCGGCGGCTCCTTCGCGAGGACGATCATCACCGCGATCGGGATCAGCATCACGGCGCCCGCGAAGCCGTAGACCGTCTGCCAGCCATAGGCCTGGGCCAGCGGCGGCGCGAACAGCACGGCGAGCACGGTGCCCGAGTTGCCGGCCCCCGCGATGCCCATGGCGAGGCCCTTGTGCTCCGGCGGGAACCAGCCCGAACCGAGCGACAGCGCGACCCCGAAGGAGGCGCCGGCGATCCCGAGCAGGACGCCCATGGCCAGCACATCGTTGTAGCTCGACACGAAGTGATAGCCGTAGATCATCGCCAGGACGATGACGCCCATCTCGGTGAGCGCGGCGTTCTTCCGGCCGATATACTGGGCCAGCACGCCGAGCGGGAAGCGCATGATCGCGCCCGCCAGGATCGGCAGCGAGATCATGAAGCCGGTCTGGGCCGGCGTCAGCTTGTAGGTCTCGGTGATGAACGGGCCCATCGCACCGTTCAGCACCCAGATCGCGAAGCAGAAATCGAAATAGAGGAACGCGGCGAACAGCGTCGGGGGATGTCCCGACTTCATCACAGTCTTGAAGCTGGCCATAGATCGGGTGCTCTGCGAGTTCGAAGCGCGCCGCACGAGGGCTGGCACGCGTGCCGTCAGGGCCGGACCCACACCGTCCGCTTGTCGGGGCGCCGTTGCCCCGGAGCGCCGCTCATGCGCGGCTGCGCCGAGGGCATTGCAGCAAGCGTGCCAAGTCGGGATCGGGCGGCTTCGAAGGCTCGCACGCAGCGGCGGACAGGGCCGGCGGGCCGCGAGGATGCGCTCGCGCGCTGCTTGCCGCGCCGTATGCTGCCTCGGCTCAGGGCAGTGGCGCGAATCTAGGCAGCACCGGACCGGCCTGTTGCGCGAAATCGACGGCGGCGCACGCAAAACGGCCGCACAGTCCGTGCAGGTTACGGGTAAGTCTTGATTTTGCTAGGAGATCCCGGAACGACCTTGGCCGTGCGGGGGCATCCGGCCAGGGTTGCCCCAAGGTTCGCCGATGCGGGCCCGACCTTCCTTCAGGGACGTCTCTCACGCCATGTCCGATCCGCTTTCCGGCCTCACCCGCCGCCGCCTGCTCGCCGGATCGGCCGCGGGCCTCATCATCGCCGGTCCGCTGCCCGCCCTCGCCCAGCGCGTCGGCGGCTACGACGACGACCTGCTCTACCAGGACCAGAACGGCGCCCTCTACCGCCGCCGCAACGGCCGCTACGAGCCCTATTCGGGCCGCGTCGATCACGGCCGGCCGGCCTTCGGCGATGACGAGCCGGCGCCGCAGGCGGGCCGCGCCCCCGCCCCTGCTTCCGACCCGGATCTCGAGCAGCCGCAGACGCCGAACCAGACCGCCCGCAACGTTGTCAACCGGCCGATCGACAACGGGCCGATCGACTATGCCCGCGCCTATGCCGCGATCACCGACGATCCCTTTCCGATCTCGGCCTTCAACTACAAGAAGATGAACCCGGCCTTCCTGCGCCAGGAGGTGGCCTATAGCGGCCCGCATGAGCCGGGCACCATCGTGGTCGATCCGCGCGCGCACCAGCTCCTGCTGATCCAGAGCGGCGGCCGTGCCCGCCGCTACGGCGTCGGCGTCGGAAAGCAGGGCTTCTCGTGGTCCGGCACCGCCACGATCAACTCGAAGCAGGCTTGGCCGGACTGGTATCCGCCCAAGGAGATGATCGCGCGCCGGCCCGACCTCGCCTCGCAGATCGACAAGCTCCAGAGCGGGCTCGGCGTCGCGGGCGGCACGCGCAACCCGCTCGGGGCGCGCGCCATGTATCTGTGGCAGAACAACAAGGACACGCTCTTCCGCATCCACGGCACCCTGGAGCCCTACACGATCGGCCAGTCGGTCTCGTCGGGCTGCATCCGGATGATCAATCAGGACGCGATCGATCTCTACGACCGCGTCCAGGTCGGCGCCAAGGTCGTCGTCCTGAACTGAGGCTCGGGCGGTCCTTCATGATCCTCGGATCACGAAAGACCGCTCGCTCCGATCGAGTCGGCCGCCCGGTCTGCCACGGACCCGGCAACGACATCCGCTCAGCGGCCGTCGCGCTCCATGCGGCGGCGCTCGCCGCGGATGCGCCGGATGGTGCCGGTGGCCGAGCGGTAGACCACGGTCTCCGTCTCGATCGTGTTCGGCCGGAAGCGCACCCCGCGCAGCAGGGGGCCGTCGGTGACGCCGGTCGCGGCCACGATCACGTCGCCCCTGGCCAGGTCCATCAGCTCGTATTTCCGCGACGGCTCGGTGATGCCCATCGCTTCCGCGCGGCGGCGCTTCTCGGCCGAATCGAGGATCAGCCGGCCCTGCATCTGGCCGCCGGTGCAGCGCAGGGCGCCGGCCGCGATCACGCCCTCCGGCGCGGCGCCCGTGCCGAGATAGATGTCGATGCCCGTCTCGTCCGGGCTCGTCGTGTGGATGATGCCGGCGATGTCGCCGTCCGAAATCAGGCGCACGCCCGCCCCCGTCGCCCGGATCGCCGCGACCAGGTCGGCGTGGCGGGGCCGGTCGAGCACCAGGGCGGTGATCTGGGAGGGCCGCACGCCCTTGGCGCGGGCGAGCGCCGCGATGTTCTCGTGGGCCGGCGCATCGAGATCGATCACGCCGGGCGGGTAGCCCGGACCGATCGCGATCTTCTGCATGTAGACATCCGGGGCGGCCAGCAGCGAGCCGCGCTCGGCGAGCGCCATCACCGCGATGGCGCCCGGCATGTCCTTGGCGCAGAGGGTGGTGCCTTCGAGCGGATCCACCGCGACATCGACGGCGAGGCCGCCGCGCCCGATCTTCTCGCCGATATAGAGCATCGGCGCCTGATCGCGCTCGCCCTCGCCGATCACCACGGTGCCGTCCACCGGCAGGGTGTTCAGCTCCTCGCGCATCGCGTCGACGGCGGCCTGATCCGCCTGCTTCTCGTTGCCCTGCCCGCGCAGGCCGGCGGCGGCGATCGCCGCCCGCTCGGTCACGCGCGCGAGCTCGAGGCCGAGGATGCGCATCGCGACACCCCGCGACCCCTCGGTCACCGCATCAGCCATCGTTTCCTCGCCCTCGTCCTGGCCCGAATGTTTCCGGTGCCAACCGTTGAGATCCGGTAGGGGCGCCCGATGACCGCGCGTGCCGGACAGGTGGACTCCACCAACCCCTGCGTGTAGGGGCGGTTTCCCGCCCCCGCAATCCGGGGCGTTCCGCCTATTCGCGCTCGATGCGGATCAGCTGGGGCGATTCCGCGAGGAGGCCGTCCGCGGCGATGGCGTCGAGGGCGGCACGGATGGCCCCCTCGGTGGCCGCGTAGGTGATCAGGACCAGCGGCACCGGCCGGCCCGAGCGGCCGCGCGGATCGTCCACCGCGGCGCTCTCGTCGCGGCGCTGCAGGATGCTCTCCAGGGAGATCGCGCGCTCGGCCATGCGCGTCGCCACGCCCGCGGCGACGCCGGGACGGTCGTGCACGGTGAGGCGGATGTAGTAGCCGCCCTCGTGCCGTTGCATCTCGACGCGGGACGAGGGCCGCAGGGTCGCGCTCGGGCGTCCGAAGGCCGGGCGCACGAGGCCTGACGCCACATCGGCGATGTCGGCGACCACGGCCGAGGCGGTGGCCTCGCCGCCCGCGCCGGGGCCGATCAGGGTCAGTTCGCCCACCGCGTCCGCATCGATGGTGACGGCATTCGTCACGCCCATCACCTGGGCGATGGCCGAGGATTTCGGTACCATGGTGGGGTGCACGCGCTGCTCGATGCCGGCCTCCGTCGCCTGCGCGACGCCGAGCAGCTTGATCCGGTAGCCGAGCTCGTCCGCCATGCGCAGATCGAGGGGCTGAACCCGCGAGATGCCCTCGACCGAGACGCCCTCGGCGTCCACCGTCGTGCCGAAGGCGAGGCTCGTGAGGATGGCGAGCTTGTGGGCGGTGTCGAAGCCCTCGACATCGAAGGTCGGGTCGGCCTCGGCGTAGCCGAGCGCCTGCGCGTCCTTGAGGCAGGCCTCGAAGGTCAGGCCCTCGCGCTCCATGCGCGAGAGGATGTAGTTGCAGGTGCCGTTGAGGATCCCGTAGACGCGGGCCACCGCGTTGCCGGGCAGGCCCTCGCGCAGCGCCTTCACCACCGGGATGCCGCCCGCCACCGAGGCCTCGAAGGCCAGCGCCACGCCCGCGCCCTCGGCCGCCCGGGCGAGCGCCGCGCCGTGATGGGCGAGCAGCGCCTTGTTGGCGGTGACGACCTGCTTGCCGGCGGCAAGCGCCGCCTCGACGGTCTCCTTCGCCTTGCCCTCGGCCCCGCCGATCAGCTCGACCACGCAATCGACCTCGCCCGAGCGGGCCATCTCCGCCGCGTCGTCGAACCAGCGCACGCCCGCGAGGTCGAGGCCGCGGTCGCGGTTGCGGTCGCGCGCGGCGACGGCGGTGACGCGGATCTCGCGGCCGGTGGCGGCGGTGAGCGCGTCGGCGCGGCGCGCGATCATGCGGATGACGGCGGCACCCACGGTGCCGAGCCCGGCGACGCCGAGGCGGAGGCTGTGTGTCATGGTTCTGAATCCGGGCCCGCGACGGGCGCGGCACTCATGCAACGATTTGCCCGGACCCGCAAGGAATCCGCCGGATGCGCCGCCGCTCAGGCCGGGCGGCGGCGGACGCGGATCGCGATGACGATCAGCGCATAGAGCACGCAGGCGTTGAGCAGATGCCAGAGCCAATGCGTGCCGGCGGGAAACGCCGCGCAGACCGCCCGATCGAGGGTGCGGGCGGCGAGCGAGGTCAGGAACAGGCCGGCGACCGCGAGGAGGCGCTGCCCGGCCTCGTGCCGGGCCTCGCTGCGGGGCCGGCCCGCGAGCAGCGCCGCCGCGACGCCGATGAGCGCCAGGATTGCCGGCAGGTAGTCGATCGAGCCGTTGCTCGCCTCGGCGAGCGGGTGGCCGGCCAGTGCCTCGAGGGCCGGCGTCAGGGCGAAGGAGGCTGCGAGGAAGGCCAGCGTCGCGCCGGTCGCCCGCGCGGCGCCGAGCCCGAGCAAGCGCCGCATGGCGAGCCAGAAATAGCCATTGATGAACAGCGCGATCGGGATCACGTCGGCGAGCATCGCCCAGCGCAGGGCGAGGGTATGGAACAGGAAGGAGCCGATCCCCACGATGCCCGTGAGGACGGCGAGCGCCAGGCAGGGCCGGTCGGCCGGCGCCGCTGCCGCCCGCCGCGCGGCCAGGAGCGCGGCGACCAGGAAGGCCCCGTTCGTCGCCGCGTTCAGCGGCTCGGCCCAGAGATCGGGTCCGGTGCGCTCGCAATAGCTGCGGATGGGCTCGAACCAATCGGGTGACATCGCCGCCCCTCCCTCTCCCGCGCCTTGTCAGCGCGACGCGAAGATTCGATGACGGGCGCCGGCTTGCGGGAAGCGACGCGATGCGGATCACCACCTGGAACGTCAACTCGATCAAGCAGCGGATCGGGCATCTCCTCGCCTTCCTGGAGGAGGCGAGGCCCGACGTGGTCTGCCTGCAGGAGCTCAAATGCCAGGACGCCGCGTTCCCGCGCGACGAGGTCGAGGCGGCCGGCTACACGGTCGAGACGCTCGGCCAGAAAGCCTATAACGGCGTGGCGCTGCTCGTCCGCAAGCCGCTCGCCCTGACCGAGATCCGGCGCGGCCTGCCGGGCGATCCGGACGACGTCCAGGCCCGCTACATCGAGGGCGTGGTCGCGGGCGAGGAAACCGCACCGGTGCGCGTCGCCTCGATCTACCTGCCGAACGGCAATCCCGTCGCCAGCGAGAAATATCCCTACAAGCTCGCCTTCCTGGAGCGCCTGCGCCGCCATGCCGGTGGGCTGATGCGGGACGAGACCGCCCTGGTGCTGGCGGGCGACTACAACGTGATCCCGGACGCGGTGGATGCGGCCGATCCGGAGGCCTGGCGCGGCGACGCGCTGTTCCTGCCGCCGTCGCGGGCGGCCTTCCGGGCGCTGCTCGCGGAAGGCCTGACCGACGCCCTGCGCGCCTGCGACCCGCGCGAGGGGGTCTACACCTTCTGGGACTATCAGGCCGGCTGCTGGCAGCGGAATTTCGGCATCCGCATCGACCACCTCCTGCTCTCGCCCCAGGCCGCCGACCGCCTGGTCTCGGCCTCGGTGCAGAAGCATCTGCGCGGCCTCGAGAAGCCGTCGGACCATGTGCCGGTGACGGTCGAGCTCCTGGACGCGTAGGGCGCCCTCCCGGCGCAGCGTGCGGGCGCCGCGGTCTGCGTCACTGCGGGCGCAGCAGGTGGTCCCTGTCGCGCAGCGCCGGGAACAGCCGGCCCCAGGCCACTGCGATCAGCATCGTCATCACGCCGCCCGCCACCACGGCGGGCACCGCCCCGATCGCGGCGGCGAGCAGGCCCGATTCGAACTCGCCGAGCTCGTTCGAGGCGCCGATGAAGACCGTGTTCACCGCCGCGACGCGGCCGCGCATGGCGTCCGGCGTCTCGCCCTGGACGAAGGTCTGGCGGACATAGACGCTGACCATGTCGGCAGCCCCGGTGACCAACAGGCAGAGCATCGAGAGCGGCAGCGAGGTCGACAGGCCGAAGACCACGATCGCGAGCCCGAACACCGCGACCGCCCGCAGCATCCGCACGCCCGCGTGGCGCCGCAGCGGCCGGTAGGCGAGCAGAACCGCCATGGCGACGGCGCCGGCCGCCGGCATGCTGCGCAGGGCTCCGAGGCCGAGGGGGCCGACATGCAGCACCTCCGCCGCGAAGACCGGCAGGAGGGCGGTGGCGCCGCCGAACAGGACCGCGAACAGATCGAGGCTGATCGCGCCGAGCACCACGGGCTGCGACCGGATGTAGTGGAGGCCGGCCGAGAGCGTGGCCCAGCTCACGCGCGGCCGCTCGCTCACCGGCGCGGGCCGGAACCGCACGGCGCCGACGCAGAGGCAGGCGAGCGCGAAGCTTGCTCCCGCGCCGCCGAACACCACCGCCGGACCCGCCGCATAGAGCAGGCCGCCGAGTGCCGGCCCCATCACGGAGGAACTCTGCCAGAGGGACGAGTTCCAGGCGATGGCGGCGCCGAACAGGTCGCGGGAGACCAGGGTCGGAAGCAGGGCCTGGAGGCTCGGATTGGCGAAGGCGCGCGCCGTGCCGACGACGATCACCAGGGCGTAGACCGGCCAGGCGGCCGGCGCGCCGGACAGGGCGTAGGCCAGGAGCCCGAAGCTCGCACAGGCCTGCACGGCGAAGCTGATCGCGGCCACCAGCCGCCGGTCGTAGGTATCGGCGACGTGGCCGGTGACCAGGGCGGCGAGCATCGCCGGCAGGAAGCCGGCGAGCCCGACGAGGCCGAGCGCCAGGGCCGAGCGGGTGAGGTCGTAGACGAACCAGCCGATCGCCACCGCCTGCATCTGGTAGGCGAGGCCGCTGAGGAAGCGGGCGGCGCAGAAGAGACGGAAATCGCCGTTGCGGAAGACGGCCCAGCCGCTGTGCGAGAATGTGGACATCGGGCGCGTGCTGGGCCGTGGGCGGAGGCTCGTCAAGCGACGGCGGCGGGCGCGCGCGGCACGCTCCCGGCTTCGTTACTCCGCGGCCTCGACCTGCGGGTCCCGGTCCGCCAGCGGGAAGGAGCAGGTCACGCAGGTTCCCGCGCCCGGGCTGGTCTCCAGATGGACCCGCCCGCCATGCAGCTCCACGAAGGAGCGCACGATCGAGAGACCCAGGCCGACCCCGCGGTGGCGGGTGCCCAGCGTGTGGCTCTCGAACCGGTCGAAGACCTGGGCCGCGATCTCCGGCGGCATGCCGAGGCCGTGGTCGCGCACGCCGAGGATCAGCTCCGTGGTGGTGCGACGGGCCATCACCTCGATGCGGTCCCCCGCACGGGAGAAGCCGACGGCGTTGGAGAGCAGGTTGAACAGGATCTGGCGGACGCGCTTGCCGTCCGCGTAGACGCTGCCGATGTCGGCGGGCACGTCGAGGACCACGCTGAGGCTCGACTCGGCGAGGCGGTCCTCGATGCCGCGCATGGCCGCGTCGATGGTCTCGCGCACGTCGACCACCTCGTGCTGCAACTCGAGGGAGCCGGCATCGATCGAAGCGAGGTCGAGGATGTCGTTGATGATGACCAGCAGCGCGCCGGACGAGCGCATGATGTGGTCGGCATATTCACGCTGGCGCAGGTTGAGGGCGCCGACCGATTCGTCGCCGAGCAGCTGCGTGAAGCCGATGATGTTGGTGAGCGGCGAGCGCAGCTCGTAGGAGACGTGGTGGACGAAGCTGTCGCGCAGCTGCGCGGCCTTCTCCAGCGCCTCGTTCTTCTCGGTGAGCGCGCGCTCGACGTTGACGCTCGCGGTCACGTCGATGAGCGTCAGCAGGGTCGCGCCCTCCGGCAGCGGCTGGGCGGCGCAGTCGAGCACCGTGCCGTCGACCACCTCCAGCCGGCAGGCGAGCGTGTCGCGCGATTCGAGGCCGACGATCCGGTCGCGGATGTCGAGCCAGGGCTCCTCGGCCGGGGCGAGCCGGCGGCACACCTCGATCACCGCCTCCACATGGGGGCGCTGCTCCAGCAGCGCGGCGTCGAGGCGCCACACCGTCGCGAAGGCGCGGTTGGCGAAGGTCAGGCGCCCGTCCGCCGCGAAGACGGCGACCGGCTCCATCAGGGTGTCCAGGGTCTCGGCCTGGACCCGCATCAGGGCGTTGTAGCGCGATTCGAGGTTCACCCGGTCCGAGACGTCGTCGAACAGGTAGGTGAGGCCCCCTTGCGGGTTCGGATCGGCGACGACGCGCAGGGTGCGGCCGTCGGGCAGGTACCACCAGCTCTCGTTGGCCTCTACCGCCCGGTAGGCGGCCAGCACGCCCTGTTTCCAGGCCCGGAAATCGGCGTGCTCCTCCAGCTTCCGCTCGGCACGCAGATGGTCGAGGATCTCGCCGTCGAGCGGGCGGCCTTCCAGGTAGGCGGCGTCGAGGTCCCAGAGCTGCCGGTAGGCGGCGTTGTGGAAGATCAGCCGCTGGCGGTCGTCGAACATCGCCACCGCGGTCGGCAACTGGTCCAGCGTGCGGACATTGGCGTTCATCTGGCGCTGGAGGTCCGCGCGGACGCTCTCGAGCTCGGAGACGTCGATGGCGATGCCGACCCGGCCGGTCTCGAGGCGCGTCTCGAACACGTCGAGGACCCGGCGGCTGCCGGCCACCACCGCCGAGAGCCGCGGGACCGGATGCTGGCCCCGGCGGGCGAGATCCTCGCGGGCGACCATCTCGCGGGCCGGGCGATCGAGAAGCTCGGTGCCGGCCTCCAGCGCCGCCTCGCGGCTCGGAGCCTCGATGGCGGCGACGTAGGCCATGTTGACCCAGGCGAGCCCGCCCTCGCGGTTCCGCCGCCAGACAGGCTGCGGGATCGCGTCGAGGAGGCTCGCCAGCGCCGCGAGGCCGCGGCGGGCCTCGTCCAGGGTTTCGCGCAGCTCGGCGATCTCGCGCCGCTCGTCGCTGGTCTCGCGCAGGCGCAGCAGGGCGCGCCCGGCCACCGCCTGGCCATGCGCCTCGATGCTGCGGCCGGCCTGGCTGCGCAGCGCGAGGCGGAAGCCCGTGCCGCGGGTGCGCAGGGTCTCGACCGCCGCCTCGATGGCTCCCGCATCGGAGGGCAGAAGCCAGGAGCCGAAGGCCAGGATGCGGCGGGCGGCCCCCGCGATCGGGCGCCCTTCGAAGGCGATGCCGACATCGCCCTCGATGACCGGCTCGGTGCGCGCATCCCAGGTGACGATGATCTGCCGCTCTGCGTTGAGCAGCATCTCGGCCCGGTCATGCGCGCCGCGCAGCGCGTCGAGAGCTGCGGCCTGCTCCCGGTCGCGTCGGGTCCAGCGGCCGCGCTCGCGGATATGCAGAAGAGACAGGATGGTCGCGAAGGCGAGCAGGCCGCCGAGGACGGAAACGCTGGCGACGCCGTGCATGTGCAGCACCGCACCGGTCTCCGGGCCGGCCGGCCACGCCGACGCTGCCCAGAGGCAGCCGACGACGAGCATGCCGGCGCCAGCCGCCAGCCGCGCCGTTCGTTCGAGACCCATGACCCGCCCCTTACGGCTCATCGCCGGTGCCGAGCGCACGCAGGCGCGTCCGCGCGGCGCGACGCCGCGCGCCGTCTGCGTGTCGCCACGATCGGCGACGCGCCACCGCGCTCGGAAGATTCGCGGCCACTGTAGACCGGGGGTGAATCGTCCCGGAAGGCCCCAGGGGCGCTGCGGGTGCAGGCGGACGCATGCTGTGCCGCATGCGACGCACAGAAGACACAGTTCGGAATGGCGGTTCGGGCTTGACAAACAGGAAAGGGTCCGGCCTTGCGGCCGGACCCTTCAATGTTCCGATGATGTTCCCGCGGGCCGCCGCGGGACGATCTCAGTAGCGGTAATGCTCGGGCTTGAACGGGCCCGCTTCGCTGACGCCGATGTACGAAGCTTGGTCGGGGCGCAGCTTCGAGAGCTTGGCGCCGACCTTCTCCAGGTGCAGGGCCGCGACCTTCTCGTCGAGGGCCTTCGGCAGGGTGTAGACCTGCAGCTCGTACTTGCCGGGATTCGTCCAGAGCTCGATCTGGGCGAGGGTCTGGTTGGTGAAGGAGGCCGACATCACGAAGGACGGGTGACCCGTCGCGTTGCCGAGGTTCACCAGACGCCCTTCCGAGAGCAGGATGATGCGGTGGCCGTCGGCGAACTCGATCTCGTCGACCTGCGGCTTGATGTTGGTCCACTTGAGGTTCTTCAGGCCGGCGACCTGAATCTCGTTGTCGAAGTGGCCGATGTTGCAGACGATCGCCCGGTCCTTCATCGCCCGCATGTGGTCGATGGTGATGATGTCCTTGTTGCCCGTGGCGGTCACGAAGATGTCGGCGCGCGGAGCCGCGTCCTCCATCGTGACGACCTCGTAGCCCTCCATCGCGGCCTGGAGCGCGCAGATCGGGTCGATCTCCGAGACCATCACGCGGCAGCCGGCATTGCGCAGCGAGGCGGCCGAGCCCTTGCCGACGTCGCCGAAGCCCGCGACCATCGCGACCTTGCCGGCCATCATCACGTCGGTGCCGCGGCGGATGCCGTCGACGAGCGACTCCTTGCAGCCGTAGAGGTTGTCGAACTTCGACTTCGTCACCGAGTCGTTCACGTTGATCGCCGGGAAGAGCAGCTTGCCCTCCTTGGCCAGCACGTAGAGGCGGTGCACGCCGGTGGTGGTCTCCTCGGAGACGCCCTTGATCGACTCGGCGAGGCCCGCGAACCAGCCCTTCGGCTTCTCCTTGAGCTTCTTCTTGAGGAGCGCGAAGAAGATCTCCTCTTCCTCCGAGCCGGGCTTGTCGAGGAAGGCGGTGTCGCCCTGCTCGGCGCGCAGGCCGAGATGCACGAACATCGTGGCGTCGCCGCCGTCGTCGAGGATCATGTTCGGCATGCCGCCGTCATGCCAGTCGAACAGGCGCGAGGTGTAGTCCCAGTACTCCTCCAGGGTCTCGCCCTTCACGGCGAAGACCGGGATGCCGGCGGCGGCGATCGCGGCGGCGGCATGGTCCTGGGTCGAGTAGATGTTGCAGGAGACCCAGCGGATATCGGCGCCGAGCGCCTTCAGGGTCTCGATCAGCACCGCCGTCTGGATCGTCATGTGGAGCGATCCGGCGATCTTGGCGCCCTTGAGCGGCTGGCTCGAGCCGTACTCGGCGCGGACCGCCATCAGGCCCGGCATCTCGCTCTCGGCGATCGAGATTTCCTTGCGGCCGTAATCGGCCAGCCCGATGTCCTTGACGATGTAGTCCTTGGCCATGAGGTCGGTTGCTCCGTCTCTCGCGTGTC
>Ga0126362_10000388_pt1 | contig 22278 bp, 16 predicted proteins | sample ANMtaG_FD_126269 | JGI IMG/M metagenome (GOLD analysis project Ga0126362, IMG submission 126269) | Continental margin sediment microbial communities from North Pacific Ocean - ANME2c_DSS_Sorted | ecosystem: Environmental > Aquatic > Marine > Continental margin > Sediment | place: Pacific Ocean... | reverse complement strand
GGCCCCCAGGCCGCCCGCACCGCTGGGATCGCTGGCATTGAAGACCAGCACGCAGGGGGGATTCAGGTCGCGTTCGGCCAGTTCGCCGTCGTCCTGCGAGGGGTCGTTAAGATCGCCCGGTTTGCGGGCGCTGTCTGCTGGAAGTAAGTAGATGGTCATACGCCGTGCGGAATCCCCTGGATGGTGGCATAGGCGCGACGTTTACGGTCTGCCAGTGAGATACGCATAGATACACTCGTTGCATTTAATGAACAAGGACTTTAAGCTCCGATGAATACGAAAACTTGGATGTGCCTGATTTGTGGGTGGATCTATGACGAAGCGGTTGGTGTACCGGAAGACGGCATCGCGGCAGGCACGGCCTGGGCCGATGTGCCGATGAACTGGACCTGTCCTGAGTGCGGTGCGCGCAAGGAAGACTTCGAAATGGTTGAAATCTGAAAGCATGGCATAGATAGAGCTACGCGGTCTGCGTCGATGTTCGGCGCGGCGGGCTTCCAAGTCTCATGAGCAGGAGCGTTTGCAATGGGCCCGAATGGATCAGGTTACAAGGTGCTCGTCATCGACGACAGCAACACCATCCGGCGCAGTGCCGAGATTTTTCTGAAGCAGGGTGGGCATGAGGTTCTTCTTGCCGAAGACGGCTTCGACGCGCTCTCCAAGGTTAACGACCACAAGCCGCATCTGATTTTCTGCGACATCCTGATGCCGCGCCTCGACGGTTATCAGACCTGCGCCATCATCAAGCGCAACGCCCACTTTTCCAACGTCCCGGTCGTCATGCTGTCTTCGAAAGACGGTGTATTCGACAAGGCACGCGGCCGAATGGTCGGTTCCCAGGACTACCTGACCAAGCCTTTCACCAAAGACCAGCTGCTGCAGGCCGTGCAGCAGTTTGGCACCGTTCAACAGGAAGCGCAGTAATGCCTATTCGAAAAATCCTCGTCGTCGACGACTCCAAGACGGAACTGGTGTTCCTCACCGACCTCCTCCAGAAGAACGGCTTTGCCGTCAAGACGGCCGAAAACGCCGACGACGCCATGCGCCGCCTCGAGGAAGAGCATCCCGACCTCATCCTCATGGACGTCGTGATGCCCGGCCAGAACGGCTTCCAGCTCACGCGCGCCATCGCCCGCGACCCGAAGTACGCGGCCATCCCGATCATCCTGTGCACGAGCAAGAACCAGGAAACCGATCGCGTGTGGGGCATGCGCCAGGGCGCGCGCGACTACATCGTGAAGCCGGTCAACGCAGCCGACCTGATGTCCAAGATCAGCGCGCTGAACTGAGCGAAAGCCTGCCGAGTCCATGGCGAATCGCGATGCTCTGAGAGCCTTCCAGTCCCGGCTGGCGAGCCGCCTGCAGGCCGCTCGTACGACGGGCGTGGCCGCCACGTGGCTGGCGGTCGAGGCGGGCGAGGGCAAATACCTCTTTCCGCTGGGACACGCCGGCGAGATCTTTCCCTGGACGCCGCCGCAGCCCGTGCCCTACACGGAGCCGTGGTTCCTCGGCGTTGCCAACCTGCGCGGCGGCCTCTACGGCGTCGTGCAGCTTTCGGCGTTCGCCACCGGCGTTCCAGTCGCGCTGGCCGCCACCGAGGCGGCGCGCATCCAGTCGCGGCTCGTTGCATTCAACGAGCTGCTCGAAGTCAACTGCGCATTGCTGGTCGATCGACTGGCGGGGTTGCGGGGGGCGGAGGCCTTCACGGCGTCCGAGCCTCCTGGCGCAGAAGCACCTGCCTGGCATGGGCATCTGTTTACCGACGCGGCGGGGGAGCGCTGGCAGGAAGTCAACCTGCAGGCGCTTTCGCAGCAACCCCAGTTTTTGAGTATTGGTGCGTAGCAGTGCCCCCGCACGCCGTACCGGAAACCACCTGAAGGACCGACCGTGAGCTCGATCGCCGACAAGTTCAAGAAATTACTCCCCGCGAACAGCGGGAACGACAAGGCCCGCGTCGATGGCTCCGGTTCGATATCGATCGACGATGTCGACACCGTCCAGGTTCCGGACGAGAAAACCGTGCGCCTCGCCAAGAAGGGCTCCGAGCCCGCCGACACCAGCTTCGGCGATGTCGACCTGCCCGGTGGCGGCGATGCCGCCAACGAGCCCGGCGCGGCAATGGCCGAAGCGGCGCCCGATGCTAGCGGCGGCCGTGCGGGCTCCAGCCCCGCGAAGCAGCAGCGGATCCTGGCCATCATGCTGGCGATCGTGGTGCTGTTGCTGCTGCTGGTAGCCGGCTCCGCCATTCTTCGCGCCGAACGCCTCGCGCAGCAGGTGGCTGCCACCGGCCAGTCGCTGATGCAGTCGCAGCGTCTCGCCAAGTCGATCTCGCAGGCCCTCGTCGGCAGCCCCTCGGCGTTCGTCGAAGTGAAGGACAGCGCGGACGACCTCTCGCGCCGCGTGCAGGGCCTGACCAACGGTGACGATTCCCTGCGTCTGGAGGCCGTCGGCAACCAGTACGACGAGGAAATGAACAAGATCAACCCCCTCGTCACCCGCGCCGAGGCCAGTGCCAAGTCCGTGCTGGCCCAGCGCCAGATCCTGACGCAGGTGGGCGCCGCTCTGCGCGACATCAACCAGCAGTCGTCCACGCTGCTCGAGATGACGGAAACTGTCGCCTCGCTGAAGATGCAGCAGAACGCCACGCTGCCCGAGATCTCCGCCGCCGGCCAGCTCGTGATGCTGACGCAGCGCATCGGCAAGTCGACCAACGAGTTCTTCACGGTCGAGGGTGTGAACCCCGACGCCGTGTTCCTGCTGGGCAAGGACCTGAACACCTTCCAGGAAACCACGCGCGGCCTGCTCGACGGCAATGCGCAGCAGCGCTTCCCCGGCTCGAAGGACCCGCAGACGCGCCAGCAGCTCGAGGCCATCCTGAAGACCTACGAGCAGATGCGCACGCAGGCTTCGGCCATTCTGGGCAACCTGCAGGGTCTGGTGGCGGCGCGCGAAGCGCAGGCCTCGATCCTGACCGACAGCGAGCCGCTGCGTAAGTCGCTCGGCGACCTGCAGGAAAAGCTCTCCGCCCGCACCGGTCTCGGCGCCGGCACCATCGTGCTGCTGTTCGTGCTGTCGCTGGCCGCCCTGGCACTCGCGGGCGCCATCGGTTTCGTGCAGGTGCGCGAAGGCCGCGAACGTGCCGCCGTCGCCGAACGCGAGCGTCTGGCTGCCGAACAGGCTTCCGACGAAGCTGGCCGCGTGAACAACGCCAACCAGGCCGCCATTCTTCGCCTGATGAACGAACTGCAGACAGTGGCCGAAGGCGACCTGACGCAGGAAGCCACCGTGACCGAGGACATCACCGGCGCCATCGCCGACTCGGTGAACTACACGGTGGAAGAACTGCGACTGCTGGTGGGCAACGTGCAGAACACGGCGACCCGCGTGGCACAGACGACGTCGCAGGTGGAAAGCACCTCGACCGAACTGCTCGCCGCATCCACCGAACAGCTGCGCGAGATTCGCGAAACCGGCCAGTCGGTGCTGACCATGGCCGAGCGAATCAACGGCGTGTCCACGCAGGCGCAAGAGTCCGCCACGGTGGCGCGCCAGTCGCTGCAGGCTGCATCCTCGGGCCTGCAGGCCGTGCAGAACGCCATCGGCGGTATGAACTCCATCCGCGACCAGATCCAGGAAACCTCCAAGCGGATCAAGCGCCTGGGCGAATCCTCGCAGGAGATCGGTGAAATCACGGAGCTGATCTCGGACATTACCGAACAGACGAACGTGCTGGCGCTGAACGCTGCCATTCAGGCCGCGTCCGCGGGTGAAGCCGGCCGAGGCTTCTCGGTGGTGGCGGAAGAAGTTCAGCGGCTGGCCGAACGCTCCGCGGACGCCACGCGCCAGATCTCGGCGCTGGTGAAGGCGATTCAGACCGACACGCAGGACGCGGTGGGCGCCATGGAGCGTTCCACGCAGGGTGTGGTCGAAGGGGCCAAGCTGTCCGACAACGCGGGTACCGCGCTGTCCGAGATCGACCGCGTGTCGCGCCGACTCGCCGACCTGATCGAGCAGATTTCGCAATCCGCCTCCCGCGAAGCCGATTCGGCCAACGTGGTGGCCGCGAACATCCAGCACATTTTTGCGGTGACGGAGCAGACCGGAGAAGGTACGCGTACCACGGCCCAGCAGGTGCGCGAACTGTCGCAGATGGCCGAAGAACTGCGCCGCTCGGTGGCCCGTTTCAAGATTGCCTGACAACAGATAGATAAGAACGGCGAGCATCCAACGTGTCGATTCAAACCCCTGCCACGGCCCCTCACGCCGGCAACACGCCGGTCACCGAAGACCTCGGGCCGCTGGCCTGGGTGCTGGGAGAAATCCAGAAATCCCTTGATGGTGTAGGCAAGTCGTTGCGGCGCTTCGTGCGCGAGGTGGATGCCGCGAGCGAGCCCGAGAGCGGGCCGCTGCAGATGGCCCGCCAGCAACTTCACCAGGCCGTCGGCGCGCTCCAGATGGTGGGGCATTCCTCGCCGGCGCTGGTGCTGGGCGCCATCGAATTCGCGGTGCAAGGCTTCATCGCCGAGCCGCAGCGCTGCACTGAGGCTGCGGTGCACAAGATCGAGCGTGCCGGCTTTGCCGTCACCGATTTCCTCGGCGCGCTGCTGGCTGGCAAGCCGGTCTCGTCGGTCGCGCTCTTTCCCCAGTACCGCGACGTGCTGGAACTGGTCGGCAACGAGCGCGTGCATCCGGCGGACCTCTGGAGCACCGCGTGGCGCTGGGTCGAGATCAAGCCGGCGGTCACGCAGGCGGCCGTCGCCTACGACCCGGCCGTGCGCTCCCGGCTCGACCGCGAGGTGCTGCAGCTGGTCAAGAGCGGCGACACGCAGGCCGCGCGCCGGCTGCATGCGCTGTGCCTGGGCCTCGGCCGTGGCGCTCTGCTGCCCCGCGTCGCCAGCTTCTGGACCCTGGCCGCCGGCTTCTTCGAAGCCCTGGCCACCGGGCTGATCACGCCCGACGCCTACGTCAAGCGCGCCGCCTCGCGCGTGCTGCTGCAGTACGCCACGCTTGCGCGCGGCGACAGCCTCGTGTCCGACCGCCTCGGGCAAGACCTGCTCTTCTTCTGCGCGCAGGCCGTACCCGCCGCCGGCGACGACGCAGCCACGCTGCGCACCGTGCGCCTCGCGTGGGGCATCTCCGGCGAGCAGCGCATCGACTACAACGCCGAGCAGTTCGGCCGTTTCGATCCGCTCGTGCTGCAACAGGCGCGCAAGCGCATCGAGACCGCCAAGGAAATGTGGTCGGCGCTTTCGGGCGGCGACATCACCCGCACGCGCCAGGTGGCCGACACCTTCGCGCAGCTCGGCGAATCGCTGCAGAAGCTGCATCCGCCGAGCCTGCCGATGGTGCAGGCCCTGACCCATGCGGTCGAAGCTTCCGTGCGTTCCGGCCAGGCGCCGGGCACCGAACTCGCGATGGAAGTCGCCACCTCGGTGCTCTACCTGGAAGCCGCCCTCGAAGACCTCGACCCGAGCGATCCCCAGCTCACCGCCCGCACGCTGCAGCTGGCGGGCCGCATCGAGCGCGTTCGCGCCGGCGGCCATTCCGAGCCGCTCGAGCCGTGGATGGAGGATCTCTACCGCCGCGTGAGCGACCGCCAGACCATGGGCACCGTGGTCGACGAGCTGCGCAGCCACCTGAGCGAACTCGAGAAGTCGCTCGACCAGTATTTCCGCCGCCCGGCCGAAAAGGGCCTGCTGCGCACCGTGCCGACGCAGCTCATGCAGATGCGCGGCGTGTTCTCCGTGCTCGGCCTCGACCAGGCCGCGCTCACCGTGCAGCGCATGCGCGACGACGTCGAGGCGATGCTCGTCAGCACCTCGCCGGCCGAGGAAATGGCCGGCTTCGACGCGCTCGGCAACAACCTCGGCGCGCTCGGCTTCCTGATCGACATGCTGGGCTACCAGCCTGCGCTGGCCAAGCGCCTGTTCGTGTTCGACGCCGATGCAGGCGAGCTCAAGCCGCTGATGGGCCGCCAGGCCGCCGACGCCACGGCCGCCGAGGGCGCAGCGCCCAGCCAGGCGCCGGCCGCCCCGGTGCTCAGCATCGAGGAAGTCGACGCCCAGATCGCCTCGAAGCTCGCGGCGCTCGCCGCGCCCAAGACCAAGCCCTCGCCGATCGAGGAATTCAGCAGCAAGGCCGACAGCTGGACCCACAAGATCTCCGGTCCGACCGCGCTGCCCGACACCGAGGTCACCGAGCTCGAAGAAGACGACCTGCAGAACATCTTCCTCGACGAGGCCCGCGAGGTGGTTCAGAACGGCCTGGCCGCCATTGCCGAACTCGCCGGCTACCCGGACGACACCGAAGAGCTCACGATCCTGCGCCGCGCGTTCCACACGCTCAAGGGCAGCTCGCGCATGGTCGGCCTCACCGAGTTCGGCGATGCCGCGTGGTCGCTCGAACAGGTGCTCAACACCTGGCTGGCCGACCAGCGCGCCGCCACGCCGGAACTGCTGGCAGGCACCGAGCGCACGATGAAGGAGTTCGGCGAGTGGGTCGAGGCCATCGCCGCCGGCTCCGCTCATGGCTGGAAGTCCGCACCGTTCAGCAGCGTGGCCAACGCGCTGCTGGCGGGCGAGCCCGTGCCTCCGCCGGTGCGCGTGGCCGATGCGGAGGCCCTGGCGGTCGCCGCGCGCCACATCGCGGCCGAGCCGCCGACGTACGCACCCGAGCCGCTCGAGGTGGCTGCACCTGCGCCGGTGGCGGCCGAGTTGCCGCCCCTGCAGCTGCCCGACCTGCCGGATCTGTCGCTGACGACGGAAGAGCCGGCACCGGCACCGGCACCAGCACCGGTCGCTGCCCCCGAGGCGCCGTCGCTCGAGACCGTGGCCTGGCAGGAGCCGGAGCCCGTGAAGGCCGCGACGCCGGAGGACGACGATTTCGCGTCGACCGACTTCATCGATTTCGAGGCGAAGCAGACCGACGAACCCCCGCCGCTGGTGCTGCCGAGTGGCGAGATGTTCGACTTCCTGGCGCCGCCCGCGAGAACGCCCGCGGTGGTGGAGCTGAAGTCGGAGCCTGTGGAGCCGCCAGCTCCTGCCGCCGAAGCCATTCCCGCCACCGTGCCGACCACGGCCGGCGAGCCCGATCTGCAGTGGGAGCCCGAACCGCTGCCCGTGCAGGCTGCCGCCGAACCTGAAGTGGTCGAGGCCGCGCCGGAGCCGCTGCATGCGGTGCACGTGGAAGAGCCGGTCGCCGAGCCCGAGCCCGAGCCCGCCCCGGTGGCCGTCGAGGAAGTGGTCGTGCCCATCTTCCAGGCGCCGGCCGTGCCCGCCGAAGCGCAGATCCTCGTCGCCGATGCCGTGCCCGAAGAACCCGCCACGGCAGCCGAGCCCGAGCCGGTCGAGGCCGCCGCGCCGCAGGAAAGCGCCGAGGACCAGGTCAAGGTCATCGGCCCGCTGCGCATCGGCATCCAGCTCTACAACGTCTATCTCAACGAGGCCGATGAATGGTCCCGCCAGCTCGCCACCGACGTGGGCGAGTGGGCACTCGAGTCGCATGAGCGCCTGTCCGACTCGACCGTTGCGCTGGCCCATTCGCTGGCCGGCAGCTCGGCCACGGTCGGTTTCCACAGCCTGTCCGGCATGGCCCGCCTGTTCGAGGCCGCGCTGCAGCACCTGCAGATGCAGGGCAGCGGCACGCGCGAGCAGGGCACCGTGCTGGTGGCCGCCGCCGACGAGCTGCGCCGTCTGCTGCACCAGTTCGCGGTCGGCTTCCTGCGCGATCCGGCCGAAGGCACGCTGCAGGCGTTGCGCGACATCGCCAACTCGCCGATGCCGACCGAAGTCGCCATGCGTGCCGAAATCCGGCCGCTGCAGCAGGTGGTGGTGAGCGAACCCGTCGCCGACGTGGCGCTGGACGATTCCGAAGACGCCATCGACCTGGCCGACGCGGTCGACGTCGACCTGTTCCCGATCTTCGAGGAAGAGGCGGCCGAACTGCTGCCCCAGCTCGGCGAGGCGCTGCGCCAGTGGGCGCACCACCCCGACGACAGCGCGCCGCGCGCCTCGGTGCTGCGCACGCTGCACACGCTCAAGGGCAGCGCCCGGCTGGCCGGCGCCATGCGCCTGGGCGAGCGCGCGCACCGCATGGAGTCCGAGATCGAAATCCTGGGCTCCCAGGGGGCCGAGCGCTCCGACATCGAGAAACTGCTGACTCGCCTCGACGCGCTCCAGGCCACCTTCGACGCGCTGCGCGCGGCCGACGACGCCACGCAGGTCGAGCTGGCCCAGATCGTGGCCGCGGCCACCGCGACATCGCCCGTCATCCAGGTGTCGCAGGCGGCGCCCGAAGCCGGTGTGCCAGCGAACGACGAAACCGTCGCTCCCGTGGCGAGCCTGGTGGACGAACCCGACGCAGCGGCAGCAGCACCGGACGCACCCGCGACGCTGCAGCCGCGTCCCGCGCCCGCACTGCTCACGCCCCTGCGCGCCGCGACGGGCCAGGCTGTGCGCATCCGCACCCAGCTGCTCGACCGCCTGGTCGCGCAGACCGGCGAGGTCATCATCACGCGTTCGCGCCTTGAGGCCGAGCTGGGCCAGCTGCGCGGTTCGCTGTCCGACCTCACGGGCAACCTGGACCGCCTGCGCCAGCAGCTGCGCGACATCGAGGTGCAGGCCGAAAGCCAGATGCAGTCGCGCCTCGCGCAGGCCAAGGACTCGCAGCAGAGCTTCGACCCGCTGGAGTTCGACCGCTTCACCCGCGTGCAGGAACTCACGCGCATGATGGCCGAGTCGGTGAACGACGTGGCCACCGTGCAGCGCACGCTGCAGAAGACGGTGCAGGCGACGGAAGACGACCTCAGCGTGCAGGCGCGCCAGACGCGCGAACTGCAGCGCGGCCTGCTGCGTACGCGCATGGTGGAGTTCGAAGGCATCTCCGACCGCCTCTACCGCGTGGTGCGCCAGGCCTCGAAGGACACCGGCAAGCAGGTGCGCCTGGACATCGTCGGCGGCTCCATCGAAATGGACCGCGGCGTGCTGGACCGCATGACGCCCGCCTTCGAGCATCTGCTGCGCAACTGCGTGGCCCACGGCATCGAGGATGCGGCCGTGCGCGAGAAGGCCGGCAAGGACGCCAGCGGCCTGATCGTCATCGACCTGCATCATGAAGGCAACGACGTCTCGGTGAGCTTCCGCGACGACGGCGCCGGGCTGGACAACAAGCGCATCGCCGAGCGCGCCCGCGCCCTCGGCCTGCTGGGCCATGACCAGGAACTGTCGGCCGAGGAGGCCACCGAGCTGATCTTCAAGCCCGGCTTCTCGACGGCGGGCCAGGTCTCCGAACTGGCCGGCCGCGGCATCGGCATGGACGTGGTGCGCGCGCAGATCGCGGCGCTCGGCGGCCGCATCGAGACGCACAGCACCCAGGGCGAGGGCACCACCTTCAAGCTGGTGCTGCCGTTGACCACCGCCGTGACGCACGTGGTGATGCTGCGCGCGGGCGAGGTGTCCATCGGCGTGCCGTCGAACCTGGTCGAACTGGTGCAGCGCGTGGGCGGGACCGATCTCGAGGCGGCCTACCTGCACAACAGCCATCCCTTCGGCAGCGAGCAGGTGCCGTTCTACTGGGCCGGCGCATTGCTGCAGTCCTCGACCCGCAGCGAGCATGCGGCGGCCAAGAACAACACCATCGTCGTCGTGCGAAGCGCCGCGCAGCGCGTGGCCCTGCACGTGGACGAAGTGCTGGGCAACCAGGAAGTCGTGGTGAAGAACCTCGGCCCGCAGCTCGCGCGGCTGCCCGGCCTGGCCGGTATCTCGGTGCTGGCTTCGGGCGCGGTGGCGCTGATCTACAACCCCGTGGCCCTGGCCGCGGTGCACGGCGAACAGGCGCGCGAGCGCCAGGCCGCTGCGCTGGTGGCACCTGCCGCGAGCGCCCCGGCGGAGCACGGCGCACCGCAGGAACCGGTGCAGGTGCTGGCACCTGTGGCGCCGCAGATTCCGCTGGTGCTGGTGGTGGACGACTCCATCACCGTGCGCCGCGTCACGCAGCGCCTGCTGCAGCGCGAAGGCTATCGCGTGTCGCTCGCGGCCGAAGGCCTGCAGGCGCTCGAGCGCCTTCAGCAGGAGCGCCCGGCGGTGGTGCTGTCGGACATCGAGATGCCGCGCATGGACGGCTTCGACCTGGCCCGCAACATCCGCGCGGACGCCGCGCTGGCCGAGCTGCCGATCATCATGATCACCTCGCGCATCGCCGAGAAGCACCGCGACTACGCGCGCACGCTGGGCGTGAACCACTACCTGGGCAAGCCGTACTCGGAAGAGGAACTGCTGCGCCTGGTGCGTGCGTACACGAGCGAACCGACGCTGGCGGCTGCCGCCTGACGCGTTCGCTTCCGGGTAGCGATGGAAAAAGGGGCCTTCGGGCCCCTTTCTCATTTCCTATTTCTGCAGCGCCTTCGCCCGCGCCACCCCGTAGCGCTGCAGCGTCTTCTCGCGTGCCTCCGCGTGGTCCACCACCGGCTTCGGGTACGTCTCGCCGAGCTTGATGCCGGCCGCCTCCAGCTCCACCGGCGACGCCATCCACGGCGCGTGGATGGCCGCGTTCGACAGCCCCGCCAGCTGCGGCAGGTAGCGGCGGATGAACTTGCCCTCGGGGTCGAAGCGCTCGCTCTGCGTCACCGGGTTGAAGATGCGGAAGTAGGGTTGCGCGTCGCAGCCGCTGGAGCTGGCCCACTGCCAGCCGCCGTTGTTGGACGCCAGCTCGAAGTCGTTGAGGTGCAGCGCGAAATAGGCCTCGCCGCGGCGCCAGTCCAGCCCCAGGTCCTTGCTCAGGAAGCTCGCCACCACCATGCGCAGGCGGTTGTGCATGTAGCCGCTCTGGTTGATCTGCAGCATGGCCGCATCCACCAGCGGATAGCCGGTGCGGCCCTGGCACCAGGCGTCGAACAGCTGGTCGGCGTGCTTGCCGTGGTGCCAGGCGATCTTGTCGTACTCGGGCCGGAAGCTCTTCGACTTGCCGCCGGTGTGCACGTGCGGGAAGTGCGCCAGGATCTGGAAGTAGAACTCGCGCCAGATCAGCTCGCTCAACCAGGTCGCCGCGCCGGTGTTGCCCTGCAGCGAGAGCTGGTGCGACAGGCTCGCCATCTGCCGGATCGACACCGTGCCGAAGCGCAGGTGCACGCCCATGTAGCTGGGGCCGCGCACGGCGGGGAAGTCGCGCGCCTGGTCGTAGCGGTCGATGCGCTCGAAGAAGTCCTCGAAGAGCTGGCCCGCGCCGCTCGTGCCGGTGGGAATCTCGAGCGTCGACAGGTTGCTTTTCTCGAAGCCGATCTCGCGCAGCGCCGGCACCGGCTCACCGTAGGCCTGCGGCGGGGGCACAAACGCTTCGGCGTGGCCGCGCACCGGGTACGACTTGAGGAAGAACGAATCGAGCTTCGCCAGCCAGGCCCGCTTGTAGGGCGTGAACACTGTGTAGGGCTGGCCGGTCTTGGTCATGACCTCGTCGCGGTCGAAGACGGTCGAGTCCTTGTAGGTGTGGAAGGTCACGCCGGCATTGGCCAGGGCGCCGAACACCTTGGCGTCGCGTTCCAGCGCGTCGGGTTCGTCGTCGCGGTTGGCGAACACGGCCTGCACGCCCAACTCGCGCGCCAGGGCAGGGATTTCCTGCGCCGCCACGGCGTGCCGCACGATCAGCCCGCCGCCCAGTGCGCGCAGCTCGGCCTCCAGCTCCACCAGCGATTCGCGGATGAATTCCACCCGGCGGTCGACGGTGGGCAGGGCGTCCAGGATCGCCTTGTCGAACACGAAGACGCAGAGCACCTGCCGGCAGGCCCGCAGCGCCCGGTAGAGGGCGGCGTTGTCGTCCACGCGGAGGTCGCGGCGGAACCACATGAGCCCTTTGGGATAGGTCTTGTCGACGGCCAGTAAAATCGGGGGCATATGGCCGCCGATTCTGCCCCGATGAACCTCACGCATCACTTTTTGATAGCGATGCCCGGGATGGAAGACAAAACTTTCAACCGCAGCGTCGTATACCTCTGCGAACACAGCGAGCGCGGTGCGCTCGGCCTTGTGATCAACAAGCCCAGCGACATCAACCTCAAGGTGCTGTTCGAGAAGATCGAACTCCACCTGGCCCGCCCCGAACTGGGCGAGGCCCCCGTCTTCCAGGGCGGCCCGGTGCAGACCGAGCGCGGCTTCGTGCTGCACGAGCCGGTCTTCGGCCAGGCCGAGAAGCCCGAGGAATCGGTCTACGCCTCGACCATGACCATTCCCGGCGGGCTCGAGATGACCACGTCCAAGGACGTGCTGGAGGCCCTGGCCACCGGTGCCGGCCCGCGCAAGGTGCTGGTCTCGCTGGGCTACGCGGCCTGGGGCGAGGGCCAGCTCGAGTCCGAACTGGCCGAGAACAGCTGGCTCACCGTCGGCGCCGACCCGGCCGTGATCTTCGACACCCCCATCGAGCAGCGCTACGACAAGGCGCTGCTGCTGTTGGGCCTCGAGGCCTGGAAGCTGTCGCCCGACGCGGGCCACGCATGAGCGCAGCCGTCATGCCCGACGCTCCTGCCCCCGCCGTTTCTTCCCCCGTTCCCGCCGTTCCCGTCCCCGCCCATTTCCAGAGCTTCCTGGCCTTCGATTTCGGCCTGAAGCGCACGGGCGTGGCCAGCGGTAACCGGCTGCTGCGCACCGCCACCCCGCAACCCACCATCAAGGCCGAGGGCGATGCGCGCTTCGCGCAGGTCGGGGCGCGCATCAAGGAGTGGCAGCCCGACGCCCTGGTGATCGGCGTGCCGTACCACCCCGACGGCGCGGAGCACGAGAACACCCGCCGCGCGCAGAAGTTCGCGCGCCAGCTGCGTGGCCGTTTCAATCTCCAGGTGTTCGAGGTCGACGAGCGCTACAGCACCACCGAGGCGCTGGCCTCGGGCGCGCGCGACGCCGACGCGGCTTCGGCCTGCATCATCCTGGAGCAATTCCTGAGGAGTATTCCGTGAGTTCAATTCCCGACGCCGAAGCGCTCTACACGAAGCTGCTGGCCGGCGTAAGGCCGCTGATGCCCCCTGAGACCAAGCTGGTGGGCATCACCTCCGGCGGCGCCTGGCTGGTCGAGCGGCTCCAGAAAGACCTGGGCCTGCCCGGTGCGCCCGGCATCATCTCCTCGGCCATGCACCGCGACGACTTCTCGCGCCGCGGCCTCTCGGCCAGCGCGCAGACCGCGCTGCCCTTCGATGTGAACGGCGCCGACGTGCTGCTGCTCGACGACGTGCTCTACACCGGCCGCACCATCCGCGCGGTGCTCAACGAGCTGTTCGACTTCGGCCGCCCGGCCAGCGTGCGCCTCGCGGTGCTGGTGGACCGCGGCGGCCGCGAGCTGCCGGTGGCCGCCGATTTCGCCGCGACGACGCTCACGCTGCCGAATTCCCAGCTGCTGGCCCTGGCCCGCGCAGCCGACGGCGCATTCAGCCTCAAGGTGGAGGAAAGCAAGTAATGCTCTACAAGCGAAACCCCCAGCTCAACAAGAACGGCGAGCTGATCCACCTGCTGTCGATCGAGGGCCTGCCCAAGGACATCGTCACGCACATCCTCGACACGGCCGCCAACTTCACGAGCGTGAGCGACCGCGAGGTGAAGAAGGTGCCGCTCTTGCGCGGCAAGAGCGTGTTCAACCTGTTCTTCGAGAACAGCACCCGCACGCGCACCACCTTCGAGATCGCGGCCAAGCGCCTGAGCGCCGACGTCATCAACCTCGACATCGCGCGCTCCTCGGCCACCACGGGCGAGTCGCTGCTCGACACCATCGCCAACCTGAGCGCGATGGCCGCCGACCTGTTCGTGGTGCGCCACAGCGAGTCGGGCGCGCCCTACCTGATCGCGCAGCACGTCGCGCCGCACGTGCACGTGGTGAATGCCGGCGACGGCCGCCACGCGCACCCGACGCAGGGGCTGCTCGACATGTACACGATCCGCCACTACAAGAAGGACTTCTCGAATCTCACGGTCGCCATCGTCGGCGACGTGCTGCATTCGCGCGTGGCGCGCTCCGACATCCATGCGCTCACCACGCTGGGCTGCGCCGAAGTGCGCGTGGTCGGCCCGAAGACCCTGGTGCCCGGCGACATGGCCGGCATGGGCGTGCGCGTGTGCCACACGCTCGAGGAAGGCATCAAGGACTGCGACGTCGTCATCATGCTGCGCCTGCAGAACGAGCGCATGAGCGGCGCGCTGCTGCCTTCGTCGCAGGAGTTCTTCAAGACCTTCGGCCTCACGCAGGAAAAGCTGCAGCTGGCCAAGCCAGACGCCATCGTGATGCACCCCGGCCCCATCAACCGTGGCGTGGAGATCGACTCCGCCGTGGTCGACGGCAAGCAGAGCGTGATCCTTCCGCAGGTCACTTTCGGTATCGCCGTCCGCATGGCGGTGATGAGCATCGTCGCAGGTAACGAAGCATAGAAATGTTGCTCGCCCCCAGTCTTCGCGCACTTCGTGTCGCTTCGCCAACCCCCTGTCGGGGGCAACACCAGTGGCCCGGCGCAGCCGGTTCCACGGTGTTTCCCGAAAAGGCCATGACCGTCACTGGAAGTACAGACGCATGAACATCCACATCACCAACGGTCGCGTCGTCGATCCCGCGTCGGGCACCGACAGGAAGGCCGACATCGCCGTCGCCGACGGGAAGATCGCCGGCATCGGCAACAGCATTCCCGCCGGCTTCAAGGCCGAGCGCACCATCGACGCCACGGGCTGCATCGTCGTCCCAGGCCTCGTCGACCTGGCCGCACGCTTGCGCGAACCTGGCTACGAGCACGAAGGCATGCTCGAGAGCGAGATGGCCGCGGCCATCGCCGGCGGCGTCACCAGCCTCGTGTGCCCGCCCGACACCGATCCGGTGCTCGACGAGCCCGGCCTGGTCGAGATGCTCAAGTTCCGCGCCGAGAAGCTGCAGGCCGCACGCCTGTTCCCGCTGGGCGCGCTCACGCGCGGCCTGGCCGGCGGCGTGCTGACCGAGATGGCCGAACTCACCGAGGCCGGCTGCATCGGCTTCGGCAAGGCCGACGTGCCGCTGGCCGACACGCAGGTGCTGCAGCGCGCGCTGTCGTACGCCAGCACCTTCGGCTACACCGTATGGCTGCGTCCGCAGGACCGCGACCTCGGCAAGGGCGTCGCCGCCAGCGGCCCGCTGGCCACGCGGCTGGGCCTCGCGGGCGTGCCCGTGCTGGCCGAGACCATCGCCATCTTCACCATCGTCGAGCTGATGAAGGCCACCGGCGCGCGCGTGCACCTGTGTCGCATCTCCAGCGCGCGCGGCGTGGCGCTGGTGCGCGAAGCCAAGGCGCAGGGCCTGCCGCTGACCTGCGACGTCAGCATCATCTCGCTGCATCTGGCGGACACCGACATCGGCTACTTCGACAGCCGCGCGCGCCTGAACCCGCCGCTGCGCCAGCAGGGCGACCGCGACGCGCTCTCGGCCGCGCTGGCCGACGGCACCATCGACGCGCTGGTGTCCGACCACACGCCGGTCGAGGCCGACGCCAAGACGCTGCCCTTCGCCGAGAGCGAGGCGGGCGCCACCGGGCTCGAACTGCTGCTGCCGCTCGCGCTGCAGTGGGGCGAGCGCAGCGGCGCGGGCATTGCGCGCGCCATCGAGGTCGTCACCTCCGCGCCCGCGCGCCTGCTGAGCGCCGCCGACGCGGGCACCGGCATCGGCCGCCTGCAGGAAGGCGGCGTCGCCGACCTGTGCATTGCCGACCCCGCGCTCGAATGGCAGGTGCTGCCCGATGCGCTCAGGAGCCAGGGCAAGCACACGCCGTTCGCAAGCTATCCGCTGCAGGGCCGCGCGCGCCACACGCTGGTCGCTGGTCGCGTCGTCCACGGATAGAAATGACGCACACCCCCAGTCTTCGCGCACTTCGTGTCGCTTCGCCAACCCCCTTGCAGGGGGCAACACCGGCGGCCCGGCAAAGCCGGTTCCGCGGTGTTCCGCGAACATTCATCGGGGCAGCCGAAAGGGCGCTCGTCCGATGCTTCATTCGCTGAAAGCCTGCTGGCGCCTGTCGCGTGCCGTGGCGCACGCGGCCTCGGGCTGGTGGACGATCCGCTTCACCTTCCCGAGCCTCTCGCAGGCCGAGCGCAACGCGCGCGTGCAGGCATGGTCCCGGCGCATGCTGGAGCTCATGGGCATCACGCTCGTGGTGCAGGGCACGCCGCCGCCGGGCGGGCCGGTGCTGCTGATCTGCAACCACCTCTCGTGGCTCGACATCACCACCATCCATGCCGCGCGCCATGTGCGCTTCGTCTCGAAGTCGGACGTGAAGAGCTGGCCGCTGATCGGCACGCTGTCCAACGGCTCGGGCACGCTCTACATCGAGCGCGAACGCCGCCGCGACGCACTGCGCGTGGTGCATCACATGACCGAGGCGCTGCGCAACGGCGACCTGATCGGCGTGTTCCCCGAAGGCACGACCAGCGATGGCCGCGGCCTGCTGCCCTTTCATGCGAACCTGCTGCAGGCGTCGATCTCCTCGGGCGCGCCCGTGCTGCCCGCCGCGCTGCGCTTTGCCGACGCCGCCACCGGCGAGACCAGCCAGGCACCGCGCTACATCGACGACGACAGCCTCGTCATGTCGCTGTGGAACACGTTGCGCGCGCCCCCGCTGCTGGCCATCGTGCGCTTCGGCGAGCCGCAGGATCCGCACGGCCGCGATCGCCGCGATTGGGCGCAGTCGCTGCATGAGGACGTGCAGCAGCTGCGCCGCGAGACGCACTGACCGTTCCCCGGAACCAAAGGAAAAGGCGCTTCGTGAAGCGCCTTTTTCCTTGTTGAAGCGGCTGCGCTGCCCCGCGCTCAGAAGTTCTTCAGCGTGTCGAGCTGCAGCTGCGTCAGGCCGCGCTGGTACAGCACATTGGTGCGGAAGTTCGTGGCGATCGCAGCGGCCTGCGCGTCCACATCGGTGGCGCGGGCCGCGGTGCTCGCGGCGCCGATCCAGGTGTTCGTACCCGCCAGGATCAGGAAATTCGCCAGCGTGACCGTGCCGCCGGCCGGCACCGTGATGTCGAAATCCATCGTCACCACGTTGCTGCCGTCCGAAGCGTTGAGCGCCGAGGTCGAGGCGTAGTCCACGTGGTCCGCCGCGCCGAAGACGAAGCCCGCGTCGCGGCCCTTGCCCAGGCCGTCCCAAACCGCCAGCGCCTTCTGCGGCGCGCCTGCCGGCGGGTAGATCACGCCCGCGCCGTAGGAGCCGAGGAAGCTGGCGTACGTCACCTTTGCCGTGATGGGCGATGCCGAGGGGTTGTGGAAGGTGTCCGTCATGCGTCCCCACGACTGGTTGGGTTGCGCGTAGAAGGTGCGCTGCACTTCGAGGCCGCGCAGTGTCCTGACGCCGGATCGGATGTTCTGCGCGCCGCGCGTCTGCGACACGGTCCAGCCTGTCAGTCCCTTGCTGAAGTCGCCGTTGACGATGAAGCTGCGCACATCGTCGTCCACCGACACCAGCTCGATCGACGTGCCCTGGCCGCGGTTGCACTGTTCGAACGACAGCACGACCACCTGGCCGGAAAAGGACGTGAGCCAGGCGAACCCCCACGTGCCCGTCGGGCCGCTGCGGTCGGTCCTGAACAGCGTGCTGAGCAGCCCGCCACTCGTGTCGCGCACGACCACCTGCATGAACGCCAGTTCGTCGCGGAAGTTGCCGCGCTCCACGCCCGGCTTGCCGGTCCACCCGAGGCTCACCTGGCCGGTGGTCTGCCGCAGGTCCAGGGTCTGCTGCAGCCTTGCGTCGGGCACCGCGTGCAGGAACGCCGCGACACCGTTCGACTGGAACTGTGGGTCGGTCGTGATCGACACCACTTTCAGGCCGTCGGCCTCCGTCATCTCGGGGCCCAGTGGCGTCAGTTCGGCAAAGGTCTGGGTGGCCATGAAGCCCGCGAAGCCGCCACCCACGGTCACACCCAAGGTCAATGCGCCCGAACCTGCGCCTACACCCGAACCCGCGAACTGGTTGTCCCAGCCGTTCCCGATGGAGAAGTCGGGCGTGAGGTCCCAGAAATTCGCCTGGCCAGGGCCCACGGCCGCGTTGATGCCCTTGTCTTGGTTGGCGATGCTCTGCGTGAGGATCGTCGCCGCCGGCAGCGAGGTCGGCGTCGCAAGCTCGGGGCTGGGAGCCGGTGCCGGTGGATTGGGCGCGGGCGGGGCCGGCGGCTGCGGTGCAGGCGGCGCCGGAGGCTCGCCCGGAGCGGGGGCGGGTGGCGTGCCGACCGGCGGGAAGGCGAATCCGCCGCCTCCGCTGCCGCCACCGCCGCACCCGCTCAGCACCGCGACGCTCACCGCGGTGAGTGCAAACCTTCTCCGGTCCATGATCGATTTCCTCGTTGATTCTTCTGAAGACTGTTCCAGCGCGGCGCGCCGATCGCGGCCACGAGGCGCCGATTGGAGCGGCTTTGGTGCCCGGCATCCATCACCGAAATTGGGGAGATCGAAGGACCTGCGCGCACGGCGGCGCCGGCCGGAATCGCAAAAGTAATATCGCCCCTCGGCAACACCGGAGCAGCACGCATGGGGCGCAGCATCTTCTTCCTGGGCATCGTCATGGCGGCCGCTGCATTCGCGGTATCGGCCCAGACGCGCAAGCCTTTCCCGCCCGGCGTGGTGGGCGTGATGCGCATCGACGCCGGCACCGACTACGTGTTTCTCGACCGGCCCACCACCGTGGGCGGCGCGTGCAAGGGCTGGAAGGCGGTGTCGATTCAGGCCCCGGGTCCGGCGGGCTCGGGCATCACCAACCTCATGTGCTGGAAGGAATCGAACGGCCAGTTGCTGACCGCGACCGAGGCGAAGGTCTCGCCGCAGATCGCGCCTATGAGCCTGATCCGCTGACGCGGACCGGGGCAACAGAGCGGCGGCTAATTCAGACCGGCAGCAGGCGGTCTGCCGACGTCGCGGCCAGCCGCACCGCGCGGGCCGAAGGCTCCGCGGGCACCGGCATCCGCCGCGCGTCCTGTGTCATTTCCCCGTCGCCCGGCAGCACGAACTGGCTGATCAGCGCATCGAGGCTGCGCGCCTGGTCGCGCAGGCCTTCCGATGCCGCGGCCGACTGCTCGACCAGTGCCGAGTTCTGCTGCGTCATCCGGTCCAGGCCCGCGACGGCGGTGTTGATCTGCGCGATGTCGTGCGTCTGCGAGCGGGTGGCCGCCGTGATCGCGCCCACGGTGTCGGCAACCTGCCCGATCGACGCCACGATGCGCTCCATGGTCTGGCCCGCGCCGTCGGCCAGCACGGTGCCGGCTTCGATGCGCTGCACCGAGTCGTCGATCAGCCCCTTGATCTCGCGCGCGGCCGAGGCCGAGCGCGTGGCCAGTTGCCGCACTTCCGACGCGACGACCGCGAAGCCCCGTCCCGCCTCGCCGGCGCGCGCAGCCTCGACGGCGGCATTGAGCGCGAGGATGTTGGTCTGGAACGCGATGCCGTCGATCACGCCGGTGATGTCGGCCACCTTGCGCGAGGCGCGGTGGATGTCCTGCATGGTGCCGACCACCTGCGTTACCACCTCTCCGCCCTGCGCCGCCACGGCCGCCGCGGCGCCGGCCATCTGCTCGGCGCGGTTCGCGGCCTGGCTCGACTGCTCGACGTTGCGCATCACCTGCTCGAGCGCCGCGGCGGTCTGCTGCAGGCTGGACGCGGCTTCCTCGGTGCGCGCCGACAGGTCCGAATTGCCGTGCGCGATCTCGTTGGCCGCCACGCGCACGCTCTGCACCGATTCGCGCACGCGCAGGACCAGCTCGCGCAACGCGCCCTGCATCGCGCCCAGCGCCAGCAGCATCTGTCCGGCCTCGTCGCGCGAATGGCCTTCGATGTCATGGCGCAGGTCGAGGCTGGCGACACGGCGGGCCGTTTCGCCGGCCGAGCGGATCGGCCGGCTGATGCTGCGCACCAGCCACTGCGCCAGCACGGCGCCGAGCAGCAGGGCCGCCACACTGAACACAATCAGCGCCAGGCGGCCGGAGGCGCTCAGCGCCTCGACGCGGCTGCCCGCTGCATCGATGGCTTCGCGCTGCGCCGAAGCCAGCCGGGACAGCGCCTCCAGCAGGGCCGCCGAACCGGGCTGGAAGCGCTGCGCGTAGACCGTGCGGATGCGCTCGGTGAGGCCGGAGTCGCGTGCCGCGACGAGTTCCTTGACGGCGATCCTGAAGTCCTTGCCGGCAGCCTGCGTCCGTTCGAGCAGCTCCCGGTCGGAGTCTCTTTGCAGGCGCTGCGACACCTGCTGCAGCAGCGCGTCGTACTTCGACTCGGTCGCCTGGATGTCCGCCGCCAGGATCTCGCCGACTTCGGGTTCGGAGCTCAACGCCATCGCCTTGTAGCGCTCGGCGTTGATGGACTGCAGGCGGTAGGCGTCCACCACCATGCGCTCGGACACGCCATGCTGCTGGATGGCTTCGCGCGTGGCTTCGTCCACCTTGGACAGCGAGCGGATGCCGATGCCGGAGCCGGCGAGCGTCAGCAGCAGGACGACGCCGAAGGTGGCGAGCAGGCGGCGGCCGAGGACGTTGGTGGAGCGGGGAGTGTGGAGGTCGGAGGTCACGGGAGATCGGTTTCTCCCGCCGTGTTCGGCGGGGGAGGGTGAGGGCTTGGGATGTTTACAAGCCTGATTACATCGGCGCCTTGTTACGGTGCATTGACTGCGCCGAGGCTCCATCGCGAACGCGAAACGCAAGGCGAAAAAAAGCGCTCCTCGAGGGAGCGCTTAACGACGCGATAAAGCGCCGCGAGGAGGAACCGAAGTCCGTTCGGAGAATGGAATTTCTTCCGTCGAAGACATTCAGGCCTCTACATTGGCCGCGTGCGCGGCCCGTGACTGCGGGACAGGGCAGGCCGGGCGCGTGGGCGCTTGCCTACAGCAGCAACCCGGACCCGCCTGCCCGTCGTTTCGGTCAGCCGAGCAGGCCGTGCAGGATGTTGGTGACCGGGCTCACGACATGGCTCACCGTCTGCTCGACCTGGCTGGTGATCGGCGCCACGACCTCGCTCACGCCCGCGCCGGCGGCACCGACCGTGCCCTCGACCACGTGGGCCACCGTCTGGACGACAGGCGCCACGGTACCGGCAGCGCCTGCCAGGATGTCGGTTGCCGGGGCTGCAGCGCCAGAGGCTGCATGGGCTGCGGGAGCGACCGCATCGCTAGTCGCCGACTGCAGCACGTTGGCCACGGGGCCGTCGCCACCCAGCGAGCCGAGCAGGCGGCCGACGAGACCGTCCGCGCCCAGTACGCCACCGAGCAGACCGCCGGCATCGCCACCGGTCACGGTGCCGAGCAGTCCGCCGACGATGCCATGCTCACCGAGCAGGCCATCGACGAGACCGCCGGCATCGCCACCGGTCACGGTGCCGAGCAGTCCGCCGACGATGCCATGCTCACCGAGCAGGCCGTCGACGAGACCGCCGGCGTCGCCACCGGTCACGCCGCCGAGCAGGCCACCGACGAGACCATGTTCACCGAGCAGACCATCGACGAGACCGCCGGCGTCGCCACCGGTCACGCCGCCGAGCAGGCCACCGACGATGCCATGCTCACCGAGCAGGCCATCGACCAGACCGCCGGCGTCGCCACCAGTCACGCCGCCGAGCAGGCCGCCGACGAGACCATGTTCGCCGAGCAAACCATCGACCAGGCCGCCGGCGTCGCCACCGGTCACGCCGCCGAGCAGGCCACCGACGATGCCATGCTCACCGAGCAGACCATCGACCAGACCGCCGGCGTCGCCACCCGTTACGCTGCCGAGCACGCCGCCGAGCAGTCCACCGTCACCGCCAAGTACGCCTCCCAGCAGGCCGTCGTCACCCAGCACGCCGCCGAGCAGGCCGCCGTCGCCACCGAGCAGACCACCCAACAGGCCGTCGCCGCCCAGCACACCTCCCAGGAGGCCGCCGTCACCGCCGAGCAGTCCACCCAGCGGGCCTCCGGCACCGAGGAGGCCATCGTCAGCCAGGACGCCACCCAGCAGGCCGTCCCCACCGAGGAGGCCACCGACCAGGCCGTTGTCGCCCAGCACACCGCCGAGCAGCCCGTTCTCACCTCCAAGCAGACCGGCCAGGGGCCCATCGCTCAGAAGTCCACCGACCACGCCATCAGGCCCGAGCAGGCTGTCGACCAGCCCGTCCCCGCCGAGCAGGCCACCGGTAAGCCCTTCGCTGCCCAGCAGGCCGGCAAGCGAGCCGCTGCCACCGAGTACGCCGCCGAGCAGGCCACCGTCGCCGCCGAGCACACCACCCAGAAGGCCGCCGTCTCCCAACACACCGCCGAGGAGGCCACCGTCGCCGCCGAGCACGCCGCCCAGAAGGCCGCCG
>Ga0126362_10000387_pt1 | contig 22367 bp, 26 predicted proteins | sample ANMtaG_FD_126269 | JGI IMG/M metagenome (GOLD analysis project Ga0126362, IMG submission 126269) | Continental margin sediment microbial communities from North Pacific Ocean - ANME2c_DSS_Sorted | ecosystem: Environmental > Aquatic > Marine > Continental margin > Sediment | place: Pacific Ocean... | reverse complement strand
CCCACCAACCACGTCTGCATGGACTACGAGCCCTTCAAGGTGTCCTACACCCCGGGCCAGCCCTATGTCGGCGCGACCCTGTCGATGTACCCCGCCCCGAACTCGCACGGCGGCATGGGTAACTTCATCGCCTGGGACGGCGTGAACGGTAAGATCAAGTGGTCGAACGCCGAGCAGTTCTCGGTGTGGTCGGGCGCTCTGGCCACCGCTGGCGACGTCGTCTTCTACGGCACCCTCGAGGGTTACCTGAAGGCGGTCGACTCGAAGACGGGTAAGGAGCTGTACAAGTTCAAGACCCCGTCGGGCATCATCGGCAACGTGATGACCTACAGCCACAAGGGCAAGCAGTACGTGGGCGTCCTGTCGGGCGTCGGCGGCTGGGCGGGCATCGGCCTCGCGGCCGGCCTCACCGATCCGAATGCCGGTCTCGGCGCGGTCGGCGGCTACGCGGCCCTGTCCAACTACACCAACCTCGGCGGTCAGCTGACCGTCTTCACGCTGCCGAACTAATCGGTCGCAGCTGAAGAGGTGAATGAGGGTGCCGGCGCGGGTTTCCGCGCCGGCACTCTTATGATTAGAGTGACTTGCAAGAAGGCCGGTCAGGCCATGGGGGTCTCGACGAGCCTTCCAGGGAGAAACGTCCGTTGCACCACCTCAGCACCTTCGTTACGCGGCCGCTCGTGGCTGCCCTCGCCCTAGCAACCGTTGGTCTGGTTGCCGTACATGCTGAGGATGCCAAGCCTGCCGATCCCGCCCTCGCCAATTCTCTGAACCCGAACGACAAGTCTGCGGAGCCCGACGAGAAGCTCCTCAAGAAGGACGTTGCCGTGAAGGTCGAGGACGGCAAGTATTTCGATGCCGAGGGCCATCCGACCTTCCACGTCACCGACCAGGGCAAGAAGGTCGACTGGTATGCCTATTCCGGCTACCGCCGCTATCACGCCGAGTGCCACGTCTGCCACGGCCCGGACGGCATGGGCTCGACCTACGCGCCCGCCCTCAAGGATTCGCTGAAGCACCTCTCCTACGAGGAGTTCATCGGTATCCTGGCCGGCGGCAAGCAGGACGTCTCGAGCTCCGAGCAGAAGGTCATGCCGGCCTTCGGCGATAACAAGAACGTCATGTGCTATGCCGACGACCTCTACGTCTACCTGAAGGCCCGCGCCGCCGGCGCCATGGGCCGCGTCCGTCCGGGCGACAAGGAAGACAAGCCGGAGGCGGCGAAGAAGAACGAGAAGGAGTGCCTGGGCGGTTGATGACCCCCGGCACCAAGACGCGGGTCACCGCGGCCTGCGCGCTCCTGCTGCTTGCAGCAGGGGCGCGTGACGCCTCCGCGCAGCACCTCCCCGATCTCGTCACCACGGACACGCTCCGCGTGTGCGGCGATCCGGGCAACATGCCCTTCTCCGAGCGGAAGGAGGACGGCTTCGAGAACAAGATCGCGGCCATCGTCGCCGACGAACTGAAGGTGAAGGTCCGCTATTACTGGCTGACGCAGGGGCCGGGCTTCGTCCGCAACACCCTCGGCACCGGCCTGTGCGACATCATCATCGGCTCGGCCTTCGGCAGCGACCTCGTCCAGAGCACAAATCCCTATTACCGCTCGACCTACACGCTGGTGACCCGGAAGGGCGAGTTCACGGACGTGACCGGGCTCGACGACCAGCGCCTCAAGGGCAAGCGCATCGGCGTCATCGCCGGCACGCCGCCCGTCAACCGGATGGGCGATCTCGGCCTGATCTCGGGGATGAAGGCCTACGCGCCGTACCAGCTCGATCCGGCCCGCAAGCACCAGACGGTCTCGGCCGAGGTGATCGCGGATCTCGCCGAGGGTGCGATCGACGCCGCCGTGCTCTGGGGTCCGGCCGCCGGCTGGCTCGCCAAGCAGTCCGGCAAGCCGCTGGACGTGGTGCCCCTCCTCAAGGAGCCCGACCGCCCGGCCATGACCTACCGCATCGGCATGGGCGTGCGCCTCGGCGAGGAGGACTGGAAGCGCCAGCTCAACACGATCCTGCGCAAGCGCCGCGCCGATATCGAGACGGTTCTGCGCGACTTCGACGTGCCTCTTCTCGACGAGACCGAGAACAAGCTCCTCCAGAACTGATTCCGGGTTTCCAAAGGCCTCGGGCCTTCGGCGGGTCCAGGGCAAAGCCCGGGCACGTCCCGTCAGGGCTTCGCCCCGACACCCCACCGAAGGGGCTGAGTCCCTTCGGGATCCCCGTTACACCGGCTCGATGCCGCCGGCGTCGAGCTTGGCCAGCGCTGCGGTCACCGTCTCGCCGCCGATCGCGAGGTCCGGGGCGATCTCGGCGAGCGGCACCAGCACGAAGGCGCGCTGGCGCACGAAGCGGTGCGGCAGGATCAGGCGCTCGTCCTCCACCGTCGCGCCCGCATAGGACAGCACGTCGATGTCGATGACGCGCGGGCCCCAGCGGCGCTCGCGCACCCGGCCGAGATCGGTCTCGACGGCGAGGCAGGCGTCGAGGAGCCCGTGCGGGTCGAGGTCGGTCTCGACGGCGAGCGCCCCGTTCAGGAACCAGTCCTGGTCGGTGTCGCCCCAGGGCGGCGTGCGATAGTTGCGCGAGCGCGCCGTGATGCGGATTCCGGGCCGGGCGCCGAGCCCCGCCACCGCCGCGTCGAGCATCGCGGCCTTGTCGCCGATATTGCTGCCGAGCCCGAGATAGGCCTGGGTCACGCGCGTCCCCGGGTGATCGCGACGGTGACACCGTCGAGGATGGCGGGGACCGGCGCGCTCGGCTTGTCCACCGCGACCGTGATCGTGCGGATGCGTGCGAACCGCGCCAGGATCTCGGCGGCGATCGCCTCGGCCAGCGCCTCGATCAGCTTGAAGCGGCGCTCCGTGGCGATGCCGACCGCGATCTCGGTGAGGTCGGCATAGCTCACCGTCTCGGCGACGTCGTCGGCGCGGCCGGCCGCGGCGAGGTCGAGCACGGCGTCCAGCGAGATGTAGAAGCGCTGGCCGAGCCGCGCCTCCTCCTCCAGCAGGCCGTGCCGGGCGAAGACCGCGATGCGGTGGACGCGGATATGGTCGCTCACGCGCGCGTCTCCGGCCGCATCACCGCATCGACCACGCGCATGGCGTCCACATGGGCGCCGACGTCGTGGACGCGCACGATATCGGCGCCGAGCGTCGCGGCGAGCGCGTGGGCCGAAAGCGAGCCGTAGAGCCGGTCGGCGGGCTTGGTCTCGCGGTCGTGCAGGCGCCCGAGCAGGGATTTGCGCGAGACGCCGACGAGCAGCGGGAAGCCGAGGGCCTTGATCTCGGGGATGCGGCGGAGCGCGTCGAGATGCTGCTCCCAGCTCTTGCCGAAGCCGACGCCCGGATCGAGCACGATGTCGGCATCCGGGATGCCGGCGGCGCGGGCGATGGCGAGGGAGCGTTCGAAGAAGCGCAGCATGTCCGCGACGATGTCGATCGCCGGGTCGATCGTCTCGCGGTTGTGCATGACGATCACCGGCGCCCCGTGCGCCGCGGCGACCCGGGCGATGTCGGGCTCGCGCTGCAGACCCCAGACATCGTTGACGATGCGCGCGCCCGCCTCCAGCGCGACCTTCGCGGTCGAGGCCTTGTAGGTGTCGATCGAGATCGGCACCGCGAGCTGGGGCGCCAGCGCCCGGATGACGGGCAGGACGCGGGCCTGCTCCTCCTCGGCCGGCACGGGCGTGTGCCCGGGCCGCGTCGATTCCCCGCCGATGTCGAGGATCGCGGCGCCCTCGGCCACCAGCGTCCCGGCCTGGGCGCGGGCCTCCGCCTCGCCCCGGAACAGGCCGCCATCCGAGAAGGAATCGGGGGTGACGTTGAGGATGCCCATCACCAGCGTGCGCCGCCCGAGATCGGGCAGCAGGCGGGCGAGGGAGGACGGAGACGGGCTCACGCGCGGGAGATCTCTGGCTGTCGACGGCTCGGGTTTGGCCGAATCCGTTAGCCCGCGCAACAGCCCCCGCTCGGCGGTTCTGGGTGCGGAAGCGGCAGAGACAGCCGGCACGGATCCGGAGCCTGTCTGCGTCGCGCATCTCATCCTCCGCCTCATCCTTCGAGGGCGATGCTGACGCATCGCCGCCTCAGGATGAGGTCAGCGAATGGGAGGGCCGGCCGCGAAGTGCCAAGTCAGCGAAGTGCCAAGTCAGCCCCGGTAGCAGCGGATCTCCGCCTCGGCCTGGGCGCGGCGCAAATCCGCGACCTTGTCGTCGAAGATCTTGGTCTGTCGGAACTCGTTCGAGCGCTGGCCGATGCCCTGGCGCATGGACAGGATCGTGCTCGCCTGGACGTATTTGTCGTAAGGCAGGATCGCGGCGAGCTGATCGAGCGAGCACGCGCATTTCTGCATGTTCTCGCGAGTCTGGCCGTTGGCCGCCATGCAGGCGAAGACGTAGTCCACGCGCGCGTCGGTCGGGTAGTCGTTCTCCTCGGCGGCCCGGGCTCCGAACGTCAGCCCCGCCAGCGCCAGGGCGGCGAGCGCCGCCGCCTCAACCCGCCTTCTGCTCATAGCTCAGCTTCTCCTCCAGGAGTTCGCCGCCGTCCGGCGTCTTGGACTGCGCCTCGATCGAGACGATCTCGCCGGGCACGTCCGGCGCGGTGACGAAGGTGTAGGTCATGTTGGCCATGCCGCGCATGCGCTCGGTCATGGCGTCGCCCTCGAAGGGCTTGGTCTCGACGCGCCAGCCATCGACCTCGCGGCCCTGGAAGGTCACCTTGATCGGCGTCACCACGGCCTTGTCGCGCAGGCCCTTGCGGATGGCGTTCTTCAGGTAGCGCGGGTTCGCCTCGAGCAGCTTGGCGAGGCCGCGCAGATGGTTCTCGAGGAAGAGCGAGATCACGGGGTTGCCCGGCATGTCCTCGAAGGGGCCGGCGGGCACGCGGTTGAAGCCGGAGAACATGGTGACGCGGATGTTGCGCGCATCCGGCACCTTGGCCGCGTCCACGGTGAACACGATGGTGTCGGTCATCGGCGGCCCGTAGGGGCCCTTGGCGATCCCCGAGCGGCGCAGATAATCGTAGGTGATGGTCGAGCCCGGCGTCACGTTCTTCATCTGCGGCGCCTCGAACAGCAGGTCCGAGGCGTTCGGCGCGGCGGCGTTCACCTTCGTGGGGGCGGGCGCGTCCTGGGCCATCCCGAGCACCGGCACCGCGACGAGACCGAGCGCGAGGGCCGTCGTCACAAGAAACTTCACAGCGGGATTTCCTCCTTGAGCGGCGACCGGACGTTGCTGCCGATCGTCCGGTAGACGTAGTCGGGCGGGTTCTCGGCCGCCTCCTCGGCGGCGAGCGCGCGCACCTTGGCATGGAGCGGGGAGAGCGAACAGGCCGGGTCGGTGGCCGCCGCGTCGCCCGCCAGCGCCAGCGCCTGGCAGCGGCAGCCGCCCCAATCCTTCTCGCGCCGGTCGCAGGAGCGGCAGGGCTCCTGCATCCAGTCGGTGCCGCGATAGGCGGTGAAGGCCGGCGCGTTCGTCCAGATGTCGCTCAGCGAATGCTCGGTGACGTACCAGAATTCCAGGTTCGGGATCGTCTCGGCCGCGTGGCAGGGCAGCACCTTGCCCTGGGGCGTGACGTTCATCAGCTTGCGGCCCCAGCCGCCGGCGCAGGCCTTCGGATACTTGGCGTAGTAGTCGGGCACCACGAGGTCGATGACGAGCTGACCCTTCAGGCGCTCGCGCGCGGCCTCCACGATGCGGATCGAGCGGTCGACCTCGGCCTTGTTCGGCATCAGGGCGGCGCGGTTGACGTAGGCCCAGCCGTAATACTGCGTATGGGCCACCTCCAGCCGCTTGGCGCCCATCGTCACGGCGAGGTCGATGAAGCCCTCGACCTCGTGGATGTTGCCGCGGTGGATCACCGAGTTCAGGGTCAGGGGCAGGCCGAGCGCGACCACCTTCTCGGCGAAGGCCATCTTCTGCGGCTGGGCGTTCTTCAGGCCGCCGATCTTCTCGGCGTTCTGCGCGTCGACCCCCTGCACCGAGAGCTGCACGTGGTCGAGCCCGACATCGTAGAGCGCCTGGAGCTTGTCGAGCGCGCCGCCGACGCCGGAGGTGATCAGGTTCGAGTAGAGCCCGAGCTTGGCGCAGGTCTCCGTGATCTCGACGATGTCCTGGCGCGCGGTCGGCTCGCCGCCCGAGAGGTGGACGTGCAGCACGCCGAGTTCGGCGGCCTCGGTCAGGACCCGTTGCCAGGTCGCCGTGTCGAGTTCCTTCGAGCGCCGGTCGAGTTCCAGCGGGTTCGAGCAGTAGGGGCAGCGCAGGGGGCAGCGGTGCGTCAGTTCCGCCAGCAGCCCGACGGGGGCCGGGGCGGCCGTCCGCTGCGGCGTGACGGCGTTCATCGCTCCAGGACCCTCTTCTGTGCGAGATCGGTGAGCATCACCAGGATATCGGCCTCGATCACCGCGGCGTCGGCCGCGTAGGTCTCGGCGAGCGCCTGCGCGATCTGCGCGACGCTGCGGGCGCCATCGACCAGCGAGAGCACCGCCACCGCATTGTCGTCGAGGTCGAAGGTGCGCTCGGGGGCGAGCAGCACGTGCTTGTCGCGGGCCTGGTCGAAGCGCATGCGCACGCCCCGGGGCAGGCGCGGCACGTCGCTCGCCTGGAGCGCGCCGGCAGGCCCGGTCGTCGGCGCGGCCGGCTCGGCCACCAGGCCCTCGCCCGGCTGCCACGCGTCCGGCGGGATCATGCCGGGGGCGACATAGGCGAAATACAGCGCGTCGAGCTGAGTCCACAGCACGGTGCACTTGAAGGTCAGGGCGTCCATCGCCGCCCGCTGCAACTCCGGCGTGGTGGCGTGGCGCTTGACGTAGTCGAGGGCGAAATCGGCGTCGCGCGGGGCCTGGGTCAGGCGCTTGTCGAAATAGGCCAGCGTCTCCTTGGTGATGAAGTCGTAGTTCTTCAGCATCCCGGCGACGCGCTCGGAGATGATGGTCGGCGAGAACATCTCGGTCAGCGAGGAGGCGATCGCCTCGAGCAGGCTGCGCTCCGAGACGAAATGCACGTAGGCATCCACCGAGAAGCGTGTCGCCGACAGGATGCCCTTGGTCGAGAGCACGTAGTCGCGCGCGAAGCCGACCCCCTCGGCGAGCTTCAGCCAGCGCTCGATGCCGCCGTCGCCCTCGTGATCGCCGTCATGGTCGACGATGCGCTGGCGCCAGATCCGGCGGAGCGCCGCATCCGGCAGGCGGGCGAGCAGCGCCGCGTCCTTCACCGGGATCATGGCCTGGTAATAGTAGCGGTTGAGCGCCCAGGCGCGGACCTGGTCCTTGCTCAGCTTGCCGTCGTGCAGGAGGCGGTGGAACGGGTGCAGGTTGTGGTAGCGGCGGGCGCCGATGTCGCGGAGCGCCGCCTCCAGCTCCTCCGGGCTCAGAAGGCGCTGGCTGGCATCGGTTCCGGGCGTGGGGAAGGCTGCGTTCATGGCGTTTCCGTGCGTCCGTTGTCCGGTTCGCGTTGTGTCGGGTCGGTCTTGGCCGGAACGCGTGCCGGGCACGGCCAGCGGATCCGACTGAGATAGGTTCGCCCCGGGCCGAATGCCACCCGGGCCCAGGGCCGCAGGCCGGCTCCCGCACCGGTGCCGGATCACGATAGGCCGGCGGCCGGTCTCGTATCCTTGATCCAGCGCATGGCCCCGCGCCCTAGAGGCTCAGCGCCAGCCCGTCATGGCCGACGGTCCAGCCCGCCGCCTCGATCTCGGCGCGCTCGGGCGAATCCTCGATCAGGACCGGGTTGGTGTTGTTGATGTGGACGAAGACCCGGCGGCCGACGGCCACGTCGCGGAGGGCGTCCACCGAGCCGTTCTCGCCGCGCATCGGCACGTGGCCCATGCGCCAGCCGGTCTTCACCCCGACGCCGGCGCGGATCATGTCGTCGTCGTAATAGACCGTGCCGTCGAAGAGCAGCGCGTCGGCGCCCGCGAGCTGCCCCTTCAGCTTGTCGGTGACCTGCGCGCAGCCCGGCACGTAGGCGAGGCGGCGCCCGCCGGCCTCGATCATCGCGCCGACCGTGGTCTCGGTCTCGGCGCCGATCTGCATCGTCTCGTCCTCGAGCCAGAGCGGCACCTTGCCGGGCACGGGGAACAGGGTGACGGCGAGGCCGGGCAGCGGCTCGAAGCGGCGCTCCAGAGCGATGGGCTCGCGCGCCACCACGTCGGCGGCCATCACGTCGAAGACGCGGTTGGCGTTGACCGAATCGAGGATGCCGCTGGTCCCGTAGAGGGTGAAGGGCTGGCCCTCGCGCAGGGTCAGCAGGCCGGCGACGTGGTCCACGTCGCCGTTGGTGAGCAGCACGGCCTTGATCGGCGAGTGGCGCAGGCCCTCGCGCGGGTGCAGGGCGGGCGTGTCGAAGAGCTGCTGGCGGATATCCGGCGAGGCGTTCACCAGGAGCCAGTCCGCCCCGTTCGCGGAGACGGCGATGCTCGACTGGGTGCGGGGCCGGACGCGGCCCGGCTCGCGCCGGGCGGTCTCGCAGATGGGGCAGCGGCAATTCCACTGGGGAAGGCCGCCGCCGGCAGCCGAACCGAGGATCACGACGCGCATGGGTTCGCCCCTGGCAGCCTGCAACCCCCGGCTCGGCGCAACACCTCAGTTGAAGGTGTCGATCTCGGCGGACTCGTACGAGGTGACTTCCATGCCGACGCAGATCTCGGACACGACCGGGGCAGCCCACTTCATGGTGTTTCTCCTAGACTTCGGGTCATCCCCGTCCGGGTAACCATAAGGGAACCCTAAGACGTTGATGGCGCACCTGTTTTCGGGCGCCGCGCAGATATCGGCCATTCCGGGATGCGCTTCAAGCACTAAATTGCCGGATCCTCCCAAATTTTTCGTGATTACCTCGTGCACGATATAAAAGTGGACTTCATATCGCGGTGCGCAAACCCGCCCCCCGGACACGCGCTGCCACGCGCCCCGGAATCGGGATCCGGGCGCGGGATGAATCGTCGCGCTGTGAGGGAAGCAGACATGGGTTCATCCCGCGCGCGACCTCTCCCGAGGCCGTCGGCGGGCTGGACCGTCCGAGGGTATGGGCGCCGCGCGTGGCGGCCAAAGAACCGCGCCGGAGACGGCTTGAGGTGGGGCATTTCGCGTGTTCGAAGTCGCGCCGTTCAGGCCGCTTCTGCGCCCCTGGAGTCGTCTCCGTCGGGTTGTCCGCGTGAAGTGCCGCTAGGCTTCCGGCCGGGCTGTTCCGGAAGTGGTCGTTACGGCGTGCTGCTGGGGTGGAGTCATGCCTGTCTCCTCAGCTTCGACCATAAGTCATCGTGCCAGATTATCGCGCTCCGCACGCTGCCTCTGGGCCGTTTGTGCCTCCCTTCGCGAAGCACGCAGAGAGACTGCGTCCGTATTGTTTTGCCGTCAACCCGAAAAATGCGCCCCCTGGCGGAGTATTCGAAATTCGAGAGCTTGGCCGCCGCGCGGACGATTGCATTCCTAAATTTACACCCGCTCAGGTTGCAGCGCGGAATAGCGCCTGGATCCGCTCAGGGCGCGCCGGTGACGCTGCGGCGCAGGTCCGCGAACCAGCCCGGACCCGCCGTGGTGCCCCGGTTCACCACCACGGTGGCGGTCATGCCGGCCACCAGCGGCACGCCGTCCGGCACGTGGTCGATGCGGATGCGCACGGGCACGCGCTGGGCGAGGCGCACCCAGGTATAGACCGGGTCGACATTGGGCAGCCCCTGCGTGCTCGGCGCGGCATTCGCGGTCGCGATGCCGAGGGTGATGCTCTCCACCGTGCCGCGCAGGGGCGCGTCGTAGCCCATCAGGGCCATCTCGGCCGGGTCGCCCACCCGGATCGCGGCCATCTTGGTCTCCTCGAAATAGCCGTCGATCCAGAAGGAATCGGTGTCGATCACCCGGACGTTGACGCTGCCCTGGCTGGCGTAGTCCCCGACGCGCAGGAGCAGGTTGGTGACGCGCCCGTTCACCGGCGCGCGCACCGTGGTGCGCTGCAGGTTGACCCGGGCCTGGGCGAGCTGGGCCTTGGCCGTCTCCAGCGCCGCCTCGGCGATCTTGGCGGTGCCGGCGAATTGCTGCTTCTCCTCCACCGAGGTCGAGACGGTGGAGAGCTCCTGCCGCCGCACCGACTGGGCCTGCTTCACCTGCAGGTCGGCCTCGCGGTTCTTCACCTCGGCCTCGGCCTGGGTCACCGCCACCTCGAAGTCGAACGCCTCGATGACGTAGAGGATGTCGCCCCGCTTGACCGTCTGGTTGTCCGCGATCTTGAGGTCCACGATCTGGCCGGAGACCTGGGGCGCGACGCCCGCCACCTGCACGCGCACACGCCCGTCGCGGGTCCAGGGCGCGGCGACGTAGAAGCGCCAGACCGTGGCCGCCGCCGCCAGCGCGACGAGCAGGACCAGGGCGGTCGCGGCGAGGCGCAGGGCCCGCCGCGCGCGGCGGCCGAGGCGGTGGGGCGCCGGGTTCGAGGCCTGCTCCGTCGCCTCGTTCGGGGCGTGGGGATCGTCCGCGTCGGCCATCACAGCGTCGCGATCAGGAGGGCGAGGAGGCAGACATAGAGCCCGGCCTCCGCGAGCGGCGGGTTGGCGAGGTAGCGGCCGAGCCGGATCCGGCTGAACAGCCGCCGCAGGACCACGAGGATCGCGAAGGCGCCCAGCGCGTAGGCCACGAAGGGCGAGATCATCACGCCGCCGATGGCGATGTCCCGGTGCATCGGTTGCCCCTTCAGAACGGCGCGACGCCGAGCCGGCGCAGGAAGCGCCGGTGGCGGGCGATGGTGCGGGCGGCGGCGACGAGGTCGGTCGCGGCGCGCGCCGTGCACAGCCGGGCCGGGCGCGGCTCGGCCGAGGCCGCCCGCACGAGGTCGCGGGCGGCCGCCTCCAGGCGCCCGGGATGGCCGGCCTGCAGGGCCGCACGGGCGCGGCCGATCGGCCCGCGCAGAGCCTCCGCCGCGCGCAGGCGCCGCATCTGCGCGTGGGCGCGGGCCGCCGCCGCCTCGATCTGGGCCAGCGCGAAGGCGTGGGTGAGCGCCATCCGGCGCACGGCGCCGCTGGCCGAGCCGTAGCCCGCGAACTGGTACAGCCGGTCGGCATTGAGGCTGGTGCGCGTGGTGGCGTCGCCCCCCTCCCCGGCCAGCGCCTCGGCGAGGTCGCGCCGGGCGGAATCGAGGGCGTAGGCCCGGTGCCGCGCCGCGCTGACCGGCAGGACGAGACGCACCGCCAGGAACAGGAGCACAGCCGCGAGCACGACCAGGAAGGCGTTCAGGAAGAAGGTCGCGGCATCGTAGCCCTGGGGATTCGACGGGGCCAGCAGCACGGGGAAGAAGACGAGGCCGATGAAACCCACCGTGAAGGTCGGCGGGTTCAGCGCGAGCAGGCAGCCGACGAGGATCGGCGGTGCCATGGCCAGGGCGAGCAGGGGAAAGCCCTGGTTGCCGGCGAGGAGGCCGAACAGGACGAGCCCGGCCGCCAGGGCGGCGAGCGGCATGCCCATCAGCACGCCGAGGGCGAATTTGCGCGGATCCGGCGTCACCGAGGACAGGGAGCAGGTCGCCGCGACCTGGACCAGGGCGAAGGAGCTCTGCGGCAGACCGCTCGCGACGAAGAGGGCGGCGGTGATCGCGAAGGCGATGACCACCCGGAAGGCCGCGCGCAGCGCCACGGGGAAGTCGCGGTGCGTCGGCAGGGCGACGTCCCGCAGGGGCCGGTCCCCGGTCGAGAGCGCGTGCAGACCGTCCGCGGCGAAGGTCGCGGCGACCACGAAGTCGAGGGCGCGCTGGAGCAGGGCGAGCTCGTCGAGGGGGCGGTCGCCGTCCCGCAGGGCCGCGTCCACGCGGTCGCGCAGGCGTCCGGCGAGGGCCGGCATGTCCGGCTGCTCCTCCCCCTCCCCCACGGCTGCGCGGCAGAGGGCGAGCGCCTCCGCCGCCTCCGGGCTCGGCCGGCCCAGCTCGGCCCGGGCGCGCGCCACGGCCCGGCTCGCCGCCAGCATCGCGTAGAGGGCGGCGATGCCGCTGCGCGCGCCGGCGGCCCGGTAGCGTCCGTCGTCGAGCTCGCCGGCGATGGCGCTGGCATCGGCCCGCATCGGCGCGATCCGGGCGATCAGCGCGGCCGCCCGCTCGACGCCCGGATCGCCCGTCGCGAAGGCCTCGCGGCAGAAGGCCTGCACCGCCGCATGGGCGCCGGCGAGCTGCGGGCGCAGCGCCCGCCAGGTGCTCGGCGAGGCGAGCGCATCGTTGATGAAGGTGATGACGACGATCGCCAGGGTGATGGCGGCGAGCCGCGCCACCGCGGCGTCGAAGCCGGTCTGCGGCGCGTCGAGATGGGCGACGGCGATGATCGCCACCGTGTAGCCCGACAGCATGGCTCCGTAGGCGCGGGTGTCCTGGAGATACTGCGCCACGAACACGCAGAGGCCGAGCCAGGCCGCGAAGGCGACGAGCATCTCGACCCGGTCCTGTCCGAACAGCGCCAGGAAGAGGAGCGAGACGGCGCCGCCGAGGATCGTGCCGAGGAGGCGGTAGACCGCCTTCGAGATCGCCTGCCCCCGCTTCGGCTGCGCCAGGATCGCGACGCCCACCGCCGCCGAGGAGGCGCTGTCGAGCTGCAGCCAGAAGGCGAGGTAGAGCGCCGCCATCATGCCGATCCAGATCCGGACGGCGAAGGCGAGCGCCGCAGGGCTCGGCACCCAGGCGTCGAGCCGGTCGAGGAGCCGGTCGAGGGCCCCGCCCGCCTGGCTCGCGGCCCGGGATGCGGGCTCAGGCACCGGGGCCGGGCTCCGGCCCCGCCGCGGCGGCGACCCGCGCCTGCCAGAGGCAGAGCAGCGGCGTGATCGCCAGCTCGACCACGAGGGCCCCGAGCATGGTCAGGGAGGGGATGCCGGTGAGGTAGAGGCCGAGCAGCCGGGCGAGGCCGCCGAGCACGACCACCAGGGTGAGGAAGCGGAACAGCCGCGTCTTGTGCTCGATCCCTGGCACGCAGGTCCAGAACAGCACGCCGATGCCGGTGAGCAGGCCCGAGAGATAGCGGAAATGGCTGTCGGCCGAGACGCTCTCGACGCCGGGGCTGAGGCCGTTGATGCCGAACAGGACCCCGTAGAGGCCGGCGGCCACGGGCAGGGCCGCCCCGAAAGCCACCACCCGCTGCAGCGCCCGCCGCTCGTTCATCGCGCCCTGCTGTCCGGAAGCCTCGCCGTTCCAGAACACGCGAGGTGTCCAACGGTTGCGGTGTGCGGAGCGTCCGCTCGAAGCTGCGTTCGCACCTCCGGCCGGACGAGACGCAGATCTCTCTCCTCCCTCTCCCGCAGAGGGGAGAGGGAGTCCGCCCCGTTGCCCCTCAAGCCTTGCCGCCGCCCTTCAGGCGCTTGTTGCACTTGCTCCAGTACTGGGGCCATTTCGGGCCCTGCGCCGTCTTCTGCGCGTCGGTGAGCGCGCGCCACTCGGCGCCGCACTGCTTCTGGCGCTCGCGGGCGGCGGTCTGGCCGGGGCTCGGCGCCTTCTCGGTGGGCGCCGCCTTCTCGGCCGGCGTCTCCTTCGGCGGATCCTTGGCGAAGGCGGGCGCGGCGAGGAGCAGCGGCAGGGCCAGGACGGTGCCGGCGAACAGGCGGTGGAGCATCGGGCGATCCGGTGGTTCGAGCCCGCGCCGATTCGGCCGGCGCGACAGGATTGATTTCAGCCGCAAGAGCGGGAGCCGGCAAGGGCGGGGGCCGAGCCCGCCAACAGGCTGCGCGGTGCCGTCGCGCGAACGTGAGCCGCAAGGCGGCGCGTCGGGGGCGGCTTGAGAGCGGCGGCCCATCCGCGCTAGCGTAGCCGTAATGCCGGGTGCTGGTGCGCACCGGCTTCGGACTTGCAGACGCCGCCACCGTCAACAACCTCATGAGGTCGGCCCGCGCGAGCGGGCGGATCCGAGCCGGAGCCCCACCATGGCCGCCGTTACGGCTAAGCCCATCGACGTCCACACCTGGAGCACGCCGAACGGCTGGAAGATCCCGATCATGCTGGAGGAATGCGGCCTCCCCTATCGGGTCGTGCCGGTCAATATCGGCAAGGGCGAGCAGATGGCGCCCGAGTTCCTGAAGCTCTCGCCGAACAACAAGATCCCGGCCATCGTCGACCCTGAGGGCCCGGGGGGCGAGCCGATCAGCGTCTTCGAGTCCGGCGCGATCCTGCAATATCTCGGCCGCAAGACGGGCTGCCTCTATCCGAGCGACGAGCGCGCCCGCGTGGCCGTGGACGAGTGGCTGTTCTGGCAGATCGGCGGCTTCGGCCCGATGCTCGGCCAGACCCACCATTTCAAGATCTACGCGCCCGAGAAGATTCCCTACGCCATCGACCGGTTCGAAGCCGAGGCGCGGCGCCTCTACGGCGTGCTCGACGGACGGCTCGCCGAGCACGACTACGTGGCGGGTGCCTATTCCATCGCCGACATCGCCATCGCGCCCTGGGCGAAGTTCCACGGCAAGCAGGGCATCGACCTCTCGGGCTTCCCCAACGTGCGCCGCTGGCTCGACGCGGTGCTCGCCCGTCCCGCCGTCCAACGCGGCCTCGCCGCGGTCTGAACCCGGGTTTCCAAAGGCCTCAGGCCTTTGGCGGGTCCAGGGCGGAGCCCTGGGCAAGGTCTATCAGGGCTTCGCCCCGACACTCCACCAAAGGGGTGACCCCTTTGGGATCCCGGAATCTCAGCCCTGCTTGGCGTAGCGCTTGAGGGTGCGCTCGCGGCGCAGGCGCGACAGGCGCTCGATCCAGAAGATGCCGTCGAGCTGGTCGATCTCGTGCTGCAGGCAGGCGCCGCGGAAGCCTTCGGCCTCCTCCTCCCGCTCGGTGCCGTCGAGGTCGCGATAGCGCACCCGGACGCGGGCGGCCCGCTCCACCACCTCCGAGACGCCAGGCATCGAGACGCTGCCCTCGCGCGCTTCCGAGCGCTCGGGCGAGGCCTCGACGATCTCCGGGTTGCAGTAGAGCGTGGCGGGGCCGCCGGGCTCGGGCCGCAGCACCACGAGGCGGCGGGCCACGCCGATATGCGCGGCCGTCAGCCCCGCCGCCATCGCGGCGTCGAGGGTGTCGGTCAGGTCCTGCGCCAGGGCGCGCAGGTCTTCGTCGAAAGCCGTCACCGGCGCGCAGGGCGCGCGCAGGCGCGGATCGGGGAAGCGGACGAGCGGGCGCGCCGGCACCGGGCTCAGCGCACCAGGGCGAGCGAGGCGCCGGACTTGGTGAGCGCCCCGTCGAGGGCGCCGCCGCCCTGGCGCAGCCGCGCCGCCACCGTGCCGCCGGCCTGGTAGAGATAGACCTCGCCGTCGCGGTAGTCCCAGGCCGAGATCTTCGCGAGGTCCTTGTTGGCGCAGCCCGCCGTGCTGGCCTTGTAGAGGTCGAGAGAGGGGGCGCTCGACAGGGTGACCTTGCAGCTCGCCCCCGTGGCGTCCTTGGCGTCCCAGGTCCCGACCACCGAGGAGCGCCCGCCGGCCGTGACGGGCGGCGGGGGCGGCGGCGGGATCACCGGCTCGGCGATCACGTTCGAGCCGGGCGGCGCCGCCGTGGCGACCTGGGTGCCGGGGGTGGGCGGCAGCCCGTCCGGCGCGGCCGAGGCGCCGGGCGGGGGCGCCAGCGGCGAGGCGGTCACCGCCCCCGAGGGGATCGCCGGGACCGGCGCATCGAGGCTGGCCTGGGGCCCGGGTCCCCGGGTGCGCGGGCCCTCGACGCGGCTCGAAGAGCAGGCGCCGAGGCTGAGCGCGAGGGCGAGAGCGAACGGTGTCGACAGGTACAGGCGCGGCATCGACCTCTGGTCCCGAAACCCGCGCCGCGGGAGGGGGCTGCGGCGCGCCCGCCTGACTTCGCCCCAAATGCGATGCCCGCAAGGCGGACGGCCGCGCTTCCCCACCGCGAGCCGCCGCGCATCCGCCTTTTCCACCGGGTGTGGCGGGTGGGCCGCACCTCCCGCGGCCGGGGTTGCGGGTGCAGCCGGCGGGCTCCGACGCTGTTCGTGAAGTAAGTCTCCCGCATTCGATCTGGAAAAACTCGAAAACATCACGCTTGCAAAAGCATTTCCGTGACGTCAGACCGCATCGCCCGTGTTCAGATCGGGCTGGGGAGGTCTCGTACTATGATTGGACCTGTTAAAAACTCCGCCCGCATGCTGGGGGCCGCGTGTCTGCTCGCCTCTGCCGGGGTCGTCGGCCAGGCGCAGGCCGCGGAGGTGGTCGTGAAGACGCTCAACAGCGGGCCGGGCGGCGCGATGGTGTTCGATCCGGCCTTCGTGACGCTCGCGCCCGGCGACACGATCAAGCTCGTGCCCACCGACAAGGGGCACAATATCGAGACGATCAAGGGCATGGCCCCGGAGGGCGCGCCGGTCGTCAAGACGGTGGTCGGCAAGGAGGAGACGCTGACCTTCGACAAGCCGGGAATCTACGGCTTCAAGTGCTCGCCCCATTACCTGATGGGCATGGTCGCGCTGGTGGTGGTCGGCGGCGACAGGAGCAACCTCGAGGCCGCCAAGGCGGTCCAGCACGGCAAGCTCGCCCAGAAGCGCTTCGACCCGCTCTTCGCGCAGGTGCCGTAGGCGGCCGGCCGGGGCGTCGTCGCCCCGGCTGCCCTGTCGGCGACGAGCGCTCCGGGCGGGATCAGACCTCCCGCTCGACCATCATCTTCTTGATCTCGGCGATGGCTTTGGCCGGGTTCAGGTTCTTCGGGCAGGTATTGGCGCAGTTCATGATCGTGTGGCAGCGGTAGAGCCGGAACGGGTCGTGCAGCCCGTCGAGCCGCTCGCCCGTATTCTCGTCGCGCGAGTCGATCAGCCAGCGATAGGCCTGGAGCAGGGCGGCCGGCCCGAGGAAGCGGTCGCCGTTCCACCAGTAGCTCGGGCAGCTCGTGGTGCAGCAGGCGCAGAGGATGCACTCGTAGAGGCCGTCGAGGCGGGCGCGGTCCTCCGGCGTCTGGCGCCACTCCTTCTCGGGAGCCGGGGTCTCGGTCTGCAGCCAGGGCTCGATCGCCGCGTGCTGGGCGAAGAAGTTGGTCAGGTCCGGCACCAGATCCTTCAGCACCGGCATGTGCGGCAGCGGGTAGATCCGGATCGCGCCGTCCTTGTCCTTGCGGGTCAGGATCGGCAGGGCGTTGTCGGGGCTCTTGCACTCGTCGATGCCCATCGTGCAGGCGAGCGTGTTCTGGCCCTCGATGTTCATGGCGCAGGAGCCGCAGATGCCCTCGCGGCAGGAGCGGCGGAAGACCAGCGTCGAGTCGATCCTGTTCTTGATCCACAGCAGCGCGTCGAGGACCATCGGGCCGCAATCGTCGCGGTCGACCTGATAGGTGTCGATGCGCGGATTGGCGCCGTCATCCGGGTTCCAGCGGTAGATCCGGAAGGTCTGGAGGTTCTTGGCGCCCGCGGGCGCCGGCCAGGACTTGCCCTCGCGCACCTGCGAGTTCTTGGGAAGGGAGAATTGGGCCATCTGTCAGGGGATCCTGTCGCTGTTCAGGGCGCCGCGACGAGCGGCCTCTCCCTGGAGGCCCGGCGCGGGTTCCGCGCCGTGGGCCGAGCTTGAAACGGACCTTACGCCTCAGTACACGCGCGCCTTCGGCTCGATGTACTGGATCTCGTTCGACATCGTGTAGGTGTGGACCGGGCGGTAATCGATGATGACCTGATGCGCGGCCTCGTCGAGCCAGGAGAGGGTGTGCTTCATCCACTCCTTGTCGTCGCGGTCGGGGAAGTCCTCGCGGGCATGGGCGCCGCGGGATTCCGGCCGGTTGGCCGCCGATTCCATCGTCACCACCGCCTGGCCGATCAGGTTGTCGAACTCCAGGGTCTCCAGAAGATCGGTGTTCCAGATCAGCGAGCGGTCGGTGATCTTGATGTCGGCCGCCGCGTTCCAGACCTTGTGGATCAGGCCCTTGCCCTCCTCCAGCACCTCGCCGGTGCGGAAGACGGCGCAGTTGTTCTGCATGGTCTTCTGCATCTCGAGGCGGAGTTCCGCGGTGGAGGTCGAGCCGTCGGCGTAGCGGAAGCGGTCGAGGCGCTCGAGCGCCTTGTCGGTCGCCTCCTTCGGCGCGTCCGGCACGCGGCCGTTGGCCTCGACGATGTCGGCGCAGCGCAGGCCGGCGGCGCGGCCGAACACCACGAGGTCGATCAGCGAGTTCGAGCCGAGGCGGTTGGCCCCGTGCACCGAGACGCAGGCCGCCTCGCCGATCGCCATCAGGCCGGGCACCACGGTGTCGGGGTTGCCGTCCTTCAGGGTCAGCACCTCGCCGTGATAGTTCGTCGGGATGCCGCCCATGTTGTAGTGCACGGTCGGCAGGACCGGGATCGGCTCCTTCGTCACGTCGACGCCCGCGAAGATCTTGGCGCTCTCCGAGATGCCCGGCAGGCGCTCGTGCAGGATCTTCGGGTCGAGATGGTCGAGGTGCAGGAAGATGTGGTCCTTGTTCTTGCCGACGCCCCGGCCGGCGCGGATCTCCATGGTCATGGAGCGCGAGACCACGTCGCGCGAGGCGAGGTCCTTGGCCGAGGGCGCGTAGCGCTCCATGAAGCGCTCGCCCTCGGAATTCGTGAGGTAGCCGCCCTCGCCGCGCGCGCCCTCGGTGATCAGGCAGCCCGCGCCGTAGATGCCGGTCGGGTGGAACTGCACGAACTCCATGTCCTGGAGCGGCAGGCCGGCGCGCAGCACCATGCCGCCGCCGTCGCCGGTGCAGGTATGGGCCGAGGTGGCGGAGAAGTAGGCGCGCCCGTAGCCGCCGGTCGCCAGGATGACCATCTGGGCGCGGAAGCGGTGGATCTCGCCGGTGGCCTGGTCCATGGCGATCACGCCGCGGCAGCGCCCGTCCTCGTCCATGATCAGGTCGAGGGCGAAGTACTCGATGAAGAAGTTGGTCTGGTTGCGCACCGCCTGCCCGTAGAGGGTGTGGAGCATGGCGTGCCCCGTGCGGTCGGCCGCGGCGCAGGTGCGCTGCGCGGTGCCCTTGCCGTAATCGGTGGTCATGCCGCCGAAGGGCCGCTGGTAGATCTTGCCCTCGGCCGTGCGCGAGAAGGGCACGCCCCAGTGCTCGAGCTCGTAGACGGCGGCCGGCGCGTTGCGCACGAGATACTCGATCGCGTCCTGGTCGCCGAGCCAGTCCGACCCCTTCACGGTGTCGTACATGTGCCAGCGCCAGTCGTCGGGGCCCATATTGCCGAGCGAGGCCGAGATGCCGCCCTGCGCCGCCACCGTGTGCGAGCGGGTCGGGAACACCTTGGTGATGCAGGCGGTGCGCAGGCCCGCCTGGGAGCAGCCGACCGTGGCGCGCAGCCCCGCGCCGCCGGCGCCCACGACGACGACGTCGAAGGTGTGATCGTTGATGGTGTAGGCGGGGCGGGTGCCGTTCGTGCCGGTGGCGGCCATGTCAGGGCTCCTGGGGTTCCTGAAGAGTCAGACGAGGCGGGCGAGGCCCACGCGCAGGATCGCGTAGAAGCAGGCCACGGCGACGACGACCGTGTAGATGGTGTTGGCGAAGAGCGCGGTGATGCGCAGGGCCTTGTCGTGGACGTAGTCCTCGATGATCACCTGCATGCCGACGCGCATGTGCAGCGTCACCGAGAGCACGGTGAGCAGGAGCAGGATCGCCACGAGCGGGTGGCCCATCAGCGCCACCGCCTCCGGATAGGGCCGGCCGGCCATCATCGCCACGATGATCACGAAGGCGATGATCAGCGGCGGGTTGGCGGCCGCGGTGAGGCGCTGGAACCACCAATGGTCGGCCCCGTGCCCGGAGGCGCCGAGGCCGCGCACGCGGGCGCGCGGAGTGCGGATCGAGACGCTGGTGTCCTGGCGGTTGTCGGCCATGAGGGTGCCTCCGTCAGCGCAGGATCAGGGCGGCGGCCCAGATCACGAGGGTGAGGATCACGGAGCCGATCAGCGTGCCGCGCGACAGGTTCATGCGGGTCGAGCGGTCGAGCCCGACGCCGAAATCCCAGACGAAATGGCGCAGGCCCCCCAGCATGTGGTGCATCAGGATCCAGGTGTAGCCGAACAGCACGATCCGTCCGATCCACGATCCGAAGAACCAGCCCACCCAGGCATAGGCAGCGGGGCCGGAGGCGAGCGCCACCAGCCAGATCGCGACGAGCGCCGTGCCGCCGTAGAGGGCGGTGCCGGTGACGCGGTGGAGCACCGACATCGCCATGGTCCAGGTCCAGCGGTAGATCTGGAGATGCGGCGAGAGGGGTTGGGCCACGGTCGGCCGGGCGGTCGGTGCCATCGTGTCGGGCCTCGCAGTTGCGAACTGGTGCGTCTCTAAACTGGTCGAGCTGGGGTGCCGAGGGGCAAGCTGCAATGCGACATGAGCGATCGGCGGTTCTGTCACGTTTGTGACCGAGGCCGTCATCCCGCGAGGCCGCGCGCAGGGGGATCCCCAGCGGAGCCCTGCGGGCGCGCGAAGGGGAGCGCCGCGGGCAGCGCTGCGGGACACGCTCATGGCAGCCGCCCCAGCGCACGCCACCACAGGTAGTTCAACGGCGTTGCAACAATCAATGATGCGATGCCGAAGGCGAGGGTCAGGCGCGTGGCGTCGCGCAGGGACACGCCGCCGAGCTCCCGCGCCAGGACGATGGGCGGGGCCTGGTAGGGGAAGAGCAGGGTGCTGTAGCCCGCGACCTGCAGCATCACCACGCTCATGAGATCGAGCCCGCTCGCGCGCGCCATCTCGCCGGCGAGCGCCGTGAAGAGGGCCGGCGCCCCGTTCGCGGTGACGAGGAGCGTCAACAGCACGGCGATGCCGGTGAGGACGAGGTAATTGAGGCCGTTGGCGCCGGGCTCAAGGGGGGCGAGCGCTAGAAGCGCCTGTCCGAGGCGGGCGCCGAGTCCGGTCGCGGTGACGAGCGCCACGAGGCCGAGCAGGGCCGCGATGTAGAAGCCGGTGCGCAGGGAGATCTGCCCGAAGGCCTCGGCGCCGACCACGCCGACCCGCGGCAGCAGGCAGACGACGCCCGCGGTGAGCCCGATCCAGGCGGGGGCGATGCCGTGCAGGCTGTCGGTGACCCAGAAGGCCAGCGTCAGGGCGAGGATCACCATGAGCCGGCGCTCGGCGGGGCTCGGCGGCGGCAGGGCCTCCGCCGCGATCGCGCCCCGTTCCAGCCGGTCGGGGAAGATCCGCACGATCAGCCCGGCGAGGAGGGCGCCCTTCACCACGGCGAGCACCGGCCCGTGCAGCCAGAGATAGGGCAGATAGGCGATGTGCAGGCCGAGCAGGCTCTCGGCGGTGCCGGCCATCACGAGGTTCGGCACGTTGGCGGGCAGGATCGCCGCCGACAGGATCGGCGTCGCCACGCCCACCGCCAGCACCGCGCCGACGCGCCCGGGCCGGCCCGCGCCGAGGCCGAAGGCGTCGCAGAGGGACAGCGTCACCGGGATCATCAGGGCGATGCGCCCGAGATTGGAGGGCATCACGAAGGCGAGCGCGAGGCTGAAGCCGACGAGGCCGCCGATGAAGCGCGGGTAGGACCCGCCGAGATGGCCGGCGAGCTGGCGGCCGAGGCGGGTGCCGAGGCCCGTGCGCGTCATCGCCTGGCCGACGATCATGCCGCCGAGCACCAGCCAGAAAGCCGAGGCCGCAAAGCCCGAGAACACCGTGTCGGCCGCGCCGAGCCGAAGCAGCATGGCGAGGGCGAAGAACAGCAGCGCGGTGACGATCTCCGGCACGAGCGCCGTCGCCCACAGGCCCATGCACAGCACGAGCAGGGCGCCGGTCGCCCAGATGGCCGCCTCTCCATGCATGCACAATCCCCCGAATGAGGCGGCAGTTTTTTGCCGGTTTGGAATCCTTCGCAATTCGGGACTCGTTGACGGAGCCTTCGCGGGTGGCGAAGGCTCGAGGGGTCAGGTACGACGCCGAGGTGGTCGTTCCGATTGGGGCACGATGCGCGACGCCCCCCTCTCCCCGCGCGCGGGGAGAGGCCCGCGGGGACCTCGTCGTCCCCGTGGGAAGCGGAGGCGAAGCCGCAGCGGCGGTGAGGGGGCGGCTCCGGAGGAGGCTCTTCCGTTCGAGCCCCCTCACCTTCGGCTGCCGCCTCGCTGCGCTCCCCAACAAGGGGGAGACGCAGCCCTCTCCCCGCAAGCGGGGCGAGGGGATCCGCTGCGGGCGCTTTTCGAGCTTGACAATGTTCCTGTTTTGTGCTCATTTGCTTGCACCTGCCGCCCGGCATCGCAGGGGTGATCCTGCGCTGCCTTTCGGGGGACCGACCGGGAGGGGCGCGGACGGCGGGGCGGTGCCCGCGTCATCGGCCTCGGATCCGGCCGGTGCCCCGGGCGGCGTGCCGACGCAAGGTCTGCTCGGAGCCGGGCGGTGAGGCGGGCTGAGGAAATGCGCCCGTCCCGACCCGGTTCTGGGGGACCGCCAGAGCCTCGCCGGCCCGACCCACTAGGAGGCGGGCCTCGCGCCGGACGGGCGTATGTCAGCGT
>Ga0126362_10000385_pt1 | contig 22440 bp, 1 predicted proteins | sample ANMtaG_FD_126269 | JGI IMG/M metagenome (GOLD analysis project Ga0126362, IMG submission 126269) | Continental margin sediment microbial communities from North Pacific Ocean - ANME2c_DSS_Sorted | ecosystem: Environmental > Aquatic > Marine > Continental margin > Sediment | place: Pacific Ocean... | reverse complement strand
CTCGGGTTGTCATGCGCATCGCCGAAGAACTCGAGACGGCCGTACCGGTTCGCCTTCTGTTCGAAGCGTCCACCGTTCAGGAACTCGCCGCACGTCTCGAATCACACGTCGGTGAAGGAAGCCGCCTTGCGCTGACAGCTCAGGATCGACCGGAAGAGATTCCGCTTTCTCTTGCGCAGCAACGTATGTGGTTCCTCAACCGGTTCGACGGCTCCGCCGGTGCCTACAACATGCCGTTTGCTCTGCGACTGAGCGGTGAACTCGATCTGGGCGCGATGCGTGCAGCGATCGGCGACGTAGTAGGCCGTCATGAAACCCTGCGCACTGTGTATCCGGAAACCGATTCGGGACCGGTCCAGGTCATCGAACCGGTAGGACATACACCGGTGGAATTGGACGTCGAAAGCGTCACGGAAGCCGAGATTGTCGGCAAGCTGGTCGAATTGGCGTCGACGAGGTTCGACGTGACGGCCGAAATCCCGCTGCGGATTCGGTTGTTCCAGTTAGCCGAGAACGAGTACGTCCTTGCCGTGGTGGTGCACCACATCGCCGCGGACGGTTCCTCGACTACTCCGTTCGCCCGTGACCTCGTCATGGCCTACGCGGCCAGGGCACAGGGAACGGCGCCGGGTTGGGCTCCGCTGAATGTGCAGTACGCGGATTACAGCTTGTGGCAGCGTGAGGTACTGGGAAGCGAGGAAGACCCGGAATCAGTGTCGTCCGAGCAGATCGCCTACTGGAGCCAGGCTTTGGCCGGGTTGCCCGATCAGCTGGACCTGCCGACGGACCGTCTGCGTCCCGCCGCGCAGTCGTACCGTGGGGGTTACCTCCACTTCGAGATCGATGCAGCAGTGCATCAGGGCTTGGCATCACTGGCCCGTGAGCACGGAACAACCTTGTTCATGGTCACGCACGCGGCATTCGCGGTCCTGTTGGCGCGCCTTTCCGGCACCGACGACATCGCCGTTGGCACCCCGATCGCGGGCCGTGGCGAGCGTGCGCTCGACGATCTGATCGGCATGTTCGTCAATACTCTGGTATTCCGGACACACGTCGACGGTTCCGACAGCTTCACGGAACTGCTTGCCCGCGTGAGAGAGAACGACCTGCAGGCGTTTGCGCACGCCGACGTTCCGTTCGAGCGACTGGTCGAAGTTCTCAACCCGGCACGTTCGACCGCTCGGCACCCGCTCTACCAGGTGGGCTTCCTCTTCCAGAACATGGAACAGGCAAGCCTGGAACTGCCTGGTCTCACGGTGAAGGGCCTGGAGATCGACAACGGTGTCGCTCAGTTCGATCTGCAGTTGATCGTCGGTGACAACTACGACGAGCGTGGCGTTGCCTCCGGCATCTCGGCCGTGTTCAGCTACGCGCACGACCTTTTCGACGAGTCGACAGTGCAGTCCTTCGCTGATCGGTTCAACACCGTTCTGGCAGCGGTGGTTGCCGATCCGTCGATCGTGGTCGGCGACATCGACGTGCTCGATCCGCGTGAGTCGAATCAGGTTCTGCAGGAATGGAATGCAACGGAGCAGGCACTCGACGCCGAGGCGACACTGGTCGATCTGTTCGATCAGCAGGTTGCCGCGCACGGTGATTCCGTCGCGTTGGTGCACGGGCTCGAATCGCTGACGTATGTGGAGTTCGACGACAAGGTCAACCGGCTCGCCCGTCACCTGATCGAACTGGGTGTCGGTCCGGAGTCGTTGGTGGCATTGGGAATGCGACGCTCCATCGACCTGGTGATCGGCATGTACGCCGTTGCCAAGGCAGGCGGCGGTTATGTTCCGATCGATCCGGATCATCCGGCCGATCGCACCGGGTACGTCCTCGAGATGGCCGCGCCGGTCTGCGTGCTCAGCAACGAGAACGACGCACCGTCGCTCGCGGGGATCGACAATGTTCTTCTCATCGACACCCTCGATCTGTCGCGCGTCTCCGGAGCGCCGGTGCGCGGCGACGAGCGGATCGCACCGCTTCGTTCGGCGAATACCGCGTACGTGATCTTCACGTCGGGATCGACCGGCAAGCCGAAGGGTGTGGCGCTGTCCCACGCCGCGATCGTCAATCAGCTTCTGTGGAAGCGTGATCGCTACGGTCTCGACCAGACCGACGCAATGTTGCTCAAGACTGCAGCGACGTTCGACCTCTCGGTCTGGGAGTTCTGGTCCGCGTTGACATCCGGGTCCCGCCTGGTCATCGCCGACCCGGACGGCCACAAGGACGCCGAGTACATGCTGGCGCTCATCGCTCAGGAGAAGGTGACGACGCTGCACGCGGTGCCGTCCATGCTCTCGATGCTGACGGCCGCAGCAGACGGCACTCTTCCGCAGTCGCTCGAGCGTGTCCTTGCCATCGGTGAGGCCTTGCCCGCGGCAACGGCGGCAGAGTTTCGCAAAATGTCCGACGCGGCACTCGTCAATCTGTACGGTCCGACCGAGGCTGCGGTGTCAGTGACCGCGCATGATGTGGACGAGAGCGATACCTCGTCGGTCTCGATCGGTGCCCCGGAATGGAATACGCAGGTCTACGTGCTCGACGAGCGACTGCATCCCGTTCCGGTCGGAGTCACCGGTGAGCTGTACCTGGCCGGAACGCAGTTGGCTCGCGGTTATCACGGCCGCGCCGACCTGACGTCGGAACGCTTTGTCGCCAACACCTTCGGAGAACCGGGCACACGTCTGTACCGCACCGGCGACCTCGTTGTCTGGCGCAGTGGCGGTGAACTCGAGTACGTCGATCGTGCCGACTTCCAGGTGAAGATCCGCGGCTACCGCATCGAACTCGGTGAGATCGAAGCTGTTATCAGAGCTGCTGAGTCCGTGGACGCCGCGGTTGTCGTCGCGAAAACCGATCCGCGACTGGGGGATCGACTGGTCGGGTACCTCGTTCCGCAGGCCGGGGCCACCGTCGACGTCGACAGCGTGAAGGCGGAACTCGTCCGCGAGTTGCCGAGTTACATGGTGCCGTCGGCGTTGATGGTGCTGAGCGAATTGCCGCTCAACATCAACGGCAAGATCGATCGAAAGGCGCTGCCGGAACCCGAATTCGAGGCAACGGAGTTCCGTGCCCCGAGCAATCCGGTCGAAGAGATCGTGGCCTCGGTGTTTGCCGAAGTCCTGGGCGTTCCACGAGTCGGGTTGGACGACGACTTCTTCGATCTCGGCGGAAACTCGCTGATCGCCACACAGGTCGTGGCCAGGTTGGGTCAGGCACTTGACGCCCAGATTCCGGTGCGGATCATCTTCGAAGCGTCGACTGTCGGACTGCTGGCGTCGCGGGTGCTCGAACATGCCGGTTCAGGTTCGCGGGCACAGTTGGTGGCGCAGGAACGGCCGTCGCAGATTCCGTTGTCGCTCGCTCAGCAGCGGATGTGGGTTCTCAACCAGATCGACCGCAGATCTGCCGCGTACAACATCCCGGTCGCGATCCGGATGTCCGGCGATCTCGACGTCGCAGCATTGCAGTCGGCCGTCTCCGACCTTGTTGCTCGCCACGAGATCCTGCGGACGTTCTATCCCGATCTCGGGGACGGCCCGACGCAGTCGATTCAGTCGAAGTCGGCAGCCGTTGTCGACATGGCCGTGCTGTATGTCGGCGAAGACACGATTGGGGCCGAGGTCGCGAAGGTCGTCGGTCAGGGCTTCGACGTCACTGCCGGTGTTCCGCTGCGCGTTCGCCTTTTCCAGATCACGCCCACCGAGCATGTCCTGATCGTGGTGGTCCACCACATCAGCGGCGACGCGTTCTCGATGGCGCCGATGATCCGAGACACGATGGTCGCGTACACGGCGCGTACCGGGGGAGCGGCACCCGAATGGGCTCCGCTCGAAGTCCAGTACGCGGATTACACGTTATGGCAGCGCGACGTTCTGGGTTCCGAGGGCGATCCGGACAGTGAACTGTCGACGCAGCTTGCCTACTGGACGCAGGAACTCGCCGGCGTTCCCGAACTTCTGGAACTGCCGACGGACCGTCCTCGTCCGCCGACGCAGTCGATGAAGGGTGCGGACTTCCTGTTCACTCTCGGCGCCGACTCCACGCGTCGAATCGCGGAAATCGCGCGCGAGCAGAACTCGACCGTGTTCATGGTCGTGCATGCCGCGTTCTCGGTGCTGCTGTCCAAGCTCAGCGGCTCGAACGACATCGCGATCGGTACACCGGTGGCGGGCCGCGGCGAGCGAGTCCTCGACGACCTGGTCGGTATGTTCGTCAACACGCTGGTGTTGCGCACGCAGGTGAAACCGGCAACCACGTTTGTCGACCTGCTGCAGCAGGTGAAGGAGAAGGACCTCGCGGCGTTCGGAAACGCAGACGTGCCCTTCGAGCGTCTGGTCGAGCAGGTCGGCCGTGAGCGCTCGCAGGCATACTCACCGCTGTTCCAGGTGATGCTCACGTTCCAGAACATGGCACTTGGCAAGTTTGCGCTGCCAGGGCTCGAACTGTCGGCGGTGGACGACGGATTCGACTCGGCGATGTTCGACCTGCAGCTCACCGGTATCGAGGAGTTCGACGAGCACGGAGCGCTGTCCGATATCCGGATGCGATTCACCTATGCAACCGATCTGTACGACGCCGCAACCATGGAACTGTTCGCAGCCAGGTTGCGGGCCGTGGTCGACGCCGTTGCCGCAGATCCGACGGTGGTTTTGCGGACCATCGACATCGTGACGGACTTCGAACGCGCGCTGATCGAGGCAGCCGAGCCGAAAACGGCCGCGGACCTTCCGGACCTCGCAGCAGCGGCCGCCGCAGCAGATCCGACGGCGGTTGCCTTCACACACGGCGACACCGTGGTGACCTTCACACAGCTGGCCGAAAAACTGGCTGTGATGAAGCAGACGATGGGTGCGGCGCTCACTGCCGACGCGTTGGTCTCGGTTTCGCTGAACGGTCTGGTTCCGGGCATTCTTCCGGCACTGGGCGCCGACGGTATTACCTCGCTCGTCGAGTCTTTGATAACTGACGCGCAGGCCACGCTGGGGAAGGGTTCCGGTACGGACGGGTAATATGCAGTATTTGCCCCATGGGCGTTGATCTGTACGACCAGTCGTGCGTTGGATCTGCGCCGTGCTGTCGTCAGTTGGAGGAAGTGTTGATGTCCGTCGGTATGCCGGGACCACAGTCGCTGACGATCGAGGACCTGCCGAGATTGATCGCTGCAGTAGCCGAGGCGGAGCCCGACCGGACAGCGCTTGTTCATGCAGACGCCGAGGTCACCTACGAACGGTTGCACTCGGAACTGGCCACACTCGACTCCGCGATGGGTGGTGCGCTCGGCCCGGACGCACTCGTACCCGTCGTGATCTCCACGCTGCTGCCGGAGTTGCTCGCCACACGAGAGGGTGGCCTCGAATCCGTCGTCGGTGCGCTCATCGCCGATGCGACTTCCGTCGTTGTTTTCGAGGCTCCGTCGGTCGTCGAGTCGACTCTCGTAAGTCTGTTCGAGGAGCAGGTCGCGCGTACCCCCGATGCCGTCGCCCTTCGTTTCGGCTCCACGGCGTCGACCTACGCGGAATTCGATCGCCGGGTCAATCAGCTCGCCCGCGAGCTCGTCGCCCGTGGCGTCGGACCGGACACATTCGTCGGCCTGGGTATCCGTCGGTCCGTCGAACTGCTGGTTGCGATGTACGCGATCGTCAAGGCCGGTGGTGCGTACGTACCACTCGATCCCGACCATCCCGCTGAGCGTCTGGCGTATGTGATCGACGTCGCCGCGCCCGTCCTCGTGCTCACGACGTCAGTGGACGCGGTCGGCATTCCCGAAAACGTCGATGTACTGCGGATCGATGACATCGATGTCTCGGCGCACTCAGGCGCGCCGCTTGCCGACGGTGACCGGCTGTCACCGCTGCGCACCGACAATCTTGCGTACGTGATCTTCACGTCGGGTTCGACCGGCAGGCCCAAGGGCGTCGGTGTGTCACACGAGGCAATCGTCGCCAACCTCCGATGGAGGCAGAGCGAATATCCCTTCACCGACGAAGACGTCATCCTGCAGAAGACGCCGTTTACGTTCGACGTGTCGGTGTGGGAGTTCTTCTGGCCGTTGCAGGTCGGCGCTTGCCTCGTGATCGCGAAGCCGGACGGGCATCGTGATCCGGCCTACGTCGCAGCGACGATGATCGAGTACGGCGTCACCGTTGTACATTTTGTCCCCTCGATGCTCGCGGTCTTCGTCGCTGAACCGCGCGCTTCCGAGATCACCTCGCTACGTTACGTTTTCGCCTCGGGTGAAGCGCTTCCCGCCCAGACCGCCGCGCGGCTGCGCGACGTCAGCACCGCGGAACTGCACAATCTGTACGGACCGACCGAGGCAGCCGTCGACGTCACGTACTACGCAACCGGACCGCAGGACGAGGTCTCCATTCCGATCGGCCGTGCTGTCGCCGAAACAGAGCTACTCGTCCTCGACGACGCACTGCGTCCAGTACCTCCCGGCGTCCCCGGCGAGCTTTACCTCGCGGGGGTCCAGCTGGCCAGAGGGTATGTCTCCCGCCCCGATCTGACGGCGGATCGGTTCGTCGCGCATTCCACCTCGGACGGCGAGCGCATGTACCGAACCGGCGACCTGGTCCGATGGCGCGGTGCCGGCGCCGACCGCCTGCTCGAGTACCTCGGCCGCACCGACTTCCAGGTGAAGCTGCGGGGACTGCGCATCGACCTCGGCGAAATCGAATCAGCGCTACTCGACAACGATGCAATCGCACAGGCGGCCGTTCTCGTCCACTCCGATGCGGCTTTGGGCGACAATCTGGTGGCATACGTGGTTCCCGCATCGGGAGTTGTGCTCGACACCGACGCTCTTGCACGTGAATTGGGTGGACGCCTGCCGGACTACATGGTGCCGTCGCTGTTTGTCGAACTCGAGGCGTTTCCGCTCAATGCCAGTGGCAAGCTGGACCGCAAGGCGCTGCCGGCGCCCGAGTTCACAGCGCAGGTTGTCGAATACCGCGCACCGAGCACCCCGGTCGAGAAGACGTTGATAGCGATCTTTGCCGACTTGCTCGGCCGCGACGATCTCGGCATAGACGACGGGTTCTTCGACCTCGGGGGCAATTCACTGCTCGCGACGCGAGTGGTGGCGCGCGCGAACGCCGAACTCGGCGTGGAACTCGACATGCGAGCTTTCTTCGATGCTCCGACGGTATCCGAATTAGCTTCTCTCGTAGGCGATTCTGCTGGCCGCGGTACGAAGGCTCCTCTCGTTGCACAGGAACGTCCCGACCGGATCCCGCTTTCGCTTGCGCAGCAGCGTATGTGGTTCCTCAACCGCTTCGACTCGACCTCGGCAGTCGATCACATCCCAGTCGTTCTCCGGCTGACTGGAATGCTCGATGCCGCTGCGCTCCGTTCGGCGATCGATGATCTCGTCGAGCGGCACGAGAGCCTGCGTACTGTGTATCCGGAGGTCGACGGCGTCGGCTACCAGCAGATCTTGACCGTCTCCGACGTGGAGCTCGATCTGTCGCCGGTCGCTGTGGCCGAATCCGAGATCACCGAGCGTGTCATCACGGAGATCACCGGGGGATTCGACGTCACCTCACAGGTGCCGTTGCGGGTCAAGCTCTTCCAGGTGGCCGCGTCGGAATACGTCCTTGTATTCGTCGTCCACCACATCAGTGGTGACGGCTTCTCGATGGGCCCCTTGGTGCGCGACGTCGTGACCGCTTACGCGAGTCGGGCGGCTGGCAGCGCACCCGAATTCACGCCGCTGGACGTGCAATATGCAGACTTCTCGATCTGGCAGCGAACAGTCCTCGGCAGCGAGCACGACGCGGAATCGGTGATATCGCGCCAGATCGATTACTGGACACAGCAGCTCGACGGGCTCCCCGAGCGGCTAGACCTGCCGATGGATCGACCCCGCCCGCCCGTCGCGAGTTATCGCGGAGCGTCGCACACGATGACTATCGGTGCGGACGTACTCGCGCGCCTCGAGTCGATTGCGCAGGCGAACAAGGCCACGGTGTTCATGGTATTGCACAGCGCAATCGCCGTGCTGTTGGCGCGTTTGTCCGGAACCACTGACATCGCGATCGGCACCCCGGTGGCGGGTCGTGGCGATCGCGCACTCGACGACGTCATCGGCATGTTCGTCAACACCCTGGTGCTGCGTACCGAGATCAATCCGGCAAGTACATTCGACGAACTGGTGAACCAGGCACGGATTGCAGACCTCGATGCATTCGGTAACGCTGACGTCCCGTTCGAGCGTCTGGTAGAGGTGCTCGACCCGGCACGCTCGCAGGCACACAATCCGCTGTTCCAGGTGATGCTCGCGTTCCAGAATCTCGGCCAGAAAACACAAAGTGACGCAACGCTCGGCGGCCTCGAGGTAAGCGGTTTCGAGCTCGAGTCCGCAGTCGCCAAGTTCGACCTCCAGTTCACGGTGTGGGAAGACATCGAGGTCGGCGGGCTGTCAGTCGTCATCGATTATGCGCGTGACCTTTTCGATGCCTCGACCATCGAGACGTTCGGTTCCAGGCTGTCCGTATTGCTCGGTGCGGTCGCTGCCGATCCGGCCGTTCTCGTCGGCGAGATCGATCTGTTCGGCGCCGGCGAGGCAGCCTGCGTGCTCGACTGGTCGGTGGGGCAGCGTGTGTCGATCGGCGACAGATCGCCACTTGCACTCTTTGCCCGGCATGTCAGTCGCGACCGGTCGACGGTTGCCGTCGTGGCCGATGATCGGACCCTCACCTACGGGGAACTCGATGCGCGGTCGTCGGTGCTCTCTCAGGACTTGCTCGCTGCGGGTGTGGGAGCGGACGACGTGGTTGCGCTGGTGCTGCCCAGGTCGTGGCAGTGGGTAGTGGCAATGCTCGCGGTGTGGAAGACCGGCGCCGGTTACACACCAATCGATCCCACGTTGCCGACTGAGCGCGTGAATACATTGCTCGAAGACACCAGTGCCCGCGTGGTGATCGCGTCCGGTGGCGTCCAGACGGCGCTCCCGGTGCTGCGGGTCGAGAGCACTGATGGGGCGGAATCCGGCGATTCTGTTCCGGAATGGGTGGACCATTGGCGTGAGCGGGGCGCAGGTGAGCGCGTGGGATACGTCATCTCGACCTCTGGTTCGACGGGTCGGCCCAAGCCCACGGTCGTACCGATGGCGGGCATCGAGAATACGACAGCCTGGTACCGATCCGAACTTCCGGACGCCGCTGGTGTGGTCGTTGCGTCGTCACCGAGTTTCGATCTCACGCAGAAGAATGTGTGGGGACCGCTTACCAGCGGTGGCAGTGTTCACGTCGCCGCAGCGGGGTTCGACCCCGCCGAGATCCTTCGCGCCGTCTCCGACGACGACGTCCAGGTCGCGAACATGTCGCCGAGTGCATTTGATGCACTGGTCGATGCCGACGTGGACGGCGTCCTCGAATCGCTCGACGTCGTGTTCCTCGGTGGTGAGCCGATTCAGGTTGGTCGGCTCAAAGATCTGATGGCCGCCGGTGTGCGCGTCGTCAACAGTTACGGCCCCACTGAGGCCTCCGACGTAGTGTCCTTCCAGGAGGCGGCACCGGGAGACGTCAACGGAGTCCCCATTGGGATTCCAATTCCGAATATCGAACTCTACGTGCTGGATTCGCGCCTGCAGCTGGTCCCGGCCGGAGTGGTCGGTGAGCTTTACGTGGGAGGTGTGGGAGTCAGCCGCGGATACGGCGGACGCTTCGACCTTACTGCCGAGAGGTTCGTGGCGAATCCGTTCGGGTCGGCAGGCTCGCGGCTGTACCGTACCGGAGACCAGGTCCGGTGGAACGGTTCGGGAGAGCTGGACTATCTGGGCCGCACCGACTTCCAGGTCAAAATCCGTGGACTCCGAATCGAACTCGGCGAGATCGAAGGGGCCCTGGTGGCACTCGATTCGGTATCGGCTGCTGTCGTGGTGGTACACAAGGACAGCCTGGTCGGAGACCGCCTGGTGGCTTATCTGGTACCAGCACACGGGGCCGACGTCGACATCGCGGCGATACGTTCGACCGTCGCGGCGCGTCTGCCTGACTACATGGTGCCGTCCGCGTTCGTGGCGATCGAGACGGTTCCATTGAACGCCAACGGAAAGGTCGATCGGCGGGCCCTGCCCGAGCCGACGTTCGCGACACTGTCATACCGCGCTCCGACCACTGTGGTCGAAGAAACTGTGGCCCAGATCTTTTCGGATGTTCTGGGTGTAGCTCAGGTCGGTCTCGACGACGACTTCTTCGAACTCGGTGGCAACTCGTTGATTGCCACGCGAGTTGTCTCACGGCTCGGTCAGTCCTTGGACACCGTAGTGCCGGTACGACTGCTGTTCGACGTGTCGACGGTCGAGGCCCTGGCCGCACGACTGAGCACTCACACCGGCGACGCGGGGCGGATGCCTCTCGTCCCGCAGGAACGTCCCGAGCGAGTCCCGCTGTCGTTGGCGCAGCAGCGAATGTGGTTCCTCAACCGGTTCGAGCCGGAATCCGGGGTCGACAACATTCCGGTCGCCGTGCGGTTGACCGGTCCGTTGAATACGGCGGCTCTGGCGGGGGCCGTGCGGGACCTGATCGACCGTCACGAAAGCCTACGCACGATCTATCCCGAGATCGACGGCGTCGGTTACCAGCAGGTTCTCGGTTCGGCGGCAGTCGATCTCGATCTGTCACCGGTTCGAGTTCCGGCCGAGGCTGTGGAACTCCGTGTGCGGGAGCTGATCCAGCCCGGATTCGACGTCACGGTCGAGATCCCTCTCCGTACCGCGCTCTTCCAACTTGCCGACGATGAGTACGTGCTTGTCTTCGTCGTCCATCACATCAGCGGAGACGGTTTCTCGATGGTGCCGTTGGTACGTGACGTGGTGACAGCGTATGCGGCGCGATCGCACGGGCGTGCGCCGTCCTGGTCGCCGCTGGCTGTCCAGTTCGTCGACTACACCCTGTGGCAGCGTGAGGTGCTCGGCAGCGAGGACGATCCGCACTCGATCATCTCGGGCCAGGTCAACTACTGGAAGAGCCGGCTCGCGGGAATCCCGGATCAGCTGGACCTGCCGACCGATCGGCCACGTCCAGCCGTAGCAACGAACGGTGGTGCAGAGTACCAATTTGCCATCGAGCAGGGCGTCGTCGATTCCCTCGACCGAATTGCGCGTGAGCATCAGGCTTCGCGATTCATGGTCGTGCACAGTGCATTCGCCGTGATGCTGGCGCGCCTGTCCGGCACCTCCGACATCGTGATCGGTACTCCGGTCGCGGGGCGTGGTGAGCAGGAACTCGACGATGTGATCGGAATGTTCGTCAACACACTCGTGTTGCGGACGAACGTCGATCTGTCGCTGTCGTTCACGGAATTGCTTCGCAGCACGCGTGAGTCGGACCTGCAAGCGTTCGCGCATGCCGACGTGCCGTTCGAGCGCCTCGTCGAAATCATCAACCCGGAACGATCGCAGTCACGCAATCCGCTGTTCCAGGTCATGCTCACGTTCCAGAACGTCGCCCAGGGCAGCGACGAATTGGCCGACATCGACGGCGTCACGGTATCGGCCCTCGACGTCGATGCGTCCGTGGCGAAATTCGATCTGCAATTGACGATCACCGAGCATGACGGTGAACTCCGTGGACTCTTCACTTACGCAACGGATCTGTTCGACCGTAAGACGGTGGCCTCCTTCGTCCAGTATCTGACCGCGACTCTCTCGGCGGTCGCGGCTGCCCCCGCTGGGCCGGTCGGGGACGTCGACGTCGTCGGCGACTCCGATCTGGGGCTGGTCGTCGAGCGCTGGAACAGCACCGGTCACGATGTTCGCGATGTGACGCTGGTGGATCTGTTCGATGAACAGGTCGTCCGCTCTCCCCATTCGATCGCGCTGACCTTCGATGGGAATCAGCTGACGTATCTCGAATTCGACCGGCGGGTCAATCAACTCGCCCGCAAACTCGTGTCGGAAGGCGTCGGCCCGGATACCCTGGTCGGCTTGGCCATTCGCCGAAGCTTCGATTTGCTGGTGGCGATGTACGCGGTAGTCAAGGCCGGCGGCGGCTATCTGCCCATCGACCCCGATCAGCCCGTCGAGCGCAACGAATACGTCGTGTCGACTGCAGCTCCGATCTGTGTGTTGACCACAGAGAGAGATGGATTCGACGCTGAGGGAGTGCTGGTAGTCAGGATCGATACCGTAGACCTGTCCGGTTGTTCCGACGCACCGGTCACCGACGCGGACCGCCTCGGCCCGCTGCGAGGGGAGAACACGGCGTACGTGATCTTCACCTCCGGGTCGACGGGCAAACCGAAGGGCGTTGCGGTGTCACACCGCGCGATCGTCAACCGGCTGATCTGGATGCAGGCCGAGTACAGCCTCCTCGGCGACGACGTGGTCCTCCAGAAGACTCCCTTTACCTTCGATGTCTCCGTGTGGGAGTTCTTCTGGCCGTTGCAAGTCGGAGCTCGACTGGCGATCGCTGCCGTCGACGGCCACCGAGATCCGGCCTATCTGGCCGCGCTGATCGCGTCCGAACGAGTGACCACCATTCACTTCGTGCCGTCGATGTTGGAAGTGTTCCTCGCGGATACGGTTGTCACGAGGTCTTCTGCCCTTACCCGAGTCTTCGCCTCGGGTGAGGCGCTCGCCCCGCAGGTGGCCGCGCAGTTCCGGACGGTTCTTCCCGGAACTGAACTGCACAATCTGTACGGACCGACGGAGGCCGCGGTCGACGTCACCTTCCATGAGGTGACGGACGCCGACACCACCACCATGCCGATCGGCGCGCCGGTCTGGAACACACGCGTTCTGGTACTCGACTCACGACTGCATCCGGTGCCCGTCGGGGTCGCGGGCGAGCTCTACCTCGCGGGAGTGCAGTTGGCCCGGGGGTACGTGGCTCGGCCGGACCTCACAGCGGACCGGTTTGTCGCCGATCCGTTCGGACCTGCCGGCTCACGCCTGTATCGGACCGGAGACCTGGTGCGATGGAATGCGTCGGGTGAGTTGGTATACATCGGACGTACCGACTTTCAGGTCAAGCTACGCGGACTACGCATCGAGCTGGGGGAGATCGAGTCGATCCTGCGTGATCATCCGTCGGTCGGTTCGGTGGTGGTTGCCGTCCGGAACGATCAACTGGTCGCGTACCTGACGGCGGCCGGTGAGTCTCTGATCGATTGGCTGGAACTGGAATCGATACTGGGGAAACATCTTCCGTCATACATGGTGCCCACGGCACATGTTGTTCTGGACGAACTGCCGCTCAACGCCTCGGGAAAACTCGACCGGAAGCAACTGCGCGATCCTGAGGTCGAGATCGCGGTCTTCCGGGAACCCGAATCTGTGGTCGAGGTCGAAGTTGCGCGTATTTTCGCCGACCTCCTCGGTATCGGGCAGGTCGGCTTGGACGACGACTTCTTTGCGCTGGGCGGTAATTCACTGATCGCGACGCAGATCGTCGCTCGACTCGGGCATGCACTCGACACCACTGTGCCGGTCCGCATCCTGTTCGATGCATCGACAGTGGAGTCGCTCGCGGCGCGAATCGACGTGCTCGTGGGGCGGGGCGGCCGTCCGCCGCTCGAACCACAGGAGCGCCCTGAGTTGGTTCCGCTGTCGATCGCGCAGCAGCGCATGTGGTTCCTGAACCGATTCGATTCGGCGTCCGGAGTGGACAACATTCCGATCGCGATCCGGTTGACGGGGGATCTCGACATCGAGGCCATGCAGGCAGCTCTTCGTGATCTGTTCGAGCGACATGAGATTCTCAGGACCACATATCCGGAAGTCGACGGTATCGGATACCAGCGAGTCCTCGACACCGCGGATGCACTGCCTGATCTGTCGCCAGTACGTATCCACGAGTCCGTCGTCACCGACCGGGTGGCGGAATACGTACTCGCCGGATTCGATGTCACTGCAGACGTGCCGGTCCGGGCACGTTTGTTCGATCTTGCCGACTCGCAGTACGTTCTGGTGTTCGCCATCCATCACATCAGCGGTGACGGCTTTTCGATGGGGCCGCTGGTCCGGGACGTCGTCTCGGCGTACGCCGCGAGGTCGCAGGGAATCGCTCCGACGTGGAAGCCGCTACCGATCCAATTCGCGGACTTCGCGCTGTGGCAGCGCCGGGTACTCGGTGTCGAGTCCGATCAGGGATCGTTGATCTCGAAACAGATGGAATACTGGAAGTCGCAACTGGACGGATTGCCCGTCGAACTGACCCTGCCGTCGGATCGGCCGCGTCCGCGAGTCGCTTCACACTCCGGTGCCGAGTACTGCTTCGATATCGAAGCGGCCATGCACGAATCATTGAATCATGTTGCGCGAGAACATAATGTGTCACTCTTCATGGTTCTGCACAGTGCGCTGGCCGTCCTGCTGGCGAAGCTGTCCGGCACCGCCGACATCGTGATCGGTACACCAGCGGCCGGACGAGGTGAACAGGCTCTCGATGATCTGATCGGCATGTTCGTCAACACTTTGGTCCTGCGGACCGAGGTCGACCCGGGCGAGTCGTTCACTGCACTCCTGTCGAAGGTACGGGACACTGATTTGGCCGGTTTCGAGAACGCTGACGTTCCGTTCGAGCGTCTGGTGGAAGCACTGGACCCCGAACGGTCGCAGGCGCGTAATCCGCTTTTCCAGGTGGGCTTTTCGTTCCAGAATCTCGGTCAGGGTGCGCACGGATCCGTAGAGATTCCGGGCCTGAGCATTTCCGGTGTCGACATTGCGCCGACGTTGGCCAAGTTCGACCTGCAGTTCACGGTCTGGGAGACTCCGGCTCAGGCGGGCGGGCTCACCTTCGCCGTCACCTACGCCACCGATCTCTACGACGAATCGACGATTGCAGGCCTCGAGTCACGACTGAACGCCGTGCTGACATCCGTCGTCGCCAATTCGTCAAATGCAGTCGGCGACATCGACATTCTCGGTGAGGACGAACGCCGGACGATACTCGAAGGGTGGGCCACGCCCGGGGCGGTCGTCGACGACTCGACCACTCTGGCCGAACTGTTCGATGCACAGGTGACCCGATCACCGAACGAGATTGCGGTGGTCTTCGGAGACGAGCGATTGACGTATCGGGACATCGATTCCCGCGCAAACTGTCTGGCCCGCACGCTGATCGATTCGGGAGTCGGATCCGAGGACCTGGTAGCGGTCCTCTTGCCGCGATCGGTCGATCTGGTCGTGGCGCTGCTCGCCGTCGTCAAGTCTGGTGCCGCGTATCTGCCGATCGATCCGAGCTATCCGGATGAGCGGATCGCATATACCCTTGCCGACGCGTCTCCGGTGTGTGCGATCGTCGCTCCGGATTCGCTGCGGGAACTGCCCTGCCCTTCTGTCTCGCCCCGGGACGCCGCAGCCGACTCCCGCCCCGTGACCGACGCAGACCGCGTGCGGCCTTTGCGTTCGAGAGACCTGGCGTACGTCATCTACACATCAGGATCTACCGGCCGCCCCAAAGGTGTTGCGGTCACTCATCGGAACGTTGTGGAGTTGTTCGCCAACGCGCAGACGGAATTCGCATTCGATTCCTCGGATGTGTGGACTTTGTTCCACAGCTACGCATTCGACTTCTCGGTGTGGGAGCTGTGGGGTCCGCTCATTCACGGCGGTGTACTCGTGGTCGTCGACTTCGAGACGTCGCGTTCGCCAGACCAGTTCAGGCAATTGCTGACCACCGAGGGCGTCACGGTGCTCAATCAGACTCCGTCGGCTTTCTACCAGCTTGCGGAGGCGGACCGTGTTTCCGGAGGATCGGACGGTACCGCGTCGGATCTTGCGCTCCGGTACGTGATCTTCGGTGGCGAGGCACTCGATCTCGCACAGCTGACCCGGTGGTACGACCGTCATCCGGACGACTCGCCGCAACTGGTCAACATGTACGGAATCACCGAGACCACGGTGCACGTCTCTTATCTCCCGCTCGATCGTGCGAGCGCGGAGACCGCGACGGCGTCGTTGATAGGTCGACCACTCGACGGCCTTCGGGTGTACGTACTCGACGACCGTTTGCAGCCCGCTGCGGTCGGCACGGCCGGCGAGATCTACGTCGCCGGCGGACAACTGGCACGCGGGTATCTGGGGCAGAGTGGATTGACGTCCGGGCGGTTCGTCGCGAATCCGTTTGCATCACACGGCGAGTCGATGTACCGAAGCGGCGATGTGGCGCGCTGGAACCGCGCCGGCCAGCTCGAATACCTGGGGCGTTCCGATTCGCAGGTTCAGCTTCGAGGTTTCCGGATCGAACTCGGCGAGGTCGAGACGGCCCTGCTCCGAGTCGGTGGTGTCGCCCGTGCCGTGGCCGTCGTCCGCAAGGACGCAGATCTGGGCGATCGGCTCATCGCGTACGTCGTGCCCGAGGCCGGTTCGGACCTCGACGCGAGCACGGTCAGCACAAGTGCGGCCGACTTCCTCACCGGCTACATGGTTCCCGACGCGACAGTGTTGTTGGACGCCTTGCCCCTCACGGTGAACGGGAAGCTCGACTCCGCTCGGCTGCCTGCACCCGTCTTCGCTTCCGCCGAATATCGAGCGCCGGTGTCCGACACCGAGAAGGCCGTGGCGACGGTATTCGCCGAATTGCTGGAGGTTCCTCAGGTCGGACTCGACGACGAGTTCTTCGAACTCGGTGGTAACTCATTGATCGCGACCCGGGCGGCGGCACGACTGAGCCGATCCCTCGACGCCACAGTCCCCGTACGGACTCTGTTCGACACCCGGACAGTCGAAGAACTCGCGAGCGCGATCGAAGTCCACGTCGGAACCGGTTCGCGAAAGCAGCTCGTTGCCCAAGATCGCCCCGAGCGCATTCCGCTGTCTCTGGCGCAGCAGCGTATGTGGGTGCTCAACCAGATGGACACCGACGCCTCGACCTACAACATCCCGATGGCGCTGCGTCTGGCCGGGCAGTTGGACGTCGATGCGCTGAAATTTGCTCTGCGTGACGTGATTTCGCGCCACGAGTCACTGCGAACGCTTTACCCGTCCGACGGGCTGGGGCCGGTGCAGCGGATCGTCGGCGCCGACCTCGTGCCCATGTTCGGGGAACCGACAGCGGTCCACGACGGCGCGCAGATGTACACGAAGGTCGTCGAATCGACGACCGCCGGATTCGATGTGTCATCGGAGGTTCCGGTACGTACTGATCTTCTCCAGATCGGAGAAGATCAGTACGTGTTCGTACTCGTCGCGCATCACATCGCGGCCGACGGGCAGTCGATGGGGCCACTGGCCCGCGACGTGATGGTGGCCTACGAAGCGCGTACCCGGGGCAGTGCACCATCGTGGAGCCCACTCCAAGTGCAGTACGCAGACTTCGCGCTGTGGCAACGCGACGTACTGGGATCGGTAGATGACGCGGGAACGATCGCCGCGCGCCAACTCGACTTCTGGCGCACAGCGCTCGACGATCTGCCTACCGATGTCGGCTTGCCGACAGACCGACCGCGTCCCGTGGTGCAGTCCGCCGCAGCGGGGGCCGTCCAGTTCACCGTCGACGCTGATGTCCATTCGCGACTGAGCGACATCGCCCGAGCGAAGAACGCCACGGTGTTCATGACAATCCACGCCGCACTGGCGGTCCTGATCTCGAGGTTGGGTGGAGGCTCCGACTTCGCGATCGGTACCGCTGTCGGCGGCAGGGGCGAGCGCGCCCTCGACGATCTCGTCGGTATGTTCGTCAACACACTCGCGCTTCGCACCACGGTCGATGCCGGTGCACGCTTCGAGGATCTCGTTTCGCATGTGCGCGACGTCGACCTGGCCGCGTTCGGCGAAGCCGATGTTCCTTACGAGGAAATCGTGGAGGCGCTGCCGCCTCGGGCGGGGGGCCTGTTCCAACTCGTCCTGTCGCTGGAACCGACCGCCCAGACCGAGTTTGCATTGGCAGACCTGACCATAGGCGCCGTCGACAGCGGAGTCCTGACCACGAAGTTCGACCTTCAGCTCACCCTGACCACCGCAGCGGACGGCCTCGGACTCTCCGGCCTGTGGCTGTATTCCGAGGACCTGTTCGACAAGACCACGGTCGAGTCGTTCGCACAGCGGTTCGTTCGTGTACTCGAGCAGGTCACCGACGATCCGACCAGGCAGGTCGGCGATCTCGATCTGCTGACCGACATGGAGAAGTCCGAGGTCGCCGGCGGCGTTCGCGAAGCCAGCGCAGTCGCGAGCACGACGTTGCTGCCTCAGTTGCTCGCCTCCGTCGTGGAAAGCGACCCGGACGCGCCTGCGGTGGTAACAGACGGCGAGGAGACCCCTTACGCGGCACTCGACGCGAAGTCTTCGCGTCTGGCTCGCCTGCTCATCGAGGAAGGTGCAGGTCCCGGCACTGCGATCTCCATCGGTGGTGGTGTCGATGCCGTGATCGCCTACTGGTCTGTGGTGAAGGCCGGCGCAGCCTTTACCGGGGCGCATCCGTCGGATCCGGCAAGCCTGACCCTGTCGAATGACTCCGACACCTCGACGCTGCTCTTGACGTCACCGGAGATCGAGTCTCGGCTGGCGACGATGTCGGATCGTCCGATCAGCTACGTCGATCGCGCCCGGTCGACAATGGCGGACGATCCGGCGATCGTCGACGGTGACCGAGTGCTGACGTACGGCGACCTGTCGGACTCTCTGGCGGAGCTGCGTAAGCGGTATTCCGTCGACTTCGAGTCGAGGTTGGCATTCGCCGGCGCGGTCGGCTCGCCGGAGCACTCGGTCGCGGTCCTCCTGGCGGCGTCAGCCGGAGCGGCTGTCGTCATTCTCGGTGACGACGAGGCAATCGAAGACTCACTTGCTGACGACTGGGTGACGCATGTGGTGCTTCCGGACGAGGTCCGCTCGGCCGTCGACCGAACCGACTTACCCGATCTCGAGTACGTCCTCGCAACGGGCGAACTACTCGGGTGGTGAGATCGGGCTTCGTCGGCGACCGTGCCAGTGGCCGAATTCATAGGTGATCGTGCCGTTGCCCGGATCGGTGTTACCGGCTGTAACAATGGGCGGTAGGGGTTGGATGTGTTGGGGGAACCCACTGATGCAATTGTGGGTTCCCCGGCGTCCAGTCTGGACAGACCGGTAGTGACAGTTCAGAAGTATGACGCGAAGGTGAGTTGCTCGATGCAGCGTTGGGTCTCCGTACACACCGTTCGACCGCAGGTGGCGGTCGTATGAGTACTGACGACGCGACCCGGCGGAAGACATCTCGCGCCGGCAGGAACGAACGACCGGCACGCACCAGGCGCGCGCGGGTGCCATTGCTGCCTCAGTTACTCGCAGCTGCAGTGGACCTCAACCCAGCAGCACCGGCGATCACATTCGGGGGTCAAACCCTCACTTATGCCGAAGTGGACGCGCTGTCCTCGCGTCTGGCTCGGTTGCTCATCAGCCGCGGAATCGGGCCGGAGGACCGGGTGGCGGTGTCGATTCCCCGCTCCGTCGAGTCGGTCTGTGCGGTGTGGGCGGTGGCCAAGACCGGCGCAGCTTTCGTGCCGGTCGATCCCAGCTATCCTGCAGACCGCGTCGAACACATGATCACCGATTCTGCAGCCTCGATAGGGCTGACCACGGCCGCGTACGCTATCGACCGCCCTCGCAGCGTCCAATGGCTGGAAGTGGACGGCGACGTGTTGACGGCCGAGTTGTCCGGTATCTCCCCGGATCCGGTCTCGTATACCGAACGCGTTCGAACCCTTCGCGTGGATCATCCGGCATACGTGATCTACACCTCGGGGTCGACAGGACGGCCCAAGGGCGTCGTCGTCACCCACGCCGGGCTTTCAGACCTGTGTGCGGAACAGGTCGAACGGTATGCGCTCACCTCTACGTCGCGGACACTGCATTTTGCTTCGCCGAGTTTCGACGCTTCCGTGCTCGAACTGCTGCTCGCCGTCGGTGCAGGCTCGACGATGGTGATCGCGCGTCCGGACATGTTCGGCGGCGACGAACTCGCGGAACTCCTGGTGGCGGAAAAGATCACGCACGCGTTTGTGACCCCGGCAGCGCTGGGTTCGATTTCCCTTGACGGCGCCCACCAGTTCGACAATCTCGCGGTGGTGGTCGTCGGCGGTGAAGCGTGTTCACCCGCGCTGCTGTCCACCTGGGCGCCCGGCCGACGGTTCTTCAACGCATACGGACCCACGGAAGCCACCGTCGCCAGCAACATCGCCGAGTTGACCGTCGATCGTCCCGTGACGATCGGTGGTCCCGTCCGTGGTGTCGGCGTGTTCGTCCTCGATTCTCGACTTCAGCCGGTCGCCACCGGAACCGCCGGCGAACTCTACCTGTCGGGCACCCACCTTGCCCGCGGGTACAACGGCCTGTCCGCAACTACGGCGGCAAGTTTTGTCGCAAATCCGTTCGGCGGCGCCGGGGAGCGGCTCTACCGGACCGGCGATACCGTGCGGTGGATCCGCACCGGCGGCGATGGCGGAGCCACCGATCAGACCGGTGGTGAGCGCGACCTCGAATATCTCGGGCGGGGGGACTCACAGGTCAAGATTCGCGGCTTCCGGATCGAACTGGGCGAGATCGATGCCGTCCTTGCCGCCCAACCCGGAGTCGACTTCGTCGCCACCGTCGCGATCACCGGTTCCTCAGGTGACGCCGCGCTGGTGTCGTATGTCATGGCGAATGCCGACGTCGACCTGGACCCAGACTCGTTGACCGCCAGCGCTCGGGCCGTTCTTCCGCGCCACATGGTGCCTGCATCGATCATGGTCATCGACCGGATTCCTCTCACCCCAGTGGGTAAGCTGGACACCGACAGCCTTCCCGAGCCGATCTTCATCTCGCGTGCGTACCGCGAACCATCAACGCCTGCACAGGTACTCGTGGCAGCGGCCTTCGTCGACCTGCTCGGAGTCGAGAGGGTCGGTGCCGAAGACGACTTCTTCGAACTCGGCGGCAACTCACTTGTTGCAGCAAGGCTGGCTGGACGTCTCGGAGCTGCGTTCGGGACACGCATTCAGGTGAAAACCCTCTTCGAGGTATCGACGGTCGAAGCATTGGCTGCCCGAATCGAAGCCGAGGCGGAGGGGTCCGTCAGAGTACAGCTTGCGCCGGTGATTCGTCCGCAACATGTGCCGTTGTCGCTGGCGCAGCAACGGATGTGGTTCCTGAGCCAGTTCGATTCCGAATCTGCTGTCAACAACATTCCGATCGTCCTCCGCCTGAGTGGTGAGCTTGACACGGTTGCGCTCGCCTCAGCGGTCGGTGACGTCCTAGCTCGGCACGAAGTCCTTCGTACTGTCTACCCAGGAATCGACGGTGTGGGCTATCAGCAAATTCTGCCGGAATCGACCGCAGACATCGACCTCGATCCCGTTCCGTTGGCCGATTCGGCACTTCTAGGCGAACTGTTGACTCTCGTTACCGCCGGATTCGACGTCAGCTCGGCAGTTCCGTTGCGGGTCAAGCTCTTCCAGACGGATCCGTCCGAGTATGTCCTGGCGATGGTCGTTCACCACATTTCAGCGGACGGCGTTTCCGTAGCGCCGTTGGTTCGGGACGTTGCGTTCGCCTACCTTGCGCGTGTGGACGGCCGGAGTCCGGAGTGGACACCGCTGCCGGTGCAGTACGCAGACTTCGCGATGTGGCAGCGTGAGGTTCTCGGCGTGGATTCCGATCCGACATCGTTGATGTCCGAGCAGCTCGCGTACTGGAAGACGACCTTGCGAGACCTGCCGGAGAAGATCGAACTCCCGGCCGACCGTCCACGACCCTCAATTCTCTCCACCAGAGGCGGCGGCCACCGTTCGGACGTGGACGCTGAATTGCACAGTGCCCTGGAGCAACTCGCACTTGACCACAACGTGTCACTGTTCATGGTCGTCCATGCGGCGCTGGCGGTCCTGTTGGCAAGGTCGAGCGGCAGCGGTGACGTGGCGATCGGTTCACCAATCTCTGGACGAGGGGAACCCGAACTCGACGATCTGATCGGCATGTTCGTAAACACCCTGGTGTTACGCACGGCCGTGAACCCAGGAGCAAGCTTCTCCGATTTGTTCGACCATGTGCGTGACATCGATCTGGGAGCTTTTGCCAACGCCGATGTGCCATTCGAGCGGCTTGTCGAAGTGCTCGACCCGGCACGATCCCAAGCGCACCACCCGTTGTTCCAAGTTGCGCTGTTCTTCCAGAACATGGCCGACGACGCACTGGAATTGCCCGGACTGCGTGTCTCCGGATTCGACGCGGGCGTCGACATCGCGAAGTTCGATTTGCAATTGACCGCAGCTCCACGGGAAAACGAGTCGGGGGATGCCGCAGGGATCGCGCTGTCCTGGCTCTACGCCACGGATCTGTTCGATGCCTCGACCGTGTCCGCCTTCACCGATCGGTTTGTCCGCATACTGCGCGCGATGGTCGCAGATCCCGGTTCAGCGGTCGGTGACGTCGAGGTCATGACGGCGCCTGAGCGTGCTTTGGTGCTCGAGTCGTGGAACGACACGTCTCATCCGGTTGTGGGTGGGTTGTTGTTGGATGGTTTTGATTCTGTGGTGGGG
>Ga0126362_10000378_pt1 | contig 22882 bp, 23 predicted proteins | sample ANMtaG_FD_126269 | JGI IMG/M metagenome (GOLD analysis project Ga0126362, IMG submission 126269) | Continental margin sediment microbial communities from North Pacific Ocean - ANME2c_DSS_Sorted | ecosystem: Environmental > Aquatic > Marine > Continental margin > Sediment | place: Pacific Ocean... | reverse complement strand
TCTGCCGGCTTCCGCGCCGGCCCGGACGTCTGTTTCATCTTCGCTCCTGGGGGCCACGATGAACCAGCCATCCTCCGTTAGTGAAGACCTTCAATCTGTCTCAGGAGTGCTGACGGCGGACAGCTCCGATGAGGCCGGCCTCGCGCATGAGCCGGGCGATGCGCTTGCGGGAGTGCCGTTCCCCCTGCTCACGCAGTTCGGCGTGGACCCGTGGCACGCCATAGGTCTGGCGCGAGCCGAGATGGATAGTGCGGACGCGCTTCAGCAGCGCGGCGTCTGCCACGGCATGCGCCGAGGGCGGCCGGCTGGCCCAGGCGTAGTACCCGGCCTTCGACACGCCGAGCGTGCGCGCCATGACCGAAATCGGGAAGTCAGCCTGGTTGACGCTCATGAACCGGAAGACCCCGACGGCAGAACCCCGGTCTCCCGCGCAAACCAGGCTGTCGCGCGAGAGAGGATGTCACGCTCCAGCTTCAGTTGCCGGTTCTCGCGCCGGAGCCTGACGAGTTCGTCGCGCTCGGCTGCCGTCAGGCCGGGATCGGCTGTCGACAGCTTGGTCCCTCGCCGGCCCTCGCTGCGGTCTGCCTCAGCGACCCAGTTGCGGATGGCCTGCGCGGAAGGCTCGAACTCGCGGGCCAAATCGGTCGGATCGCGGCCTGCACGGACCAACTCGACCATCTGACGGCGGAACTCGGCCGGGTATGGGGGACGGCTCTTGGGCATCGGAAAAACACCTCACGCGAAAGCGCTCGCGGTGTCCACCAAAACGGGGCAATCCCAATCCCAGGCGACCGTGCGCGTCAGGCCTTGCGTATCGCTGACAAGCTTTGGCCCAAACAGCAGACCTGCCGTCTCGATATAGGAGAAGCACGAAACCGCCGCGTTCTTGAAGGCCTTCCAGGCCTTGTGGATCCGGCGCAGGACGACCCGGCGCTCCAGAACCTTCTGGCGCTCCGACGCAGATGCATCCTGGACGGCCTCGCAGACGATGAACCTCGGCTTGAGCAGAACCGGGCATTGCGCTGCCCCTTGGTGCTGACCGATCGGCACGTACTCGATCGGGAAGCCGAAGAAGCCCGCAAAACCGATCGTCTCCACCTGCGATGATGCCGTCTCCAGGGCGCGGCGGAACACCTCGGAGCGTACATCGATGCAGAACGCCGCCTGGACCGCCGGACGATGAGCGCTTGCGGTCTCGGCCGGTGCCGGCGCTGCCGCCAGGCGCTGTAGGATCTGGCGCTGGGCGCCGCACTCGTAGGCGTCCTGGAGGACGCCGTCGATCATCGTCTCGACCGGCAGCGGCTCGGTCTGCAACCGGGCCATCCGCTCGGCCGCAGCGGACCACGTCAGCCTGAAGCTGCGACTCGTATTCCCCGCAAAGAGGGCGCTTTCCCAGGCCAAGCGGACCGCCAGCAGCTGCATCAGCGTGTCGTCAGCTTCGCCGCAGAGTTCGTGTTCCCAACCGCGATAGCGCGCGTAGGCCGCCCAGCCGCCGATCAGGGCGAGCGCGCGATGCAGGTAGTCCTCGTAGGCAGCCTCTGGAAGCGCGAGCTGCTCCACGACACGCTCGATCGTGGCGAGCGGATCCTCCGGCAGCGCGTCCAGTGCAGAGCGAAAGCCACGCAGCCCCATCACCTCGGGCGTCCGGTCATGCGCGGCTGCCAGGCGCCACGCCCTGTAAAAACCCTGGTCATGCCACGGCATGCGCCAGAAGGCTTGGCCCTCGTCCCAGAAGGCCGCGCACCACTTACCGATCTCGTCAGTCACGAGCCCCGATGGCAGCCATCCACGCTCCGTTGCCAGATCGGCCACGGTTGTTGCGATCATCGGGGCCTGCGGGGGATCGAGTGCGATCGCCTGCTCCAGCTTCGTGACCGCAAGATAGCTGACGTCGCCGGACCCGTTCCGTGTCAGCGCCTGCCTGAGGTCGGCGCCGGTGATCCGCCCCGCCTCGAACGCGGTGCGGAAGAAGCGGCGGGGCATCAGTGCGTTGGCGCCGGTCACGCGCTTGAGGCGGGCGCAGGCCGAGACGAAGCTCTCGTCGGTGAGGCCCAGGAACGGGTTGACGGCCACGAAGTTCTTGAGCGGCCACACGGGCGCGATACGCCCGCAGGCTCTCCCGACTGCCGCCTCGACCTGCCTCAGCCGCACCTCTTCCGTGCGGGCGGTCGTTGCTATGCTGGACGCGAAAGAGCTTGCATCCATCATCTCGGATGCTCCCACCAGCGCGATGGTGTCAGGATCGGAAAAGGTCCGCTCAGTCATGCCTTGGCTCCCTGGTTGAGCGTGCGCTGGGGCGCAGGCCAGAGCCGTAGGGTGAGGCGGTTGGCGAGCGCGTTCAGGTAGAGACCGTTTGCAAGGTGGACGTAGAGGGACTGCCAGCGCGGCTCCGCCGCGCGGAAGGGCAAGAGGCTCTGCAACACCGTGACGGACGCGAAGGACAGCACGGTCAGACCGACGATCGCGAGATCGAGTGGCCCGCGTAGAGCCTGGTTGGCCGGCAGTGCTGCAGCAAGAAGATGCTCTGCCCCGAGTTGCAGCGCGAAGTAGGCGACCGCGACTGCGACCGCGAGAGCGAGACCTCCTGCAGCAACTCTGAGGCTGGGCTGTGCACCGAGCGAGGCATCGATCAGTTGCGCCAGGCCCATCAGCAGGATGAAGCCGAGGACGAACACGCCGGGCGTCTCGGTGAGCGAAGCGCCAAACAGCGTTCCCATCGCCACACTCAGCACGCCCGCGCCTGCAAGGACGGCGGCGAGGCGGAGCGGGTGGGGACGGCCGCTCGGCGCCGGCGCCCAGGAGGCGCGGGCCAGGTCGATGATGCTGCCGGAGGCCAGGAAGGCGTGCGCCTTGTAGAGCGCGTGCGCCACGATGTGCAGCATGGCAGCCGCGTAGGCGCCGAGCCCACACTGGAGCAGCATGAAGCCCATCTGGGCGATCGTCGACCAGGCCAGCGAGACCTTCACGCTGGTCTGAGTCAGCATCACGACCGAGCCGAACAGGGCCGTGAACCCGCCCACGATGGCCAGGGCATCGAGGGCCGGTGTGGAGAGTGCAACCACGTCGCTGAGTCGCAGGATCAGAAAGCCGCCGGCGTTGATGATCCCGGCATGCAGGAGCGCAGAGACGGGAGTCGGCGTCTCCATCACCTCAGGCAGCCACCCGTGGAAGGGAAATTGGGCGGACTTGAGAAGCGCGCTCGCCACGATGAGGGCAGCAGCAGCATGGAGCAGGGTCTGGTCGGCGCCGCTCTGCTGCAGCTGCCGGGCAGCCGACGCAATGGCTGGAAGGTCGAGACTACCGAAGGCGCCGTAGATCAGAACCAGCGCACCGACCAGGCAGAGGTCCCCGAGCCGGCTGATCAGGAACTTCTTGCGCGCGGCAAGCTGCGCCTTCGGGCGATCAGGGTAGAAGACGAGGAGTTGGTGCAGGCACAGGCTCGTGGCGATCCAGGCGAGCGCCAGCTGGAAGAGGTTGCCCGACGTGACAAGCCCCAGCACGGCGGCAAGCGTCAGACACAGCCATGTGTGGACGCCCCTTCGGGTGCAAGCAAAATCTCTGGACGGGCGCTGCGCGTGATCGGGTGCTGCCATGTGTCCGGCCTCTGATGCGGCGGGTCACATGCCGCGGGCCCGTATGGGAGTACGAGGGTCGGGACCACATCATTGGAACGTGCTCGCAGCACTCCCCGTGCGCCTGGTTCTCCTGACCCCGCCTCACCGACGTTGCGCCATACCTGTCCGTCGACCTCCTCACGCCTGCCGACAGCCTCGCGTCCGCCCCGCCTACGCGGTGACGGCCGGAGCTCGGTAGAACCCGCCCTTCGTCAGAAGGGCCCATGCGATGCGTGCGTTCTTGTTGGCCACCGCCACGATGACCAGCATGGGCGGCTTGCGCGCCAGCATCCGGCCCAGCCACGAGCCGGACGGCACGCCCTTGCGTTTGGCCCAGCGCACCACCGCGCTGGCGGCAATGATCAGCAGGCGGCGCAACGTGCGCTCGCCCATGCGCGAGGTGCGGCCGAGGCGCTCCTTGCCGCCGGTCGAGCGTTGCACCGGCGTCAGCCCGACCCAGGCGGCGAAGTCCCGGCCTGAGCGGAACGTCCCGGTCGGCGGGGCTAGCGCCTCGATGGCGGTGGCGATCAGCGGACCGATGCCAGGCACGCTCATCAGCCGCTGAGCCGTCTCGTCGGCCTTGGCGCGTGCGGCGATCTCGGCGTCGAGCGCTGCGGTTTGCTCCTGCAGATGGCGCAGCGTGCCAACAAGCACGGCGAGACAGGCACGGGCGGCTTGCGGGATATCCGAGGAGGGATCCTCAATCTGGGCGATCAGCCGCTCGACGTGGGCGGGTCCCTGTGGCGCGATGAGGCCGTACTCTGCCAGATGGCCGCGTAGCGCATTGATGAGCTGCGTGCGCTGGCCGACCAGTACGTCGCGAGCCCGGAAGATCACTGCGGCGGCCTGCTTGGCCTCACTCTTCACGGCTACGAAGCGCATGGTTGGGCGCTGTGCGGCCTCGCAGATCGCCTCGGCATCGGCCGCATCATTCTTCTGCCGCTTGACGAAGGGCTTCACGTAGGCCGGCGCGATCAGCTTCACCGTATGGCCAAGCCTGCCGATCTCGCGGCCCCAGTGATGCGCGCCGGGGCAAGCCTCCATCGCGACCACGCAGGGCGGCTGGGTGACGAGGAAGGCCAGCACCTGATCGCGTCGCAACTTCTTGCGGAACACTGGCGCCCCGGCGGCATCCGCCCCGTGCGCCTGGAAGACGTTCTTGGCCAGATCCAGGCCGATGGTGCTAACCCCTGTCACGGACGCCTCCCTCCGGTGGCTCACAACACCACCATCCTGGCACGTCGATGCCGTCGGGGGGCGTCCACCCCATCATTGGAAGAAGCGACCCTGCTCGGGGTCGCCGTCCAGATAGTTCCGGCTGAAGCTCACCACGATCCAGCCGACGAAAGCGACCACGCTCAACATGACGGCAGTCAGAGCGTCGCAGTGCAGGCGCAGGCCGACCCCGGCCACTCCGAGCAAATCGGAACTCAGCGGACCGGACAGCGCCACAGCACCGGCAATGAGCAGCACAGCCAGAAGCGTTCCCGAGGCTGCCCCGCGTGCGACACGAGCCATCCTGTGAGGCGAGCGGCTGGCCAACGAGGCCGGAGCAAGGCCTATGACAGCGAGGAGAAGCGGTGGAGCTGAGAGCAGCCAGATCAGGTGTGAGGTCATCGTCGCCTCGCGGAACAGGGCGACCCTTCAGATATAAGGATTGTGCTGCGTTGAAAAATTCAAATTATCCGCGTTAACGTTCGTTTCGATGAAAGGCAGATGCGATGCTGCTGAACTACCACCATCTGCGCCTGTTCCACGCGGTCGCTCATGCCGGCAGCCTGACGCGCGCGTCCGAGAACCTGAACCTGTCTCAGTCCTCGCTCTCCGTGCAGGTGCAGAAGCTGGAGCAGCAACTGGGGCATGCCCTCTTTGAGCGGTTGGGCAAGCGCATGAACCTGACCGAAGCGGGACGGATCGCGCTTGATTATGCCGACACGGTATTCTCGACCGGTGACGAGCTTGTCAGCGTTCTCAAAGGCCGTCCGCAGATCGCACAGAGCATCCTGCGCGTCGGCGCGCTGACGACGCTGTCGCGCAACTTCCAGCTTGAATTCCTGCGTCCCCTGATCGGGCGACCCGAGGTCGAACTCGTGGTGCGATCCGGAACGATGCGTGAGCTGCTCGCACAGTTGGAGGCGCACGCGATCGACGTCGTCCTGTCGACGATGGCCGTGCGTCGCGACGCTGGCTCGCTTCTGCACTCCCACCTTCTCGACGAGCAGCCGGTCTCCTTGGTCGGGCGACCGCGAGCGGACTATGCAGACTTCCGCTTCCCCACCGACCTCAATACGGTTCCAGTCGTGGTGCCGAGCCTCGATAGCGACGTACGGACGGCCTTCGACCGTGTTCTTTCCCTGGCCGGCGTTCACCCGCTCATCAGCGCGGAGGTCGACGACATGGCCATGCTGCGGCTTCTCGCCCGCGAGAGCGGTGGGCTCACCCTGGTTCCTCCCATCGTCGTGCAGGACGAGTTGCAGACCGGGGTGCTGGTGGAGGTCTGCCGGATTGCGGAAGTCACCGAGCGATTCTACGCGATCATGCAGACACGGCGCTTCCCCAACCCGCTGTTGGCCGAGTTGATGCAGAGCAGATCGCCAGTGCCGGGAGCGCCCTAGTCCGACCGATAAGAGGACGAACTGGCTCGGTGCTTCCTCAAGAAATCCGTGATCGAGGAAGCGAGCAGATCGGCCGCTTGGGAGAGTCTGCCCGGCGCCCGATATAGGACAATTTCGGTATCGGCAAGCTTCGGAAGCGCGAGACGGGATGCAACGGAGACCAGGCCTGCAGGAATCATCTCGATCGGAAGGACAGTCACGCCGAGGCCTGCCTTCACGGCTGCCTGAAGACCAGCCAAACTTGGGCTCGTGTAGGCGATGCGCCAAGGTCGCCGTTCCGCATCGAGTGCTGCGATGGCGCGCTTCCGATAGACGTCAGGGACCGGTGCGAGAACCAGGGGAAGAGGCTTGTTCTCTGCCAGGATCACGTTTGGCGATGCCGTCCAGTCAAGCACCTCCCGCCAGACCTCGACACCGCCGCTGAAGCTCTGTGGCTCACGCTTGAACAGCATGAGATCGTAGAGCCCCTTTGAGAACCCATCGAGCAGGTTTACGGTGAAATCACAGTAGACTTCCAAGGCAACCAAAGGGTGGGCCTGCGCAAAATCAGCTAGGATGCCGGAGAGATGCGTCGTTGCGAAATCTTCCGGTGTCCCGAGCCGGACCACTCCCGCAACATCCACTTCGACAATCCGGCTGCGCGCATCGTTGCTGAGCTTCAGGATCTGACGTGCGTACCCCAGCAGGATCTCCCCGTGTGGGGTGAGGCGCATCTCGTTGGCGTCGCGCTCGAAGATGCGCTTGCCGAGGCTTTCTTCGAGCCGCTTGATCTGCTGCGAGACGGCAGGCTGAGATCGTCCGATGCGTCTTGCGGCGCGCGTGAAACTGCCGTTCTCCGCGATCGAAACGAAGGTATGGAGAACATCGAGATCGAACGCTGGGTTGTTCATCGGTCCGCTTCGCTCCCTGCCGGTGATGCGCTCGACGCGATGCTTGTCCCCGCCTAAACCGCAACCGCAGGAGCCCTGGGCCAGCCTGGAGCTGCTTGGCTCGCCCGGTGCCCGCGGCCGAGCCAAGTGCATCATGCCTTGACCTGAGTTAGGCGGCATCGGCGAGCTTCGGCGTCTCCGAGGTCCTGCCACGCGAGAAGAACCGCATCACGACCACGAAGAAGACCGGCACCATGAACACGGCCAGGACGGTCGCCGTGATCATGCCGCCCAGAACGCCTGTGCCGAGTGCCTGCTGGCTCTTGGCACTCGCGCCCGAGGCGATCACCAGCGGCACCACGCCGAGGATGAAGGCGAGTGAGGTCATCACGATCGGCCGGAAGCGCAGCTCGGCCGCCTCAATGGTCGCTTCGACCAAGGGCTTACCTTGCGCGCGCAGATCCTTGGCGAACTCGATGATCAGGATCGCGTTCTTGGCCGACAGGCCGATGATCGTGATCAAACCCACCGTGAAGTAGACGTCGTTGGGCAGGCCCCGCAGGTAGGCGGCCGCCACCGAGCCGACGATGCCGAGCGGCACCACCAGCATGACGGCGAACGGGATCGACCAGCTCTCGTAAAGCGCGGCGAGGCACAGGAACACGAACAGGATCGACAGTCCCAACAGGAAGGCGGCCTGGGAGCCGGCAAGCTTCTCCTGCAGCGACTGGCCCGACCACTCGTAGCCAAAGCCGCCCGGCAGCTCGCCTGCCAGCCGCTCCATCTCGGCGATCGCGTCGCCGCTGGTGTAGCCCGGGACCGGGCTGCCGGTGATGCGCACCGCCGGGTAGCCGTTGAAGCCGATCACCTGCGTCGGACCGACCAGCCAGGTGACGCGCGCGAACGAGGAGAACGGCACCATGGCCCCGCTGCTGTTGCGCGCGCTGTAGGTCACCAGGTCCTCTGGCCTGACCCGCTTGTCCTCGCGCGCCTGCACGACCACACGCTGCATGCGGCCGCGGTTGAGGAAGTCGTTGACGTAGCTCGACCCGAGCTGCGCCGAGAGCGTGGTGTTGATGTCGGCAAAGGTCACGCCCAGCGCCGCAGCTTTCTCGCGATCGATGTCGAGCCGGATCTGAGGAGCGGGGGGCAAGCCCTCGACGGTCACCTCGCGCAGGACCGGGGACTTGGCGGCGGCCGCCAGGAGTTGATCCTTGGCAGCCATCAGCGCCTCGTAGCCGCGCTGCGAGCGGTCCTGCAGGCGGAAGCTGAAGCCGCTCGTCGTACCGAGGTTGGCGATCGGCGGTGGGGCGAGCGCCGAGACCTCCGCGTCCCGCAATCCCGCGAAGGCCGCGTTGCTGCGGTCGATGATGGCGCTCGAACTTTGAGCGCTATCGCGCTCCGACCAGTCCTTCAGCGTCACGAAGGCCTGCGCGGTCATCGCGCCCTGACCGAAGAAGCTGAAGCCGGTGATGAAGGTGATCTTGTCGACGCCCGGCGTGCCGGCAAGCTGCTCCTCGACCGAGCGCACCACATCGAGTGTCCGGTTGGCGCTGGCATCCGAGGGAGCGAGAAGGTCGGCCATGACGAAGCCCTGGTCGTCGATAGGCACGAAGCCGGCGGGCAGTCGCCAGAGCGCGTAGCCGAGCCCGGCCAGCAGGGCGAGGTAGAGCAGCACGAAGCGGCCGGAGCGCGCCACCATCCAGCGCGTGGTTCCGCCATAGCGGCGCGTCAGCCACTCGAGGCCACGGTTGAACCAGCCGAAGACGCCGCGCTTGGGGTGACCGTGGCCCTTCTCGATCGGCTTCAGGAGTGTGGCGCACAAAGCAGGCGTCAGCGACAGCGCCAGGAAGGCGGAGAAGCCGATCGACACGACCATCGCGGCCGAGAACTGCTGGTACATGATGCCCACCGAGCCGGGGAAGAAGGCCATCGGCACGAACACCGCCATCAGAACGAGCGTGATGCCGATGACCGCGCCCGTGATCTGGCCCATCGCCTTCTCGGTCGCCGCCCTGGGCGAGAGCCCCTCCTCGGCCATGATACGCTCGACGTTCTCGACCACGACGATGGCGTCGTCGACCAGGATGCCGATCGCCAGCACCATGCCGAACATCGTCAGGACGTTGATCGAGAAGCCCATGAGGAGCAGTGCGACGCAGGTACCGAGCAGCGCGATCGGCACCACGATCGTCGGGATGAGCGTGTAGCGGAAGTTCTGCAGGAACAGGAACATGACCACGAAGACCAGCACCACCGCCTCGGCGAGCGTCAGCAGCACCTTCTTCACGGAGGCCGTGATCACGGGCGTGACGTCGTAGGAGACCTCGTACTTCACGCCTGGCGGGAAGAAGCGGGCGAGCTGCTCCATCTTGGCCTTGACCGCCTTGCCGGTGGCCAGCGCATTTCTGGTCGGGGCGAGCTGTACGGCAATGGCGGCCGCGGGCTTGCCGTTGAGGCGCGTCGAGAAGGCGTAAGACAGACCACCCACCTCCAGGCGCGCGACGTCGCGCAGGCGCACGGTCGAGCCGTTCGGATTGGCCCGTAGCACGATGGCGCCGAAATCATCCGGCGACTCCAGCTGGCCCTTGACCAGCACCATGTTCTGGGTGCGTTGCGCGGTCGGGCTCGGCTGCACGCCGAGAAGCCCCGAGGCGACCTGCGCGTTCTGCGCCTTGATCGCGGCCTCGACGTCCTCGGCCGTCAGGTTGAGGCCCAGCATCTTGTCCGGATCGAGCCAGACGCGCATGGCACGCTCGGTCGAGAACAGGCGTGCGCGGCCGACGCCCGGCAGCCGGCGCAGTTCCGGCAGCACGGTGCGGGTGGCGACATCGCCCAGGCCCACTTCGTCGAGGCTGCCGTCGGTGGAGGTCAGCGTCACGAACTGCAGGATGGCGCTGCTCGCCTCGACGATGAGGATGCCTTGCTCGCGCACCGCCTCCGGCAGGCGCGGCTCGATGCGCTTGATGCGGTTCTGGACGTCGACGGCGGCCAGCGCGATATCGGTGCCGGGCTGGAAGTTGACGATGATCTCGACCTCGCCCGTGGTGTCGCTGGTCGATTCGTAGTTGAGGACGTTGGCGGCCCCATTCAGCTCCTCCTCGATCAGGCGCGTGACGCTGAAGTAGAGGTTCTGTGTCGAGGCGCCCGGGTAGACGGTCGAGATCGAGATCGAGGGCGGCGCGATCACGGGGTACTGCGCCACGGGCAGGAACGGCAGCGCGAGCAGGCCGCCTAGGCAGATGAAGATCGCCACCACCCAGGCGAAGATCGGGCGCGCGATGAAGAAGCCGGGCATGGCGGCGGGTCTCCGGAGGAAGCGGGTCGGGCTGAGGGGCAGGATCTGCGCGAGGCAGGATCAGTTCGGCCGGGCTTGGCCCGCCGCGGCCTGCCGGCCCGGTTCCCACGGCTCGGGCTGCACCGCGCTGCCGGGCGTGAACTTCTGGAAGCCCTCGACCACGACGCGGTAGCCGGGCTTCAGCCCGTCCTCGACCACGATCTCGTTGCCGAGCGTCCGGCCGACTCGCACGGGCTGCAGCACGGCACGGCCGGCATCGTTGACGACGTAGACCTCGCTGCCACCGGCGTTGTTGCGCCGGATCGCCTGCTGCGGCAGCACGATGGCATCGGAGTCGACACCCTCCTCGATCTGCACGCGGACATAGGTGCCGGGCAGGAGCTCGGAGCCCGGGTTCGGGAACTCGCCGCGCAAGGTGACCTTGCCGGTGCCCGGATCAACGGTGACGTCGGAGAAGAGCAGGCGGCCGGAATGCGGGTAGGGCGTGCCGTCGTCGAAGACGAGGCGCACCTTGGCCGCGCCGGGCGAGGCCTGCCGCAGGCGGCCCTCCGCAAGGTCGCGCTTCAGCTGGTTCAGCTCGGTCACGGACTGCGTGAAGTCCGCGTAGATCGGATCGAGCTGCTGGATGGTGGCGAGATGCGTGGCCTCGTTCTGACCGACGAGAGCGCCCTCGGTCACGAGCGCCCGTCCGATCCGGCCGGTGATCGGGGCGCGCAGGGTCGCGAAGTCCAGGTTGAGCTGGGCACGCTGGACGGCGGCCTTCTGAGCGGCGACGTCGGCCTCGGCCTGCTTCTCGGCGGCCAGCGCGAGATCGTACTGCGCCTGGGTGGTGGTCTGTCCGGAGAGGAGCTGGCGCAGGCGGTCTTCCTGCCGGCCGGCCTGGAACAGGGTCGCTTCCGCCCGGGCGAGCGCGGCCTTGGCGCTGTCGAGCTCGACCTCGAAGGGCCGGGGATCGACGCGGTAGAGCACGTCGCCCTCCCTCACGAGGCTGCCCTGCTCGAAGGTACGCGCGGTGACGATTCCGGACACGCGCGGGCGCACCTCGGCGATGCGCATCGGCGTGATCCGGCCTGGCAGCTCTTTGACCAGGGTCACGGCCTTGGGTTCGGCGACGACGACGCTGACGACCGGCAGCGTTGCCGGCTGGCCGGAGGAGGCGGATTGCTTGTCCTGACAGCCGGCCAAACCGGCCGAGAGGACCAGGATGGCGGCACCGCCGCCGAGGCGCGCCGTAACGCGGTTGCTGCCGGGATACATGGGCATCGGAGCATCCTCTGTCGTATGGCGGCCGGGGGGCACGCATGTGGAGAGCATCCGACATCGCAGTCTTGCGGATGACTGCCAGAGGGGCCCGGACGTCTGCACCATCATGTTTGTGTGCAGCATTCATCTCCACAAGGACTGACCATCGAGAAACCCCATAAGTTTCTTGAATGGGCTTCATTCGGCCGGATCGCCTTGCTCGCCGCCGCCGTGTCGCCCACCTGCAGGGGACCCGCGGTCCGGGCCCCTCTGGCGAGAGCTGCCGGCGCTCTCGCGATGTCGGACCATTCCCGACATCGCAGCCCGGCCGCAGAGACCCCCGATGGACCTGGCCTTCCTGTTCGTCTCCTGGCTCGGCAAGCCCCTCTGGATGTGGCTTGCCTTCGTGGGCATCGTGCTCGGCCTGCTCGTGCTCGATCTCGGCGTGCTGCACCGCAAGACGCGCGAGATCGGCGTGCGCGAGAGCTTGATCATGAGCGGCGTCTACATCGCGCTCGGCCTCGCCTTCGGCACCTGGGTCTGGTGGTATCTCGGCCGGGAGGCCGGCATGGCCTACCTGACGGGCTTTGCCGTCGAGAAGGCCCTGGCGATGGACAACGTGTTCGTCATCGCCATGATCTTCGCCTTCTTCTCGGTCCCGCGCCTGTACCAGCACCGGGTCCTGTTCTGGGGCATTCTCGGCGTGATCGTGCTGCGGGCCGTGATGATCGGCCTCGGCGCGACGATCGTCGCGCAGGCCTCGTGGGTTCTGTACCTATTCGCCGTCTTCCTGATCGCGACCGGCGTGAAGATGATCGTGTTCGCCGACCGCAGCTACGACGTCGGCTCGAACCCCGTGCTCGCGTTCATGCGTCGCCGCTTCAACGTCACCGACGACCTGCACGGCGAGCGCTTCTTCGTCCGCCAAGTCTCGCCGGCGACCGGAAAGGTTGCCTGGTTCATGACGCCGCTGTTCCTGGCGCTCGTGATGATCGAGATCGCCGACGTCATCTTCGCGGTCGACTCGGTGCCGGCGATCTTCGCGATCACGACGGATCCGTTCGTGGTCTATACGTCGAACATCTTCGCCATCCTGGGCCTGCGCGCCTTGTACTTCGCCCTGGCCGCGATGGTCGATCGCTTCCACTACCTCAAATACGCCCTTGCCGGGGTGCTGCTGTTCATCGGCTCGAAGATCTTCCTGGCGGATCTGCTGGGGCTGGAGAAGCTCCCGCCGGCCCTGTCGCTCGGCATCACCTTCGGTCTTCTGGCCGCAGGCGTGCTCTGGAGCTTGTGGAAGACACGTTCCGGTGCACCCGGCGACGCCGTGCAGGACACGGGCGCCTGACGCGCTCGGTGCGTTCGGTTCGGAGCCGGCTCCGGCCGGCTTCGGAGAGGCGCGCTGCTTCGCCCCTCGACGCGCGTCTCGGACGGGCCGGTCGTCCAAACGACCGACCCGTCCAAACAGGGGCAAGAGCCTATCGAAGGAGCTGACCTCAATGAGCATCACCCAAGTCGATCACCTGACCCACCCCGATGTGCTCCTGATCGAGAAGGATACGCGCGAGGGTGTGATTGCCCGGCGCAACATCCTGTTCGGCCTGTGGGCGGCCTCAAGCCTCGGTCTCGGCGGGGCTGCAGCCGAGGCGTACGCCTGGAGCGTACATCTCGCCGACTGCGAGGAGCCCGGGTACGACGACATCATCGACAAGGTCGCGGCGGATTTAAAAGGAAACGACAACGCCGTCTGTGAGCGAAGCCTTCGCAGGCAGCTACGGGAAATGCAAAGACGCTCAGAAATACAGCTTGCTACGATGCCAGCATAATTGATGCATAGCACTTTACGCCGTCCCTGGCGACTAGGTAATTCTTCGTTGAGGCCCGAAGCGGGCTTTGTCACAGCCCGTGTCGGGGCGTCAGAAATCTGTCCGATTCTGCGGCGGCCCTACTCAGAAGCAGCCATTCCATTTTCGGCCATCATTGGTCGCCCGGGCCGCTCAGCAGGCAGTCCGGAAGTTGGGCTTCCCAGAGCCCGCTTTGTGTCAGGGTGGCAACCTGACAGGTAGCCACGGGACGGACCATCCCAGCGACTGCTCGGCGTTAGGAGTTTGTCTGCCACTTGTTCGGCTGAGTGCGAGAAGTTCGCAGCCCGCGGGGGCAACATGCCAATCTGCCGCGTTGAAGCGCAGATGATCGACAGCTCAGCAAAACAGAGGCAGGCTCAAACATGACGCGCTTCCAGATCGTTGCCCTCTCGATCTCCGCGCTGCTCGGCGCTGCGGCAGCCAGCTTCCCAGTTCAGGCGCAAACAACGGCCGCTCCAGCGACGGGATCGGCCACCGCCACGCCGGAGAACGCGGTGCTGCTCACCGTCTTTCTTCGCCACGATCAGTCCCGGCCGCTGGCTGAGCTGAATGCGCAGCTCGCCAAGCAGGGGTTCTACAAGGCGTTCCCGCCCGCCGGCATCGAAGTCGTGTCGTGGAACGTCGTGATGGGGATCGGCCAGGTCATCGTTCTGCGGCTGCCGGCTGCACGCCTGCGCGAGGTCAACCGCGTCCTTGAGGACACGGCCTGGGGTGCCTACCGAACAGAGTTCTTCCCGACCTATGACTACAAGGCTATCGGCCTTGCCGAGCATGACAAGGCTCAGTAGGCAGGTACAGAAGCGGCCTCAGATGCCGCGGTGGCGGTTGACTGGCAGATCGCAGGTGGATCAGCTGCCATGCAGTGCCCGTCCCTGAACGAACTCCGTCCTAACGGGTGCCTTTCCCTTTACGATCGGTGCCAGCCGAGGAGAACGTGCCGCTCGGGGTCTCAGCCATTGTAGCCAGCATCGCGCCGAGCGGCCCGGCATTCCGGCTTTGCGCGGAGAGGAACGCGCTCATCTCCTGCGGGTCGCACTTCTGCGCCAAGCCTGGTACATGGATCATCGAGGCTATCGCACCAGCGTTGCAGGCTATGCCCTTGGCGGCGGCTGCCAGGAACACGTTGAAGGGGCGTGGATCGAAGGCCTCGAGCAGCGCTGCCGGCCGGTCAAGCTGCTGGGCATGGCAACCGATGACGACCGCCACGGCCAGGATGGCGCCGTAGCTCATGTTGCGCGTCAGCCCGAGCCAGTTCCTATCATCGCCCGCCTCCACACGACGAAGCGCGCTGATCGGGCGGGGTGTCCGATGGTGACCCGACAGTTCGGCGGTGGCGTGCACGGCTCCCTGAGTCTCTCGCAGCGCATCCGGTCGCGTGTCGCGCCTCCGAGGTGCGACGAGCGCCATCGAGCCGGTCACCGCGACGACGGCGCGGACGCGCTCGTCCATGCTCGGGTGCGTTGCGAGCATGCCCTCCGCTGCCCCGTCGATCATCATCGCGTCCTGGCCGGGCGGAAGGCCCGCGATCGCGCTGTTGCCGTGCACTTTCCGCAGCGCGGAGACGAGAGCGGCCGGGTTCTGCGTCACCTCCACGGCTACCGCGTCGGCAACGAACTCCCGGGAGGAGGAGATCAGCAGCCGCACGAGCCGGCCTGCCTTGAGCGCTGACTGCGCCACGAAGTTGACGATCAGCACGAAGACCAGGACAGGCGGCATCCAGAGCGACAGGATCGGCAGGCTGACGAGCTCTCTCAGCGGCGTGGTCGGCTTCATGCGCGGCGCGATCAGCCAGTTGAGCAGGCGCAGGCAAACGTTAGCTGCCGCCATCAGGCGGATGTCGCCGTTGCGGATATGCGCAAGTTCGTGCGCGACAACGGCCGACAACTCTTCGTCGTCGAGGCCGTCGATCAGGCCGCGGGTCACCACGACGACCGCATCCTTGCGCCGGATCCCGCAGGCGAACGCATTCAGCGCACCGGACGGGATCACACCGACATAGGGTGCGGGCAAACCCATGCTGATCGCGAGTGGTTCGACGATGCGGCACAGACGAGGCTCGTCCTGCTCATCGACGAAGGTGAACGCCACGATCTTTCGCACCGTGTGGACGTGCCAGAGCAGCAGCCCCGCAAACAGGAGGGCGCCTCCCAGTGTCACGACGACCAGGTAGCGGGAGGCGTACCCCGCCCAGGTGAAGACCGGCGCGTGGTCGGGATCGAAGGCGGCCAGCGGCAGGTACAGCGCCAGAACCGTTGCGACGTGGAAGGCGGCCAGGAAGCCCGCAAACAGCAGAAGCGAACGCCGGTCGTTCGCCTCGATCCAGCCGAAAAGGCCGTTGACGCGCAGCATGTGAGTCTCACGGTCCGGCGGATGGGTCAGAACTTGAAGGCGGCCGGCTCGTCGATGAGGACGCGCTCGATGCCGAGGTCGAAGGGCTTGCGCAGCTGCATCTTCCAGAGCCGCGCGATCAGGCTACCGGGGAACTGGCGCAGCGTCGCGCCGTACTCGCCGACGGCCAGATTGTAGAAGCGGCGGGATGCCGTGATGCGGTTCTCCGCGGCGACGAACTCGTCGCGCAGGGCGGCGAAGTGGCTCGACGCTCTCAGCTCGGGATAGCGCTCTGCAGTCCCAATTAATGTGTTGATCGTCTGCGACAGGTTCTTCTCGGCCTCGAGACGCGCCTCCGGCCGGATTGCGTTCAGCGCCGCGGTCCGTGCCTCGGTGACACCGAGGAGCACATCGTGTTCGTGCTTGGTGAAGCCTCTTACCGTCTCCACTAATCCGGGGATCAGGTTCTGCCGATGTTTGAGGTGGGCATCGATGTCGGCATAGGCCGTCTCACAGCGCTGATCGAGCGCCACCAGCCGATTGCGGGTGGTCACGACGATGTAGAACGGAGCAGCGGCCAGCGCGGCCACCACGAGGACGAGACCGATATCGATCATGAGGGGATGCCCTTCTCAAGCTCTGCCGCGACGATGGAGTCGTCGGGTATAGAAACTGTTTATCTCGCTTCGGATATGTCCGTCAGATTAATCAATGCTCAACATGCCTTGCCGCAACGTGCTACTGTGTAGTTGCAGAGGCACGTCATGGCTGAATCGATCTTTTCTCGGATCTCGCGAATTTTATCGGCTTCGATCGAGGATGCCGTCGACCGGCTCGAGGTCGCGGGCGGTCCCGCAGTGATGCGCGAGGCGATCCGCGAAGCCGAGCGCGCGATCGATCAAGCGAAGGCGGAACTCGAGGGCATCACGGTGCGCCGCCTCCAGGCTGCACGTCAGCAGCAGCTCCTCGCCAAGCGCATCGATGAGCTGACCGGCAAAGCCGCCTTCGCCATCGATGAGGGCCGGGAGGATCTCGCCGAGGCTGCGCTGTCCCGCCAGATCGACTTCGAGGCGCAGGCCCACGCGCTGGAGGAGGCGCAGGCGCAGATCCGGGCCGAGGAGGCACAGCTGGAGCCGTGCATCGCGGCGCTCGCGGCCCGCAAGGCGCAGATGGAGGAGGCGCTCGCCGCCTTCGAGATGGCCAAACGCGAAGCGGGATCCGGCTTCAGCGGCCCAGTGCACCGGCAGCGCTCGCCTGAACGGCGGCTCGATGTGGCTGAGAAGGCTTTCGAGCGCGCGATGAAAGGTGCAGGCGGCCTCGGCTTCACGACTGCTGAAGCCGGGACGATCCACCGGGTTGCCGAGATCGACGCGCTCCAGAAAAGTGCGGCTGTCGCCAAGCGGCTCGCCGCTCTCAAGGCGGAGCGGGCAGCCTGATGATCCGCAAGCCCGTCCAACCCTGGGGACGCGAGAGCGCCCTCGTCGGCCATGCGCGGACAGCGGCTGCCGCGGGCGCCGCGGCTGCAAGGGCCGGCACGTACTACATCCGTGGCCTGATCTGCTGGGCTTTTGCTCTACTGTGGGGCTTTGCAGCGTTAGCTGGTGGCCTTGTGGCCGGAAGCCTCCCGACCCTGCTCGGTGTCGGCGCCATGGCGGCACTGATGGCTTGGTCCGGTACGCGGATGTTTGCCAAGGCGCGAGGCTAGCTCCTCGCCCCGCGATGTAGATCAGCAACTTTTTGCAGAGACTGCAGGCCGCAGCCTCTGGAGAATAGTGGAGCCAGGCAGATGATTCGTAGCCTCTTGTTCTTTGCAGCCTTGGCTTTCGCTCTGGCAGGACCTTTGGTCTACGCGGGACCGCAGCTCGTGAGCGACGTGCAGGTGGGTGATCGCTGGGTTCTCGTCGATGATTTGGCGATCAAGGAATCGAAGTGCACGCGCTGGTACTTCCTCGTCTCGACCTGCCACATTGAGTACGTCAATCGACGTGATCCGAGCCGCGTTGGCGGCACGCTGAACTATCTCGTGTTCGGCAGCTGGTCGGGTGAACGCGCGCGTCTGCTGCGTGCCACGTCGGATCCGAACCGCATCGGGACTACGCTCGGCTTGGAGCACATGCAGCAGCGTGTGGTTTCCTTCGGTGTTTTCTTCGTGCTCCTGCTGGCGTTCCTGGCTCTGATCATCCGACTAGGCTTTTCAGCGGCACGGACAAGCGCACCCGATGCGGGCGGCATCAGGGCCGAACAGTTCGGGACGGCGCCTGGTGGTCGGACCTTCGACCGGAGGACGGACGCGAGCGCCCGATCGACATGACTGCAAGTCTCCTCTGAGCTGAGGAGCGTGAGCTCAGCATCAACCACCCGTTCTCCGTCGTGAGTTCCGCCTCAAAGCCCGACGCCTTGTTGCTGGCCAATGCGCTTTCGGGTGTCGAGTTCGAGAAAGAAGACGTTGAGTGAACAGCTTCGCCGGACGCGTCGCGATTCGCGGGGATCGGGTGGTTGGTTCCAAAAAGCAATCGCCGCGCAGGTCGCTTCCGCTGCTGTCGCGATGTTCATCGAGCCACGGTTTGCTTCAAACGTGCCCGCGACCAAGGCAGCCAAAATCAGGCCGCCGTACACCGACGACTCCATTGAATTGATACACTAACTCGGAAAGCATCGGCCGAACGCTGACAGCAGCCTCGGTGAGCCGCGAAGGCGGAGGCTCCCTGAAGCGAGCAACCGGACGAGGCTTACTTCCCGGTTCAGAAACCGCACCCACTTCGCGCCATCAACGGTGACTCGCAGGTTCGGCGCGCCCTGATGACCCTCGGCGACGACGAGGCGCTTGTCACGGATCGTCACCGTGGCTCGCATGGCTTCCGAGCCAGTGAAGGTGAAGTGGTAGACCGCCGACAGGTCGCCGGCCTTGCCGGGCTGGAACGAGAGGGGCATGCCGAGAAGGAAGCCCCGCACCGAGGTCGCGCGCGCACTCGACCGGACGAACCGGACCCGCTTGTGCGGGAAGCGTCGCGCGACGTGATCGGCCGCATCGCTGCCGCGGACGACGTAGACGGGCTCGGCCTTCTTCTTCAGGGGATCGACGATGGTGCGGAGATGCCCTGCCTTGTCGGTGATGTAGGACGCGATCACGTCCTCTCCGGCCGGGCAGACCGCGATGCAGTAGGCCGCGTTGTAGTTCGGCCCGTAGGAAAGACTCTGCCAGCGCGTCACCGTTTCGGCGTAGCTGTGCTTGGCCCGGAACGCCGCGGTCGACCGGCTGTCGGCAAGATCCTCGACGAAATTGACGAAGCCGCCCATGAACTGCTGATAGTTGTGGTTCAGGCAGGCCGAAAAATCGAAATAGCCGTCGGGCTTCAGCGCGCCCACGGGACAGGCCGCCACGCAGAGCTTGCATGAGACGCACGGGTTCCCGTCGAGCGGCGTGCCGACTTCGTCGACCTCGGCCGCCAACAGCACCGTACCGAGCAGGACGAACGAACCGAAGCGTGGGTGGATGAGACTGCGATGCACACCCATCCGACCCAGGCCCCCGGCTTCGGCCACGCGCTTGTGGGAGACGACCCAGGCGCGCTGCGGGAAGTCGTCCATCTCCATCGGGAAGGCCATGGCCGGGTTAAGGGCTCGGACCCCGGCGTCCTCCAGCGCGCGGACGATCCGGCGGGCGACCGCGTCGAGATCGTGGCCAGATGCATGGAACTCCAGGTTCGCGATGGAGCGGGCGGGCGAGCGTACCGGCTCGCGGTGCATGCGCCCGACCAAGGCGAGCAGGGTCCGCGTGGCCGGGAAGGCGCGCGTGATGTAAGGGACTTCCTCCTGGACCGCTGGATCATCGATCGTGACCACGGCGCAATCGTCGGCGCCGGAGGCGCGGGCGAGCGCCAGCACCTCATTGGCCCGGAGCCGCGGCACGCCGACCTTTTCGCCGTCGATGTGAAGGGCGGGGGACTGATGACCGGCGCGCGGTCCTTCGAGGGGCGCCGTCATCGCGCGGTCATCCCGGCCATGACCCGACACATCATCCACACGCGACCCGCACGTGGCAGGGGCTTCAGCGACGTCTCCAGAAGCTTCGAGAGCAGGCCCGGCCGTACCGTCGTACGCCGCCCGAGCGCCGCGACGCTCTGTCCTGCGACTTCCTCGGACGTCTGACCCGACGTAATCCGCATCGCGGCGCGACGGCCGAACCCGCTCATGACCGGCCCGGGAGCGGAGGCAAGCACGTCGATGCCGCGCGGCCGCAGTTCGACACGCAGCCCTTCGGCCAGCGTCTGAACGAAGGCCTTCGTCGCGGCGTAGCTGGCGGCCTGTGGCACGCCTTGAAACGCGACCAGCGAACTCATCAGAACGATGCCGTCGCGTCCGCGCCCAACCATGCGCCGAGCGAAGATATGCGTCAGTTGCGCCAGGGCACGGCAGTTGACGTCGATCATGTTCATCACGGCCTCACGATCGCCGTCGATGAACGGGCCCGAAGTGCCGAAGCCGGCGGCGGCCACGAGCAGGCCGAGATCCATGTCGACCGTCGCCTGCGCGATGGCTTCGACCTGGGCCGGATCGGATAGGTCGCCCGGACGCGCCTCGACGCAGACTTGATGCTGCTCGCGCAGCTCTTCGGCCAGTTGAGCCAGGGCGGCTTCGCGTCGAGCGACGAGGACGAGATCGAAGCCGACCTCGGCCAGCTTTTGGGCGAACGCACGCCCGATGCCGTCCGAGGCACCGGTCACCAGGGCCGTCGGCAAATAGCGGTCGCGCAGCGGCGATGGAGGGTTTGATCGTGCTTGACGGGCCATGCGCCACTCCGTCGACTCGTTAAGATGTCGATCAACATCCAATTGCTAGGATGCCATCTATCATCTAATTGTCAACGGGCGTTTGCGAGGAGGACGTGAGATGCGCATGTCAAAGGAGGCGGCGGCTGCCAGCCGGGTCCGCATCGTCGAGGAGGCATCCCGCTTAATGCGGGAGCGGGGCATTGAGGCGACGAGTATCGCTGACGTGATGGCCGCCGCCGGGATGACCCACGGTGGCTTCTACAAGCACTTCCGCTCGAAGGAGGATCTGGTGGCGGCCGCCATCGCATCGGCCTTCGCCACTCATGCCGACCGATTTGCGCAGAGGAGCGTGACGAGTGGCCCACAGGCGGCGCTCCACGCGTACGTCGACGAGTACCTGTCGGAGGGGCATGTCACGCATCCTGGGTTCGGCTGCCCGGCCGCAGCTCTCGGCTCCGATGCGGGTCGCGAGGCGGCGGGCGTAACCTCAGCCTTTGCGCGAGGGGTTGAGGCTCTGATCGAGCACGTCTCGACTGCCGCTCCGGTCGGTATGGGCGCGCCGGAAGCGCGGGCCGCGGCGATCCGTCGGCTGGCGATGATGGTGGGTGCGGTCGTCGTGGCGCGCGGCGTCGGCGAAGGACATTTGCGGAGCGAATTACTCACTGCCTGCTTGGACGAAGCCCATTTTACAGTTGATTGAGCCGGCATGCGCAGCGGCGATCACTCCTGAGGCCATTCAAGCGTTGACTCAGCAACCGAGATGGGCGCCTCAGGCGTTGCGTGGCGGAACAGATGTCTGCTTCCGGGCGCCCCGCGGCCGCCCGGGTGCGACTGCGTTGGGTCGCAAGCCGAATGGCCGCCCGAGGTGGCTTTGCGGCCGTCCGCTTACGAGTGATCATAGTTTTCGGCGAACGTCACTCCAGCGCCAGCTCCGGACCCCGAGAAGCTGTTGGATGCGTCGCCGTCATAGGACGGTTGGCGATAGTTCCGCGGACTGCGAGAGAGTCCCGTTCAGTCCGAAAACGCAGGTACTATGAAAACGAATATCGGCCCAGCCCAGCTATATCGGTCAGCACCTTGTCCACTGGGCACGCATCGATAAGATGCAAGACAGTTCGAGACGGCGGCGTGAGGTTTTGAGGGCCGCGGTCAGGGAAGAGGCGCGATGGTGAACATCGTCCGCCCTGCATGTGTCTGGAGGGAACGTGTGGCTCATCCAGCTACGGTCCTGCACCACGAAGAGCCGGAGTGGGAGTTCCGGGAACTGGAGTACGGCCCAGGCGGTGCATGGGACGTCATCAGCTCACGCTTGCATGTCGCTTCCCACCTCGCCCCACTTCGGCAGCGACTGGGGCCCGTTCGACTGCCTTTTCAACTAGTCGCCCCAAGTTCGGCAATCAGTGCACCCGGCGACCATTTGACTGGCAGTTGGGAAGGCAAAGGGCGAGGTCAACACGTCATGATCTCCCCAGGCTTTGTGGCCGCAGCATTTGAACGAGACATGGGTCCCGAAACCGTTCTCAGGCGGCACTTCGCCTACCAACGAGAACCCGACGCGGCAGACACCATTGTCCAAAGCCTCATAACTTCAATAGCTCTCAATGTCCGCTGTGGAAATCCGAATGGATCCATCTTCATGCAAACGGTGGTTCTCGCCATTGTTCATCATGCCCTGCGCATGCCGTCCGAGCCGGCGGTCTCGAATAACGGCAAGCGAGGCCTCTCGAAAGCTCAGTTAAGTTATGTAATCGACCTTATTGAGGGGAGCATAAATAAAAACCTCAGTCTCTCTCAAATGGCCGAACTCATCAAAGTCAGCACGAGCTATTTTTGTCGGGCTTTCCGTCAGTCAACCGGCTTGTCGCCTCATCAATTCATCATGAAGCGTAGAGTCGACATGGCTAGAGCTTTGATCGAGGGCGGTACGATGTCACTCAGCGAAGCCGCGCATGCTGCCGGCTTCAAGGATCATAGCCAGATGTCGGCGACCTTTCGCAAGGTGCTGAAGGCGCCACCGTCGCATTTCCGCCACAGCCGCTCGACCTCGCATTGAATGTAAGGTCCAGGCAGTTCCGGATTTCGCAAATCGTTCCCGTTTTGAAAAGCGGCTCTGCCATAAGCAGTTTACGCCTTGGCTCCCGAGGAAATAACGGGGACTAGTGGTCTGAGTTAGAAGTTTGTGTGCAGAAGCGGCCGACACTGGCCAGGATCGTGTCGGCTGACTTAGTCCAGACGAACGGCTTGGGATGGCAGTTCGTCTCAGCGATGTAGTCTTGGAT
>Ga0126362_10000377_pt1 | contig 22917 bp, 18 predicted proteins | sample ANMtaG_FD_126269 | JGI IMG/M metagenome (GOLD analysis project Ga0126362, IMG submission 126269) | Continental margin sediment microbial communities from North Pacific Ocean - ANME2c_DSS_Sorted | ecosystem: Environmental > Aquatic > Marine > Continental margin > Sediment | place: Pacific Ocean... | reverse complement strand
GCCTCGCGCCGGACGGGCGTATGTCAGCGTGCACGGGGTTCCCGTCCCGACAGGGACCGGACCCGGCCAGCGGCAGTCGCGAGGTCGGAGGACGCCGGGACAGACACCGCGACGACAAGACGGCAGGCGCGAGCGGGCCTTGGCCCAGGAGCTTCTGCCGCGGGACGCCGGGGAGCCGGCTTGTGCAACGTTGCGTTTCGGGCTCCGCGGCGTCCCGCGTCACCCCGACCGCGCCAGCCATACCCCCGGCGGAGCATCCGCGCGGGGCCGAAAGCACGTGCGCTGTCTTCCTCGTATTCGCAGGATCCGCGACAGGCCCCTCTCCCGTTCGGGAGAGGGCTGGGGTGAGGGATGAGAACTGTCCGGAGTCGTCGCGACGGCGAAGCGGCTCGTGCGGAGCCCCATCCTGATAATTCTCGACCCTCACCCTGTCCCTCTCCCGAACGGGAGAGGGGACCCGCGCCCCGTCCGGAACCCTTGCTCCCCTTTCCCGACCCTCGCTCACGCGAGGGCCACCCTCTCCCGCAGAGGGGAGAGGGAAGAGAGTCGCGCCCCGTCCCGCCCCTCCCCGCAGCGATGGGGAGGACGGTGCGGGTCTCGCGCGATCGGGCCACATGACCCCGCCGCGACGCGGGGCGAAATCTGTGGTAGAGGCCGCCGCCCGGCCTTGGATGGGGACTTGAGCGGCCGGGGGACGGACAAGCGGGACGGGACGCGTTGAAGAAAGCCTTCGTCAAATCCTACGGTTGCCAGATGAACGCCTACGACGCCGCCCGCATGGCGGATGTCCTCGGCGCCGAGGGCTTCGTGCCGACCGAGTCGGTGGAGGAGGCGGATGTCGTCGTCCTCAACACCTGCCACATCCGTGAGAAGGCGGCCGAGAAGGTCTATTCCGAGCTCGGGCGCCTGCGCGAGCTGAAGGGCGAGCGCAAGCGCGCCGGCCTCGACACCCGCATCGTGGTGGCGGGCTGCGTGGCGCAGGCGGAGGGGGCGGAGATCGTCGCGCGCCAGCCCGCGGTCGACGTGGTGGTCGGCCCCCAGAGCTACCACCGCCTGCCGGAACTGCTGGCCCGCTCCCGCGAGCGCCGCGTGGTCGATACCGAGTTCCCGGCCGAGGACAAGTTCGACCACCTGCCCGCGCGCCGCAACCGCGGGGTGACCGCCTTCCTCACCGTGCAGGAGGGCTGCGACAAGTTCTGCGCCTTCTGCGTGGTGCCCTATACCCGCGGCGCCGAGGTCTCCCGCCCCGTCCCCGCGGTGCTGGCCGAGGCCGAGCGGCTCGTGGCCGAGGGCGTGCGCGAGATCACCCTGATCGGCCAGAACGTGAATGCCTATCACGGGCTGGGCGCGGATGGCGCGGCGGCGAGCCTGCCCGACCTGATGCGCGCCGTTGCCGCGATCCCGGGCGTCGCCCGGATCCGCTACACCACCAGCCATCCCAACGACATGGCCGACGACCTGATCCGGGCCCATGCCGAGATCCCGGCCCTGATGCCCTATCTGCACCTGCCGGTGCAGTCGGGCTCGGACCGGATCCTCAAGGCGATGAACCGCAAGCACACGGGCGACCAGTACCGCCGCCTGATCGAGCGGGTGCGGGCGGCCCGGCCGGACATCGCCCTGTCCTCCGACTTCATCGTCGGCTTTCCCGGCGAGACCGATGCGGATTTCGCCGAGACGATGCGGCTCGTGGCGGATGTGGGCTTCGAGAGCGCCTTCTCCTTCAAGTACAGCCCCCGCCCCGGCACGCCCGCGGCCGAGCGAGCCGACGCGGTGCCCGAGCCGGTGAAGTCCGAGCGCCTCGCCGCGCTCCAGGCCCTGCTCGACGCGCAGCGCCACGCCTATCAGCGCGCGGCCGAGGGGCAACGGGTCGAGGTGCTGGTCGAGAAGGCCGGACGCCATCCCGGCCAGGTCGCGGGCAAGACGCCGCACATGCTGGCGGTCCATTTCGAGGCCCCCACATCGACGATCGGCAGCGTGGTGCCCGTGCGCATCCGCGAGGCGGGGGCGAACAGCCTCTACGGCGAGCTGGCGACCCGGGCCGAGGCCGCGTGAACCGATGCAGCGTCACCCCCTCCCCCACAGTGGCGGGAGGGCGACGGCTGCGCCCCCAATCGAAGGACATCGTTCGTGACGCCAGCTGACGGATCGGCCGGTCGCGGCACGCCGCGCCCGCGGGGCGGCAATCCCCGCAGCGGCCCCTACGAGACTGCCGAGATCTCGCTGACCTTCGACGACAACCGCCTCGCGAGCCTCGTCTTCGGCCAGTACGACCAGAACGTCGCCCATCTTGAGCGCAAGCTCGGTGTGACCGCGACGGCCCTCGGCAACCACCTCGTGGTCAAGGGGCCGCCGGACGGGGCCGAGCTGGCGCGGCGGGTGTTCGAGAAGCTCTACGACCGCGCCCGCGAGGGTGGCCCGCTGACCCTCGGCGAGGTGGACGGGGCGATCCAGGAGGCGACGCTCCAGGGCAACCTGTTCCCGCAGGCCGAGATCCCGGCCGAGAGCCCGGCTGACAGCAACGGCAATCCGCGCTTCGAGCAGATCGCCACCCGCCGCCGCGGCGCGGTCCGCGCCCGCAACGCCGCGCAGGACGCCTACATCAAGCTGCTGCGCACCAACGAGCTGGTCTTCGCGGAGGGGCCGGCCGGCACCGGCAAGACCTGGCTCGCGGTGGGCCACGCGGTCTCGCTTCTGGAGCAGGGCCATGCCGAGCGGCTGATCCTGTCGCGCCCCGCCGTCGAGGCCGGCGAACGCCTCGGCTTCCTGCCGGGCGACATGCGCGAGAAGGTCGATCCCTATCTGAGGCCGATCTACGACGCCCTCTACGATTTCATGGAGGCGCGCCACGTCGACCGCGGGCTGCAGACCGGCATCATCGAGATCGCGCCGCTCGCCTTCATGCGCGGGCGGACGCTGACCAACGCCGTGGTGCTGCTGGACGAGGCGCAGAACACCACCTCGATGCAGATGAAGATGTTCCTCACCCGCCTCGGCGAGGGCTCCCGCATGATCGTCACCGGCGATCCGAGCCAGATCGACCTGCCGCCGGGGCAGAAATCCGGACTCGTCGAGGCGGTGCAGGTGCTCGACGGCGTCGAGGGCATCGGCCGCGTCACCTTCAAGGACGTGGACGTGGTCCGCCACGACCTCGTGCGCCGCATCGTCACCGCCTACGAGCGCGCCGCCCACGGCGAATCGGAGGCCGACCGTAACCCGAACCCGCGGCGGAGGCCGCTCGCCTGACCATGCCGCGCATCGTGCCGCCCGAGATCGACATCGCCGTCGAGGATCCGCGCTGGGAACAGGCGGTCGCGGATCTGGAGGCCCTGGTGATTCGCGCCGTCGAGGCGGGGCTCGCCGCCGCGCCCGAGCCGCCAGCCGGCCCGGTGGCGGTGAGCGTGCTCTTGGCCGACGACGACACGGTGCAGGAGCTGAACCGGACCTGGCGGGGCAAGGACAAGCCGACCAACGTGCTGTCCTTCCCGGCCGCGCCGCAGCCGAGCCATGCGGGCGTCGCGATGCCGTTGGGCGACCTCGTTCTTGCGTATGACACGTTGGTGCGCGAGAGTGGGGAGCAGTCGAAGCCCCTCGGCCATCACCTCGCGCACCTGCTCGTTCATGGCACCCTGCACCTGCTCGGCCAGGACCACGAGACCGGCGAGGCCGAGGCCGACGCCATGGAAGCGCTGGAGATCGCGGCGCTGGCCGGGCTCGGCATCCCGAACCCCTACGCCGACGAGCCCGAGCCCCTGCAGGGCTGAGCGGTCCTTTTCACCTCGAACCCGGACGACATGACCAACGACCGAAGTCGCGGCGCGGCCCAGGCCGCGCCCACCCCAGAGGCCGAGGCGAATCCGCCGCGCGAGCCCTGGTACGACCGCCTGCTGCAGGCTCTGCACCTCAAGCCGCGCGAATCGCTGCGCGGCGAGATCGAAGAGGCGCTCGCCGAGCCCGATACGGGCGATAACGGCTTCTCGCCCTACGAGCGGGCGATGCTCAAGAACGTGCTCGGCCTGCACAAGGTCCGCGTCGACGACGTGATGATCCCGCGCGCCGACATCGTGGCGGTCTCGAGCGAGACCAGCCTCGGCGACCTGCTGCGGGTGTTCCGCACCGCCGGCCACTCGCGCCTGCCGATCTACGACGAGACGCTCGATAACCCTCGGGGTATGGTCCACATCCGCGACTTCGTGGACCACATCGCCTCGCGGGGCGAGGCCGCACCGCGCAGCAGGGCCGCGCCGGCGAGCGGCGCGGATCCCGAGCGGCCGGCGCCCCGCCTCCGGCGCAGCCCCGCCCGAGCGTTGCGCGCCTTCAACCTCGGCAACGTCGACCTCTCGGCCTCGCTCGCCTCCACCAAGATCCTGCGCCCGGTCCTGTTCGTGCCGCCCTCCATGCCGGCCATCGACCTGCTGGTGCGGATGCAGGCGACGCGCACCCATATGGCGCTGGTCATCGACGAGTATGGCGGCACCGACGGTCTGATCTCCATCGAGGACCTGATCGAGATGGTGGTCGGCGACATCGAGGACGAGCACGACGTGGCCGAGGGCCAGCTCGTCCAGCGGGTCGACGGCGAGCCTGAGGTCTTCGTGGCCGACGCCCGCGCGCCGCTCTCCGAGGTCTCCCAGGCGACCGGCGTCGACCTCGTGGCGGCGGTGGGCGAGATGGCCGAGGAGATCGACACCCTGGGCGGCATGGTGGTGACGCTGGCCGGCCGTGTGCCCGCCCGCGGCGAGATGATCGAGGGTCCGGGCGAACTCGCCTTCGAGGTGCTCGACGCCGATCCGCGCCGTCTCAAGCGCCTGCGTGTCCAGCGCGGGCCCGCCCGGATCGAGGCAGTGGTGCCCCTCGCTCTCCCGCCACCGGCGACGCCGCCCGCGGCGTGAGATCCGCTCCGGGCATGAACCCTTCGGGCCGCTCCGGCGTTCTTGCCTGCACAATAGGCAACCCGGAGGAACACTCATGCGCATGCGCACTCTCGTGCCGCTTCTCGGCCTGCTCGCACTGACCGCCTGCAAGGACGAGAAGAAGGCCGAGGCTCCCCCGCCGCCACCTGCGCCGAGCACCACCGCGCCGACGACCCCGGCGCCGCCCTCGGCCAATCCGAACCCCGCGCCCGCCAACAAGCCGGCCGGCCAATAGGTCCGGTTCTCGCGAACGCCCGGGGATAGGCCGCGCCATCGCTGGCCGAACCACCCGGGCGTCACGGTTTCGACGCCTTCCCCCGGTCATGGGATCCCGCTACGGGTCCCGGACCGATGCAGCTCAGCCTTCCTCTCCCTCACCCCCGCGCCGCGGCGCATCCCGGTGAGCCGCCCCGCGGCGCCGCAGGTGGCGTCACGCCCGTCCTGCGCCTGACCGGCTGGCGCCGGCTCGGGCTGGCCTGGCTCGCAGGCGCCTTCGGCGCGCTGGCGATGCCGCCCTTCGGCTGGCTTCCGGCGCTCGCCGTCTCGCTGTCCGTGGCGGTCTGGCTCATGGACGGGGCGGTCGCGGACCGCTCGACCCTGCGCCGCCTGCTGCCCTGCCTCCTCGTCGGCTGGGCCTGGGGCTTCGGCTACCTGACCGCCGGCCTGTGGTGGCTGGGCTCGGCCTTCCTGGTGGAGGCCGAGGACTTCGCCTGGGCGCTGCCGCTCGGCGTCGTCGGCCTGCCCTTCGCGCTCGGGCTGTTCTACGGAGCCGGCTTTGCCGCCGCTGGCCTGCTCTGGCTGCGGGGGCCGGGCCGCATCGCGGCCTTCGCCTTCGGGATCGCCGGGGCCGAATGGCTGCGTGGGCACCTCTTCACGGGCTTTCCCTGGAACACCCTCGGCATGGCGCTCGGCCAGAATCTCTGGCTGATGCAGGCGGCGAGCCTCGTCGGGCTCTATGGGCTGACCCTGCTCGCGGTGCTGATCTGCGCGGCGCCCGCCACGCTGCTCACCGGCTCGAACCCGCGCAGCCGGTTCGGGCCGAGCGCCGCCGCGCTGATCGTGCTCACGGCGCTCGCCCTTTACGGCTCCGCCCGCGTCGGACCGGCGCCGGATCACGTCGTGGCCGGCGTGCGCCTGCGCCTCGTCCAGCCGAACCTGCCTCAGGATGCCAAGTTCCGGCCCGAGAACCGTGAGGACATCGTCGACCGCTATGTCGAGCTGACCCGGCGCGCGCCCGAGCCCGGCGAGCCCCGCCCGACTCATATCATCTGGCCGGAATCCGCCTTTCCGTTCCTGATCCAGCGCGATCCGGCCTCCCTTGCCAAGGTCGGGGCCGGGCTCGAACCGGGCCAGATCCTGCTCACCGGCGCGGCCCGTGCCGAGGAGCCGCTGCCCGGCGAGCGCCTGCGCTACTACAACGCGATCATGACGATCGAGCCGGGCGGTCGGATCGCCGACACCTACGACAAGGTCCACCTCGTCCCCTTCGGCGAGTACCTGCCGGCGCCTCTCGACTGGGCCCTGCGCGCGGTCGGCCTGCGCCAGTTCGTGGCGATCCCCGGTGGCTTCACCGCCGGCAACCGGGCTGCGCAGCGCATCCTCACCGTGGCCGGCCTGCCGCCGGTCGCCGCCACCATCTGCTACGAGGCGATCTTCCCCGGCGCGATCCTGCCGCCCGGCGCGGCCGATGTTTCGGGCGAGCCTCCGGGTCTCATCCTGAACCTGACCAACGACGCGTGGTTCGGTGACACGCCGGGTCCGCGCCAGCACCTCGCCCAGGCGCGGCTACGCGCCGTGGAGGAAGGCTTGCCGCTCGTGCGGGACGCCAATACCGGAATTTCGGCGGTGATCGACGCCCATGGCCGCGTCACCGCGAGCCTGCCCCTCGACAGGGAACGCATCCTCGACGCGGACCTGCCCAGCCGGATCGTCGGCGGTACGCCCTACGCGAAGCTCGGCGACTGGTCGTTCGCGCTGATGCTCGCCGCCTGCCTCGGCGGCGCGTTGCGCGCACGGATCCGGGCCGCGCGGCGCGTCCCGACCGCGATTCGCGGATGACGGCTGCGAGTCCGCGGATACCGAGCCCGCTCCTGCTCGGCGTCGGCCTGATGCTGGTCGCCTTCAACCTGCGCCCGGCGCTGACCACCGTAGGGCCGCTCCTCGCGGCGATCCGCATGGGCACCGGTCTCGGCACCACGGGCGCGGCGGTGCTGACCATGCTGCCGGTGCTGTTCCTCGGCATTGCCAGCGTGCTCGGGCCGCGCGTCAGCCGCTGGATCGGTCCCGACCGCGGCATCCTGCTCGCGAGCGCCGTGGTCGCGGCCGGCCTGTCGCTCCGCGCCCTCGGAGGGCTGGTGCCGCTCTTTGCCGGGGCCTGCGTCGCCGCCCTCGGGATCGGGTTGGCGGGCGTGCTCATCCCAGGTCTCGTGAAGCGCGAGTTCCCCGGTCAGGCCGGCCTGATGACCGGCCTCTACACCATGACGCTCTGCCTCGGGGCGGCCGCAGGAGCCGGCCTTACCGTGCCGCTGCAGGACCTGTTCGGCGGCAGCTGGGCCCTGGCGCTCGCTGCCTGGGCCCTGCCTGCCGTGCTCGGCACCCTCGCCTGGGCGCCTTTCGCGCGCCCGAGTCGGGCTCCGGTCGCCGCGCGTTCCGAGGTGACGCGCCCGGTGGTCTGGCGCTCGCCGCTCGCCTGGCAGGTCACCGGCTTCATGGGGCTTCAGTCCTCTCTCGCCTACATCATGTTCGGTTGGGTGCCCCTCATCCTGCACGATCGCGGACTCAGCGCCGTCGATGCTGGCTTCGTCGCGGCTCTGATGAGCGTCGGTCAGGCTCCTGCCGCCCTGCTCGTGCCGACCTTCGCCGCGCGCCTCAGAGATCAGCGCGGTGCCGCCCTCGCCATCATCGGGCTGACGCTCGCGACCTATCTCCTCGTCGTCTTCGGCCCCCTCTGGCTGGTGGTGCCGGCGACGTTGGGGCACGGTTTCGGCCTCGGCGGCTGCTTCGGGCTCGGCCTGACCATCATCGTTCTGCGGGTCCGCGATGCGGCCGGTGCCGCGGCGCTCTCGGCGATGGCCCAGGGGGTGGGCTACACCATCGCCTCCCTCGGCCCCCTCGGGTTCGGCCTCGCTCACGAGATCGGCGGCGGCTGGGTGCTGCCCTCGACCCTGTTCTGCGCGCTGAGTCTGGGGGCGGCTGCGTTCAGCCTCGGCGCCGGGCGCAACCGGCAGGTGTAAGGATCGCCGGCGCGGGTTCCGTTCCCGCCCTGGGCTGCATAGAAGGATCCCTCGTCCAAAGCCCGCGGAGGGGTCCTGCCGGTGTCACAATCCTCATCCGCCGAGGGCGCGCCCCGGTCCCGGAACCTGACGTGGCAGACGCTGCAGCCACGCGAGGCGCGTTGGCGGGCGCTCGGCCAGCGGCCGGCCATCGCTTGGTTCACCGGCCTCTCGGGCGCCGGCAAGTCGAGCATCGCCAACGCGGTGGACCGCTCCCTGATGGAGGCCGGCCGTCACACCATGGTGCTTGACGGGGACAACCTGCGCCACGGCCTCAACCGCGATCTCGGCTTCAGCGCCGCCGACCGCACCGAAAACATTCGCCGCGCCGCCGAGACCGCCCGCCTGATGGCCGAGGCCGGGCTGGTTGTGATCGTCTCGCTGATCTCGCCCTTCCGCGAGGAGCGCGCCATGGCTCGGCGCATCGCGGGCGACGTGTCCTTCCGCGAGGTCTTCATCGACACCCCGCTCTCGGTCTGCGAGGCGCGCGATCCGAAGGGGCTCTACGACCGGGCGCGGGCGGGCAAGATCCCAGACTTCACCGGAATCTCCGCGCCCTATGAGGCGCCCGATGCGCCCGACCTCGTGCTCCGCACGCAGGGGCTCACGGTGGAGGATTCGGCCGCCAGCCTGACCGCGGAACTCCTGCGCCTCAGCGCGCAGGACTGACCCCTTCGATATCCCGGTCTCGGCAGGATCACTCTGCGGCGAAGAGCTGCCAGCTCGGATCCGCCTCCGCCGCCCCGTCCTGGGTGGCTGGGGCTTCGGCCTTAGGATCGCCCGGCGCCGTCTCGCAGGACAGGCCCGGCAGGGCGATGACCCGGTTGCCGCGGAAATCCGTGCGGCAGACCACGGCGCCCCGGCTCTCCATGTAGCCGAGGAGCCGGCGGGCGCGGCCTGGAGACCGGCTGCCGATGGCCTTCGCGAGCGCCGCGTCGCCCGGGCAGGCCTCGCCGGCAAGCGCCGCACGGGCGAGGAGCAGGAATACCCCCTGGACCTCTTCGGGCATGGTCGCCGCGATCTGCTGAGCCTCCGACCAGCTCTCGCCACCTGCGCCGGCTTCGGGAGCCGCCTCGATTCCGGCCCGGGCGACGCTGAGCGCCCGGCGGAAGGCCGGCAGTCCAAAGCTCTCGCCGTCGAGCCCGCGCATCCGGCAGCGCACCAGGAAGTCCTGGTAGATCACCGCGACCGGCTGGCGCCCGGCATCCACATCCGTCACGAGCCCCTGCAGCACGGCCTCGCAGCCGGCCCGGTTCTCGGCCGGATCGAGGGCGGGCGGTGCAGAGACCGGCTCAGGGCGGTGCGCGGCGAGCTCACGCAGCAGATCGGCCGGTGTCACGCGCGGCGTCGGCGCAGGCCGGCTGCGCGTCGGCAGAACGAAGCCGTCCTCCTCGGCGGGGGCCAGGATCCTGGCGCGAAGATCGTCGTCCGCGGCCTGCGGCAGCGGGATCAGTCCGGGCGCCACCGCCCGCGAGCCGGTTGTCACCGTGCCGATCCGCAGCGCGATCGGCCGGCGGCTCAGCGCAGGCCCGAGCGCCACGAACTCGCCGCGGCCGAGATCGCGGAAGCGCTCGGCGCCACGCCGGTCGAGGCCGAGCAGGTCTGCGGCGCGCGCCATGTCGATATCGAGGAAGGTGCGGCCCATCAGGAAGTTGGTGGCTTCCGCCGCCACGTTCTTGGCCAGCTTGGCAAGCCGCTGCGTCGCGATCACGCCGGCGAGACCCCGCTTGCGGCCTCGGCACATCAGGTTCGTCATCGCGCCGAGTGCGATCTTGCGCGCCTCGTCCGAGACGTCGCCGGCTGCGGCGGGCGCGAAGATCTGGGCTTCGTCCACGACGACGAGGCAGGGATACCAGTGCGTCCGCTCGGCCTCGAACAGGCCGCCGAGAAAGGCGGCCGCCGCGCGCATCTGCGCTTCCATGTCGAGGCTTTCGAGGTTGAGCACCACGGAGACTCGATGCGCCCGCACCCGGGCGGCGATGGCCTGGAGGTCCGTCTCGCCATGGGCGCCATCGACCACGAGGTGGCCATGCGCCTCGCTCAGGGTGACGAAGTCGCCTTCCGGATCGATCACCACCTGCTGCACCAGGGCGCCGCTCTGCTCCAGAAGGCGGCGCAGCAGGTGCGACTTGCCGGAGCCGGAATTGCCCTGGACGAGGAGGCGCGTGGCGAGAAGCTCCTCCAGATCGAGCCCGACTGGTCGGCCCTGTCCGGGGCCGTCGAGGCCCACGCCCATCTCGATCGTGCCGTCTCTGCCGAGCGCCATCGCTGGTCCGGTTGCCGCTTGAAGGAACGCTCTGGCTAACACGGGCGGCCGGGTCCGGGTGCCGCCGCGGCGCCACCCATCCACAGGGTTCGCGTAGCTCCCCCCGCTCGGCGCCGAAGCCGCGGCCGACCCGGAACCGTCCTATCTCGGCTTCATCAGCTCCCAGCCGATCTTGGTCTCGCCGACGAAGCCCCAGATGCTCTTGTAGCCGCCCGCATCGTCATCGACGAGAAGCGCGGTTCCGGCGGAGCCGTCGCTTGTGAAACTCACGGCCATGATGCGGGCATCGCCGATGCCGTGACCAGTATACTTGTCGCCGTTGATGGTCCAGGCGAGCTTGAAGGTGTCCTTGCTGGTCTGGGTGATCACCACCGTGCCGGAATAGTCGGTGCCGGCCTCGCCGTTGTTGCCCTTGACCGTATAGGTGCCGGCCCCGCCCGCCACCGCCGGCAGGCCGAAGCCGAGGCCAAGCCCGACGAGGACCAGCCGAAGGAATGTCTTCATCATTGCAGACCCCCTGCCCGGCCGGTCCGGGCGCTCTCGTTCCGGCGCCGGCAGCCTCGCAGGCCAGCCCGCATCCGACAACGACCTGGCGTCCGACGTCCTTGATCGAGCGTTCGAATCCCGCACGTTCCATGGCATGGTGGCCCCATGGCGAGTCGCATCACCGATATTCCTGGGATTCTCGTCGGCCATGCGACCGACCTGCGCGTCGCGAGCGGCGTGACGGCGTTGCTTTTCGAGCGCCCCTGCGTTGCCGCGGTCGATGTGCGCGGCGGTGGACCCGGTACCCGCGAGACCGACCTGCTCGATCCTGAGCGCACGGTGACGGGGATCGACGCCCTCTTCCTCTCGGGCGGATCAGCCTACGGGCTCGACGCGGCCGCGGGCCTCGTCGCATGGCTCGCGGAGAACGAGCGGGGCTTTCCCGTCGGCAGCATGCGCGTGCCGATCGTGCCGGGCGCGATCCTGTTCGACCTGCTCAACGGCGGCGACAAGGCATGGGGCCGCTTTCCCCCCTACCGCGACCTTGGCTACGCGGCTGCGCAGGCAGCCTCCCGCGACTTCGCGCTTGGCTCTGTCGGCGCCGGCACGGGCGCAAGGGCCGGTAACCTCAAAGGCGGCATCGGCTCGGCATCGGCGGCGGTTTCCGAGACCGGCTTCACGGTCGGCGCGATCGCCGCCGTGAACGCCTTCGGCCGGGTCACGGTCGGCGACGGGCCTCATTTCTGGGCGGCCCCGTTTGAGTGCGAGGCGGAGTTCGGCGGCCTCGGCTGGCCCGCCCGCATGCCGGAGGATGCCCTCGCCTTTCCGGCTCGCCGCCTGCCGGGAGCGGCGACCACCCTCGCGGTGGTCGCGACCGATGCCTGTCTCACGAAAGCCCAGGCGAAGCGCCTTGCGGTTGCCGCACAGGGCGGTCTCGTCCGATCGATCCAGCCGGTGCATACGCCCCTCGACGGCGACGTGGTCTTTGCGGTGGCGACCGGAGCCGTCCCGCTCAGCGACCCGGTGGTCGACCTCGCCCGCCTCGGCGATGTGGCGGCACAGGTGCTTGCCCGTGCCGTCGCGGTCGGCGTCCATGCCGCGACGAGCCTTCCGGGAACGGAACCGGTGGGCGCCGATTCCATCGAAGGCCTGCCGCCGGCGTGGCGGGAGCGCTTCGGAGCGGCGCGCGATTGATCAAAGTCATGGGTAGCCCTCCGACCTTGGTCCAATGCTGGATCGACTGAGCCGTATGAACTGCGACACTTAACTCGGTTTGTATTGCGCTCAATCTAAATGGTGGCCGAACGGCCGCTTGCGGCCCGTGCGCCAGCAAGGCATGACACTGGGAAAAGCCCGTCGCATGCGCGGATGGACCGTGCCGACGATCGGGCGCAGTCAGGGATGAAGCGTTATGGACGAGAAGGTCGTCGCAGTGCAGGACGCGTGGCGCCAGGGCGCTCACGTTGACGACGCCAAGTACCAAGAGATGTATAAGGCATCCGTCTCCGATCCGGATGCTTTCTGGGCCGAGCACGGCAAGCGCATCGACTGGACGACGCCGTTCTCTAAGGTCAAGAATACCAGCTTCGCCCCGGGCAACGTCTCGATCAAGTGGTACGAGGACGGCAAGACCAACGTTGCCTACAACTGCATCGACCGTCATCTCGAGCGCCGCGGCGACCAGACCGCGATCATCTGGGAGGGCGACGATCCGAACGAGTCAAAGCATATCAGCTACAAGGAGCTGCACGCCCAGGTCTGCCGTATGGCGAATGTCCTGCGCAACCGCGGCGTGGGCAAAGGCGACCGGGTCATCCTCTACCTGCCGATGATCCCGGAGGCGGCCTACGCCATGCTGGCCTGCGCCCGGCTCGGCGCGATCCACGCCATCGTCTTCGGCGGCTTCTCGCCCGACTCCCTCGCCCAGCGCATCGAGGGCTGCGGCGCAAAGCTGGTGATCACGGCCGACGAAGGCCTGCGCGGCGGCCGCAAGGTGCCGCTCAAGGCGAACGTGGACGCCGCCATCGGCCGGCTTGGCAAGGACGCCGTCGACCATGTCGTCGTGGTGCGCCGCACAGGCGGCCAAGTGACGATGGAGCCCGGCCGGGACGTCTATTACGACGAGGCGGCCGCGCAGGTGACCGACGAGTGCCCTGCCGAGGCTGTGGAGGCCGAGCACCCGCTCTTCATCCTCTACACCTCGGGCTCGACCGGCCAGCCCAAAGGCGTCGTCCACACGACGGGTGGCTACCTCGTCTACGCCTCGATGACCCACGAATACGTCTTCGATTACCGGGAGGGCGAGGTCTACTGGTGCACGGCGGATGTCGGCTGGGTCACGGGCCACAGCTACATCGTCTACGGGCCGCTCGCCAACGGCGCGACGACGCTGATGTTCGAGGGCATCCCGACCTATCCGTCCAATTCGCGTTTCTGGGACGTCGTGGACAAGCACAAGGTCAACATCTTCTACACCGCCCCGACCGCGATCCGCTCGCTGATGGGTGGTGGCGAAGGCCCGGTGAAGAAGACCTCGCGCGCCTCGCTGCGCGTGCTCGGCTCGGTCGGCGAGCCGATCAATCCGGAAGCCTGGGAATGGTACTACCGCGTCGTCGGCGACTCGCGTTGCGCCATCGTCGACACGTGGTGGCAGACCGAGACCGGCGGCATCCTGATCACCCCGCTGCCCGGCGCGACCGCGCTGAAGCCGGGCTCGGCCACGCGCCCCTTCTTCGGCGTGCAGCCGGTGATGGTCGATGCCGAGGGCAAGGAACTGGACGGCCCCTGCGAGGGCAATCTCTGCATCAAGGATTCCTGGCCCGGTCAGATGCGCACGGTCTACGGCGACCACGAGCGCTTCGAGCAGACCTACTTCTCGACCTACAAGAACCTCTACTTCACCGGTGATGGCGCCCGCCGCGACGCGGACGGCTATTACTGGATCACCGGCCGCGTCGACGACGTGATCAACGTCTCCGGCCACCGCATGGGCACGGCCGAGGTCGAGTCGTCCCTCGTTGCCCATCCGAAGGTCGCGGAGGCCGCCGTTGTGGGCTACCCGCACAACCTCAAGGGCCAGGGTATCTACGCTTACGTCACCCTCAACGAGGGCGAGGAGGGCGATGACGCGTTGCGTAAGGAGCTGGTTGGCTGGGTCCGCAAGGACATCGGCCCGATCGCCTCGCCGGACCTGATCCAGTTTGCTCCGGGCCTGCCCAAGACTCGATCCGGCAAGATCATGCGCCGCATCCTGCGCAAGATCGCCGAGGATGACTTCTCCTCGCTCGGCGACACCTCGACCTTGGCCGACCCAGCCGTCGTCGACGACCTGATCGAGCACCGCCAGAACCGGGCAAGCTGAGCGATCACCGCCAGCCCCCATGAACCGAAAAGTCTTGTGTTAACGAGCCCGGCTCCGGACATGATCCGGAGCCGGAACTACGCTTTTGTTTTGAGATTTTTCGAGATGAATAGAAAACCTCCGTTGGAGTGAGTCTGTAACGATTCTGTAATTCTCGCGCTGACGTGATTGTCGCTTTAGCGTGAGCCGCGGCAGAACAGCGTCGCGAAGTCTGCGGAGCCGGGTCGGTCCGGATCGGTTGCTCCCCGTCTCGCAGGAGTGGGCAGACGGGTGCCGGTGCGGTGCCCGCGCCGAACTATCAAACAAGAAGAACGATCCACGTCATCGACCGGAGGGCCGCGGCGTCGCGCGTCCTCATGGAGGAACGCCCCATGAGTAGAGGTACAACAGTCGGTGCCGCTGGGACGCAGCCTGCGCCCGCTGCTCCGCGTCCCGCTCGCGCCGATACCGGGTCGGCCATCGGCCGCATCGCCCACAGTCCCCAGTTCCGGCAACTCGTCGCCGAGCGCACCCGTTTCGGCTGGATCCTCACCGGGCTGATGCTGGTGGTCTATTTCGGCTTCATCGGCCTCATCGCCTTCGACAAGGCGCTGCTCGCCGTGAAGGTGGGCAGCACCAGTTCGCTCGGCCTCGTTCTCGGCGTCGGCGTGATCCTGTTCGCCTTCATTCTCACCGGCATCTATGTCGGCCGCGCCAACACCCGCTACGACGCGCTGAGCGCGGATTTGAAGCGGAGCCTTGGCCAATGATCCGCCGGTTCCTCGTTCTCGCCGTCCTTCTCGCGGCCGGCCCGGCGCTCGCCGCCGGCCCCGATCTCGGCGCCGTGCAGCAGCAGGCCACGAACTGGCCCGCCATCGGCATGTTCCTATTCTTCGTGCTGTTTACCCTCGGCATCACCTACAAGGCGGCCATGGGTTCGAAGTCGGCGGCCGACTTCTACGCCGCGGGCGGAGGGATCTCGGCCGGCACCAACTCCCTGGCGATCGCTGGCGACTACATGTCGGCGGCATCCTTCCTCGGCATCTCAGGGCTCGTCTACACCTCGGGCTTCGATGGTCTCATCTACTCGACGGGATTCCTCGTCGGCTGGCCGATCGTGCTGTTCCTGATCGCCGAGCGTCTGCGGAACCTCGGCAAGTTCACCTTCGCGGACGTGGCGAGCTTTCGGCTTGACCAGACCGCGATCCGCATCATCTCGGCGACCGGCACGCTGGTGGTGGTGGCCTTCTACCTGATCGCCCAGATGGTCGGTGCGGGCAAGCTGATCCAGCTCCTGTTCGGTCTGCCCTATCTCTACGCCGTGGTGCTCGTCGGCATCCTGATGATCGTCTACGTCGCCTTCGGTGGCATGAAGGCGACGACCTGGGTGCAGGTGATCAAGGCCTGCCTGCTGCTCGGTGGCGCCACCTTCATGGCAGGCGCCGTGCTCTACCGCTACGGCTTCAATCCCGAGACGCTGTTCGCCAAGGCCGTCGAAGTGCACCCGAAGGGCGACGCCATCATGGCACCGGGCGGCCTCGTCTCGAATCCGGTCGAGGCGATCTCGCTTGGCGTCGGATTGATGTTCGGCACGGCGGGCCTGCCGCACATCCTGATGCGCTTCTTCACCGTGTCAGACGCCCAGGCTGCGCGCAAATCCGTGTTCTACGCCACCGGTCTGATCGGATACTTCTACATCCTGACCTTCATCATCGGCTTCGGCGGCATCGCCCTGCTGATGTCTGACCCTGACTACTTCAAGCTTGGGGCGGGCGGTACGTTCGACAAGCTGAAGGACATGGTCGGCGGCACCAACATGGTCGCCGTGAACCTCGCCAACGCGGTCGCCGGGCCGTACTTCCTCGGCTTCATCTCGGCGGTGGCCTTCGCCACCATCCTCGCGGTGGTGGCGGGCCTGACGCTCGCAGGCGCCTCGGCGGTCAGCCACGATCTCTATGCTCAGGTGATCGCCCGCGGGCGCACCACCGAGGCCGCGGAAGTCCGCCTCTCGAAGCTTTCTGCTGTGGTGATCGGCATCGTGGCGATTGCGCTCGGCTACATCTTCGAGAACCAGAACGTCGCCTTCATGGTGGGCCTCGCCTTCTCCGTGGCGGCGTCCTGCAACTTCCCCGTGCTGGCCATGTCGATCCTGTGGCGCGGAACCACCACCTGGGGGGCGCTCTCGGGCGGCCTCGTCGGCCTCGTGGCGGCGGTCGTGATGGTGGTCCTGTCGAAGGCCGTATGGGTGACGACGCTGGGCAACGCAGCGCCGATCTTTCCGTACGATAACCCTGCCCTGTTCTCGATGCCGCTCGCCTTCGCGACGATCTGGATCGTCTCGCTCCTCGACCGCTCACGGCGGGCAGCGCGCGAACGCGCCGCGTTCGAGGCGCAGTACGTGCGCTCCGAGACCGGCATCGGCGCGTCCGCCGCGCACGCGCACTGACGCATCACCGGCACGGATCTCCGGAGGGCGCGGGCTCCGACGAGCCCGCGCCCCCTTTTTATGCCCGGCTCTCGGCAGCAGAACTTCGATCCCGTGACAGAGGCCAAATCTCTGTAAATCGCGGCGTTTTACCTATTGGGCCACATTGGGGCATGCGGTAACGATCTCGTGCGTGCCTGCGCCCGCACGGCGCCGCGATATGGGACCCGCAAAATCGGGCCCTCAAGAACAAATTGGAGGATCGAGAGAAATGGCTGTGGCAACCGCAGTACCGCGGTCCGGAGAGGCGGTCAGGCCGATGACCGCCGGCGAGAAGAAGGTCATCCTGGCCTCTTCACTGGGCACCGTCTTCGAGTGGTACGATTTCTACCTCTACGGGTCGCTCGCGGCGATCATCGGCGCGCAGTTCTTCTCGGCCTATCCTGAGGCGACGCGCAACATTTTCGCCCTGCTTGCCTTCGCGGCGGGCTTCCTGGTGCGCCCCTTCGGCGCCCTGGTCTTCGGCCGGCTCGGCGACATGGTCGGCCGCAAATACACCTTCCTCGTCACCATTCTGATCATGGGCATCTCGACCTTCGCGGTCGGCCTGCTGCCCTCCTACACCACGCTCAACGCCTACGGCATCGGCTGGGTCGCCCCGGTGACGCTGCTGGTCCTGCGCATGCTCCAGGGCCTCGCGCTGGGCGGCGAGTACGGCGGCGCGGCCGTCTACGTGGCCGAGCACGCCCCGGCCGGCCGCCGCGGCTTCTACACGGCCTTCATTCAGACGACGGCGACGCTGGGATTGCTGCTCTCGCTGATCATCATCCTGTCGACGCAGGGCTACGTGAACAGCGCCTATCCGGGCACCACGGTCACCAACCCGGACGGGACCACGACCACGCTCACGGCCTTCCAGGTCTGGGGCTGGCGCATCCCCTTCCTCGTCTCGGTGGCGCTGCTCGCGATCTCGGTGTGGATCCGGCTGCAGATGCAGGAAAGCCCGGCCTTCAAGAAGATGAAGGAGGAAGGCACCCACTCCAAGGCACCCCTCTCCGAGGCCTTCGGCCAGTGGAAGAACGCCAAGTGGGCGCTGCTGGCCCTGCTCGGTCTCACCGCCGGCCAAGCGGTGGTCTGGTACACCGGCCAGTTCTACGCACTGTTCTTCCTGCAGAGCATCCTGAAGGTCGACCAGTTCACCGCGAACGTCATGATCGCTTGGTCGCTGATCCTCGGCACGGCGGGCTTCCTGATCTTCGGCAGCCTCTCGGACCGGATCGGCCGCAAGCCGATCATCCTCGGCGGCTGCCTGATCGCGGCGCTCACCTACTTCCCGCTGTTCAACATGCTGACTGCCAACGCCAACCCGGCGCTGCACGCAGCCCAGGCGAGCGTGCCGGTGGTGGTGAAGACGAACCCGGACGATTGCTCGTTCCAGTTCAACCCGGTCGGCACGGCCAAGTTCACCAAGGAGTGCGACGTCGCCAAGGCGCTGCTCGCCCGCTCCGCCGTCGCCTACCGCACCGATCCGCAGCCCAAGGGCACACCGACCGTGGTGAGCATCAACGGCAAGGACTTCGCGGTGGCCGACCCGGCCTTCGCCAAGGCGGTGCCGGCCGCGCTGACCGAGGCCGGCTATCCCCCGGCCTCGGGGAACCCGACGGTGATCAAGGCCGCGAACCCGATCGACATCTTCACGGGTCAGAAGCTCGCGGTGATCGGTATCCTGACGATCCTCGTCGTCTATGTGACGATGGTCTACGGCCCGATCGCGGCGGCGCTGGTGGAGCTGTTCCCGACGCGGATCCGCTACACCTCGATGTCGCTGCCCTACCATATCGGCAATGGCTGGTTCGGCGGATTGCTGCCCGCGACCTCGTTCGCCATGGTGGCCCAGACCGGCGACATCTATTACGGCCTCTGGTACCCGATCGTGATCGCGCTCTTCACCTTCGTGGTGGGCCTGATCTTCATCCCCGAGACCAAGGACCGGGACATCCTGGCCTGATCGACGCCGCCCGGCGCCCGCGCGCCGGGCTCACGATGTCAAAGAACGAAGAGGGGCGGCCCCGCCGGGGCCGCCCCTTTACCTGTGTGCTCTACACGAAGCGAGAGCGCGCTCCGAAGGCGCGAAGACCGGTGTCGAGCCGAGGCTCCGGAGCCGCCCTCAGTGCCGGAAGTGGCGTACGCCCGTGAACACCATGGCGAGCCCGGCGGCGTCCGCCGCGGCGATCACCTCGGCGTCGCGCATCGAGCCGCCGGGCTGGATCACGGCGGTGGCGCCGGCCTCGGCCGCTGCGAGCAGGCCGTCGGCGAAGGGGAAGAAGGCGTCGGAGGCCACCGCCGCGCCCTTGGCCAGCGTCTCGGGCAGGCCGAGGCGCTGGGCGTTCTCGGCAGCCTTCCAGGCGGCGATGCGCGAGGAATCGACCCGCGACATCTGCCCGGCGCCAATGCCGACCGTGGCGCCGTCCTTGGCGTAGACGATGGCGTTCGACTTCACGTGCTTGGCCACACGGTAGGCGAAGCGCATGTCGGCGAACTCGGAGTCGGTCGGCTGGCGCTGCGTCACCACCTTGAGGGCCATGTCGTCGACGACGGCGCTGTCGCGGCCCTGTACGAGGAGGCCGCCCGAGAGGGTGCGCACGGTCTCGCCGGCCGCGCGCGGGTCGGGCAGGCCGCCGGCCAGCAGCAGGCGCAGGTTCTTCTTGGCGGCGACGATCGCGACCGCCTCCTCCGTGGCGTCGGGCGCAATGATAACCTCGGTGAAGATCTCGACGATCCGGGCGGCGGCCTCGGCGTCGAGGGTGCGGTTCAGCGCCACGATGCCGCCGAAGGCCGAGGTCGGATCGCAGGCGAGCGCGCGCTCGTAGGCCTCGCGCAGCGAGGCGCCTTCCGCCACGCCGCAGGGATTGGCGTGCTTGATGATCGCCACCGCCGCGGCGCGGGCGGGATCGAACTCGGCCACGCACTCGTAGGCGGCGTCGGTGTCGTTGAAATTGTTGAAGGACAGCTCCTTGCCCTGGAGCTGGCGCGCGGTGGCGACGCCGCGGCGGACCAAGCCGGGCGCGCGGTAGAAGGCGGCCGTCTGGTGGGGGTTCTCGCCGTAGCGCAGGGGCTGGCCGAGGCTGCCGCCGAAGGCCCGGAACGGGGCCGGGGCGGCCTCCTCCGCATCGAGCTGCCCGGCGAGCCAGTTGGCGATGGCCGCGTCGTAGGCCGCGGTGCGGGCATAGGCCTTCTGGGCGAGGCTCCGGCGCAAAGCCGTGGTCAGGGCGCCGTTGCCGGCCTCCAAAGCGTCGAGCACGGTCGCGTAGTCGGACACGTCGGTGACGACGGCGACATCGCGGTGATTCTTGGCCGCCGCGCGGATCATGGCCGGGCCGCCGACATCGATGTTCTCGATGCAGTCGTCGTAGGCGCGGCCCGCGCCGATCGTCGCCTCGAACGGGTAGAGATTGACCACGAGGAGGTCGATCGCCCCGATGCCGTGGGCGGCGAGCGCGGCCTGGTGCTCGGGGTTGTCGCGCACGGCGAGCAGGCCGCCATGCACGGCCGGGTGCAGGGTCTTCACCCGCCCGTCCATCATCTCGGGGAAGCCGGTCAGGTCGGCGACCTCGGTGACCGGCAGGCCCGCCTCCTTGAGCGCCTTGTGGGTGCCCCCGGTCGAGACGAGGTCGATGCCGCGGGCGGCGAGCGCCCGGGCGAAGTCGACGAGGCCCGTCTTGTCGGAGACGGAGAGAAGTGCGCGAGAGACGCGGACCTGATCGTGCGCCATGGGATCGTCTATGGGATCGTCTTGAGAGAGGTGGCTTTTCGGGGCCGGTAGCACGGAACGGGTCCGCCCGGCCAGCGAGGGCTCGGACCTAGGCGGCCGGGCGCCCGGGCGCGGCGGCGAGCCGGGTGAAGGACCACGTCACCGCGGTGTCCGCGGCGACGCGCAGATGCAGGGCGATCTGGTCTGTGCGGCGCGCGCCGGTGAGACCGGCGAAGTAGACGCTCTCCTCGATCGTGGTGCTGGCGCCCTCGGCGGCGAAGAGCCAGACCTCGCCGAGGGGACTGGCGAGTTCCAGCCCCTCGGGGACGGCGCGCACCGCGATGGCCGGGTGGAGGTGGAAGCGCACGGCGACCTCCTGTGGGCGCAGGCGCGTGCCCTCGCGGCCGGGGCTGCGCAGGAAGTTGTCGAGGCCGTCGAGCCGGGCTCCGTCCGCCTGAAGCGTCCAGCGGCGCTCGTGCACGATGCCGAAATCCGGCCCGTAGCCGTCGTGCCGGCCGGCCAGGACGAGGGCCTCCTCCGTCTCGGTGCGCTGGCTGTTCACCGTGCGGGGGCCGCGCAGCACGGCGGGCCCGAGGCGGCGGATCAGCCAGTCGGCGGCGACATCCTCGGCCCACCAGCCGCCGGGACCCAGGAACCGGCAGGAGGAGGCCTCGGCGATGGTGGCGGTGGAATGGGCGGCGGTGGAGCGGGCGATCCGGCGCAGATCCGGCCCGCTCGCGGGCAGGCCGCAATTGACGACGATGCGCAGCGGCCCGCTCGACATCTCGAAGGAGAGGCAGCCCGCCCCGGCATTCAGCGAGTAGGGCAGCGGCGGGCTCGGGCCGACATCGGCCACCACCACCACGCGGCCGGCCTCCAGGCGCTCGTAGCCCGAGTTCGGCGCGTGCATGAGCGGCCGGGCGAGCGCCCCGTCATAGACGAGGAGCGTGGCGAGCTGGTCGGCGGCGGTGGCGCCCATGCCGTTGAAATGGCTGAGCGAGGCGTCGGCGTGGCGCAGCAGCCGCAGCAGCGGCAGCATCCGGTCGATGGCGCCGATCAGGGCGGCCGGCGGCTCGACGTTGCGGCTGAGATAGCTCTGGCGCAGCGGCAGCAGGTCGAGGAGCAGCTCCATCGCGAAATGCGGATCGCGGGAGCGGTGGCCGCCATCGGCCAGGATCTGCCGGTCGAGCTCGCGCGACAGGATGCGGGTCGCCCGCCGCAGGATCGGCTGGATGCCCTCGCAGCAGAGCCCGGCATAGCAGAGCGCCACGGCGGCCAGGAGGCGCCATTGCGGCGGCACGCCGCGACGCAGGTCCCGCTCGAGCTGCTGCGCCCCGCGGGCGACCGCCTTGAGGAAGGCCTGGTAGAAGGCGTGGTCGGCCCCCTCCAGCACCAGGGGCGACTGGCACAGGAAGGAGATCAGCCGCCGCGCCGCCACCGGCGTGCGGCGGGCGAGGACGGGGTCGCCGCGGCCGGCCATGAAGTCGGCGACGAAGGCGCGGGCATTGGCGCGGGCCAGAGCCGTGTCGGCGGCGCGCAGGTGGCGCAACCAGCCGAAGCCGTAGAGCACCTCGGCCCATTCCGGCGAGGGCGGCGCGTAGTCGAAGGGCGAGCCGCCGCTGGCCGCGAGCGAGCGCCCGGCGAAGACGAACAGCCCGGCATACATGTCGTCGGCGAAGGTGGCGTCGGCGGTGCGCAGGTCGTGCGGCGCGATGACGAGGCCCGTGACCTTGACCCGCGCCAGCACGTCCGGCGGCGCGGTCAGCCGCGCGCTCGCGGCGCGCGCCACCCGCGCGACCTCGCGCCCGACGAGCCGGTAGAAGCGCCAGCGATCAGGCCCCCACGCCATCAGGCCCCCAGCCACGGACTCTCCTCAAGCCTATCCGCCGAAGCGCCCCCAAGGTTCGGCGAGGGGCATGCGATCGAGGGCCCGGCCGGTCTCCCTGATCAAGCTAGAGCGGGCCTCTTAACCATCGGTTTACGCTGTGTCATGGGTGCGCCGGCCTCTGTCCCGTCGCATTCCGCCCGGTCCCGGCCTATGCTGCGGCCCGAAGGAGAGTTGCCATGCCCTACACCGTGCACTGGACGACCCCATCGGGCGCGAGCTCGGAAGCGCACCCGCTCGGCCTGCGGGCCGCCGAGCGGGCCATGACCTTCGCGAATCTCGGCGCCGCGAACGTCTATGTCGAGACGAGCGACGGCCGCGTCTTCCGGGCGCCGGCCGAGATGTCCGAGCTGGTCCGGCAGGCGGAGGACGCGGATAGCTGCGGCCACGCCTGAGCTTCGGGTGGGAACCGCCCACGCGGTTTCGGCTCCGCGCGTCTTGCGGACGCCAGAGGCATGGCTGGAGGGAGACGCGGGACGCCGCGGAACCCAAACTCATGTGCGTACGGATACCGAGTTCCCCGGCGTCCCGCGGACGAGGGGGCGGGGATCCGCCGGCCTCGTCCGTCTATGCGTCGCG